>Ga0187845_1000703_pt1 | contig 19736 bp, 10 predicted proteins | sample SpaLakP09_SKY_68_FD_134515 | JGI IMG/M metagenome (GOLD analysis project Ga0187845, IMG submission 134515) | Oligotrophic lake water microbial communities from Sparkling Lake, Wisconsin, USA - SP09_SKY_68 | ecosystem: Environmental > Aquatic > Freshwater > Lake | place: USA: Sparkling Lake... | reverse complement strand
CTTAAGCCGTATTCCTTGCACCCAGTTTCCATACTTTCGTGATAGATCGACGATGACTTCTACGCTCCCAACCACTCAAATGGCTAACGCGATTCGCGCGCTGGCAATGGACGCCGTCCAGAAGGCCAATTCCGGCCACCCAGGTATGCCGATGGGCATGGCCGAAATCGCGGTAGCGCTGTGGAGTGGCCATTACAGCCACAACCCGGCCAACCCGAAATGGGTCAACCGCGACCGTTTCCTGCTGTCCAACGGCCACGGCTCGATGCTGCACTACGCGCTGCTGCACCTGAGCGGCTACGCGGTGAGCATGGATGACATCAAGTCCTTCCGCCAGATGCATTCGAAAACCCCGGGCCACCCGGAAGTCGACATCACCCCGGGCGTGGAAACCACCACCGGCCCGCTGGGCCAGGGGATCGCCAATGCCGTCGGTATGGCACTGGCCGAGTACCTGCTGGCGAGCGAATTCAACAAGCCAGGTTTCGACGTGGTCGATCACTACACCTACGCTTTCCTGGGCGATGGCTGCCTGATGGAAGGTATTTCGCACGAAGTGTGCGCACTGGCAGGCACCCTGGGCCTGAAAAAACTGATCGCCCTGTACGACGACAACGGCATTTCCATCGACGGTAAAGTGGAAGGCTGGTTCACCGACGACACCCCGGCCCGTTTCGAAGCCTACGGCTGGAACGTGATCCGCGCTGTCGACGGCCACGATGTGGCTGCCGTATCGGCCGCCATCGCTGCTGCCAAGACGGCCAGCAAGCCTACCCTGATCTGCTGCAAGACCGTGATCGGCAAAGGTTCGCCTAACCTGCAAGGCGGCGACAAAGTGCACGGCGCTGCGCTGGGCGACAAGGAAGTGGCTGCCGTACGTGAATACATCGGCTGGAGCGCGGCTCCGTTCGAAATCCCTGCCGACGTGTACGGCGCATGGGATGCCAAAGCAGCCGGCGCTGCACGCGAAGCGGCCTGGACCGAACTGTTCAACAAGTACGCTGCCCAGTTCCCGGCTGAAGCTGCCGAACTGAGCCGCCGTATGGCCGGCGAGCTGCCAGCTGCCTTCGAAGGCGCACTGGCGGCCGGTATCGCCAGCTGCATCGAGAAGAAAGAAAACATCGCAACCCGTAAAGCCAGCCAGAACGCGATTCAGGCACTGGCTCCAGTACTGCCGGAATTCCTCGGCGGTTCGGCCGACCTGACCGGTTCCAACCTGACCAACTGGAAAGAGTGCGTGGCCGTACGTTCGGGCCAGCCGGGCAACCACATCAACTACGGCGTACGTGAATTTGGTATGTCGGCCATCATGAACGGCGTGGCCCTGCACGGTGGTTACATTCCGTTCGGCGCCACCTTCCTGACCTTCTCCGACTACAGCCGCAATGCTCTGCGCATGGCTGCACTGATGAAGCAGCGTTCGCTGTTCGTGTTCACCCACGACTCCATCGGTCTGGGCGAAGACGGTCCGACCCACCAGTCGGTCGAGCACATTTCGTCGATGCGCCTGATTCCTCAGCTGGACAACTGGCGTCCATGCGACACCGTCGAGGCTATGGTGGCATGGGGCGAAGCAGTCAAGCGCAAGCATGGCCCGTCGACCCTGATCTTCTCGCGTCAGAACCTGCCATATCAGGAGCGTAGCAGCCAGCAAGTGGCCGATATCGCCCGCGGTGGCTATGTGCTGAGCGACGCTGCCGATGCCAAAGTGGTGCTGATCGCCACCGGTTCGGAAGTGGAACTGGCTGTTGCTGCCGCCGCAGCACTGGCCGCAGAAGGCATCGCCGCGCGCGTGGTGTCCATGCCTTCGACCGATGTATTTGACCGTCAGGACGCCGCTTACAAGGCAGGTGTGCTGGGTAAAGGCCTGCCACGCGTGGCGATTGAAGCCGGCGTGACCGATTTCTGGTACAAGTACGTCGGTCTGGAAGGCGCTGTAGTCGGCATCGATACCTTCGGTGAATCGGCTCCGGCAGGCGTGCTGTTCAAGCACTTCGGCTTCACGGTGGAAAACGTCGTGGCCAAAGCCAAATCTGTCATTGCATAAACGTATAGCCTTAAGGTTCAACCTCAAGCAGTTGCATCACCTATTTTTCTACTCAGGAGCATAGTATGACGATTAAAGTTGCAATTAACGGCTACGGCCGCATTGGCCGTAATGTGCTGCGCGCTTTCTACGAAGGCGGCAAGAAACAGGACATCCAGATCGTAGCGATTAACGATCTGGGCGACGCCAAGTCGAATGCCCACCTGACCCGCTACGATACGGCCCACGGCAAGTTCCCTGGCACCGTGACCGTTGACGGCGACAACATGATTGTGAACGGCGACGTGATCCGCGTGTTCGCACAGCGTAACCCTGCTGAAATTCCATGGGGCGATCTGGGCGTGGACGTGGTGCTGGAGTGCACCGGCTTCTTCACCACCAAAGAGAAAGCTTCGGCTCACCTGAAGGGCGGCGCCAAGAAAGTCATCATCTCGGCACCAGGCGGCAAGGATGTGGACGCGACCATCGTGTACGGCGTCAACCAGCACACCCTGAAAGCCACCGATACCGTGATCTCGAACGCTTCGTGCACCACCAACTGCCTGGCACCGCTGGTCAAGCCACTGAACGACGCCATCGGCGTGGAAACCGGTCTGATGACCACCGTGCACGCTTACACCAACGATCAGGTACTGTCCGACGTGATGCACGAAGACCTGCGCCGCGCCCGTTCCGCTACCCAGAGCATGATCCCGACCAAAACCGGCGCTGCTGCTGCCGTAGGTCTGGTACTGCCTGAGCTGAACGGCAAACTGGACGGTTTCGCCATCCGCGTTCCGACCATCAACGTTTCGCTGGTCGACCTGTCGTTCATCGCCAAGCGCGACACCACCGTGGAAGAAGTTAACGCCCTGATGAAAGCGGCTGCCGAAGGCGCGCTGAAAGAAGTGCTGACCTACCAGACTGAACCACTGGTATCGATCGACTTCAACCACAACCCGGCATCGTCGAACTTCGACTCTACCCTGACCAAAGTGTCGGGCCGTCTGGTGAAAGTATCGTCGTGGTACGACAACGAGTGGGGCTTCTCCAACCGTATGCTGGACACCACCGTGGCACTGATGAACGCCAAGTAATCCGCTAACGCTGCGCTGGGCGCGCAGCACGGATGACAGGAAGGGCAGACTGCAAGGTCTGCCCTTTTTTTTCGGCTGAGACGGCTGGCCTGCATATCAGTCTATATCTTCGAGCAGGTCGATACTGCGGCGTTTTTTGGGCAGGCGACGTTCCAGCACCGTAGTGGATTGGTAATCGACATGCTCGATCAGGGTGACGGCAGCTTTTAAGGCCTGATTCATGGCCTGCGCGGCGGCGCTTAGTGCCGCAACGGGATTCTCCGGCTGACTCTGTCGCTGCACTGCTTGCAGTGTGCGCAGTCGTGCAGCGTTGATCCAATTACCTTCCTGTGGCAGGTGCAGCCACAGGTCGCGCCATGCATTGCGGCCTTCGCCAGCAATGGAGAGCACCATGCCACGTGGCGAGACGCAGCGCTGCTTAAAAATAATTTGGTCGCCTTCCACATGTGCATAGTAGTGGCGACCTCTATGATGCAAACGAAGCTGGGTTCCTGAAGGTAGAAAAAGCTGTTTCCATTGATAGCCGCAGTGCGGCTGGTCAACGTCCGGCTGGCGAGCTATCCATTCATTGATGGCAGTGCGAATAGCATCGGCTAGGGGCAGTGGCTTATTGCTGCGGCTGAGAAACTGCCTAAGCTCGCGCAGGGCGTCAGGCGGCACAATTCCCCTTGGAGCATCGTGTCTCGTTTCCATGTCTCTTCCTGTCTCGTTTTGTCTCGTCTCGTCACTGTTAGACCAACGTTGAGTCGACGAGTTCAAACGAGACAGAACGAGACAAAACGAGACATACAAACGAGACAGGATGCCTCAAGCATGTTTGCCGGGGGCGCGGGGATTGCGGGGGAGCGTGCTAGAGGCTAACCCTTAGGCCCAGATAGTAGCGCCGGCCGATGGCGTCATAGGTCGAACTATCCGTTTCCGTGCCGGGCTGGTTGCCGGGCAAGCCTGTGATAATGGGCGGCGCCTTGGCATTGAAGATGTTGTCCATGCCAAGGTAGAGCTGCACGGCTTTGCGCAGGTCGTAAGTGAGCTGCACATCGTGGTAGGTGCGCGAACCTACGCCCACTGTGCCGGGGGCAATGTTCAGGCTTTTCAGGAACTGGTCGTCGAGCGAGACGGGGCCGTTGTAGGTGGTGACCCAGTTGATGCCCAGCTGTTTCCATTTGTAGGCCAGATTCAGTCCGGCGCGGTTGCGCGGTGCATTGGTATTGTTGGCCGTAACTTCGCCCACATCGGAATTCTCCGGCGCTTCCGGCGTGGCTTTCTGCCACAGCTGGCGCAGCCAGGTCCAGCTCAGGCGTGCGCTCAGGTCGCCGGGTCCCAGTTTGTCGGCCCACGAGGCGCTGACGTCGACGCCTTCCGTGCCTAGCCCGCCGCTATTGGTGACGCTCAGGTTGCTGTACTGGATGGACCCGGCGCTGAGATTGCCCACAGGCGCAGGGCGGCGCACGATGAAGCTGCAGAACACGGGGTTGTTGTGGTGGTAGCACTGGTCGAGCGCGTACTGGCGGTCGGTGGCGACGATGGCGTCGGCAATTTTGATCAGGAAGTAGTCGGCCGTGAAGCTGAATTTGCGCAGCAGCGGGATGGCGCGTGGCGTCAGCACCAGCCCGATGGTGGTGGAGCGGCCTTTTTCCGCTTTCAGATTGGGGTTGCCGCTGTTGTAGCCGCTGATGCCTTGCTGGTCCGCCTGATTCAGCGTGAACACGCCGCCATGCGCTGCCATATTGGCGGCCACGCCGGGCGCATTGCGGCAGTTTATGCCCAGTGGGCTGGCATCGGTGCTGCTGACGCCTTCGCAGGGATCGACCAGACCGTTGGGGAAGTCCTGACTGGGCGCCGTGTACAGTTCGTTGATATTGGGGGCGCGGGTGGACTGGGCGCGCGTGCCGCGCAGCTTGACGTCCGGCGTGATCTGCCATTCGAGGCCGGCGTTCCAGCTGTTGGTACTGCCCACCGTGGAATAGTCGCCATGGCGGAAGGTGCCGAGGAAGCTCAGTTCACGCAGCCATGGCCGGTCTTTCAGCAGCGGCACGCGGGCTTCGACAAAGGCTTCGCGCACGGTGAAATTGCCGTAGGTGGGCGGCAGCGCATTGCCGGCATTCTGCCCCGTCTGGGTGAGGGGATCGGGCACGGCGCTGGAATCTTCGTCGCGCCATTCCAGCCCCGCCGCAATGCCGATGGCGCCTGCGGGCAGTCCCGGCACTTCACCGGTCACGCTGGCGCCGGCCAGCTTCTGGGTAATCGCCGTTTCCAGCGAGCCGGGCGCGGTGACGTATATGAGTGCGGCCGGCGTGATGCTGTTAAAGCCGAACAGGCTGATGGGCACGCAGCCTTCCGCCACGGCCGAACTATTGGCGCAGATGGGCGTACCGCCGGGGCCGGGTATGGCTTCGAGCGCATTGCGCAGGCTGGCCACATTCACCTGTCCGGTGGAATTCTGGGCTTCCTTGGTTTTGCCGTAAGCCACAAAGGCTTCGTAGTTCCACTGGCCCAAGCTGCCTTTCATGCCGGTGGCGAGGCGCAAAGTGTCGCGTTCGACGACGGAATGGCGCGGACCGAATTCGCTGAGGCGCCGGGTGAAGAAATAGTCGGGGATGCCGTCGCCATCCGTATCGCTGATGCGGTCGTACAGGTATTGCGGGATCAGCGGATTGCGCACCAGCGTGCCGTTGACCATGGAGCCGGCCGGCACCTGTCCGGAAGGTTTGTACACCTGATCCGAACCGAGCGGGAAGGGCTCGATATTGGTGGCGACCTTAGACGACGCATAAGTGCCTTCGAAGAAGGCGCTGTGCTGGTCGTTGAAGGCCCAGTTGCCATTGGTGGCGAACAGATAGCGTTCGACCGGCACGGCAATCAGGCGGTAGGCCGAGCGGTTGAAACCGGTGGCGCCGGTGCCGGCCGCATCGTTGCCGTTCTGGTTCCACGGAATGATCTGGTTGTTGGCATCCAAGGTAAAGTCTTCTGTATCGCCGAAAAAATGCCCTTGCGGCGCATAGCCCGAATAGTTGGGACGGCGCGCCACGAAGGCCAGTTCCGGATGGCCCTGGGTAATGGCGGAAGTCTGGTCGACTGCCGTGGCAGCGCGGTCGCGGCTGTAGACGGCGCCCTGTTTCGAATAGCCGAAGTGACCCATCAGGTTGCTGGCGCTGTCGCTGCTGGTGACGCCGAAGGTGAGCGCCAGCTTTTTCTTGAAATCGTCATGCTGGTCGCTGCGCCCCGTCTGCGCATCGAGCAGCACGCCGTTGAAATTCTTTTTCAGGATGATGTTGATTACCCCGGCCACGGCATCCGAGCCGTAGGTGGCCGACGCGCCGCCCGTCAGGAGTTCTACCCGTTCGATGAAGTCGGTGGGGATGTGTTGAGGTCGACAGCACTATCGCCGGGCACGCCGGAAACGAAGCGGCGCCCGTTGACCAGCACCAGTGTGCGGCTGTCGCCCATATTGCGCAGGTTGACGGTGGTAACGCCGCCGCCCGAGGTGAGGAAATTGGAATTGCCGCGGCTCAGCGTCGGCGTGCCCATGGTGGGATTTTTCTGCAATAAATCCTGCAGATTGGTGGCGCCCGAGGCGGCGATGTCGGCCGAACTGAGGATCTGCAAGGGCGAGGGGGAAGCGGCAGCCGGCGAGGCGATGCGTGAACCGGTGATCACCACTTTCTGCATGCTGTCGCTGGCAGGCGGCGTGTTGTCGGGTGTTTGCGCCAGTGCCGCGCTGCTGGCGCAGACGCTGGCTGCGCCCAGGCTGCCGAGGCAGAACCGATACAGCGGACGGTGGCGTAGATGGTGCTGGCGTAAATCGGGCTGGTTCATGCGCGGACTCCTGTAGTTGGCGAGGTCGGACTGCAGTATTTGCGGCAGGGCTGGCTGTACAAGGTGATCGCTAATAGATTAGAAGGGACTGGTGGGAGTTCCGCCTGAACTTGATATTTTTGCAGCGTGTTGCGCTGTCTCTGGAGTGCGCGGGTTTGTGCGGACGAAAAAAAACCGGGAGGGGCAGAACTGCACCCTCCCGGTTTTTTGTAGAGCAGACAGGCTTATTTGTAGATGCCCGAGCCCACCAGCACATCGTCGACTTTCTCGATGTAGCCGGATTTGCTTTCGACGGATTTGGTCACTGGATTAGGCCATTTGAAATCGACCCAGCCCTTGCCTTTGGTTTTGGCCAGCTCGATCATTTCCTTGATCATAGGCTTGCCTTCGTTATCTTTCAGATCGATCAGGTGCTTGCCGACCATCTTGGGATTGTTACCGTGGGCCATAGCCACGCCGTTCATGTCGTACACATAGATGTACATATCGCGGTCATGGAAAGTGGTGTTGGCCGGGTCCGAGATGGCTGCATAGGCTTTTTCCTTGCCTTCGGACTTGATCAAGGACACGGCTTTTTTCCCCATGGCCATGGCTTCTTCCGGGCTGCCTTTGTCGGCCGCATAGCTGCAAGCAGATGCAGCTAGCAAAGTGATACCTAATGCTGTGGCGCGCAGTAAGGCTTTCATGTAGTTTCTCCTCGATTTATGGTTATGCAGAGGCGAGCGGCAGCGGCTTTGTGGCCGCTGTCTCATGCCTGCAGTGCGAACCAGTGTAGACCAAGTATCGCAATAGTGCGAACTAGAAAGTTGGAGGCGAGCAACGTTTCTACATAAATATTTCTTTCCAAAGTGCGCTGACCTGTGCTGCATGATGCGCCACCAGGGCCGGTTCCACCCGCGCCAGGTCCTGTCCTTGCAGGCGTAACTGGTGTTGCAGCTTACGTAACTTGCGGTAAGCGTCGCCGACGGCGCTGGCATGCTCGACGGAAATAAGCCCCAGTTCGCCGCACATGCGCAGCAGGGCGATATTGCCGGCGTTGGCAGTCAGCTGCGGATAGCGCGCCGCATGCTGCAGCACCAGATACTGGACGATGAATTCAATGTCTATCATGCCGCCCGGGTCCTGTTTCAGATCGAACAGCGCGCTATGGTTGGGCTTGGCATCCATCATGCGCTTGCGCATGGCGATGACTTCCTGCTTGAGCGGGCCATCAGCCGGACGCTCCTTGCGCAGCACGGCTTCGCGGATGGCTTCGAAGCGCAGGCCTATGGCCGTATCGCCGGCACAGAAGCGGGCCCGCGTCAGTGCCTGATGCTCCCAGGCCCAGGCCGAACTGCTCTGGTATTTTTCGAAGGCGGACACGCTCGATACCAGCATGCCGCTGGCGCCGTCGGGCCGCAGCGCGGTGTCGATGTCGAACAGGATGCCGGCCGAGGTATGGGTGGTCATCCAGGTGATGAAGCGCTGCGCCAGCTTGGCATACTGGGCTGGCGCTTCCTGATCGCTGTCGTCGTACAGGAAGATCACATCGAGGTCGGACACATAGCCGAGCTCCTTGCCGCCCAGCTTGCCGTAGGCGATCACGGCAAACTGCGGCACGGCGCGGTGGCGGGTGGCGATGGTCTGCCAGATGGCGTTGATGGCCGCCGCCACGATGGTATCGGCCAGCGCCGACAGGTGGTCGGCCAGTTTTTCCACCGTCAGGTCGCCGGCCAGATCCTGCGCCAGCAGGTGGAATAGCTGGGCGTGATGGGTTTCGCGCAGGATGTCCATCTGGCGCTCGGTGTCGCTCGGGTCGGCGGCCAGCTGGCGCTGCAGGTCGGCCGCCACTTCGGCGGCATCGAATTCGGTGGTGCGCAGACGGCCATCGAGCAGCTCATCCAGCAGGATAGGGTGCTGGCTGAGGAATTTGGCGGCCCAGCCGCTTGCATGCATCATGCCGATTACCCGTGCCAGCGTGTGCGGGTATTCCGTCAGCAGCGACAGATAGGCCGAGCGGCGCGCAATGGTTTCGAGGAAGTCCAGCAGCCGTCCCAGCGTGGCCTGCTGGCTGCCGCCGCTGGTCTCGCAGGAACACTGGATAATCAGCGGCAGGGCCAGATTCACCAGTCCCAGCAGGCGGTCGCGGCTGGCCTCCGGCAGCGACTGCAGGCGCGGCGCCTGCCACGTGCCGATCAGGCGCTGGGCGGCGCCGGCGGCATCGTCGAACCCCAGCGCGGCAAAGCGCGCCACCATGGCTTCGCGGTTATCGGTATCGGCGCAGGCATCCGATACCTGCGGGTTGATGGCGTCGCCGGCCGCACTGCCGCCGCTGCTGCTGGGGCTGTTGCTCTTGTCGGAGAACATTTCGTCGAACTGGCCGGCGACGAACTGGCGGTGCGCTTCCAATTGGCTGAGCAGGGTGGCGGTGTCGTCCAGCCCCATCATCTGCGCCACCAGCAGGCGGTCGGACTCGTTGGCGGGCAGGGTGTGGGTCTGGGCGTCGTCCAGATACTGCAGGCGGTGCTCCAGATTGCGCAGGAAGGTATACGATGCCAGCAGCTGATACACGATGGCGTGGCTGAGCAGGCCCTTTTCCGCAATGATGCGCAGGGTGGTGCGGGTGGAGCGGTCGCGCAGGGCGGCATCGCGGCCGCCGCGGATCAGCTGGAACACCTGTGCCAGAAACTCGATTTCGCGGATGCCGCCTCGGCCCAGCTTGACGTTGTTGCTGCGGTCCGGATGCAGCCGCTCCTGGCGGTTCACTTCGGCGCGGATCTGGGCGTGCATATTGCGGATGGCGTCGATCACGCCGAAGTCCAGATAGCGGCGGAATACGAAGGGCCGCACAATGGCTTCCAGCGCGGCGATATCTTCCGGTGTGCCGGTGACGGCGCGCGCCTTCACCCAGGCATAGCGCTCCCACTCGCGTCCCTGCACGATCAGATACTGCTCCACCATGTTCAGGCTGCAGGCCAGCGGGCCGGAATTGCCGTTGGGGCGCAGCGCCATGTCGACCCGGAAGGTGAACCCATCCTCGGTGATTTCGGCCAGTGCGGCGATCAGGCGTTTGCCCAGGCGGATAAAGAATTCATGGTTGGACAGGCTGCGCTGGCCCGCCTCGCTGGTGACGGTGTCGCCATCTTCGGGATAGACGAAGATCAGGTCGATGTCGGACGAGACATTGAGTTCGCCGCCGCCCTGCTTGCCCATGGCCAGTACCATAAGCTGCTGCGGGCGGCCGGAGTCGCGCCCGATCGGCATGCCGTGCGCGGCCACCAGTTCGGCCATCAGCTCGTCCACATGGCGGGCGATGGCGAAATCGGCGAAGCGCGTCATCGCCGTAACCACCTCGTTCAGATTGGCCAGACCGGCCAGATCGCGCCGGATCAGGCCATTCACCAGCAGGTTGCGCAGGCGGCGCATGGCGCGGCCCAGCGGCAGGGGCGGCGAGCCGGCTTTGGCCTCGGCTTCGCGCTGCAGATAGTCGGCCAGATCGATCTGGTCGAGTGCCACGGCAGCGGCGGCGTCGGACTGGGCGGCCCGCTCGGGGGCGGCAGCCAGCCAGCGCTGGTAGAAACGGGAAACGGTAGCTTCGATCTTCGGTGCACTCATGTAGGGTTCTATCCTGTGGACTAACTGCTGCTTAGCAGAGGTAACGACTTGTAAAACTGCCCTGCGCCGGGCCTGTCGAACGCTGCGCCGGGCCGGGCATAGGGTAGAATGGCCGCGCTGGCGCGACCATCCGCCTTCGAGTGTAGCGATTTATTGGATGCATGGCCTGAATTATTAGCTGAATTTTTAGCGGATTAATGCAAAAACAAGATGACCAGACAGTGAGCGCAACCCCGCACGGCCCGGAGTCTGGCGAGGGCTATATCGCTACGCGCTGGCACCGGCTGACGGCGTTCTACCGCTTCTGCAATCTGGCCAGCCACCACGTGCTGGGCTTCACCGTGAAGCTGGCACTGCTGCTGTATTTCGCCTTTGCCATCCTGTTCCTGACGCTGCGCTATGCGGTGCTGCCGAATATCGACCATTACAAGGGCGATATCGAGCGGCTGGCCAGCCGTGCCGTCGGCAATGCCGTCAGCATCGACCGGGTGTACGCTTCGTGGCACGGATTGCGCCCCAATCTGTTCCTGGGCGACGTGGTGCTGCACGATGCGGCCGGCCGTCCGGCCCTGAGCCTGCCCAGCGTGTCGGCCACCATCTCGTGGTGGAGCGTGGTGTCGGCCACGGTGCGCTTCGAATCGCTGGAGCTGGTGCGGCCCGATCTGAGCGTGCTGCGCGATGCGCAAGGCCGCCTGTATGTGGCCGGCATGCTGCTCGATCTGGCCAAGCCCAGCGACGGCAAGGGTGCCGACTGGCTGTTGGCGCAGCGCGAAATCGTCATCCGCGAAGGCCGCGTGCAGTGGCTGGACCAGCAGCGCCAGGCGCCGCTGCTGGCGCTCGACAGCGTTAATGTGGTGCTGCGCAACCAGTGGCTGCGCCACCAGCTGGCCGTGCGCGCCACCCCGCCGGCTGCGCTGGCCGCGCCGCTCGATGTGCGCGCCGATTTCAGCCATCCGGCGTTTGGCGCGCGGGTCTCGAATGTCTCGATGTGGAAGGGCGAGCTGTATGCCGATATCCGCAATACCGATCTGCTGACCTGGAAACCGTGGCTGGATTTCCCGTTCGAACTGCATAGCGGCGGCGGCTCGCTGCGCGCATGGCTGGGCATAGACCAGTCGCGCTTGACCGGTTTCACGGCCGATCTGGGGCTGGTGAACGTGTCGGCTGTGCTGGGCAAGGAATTGCCCGTGCTGGACCTGCGCCAGCTCAGCGGCCGCATCGCCGCCAAGGAAGAATTGCCGAATGTGCTGCCGCTGGCCGTCAAGGGCGGCACGGGCGCAGCGCGTGCCGGTTTCGGTACGCTGGGCCACTCCGTCGAACTGAGCAACCTGACCCTGACCACCAGCGACGGATTCGTGATGGCGCCCACCTCGCTGTCGGAGCGCTATGTCGCCGCCAGCGGGCCGAAAGCGGAGCAGACCATCATCAGCGCCGCCCAGCTGGATCTGCAGACCATGGCCGGGCTGGCCGAACGCCTGCCGCTGAACGACCATCAGCGCCAGTTGCTGGCTGATTTTTCCCCGCGTGGCCGCTTGCAGAATTTTTCCGCCGAATGGCACGGCGCCTATCCGGCCCTGCAGTCCTACCGCATCAAGGGCGATCTAGTGGGGCTGGGCCTGAAACCGCAGCCGCCCCGGCCGGGCCAGCCCAAGACGGCGCGTTCGCCTGCGATTGCGGCCATGCCGGCCATCCCCGGTTTCGAGAATCTCAGCGGTGCGATCGACGCCACCGAGCAGGGCGGCAGCTTCAGCCTGAACTCGGAGCAGCTGGTGCTGCACATGCCCGATTATTTCAGCAGCCCGTCGATGCCGTTCGAGCACCTCAACCTGAAAGCGCGCTGGAGCTTCGAGCGTGACAATATGCTGCTGTTCCAGATCGACAGCATGGATTTTCTGCAGCAGGGCATGAGCGGTACGCTGCAGGGCAGCCACCGCATGCCGCTGGCGGGCAAGGGCATGGGCACGGTGGATTTCACCGGCACCTTGAATAATTTCCAGATCAACCGTATCGACAGCTATCTGCCTATCCAGACCCCGCATGATTTGCGCGCCTGGCTGACAGGTGCCCTGGAAGATGGCGTGGCCAGCGATGTCAACCTGCGCCTGCGCGGCGATCTGGCCCACTTCCCCTTCCACGGCGAGACTGGTGCGGAGCGCAACCGCGGCGAGTTCCGAGTGGCTGGCAAGATCACTGAAGGCAAGCTCAATTATGCACCGGGCCAGTATCTGCATGACGGCAAGGAACTGGGCAAGGACGGCAAGCCGCTGCCGCTGTGGCCTCAGGCCGAGCATATCAAGGGCAGCTTCGTGTTTGATCGCGCCCGCATGGAAATTCGCGGCGATACCGCCAGTACGGGCGGCGTGGCGCTGAGCGGCGTGAAAGCCGTGGTAGCCAATCTGGATGCCCATAACGCCGTGCTGGAAATTGACGGCAATGCGGCTGGCCCGATGCAGGAATTCCTTAAATATGTGGCCAGCAGTCCCGTGCTGGAATGGATCTCCAACTTTACCGACGAAACCCAGGCCAGCGGCAACGCCAGGCTGGCGCTCAAGCTGCAACTGCCGCTGGCACACATCATCGATGCCAAGGTGCAGGGTACGCTGCAACTGCAGAACAATGAAATCACTCTGATGAACGATCTGCCGCCCGTGCAGGCAGCACAGGGCAAGATAGAATTCAACGAGCGCGGCGTCAACCTCAACCAGCTGTCCGGCAATTTCCTCGGCGGCCCGGTCAGCATTACCGGCGGCAGCCAGCGCGACAATGCCATCGTGGTCAAGCTGGGCGGCACCCTGACGGCAGACGGCTTCCGCAAGCAGTATGGCTCGCCCGCCATGCAGCGTCTGGCCAGCCATTTTGCCGGCGCTACCCGCTATACGGGCACGGTCACGGCGCGCGACCATCAGGTGACGGTGGCAGTCGATTCCAGCCTGAACGGGCTGGCGGTGGACCTGCCCGTGCCGGTACACAAGAGCGCCAGCGAGGCCATGCCGCTGCGCTTTGTGCTCAATAGCGCGCTGACGCCGGATAGCAGCGGCGCCCTGCATGACGATATCCGCATCAGTCTGGGCGGGAATATGGCAGCACGCTACCAGCGTGCCAAGACGGGCAAGCAGCCGTGGAAGCTGGTGCGCGGCGGCATAGGCATTGCCATCCCGGCGCCGGAGCCGGACAGCGGGCTGGCCTACAACATCAATCTGCGCGCACTGAACGTGGATGCGTGGCTGGACTTTGCCAGCGCTATCGGTGGTACTGGCAGTGGCGCCGCTGCCATCCCCGGTTCGGCCAGCGATAGCGCCGATCTGCTGCAGTACGTTATGCCCGATACCATCGCCGCGCGCAGCAGCGAGCTGATAATCGGCGACCGCAAACTGGAAAACGTGGTGCTCGGTGTGGGGCGCCAGAAAACCGTGTGGCAGGCGAATATCGATTCGACGCAGGCCAACGGCTATCTGACATGGAGCGAGCCGTCCACCGGACAGGGGCTGGGCAAAGTCACGGCGCGCCTGTCCTCGCTGGTGATTCCGGAATCGGCCTCCAAGGATGTGCAGGATCTGCTCGACAGCCAGGCTGCCAGCACCACCATACCGGCGCTCGATATCGTGGTTGAACGCTTTGAACTGTTCAACAAGGCGCTGGGCCGGCTGGAACTGCAGGCCAACAATGCCCAGATGGGGGCGCAGCGCGAATGGCGCGTCAGCAAGCTGCTGCTGTCCAATCCCGACGGCGAATTCAAGGGCAGCGGCAAATGGGTCAGCAAGGATGGCGTGCATGATTCCAACCTGAACTTCGATCTGGCCATCAGCAATGCCGGCAAGCTGCTGGACCGCTTCGGCTTTGCCGGCACGCTCAAGGGCGGCAAGGGCAATCTGTCCGGCGACATCACGTGGAAAGGCCTGCCGTACTCGCTGGACTGGCCTACGCTGGCTGGACAGATCAAGATGAACGTGGAAAAAGGCCAGTTCCTTAAACAGGACCCGGGCGCTGCCAAGCTGCTCGGCGTGCTGAGCCTGCAGGCCTTGCCGCGCCTGCTCAAACTGGATTTCCACGATGTGTTCTCGGAAGGGCTGGCGTTCGACGGCATTACCGCCAGCGCCGGCATCAGCCACGGCATCGTGCGCACCGATAATCTGAAAATGCATGGCGTGGCTGCGACCGTGCTGATGGACGGCAGCGCCGATCTGGCCAACGAAACGGCCAATCTGCATGTGGTGGTGATCCCTGAGGTCAATCTGGGTACCGCGCCGCTGGTCTACGCGCTGGCCGTCAATCCCGTGATCGGGCTGGGCAGCTTCCTCGCCCAGCTATTCCTCAGCGCGCCCGTCATGAAGGCGCTGACTTATCATATGCAGGTGACGGGGCCGTGGAAAGCCCCGGTCGTAACCAAGATCGAAACGGCCAAAACGGAACTGCCGCCACCGCCCAAGGGCGCGCCCTGAAGCGGGCCGCTCCTGCAGGCAGCCCGTTTAACTAGCCCGTTCAGCCCGTTTAATTAGCCTGTCTAACCAGCCCGATTAGCCCATCTAACCAGTCCGTTCAACCAGCGTGAGTGTAAACATGACCCATACCGTAGCTGCCATCCAGATGGTTTCCTCGCCCAGCGTGGCGGACAATCTCGCTGCCGCCCGCCGCCTCGTCACCGAAGCGGCAGCCGGCGGTGCGCAGCTGGTGCTGTTGCCCGAATACTGGGCTATCATGGGCCACCACGATAGCGACAAGGTGGCAGTGGCCGAAGCGCTGGGACAGGGGCCGATCCAGCATTTCATGTCCGGCCTGGCGCGCGAACTGGGCATCTGGCTGATCGGCGGCACCTTGCCGCTGGCCTCGCACGATGCCGCCAAAGTCATCAACACCACACTGGTGTACAACCCGCAGGGCGAGCAGGTCAGCCGCTACGACAAGATCCACCTGTTCGGCTTCAGCAAGGGCGGCGAAAGCTACGACGAATCGCGCACCATCGTGCCCGGCACGGCGCCCGGCGTGTTTGAAGCGCCGTTCGGCAAGGTCGGCATGTCGGTCTGCTACGACCTGCGCTTCCCCGAGCTGTACCGCGCCATGGGCCCGCTGGCCCTGATCGTGGTGCCGGCCGCCTTCACCTACCCCACTGGTCAGGCCCACTGGGAAATCCTGCTGCGTGCGCGCGCCATCGAGAACCAGTGCTATGTGCTGGCCGCGGCGCAGGGCGGCCAGCACCCGAATGGCCGCCGTACCTGGGGCCACAGCATGCTGATCGATCCTTGGGGCGTGGTCAAAGCCGTGCTGGCCGAGGGCGAGGGCGTGGTGCAGGGCCAGATCGACGCGGCCTACACCGACAGCGTGCGCAGCAGCCTGCCGGCTCTGAAACACCGCACCATGTGAAACGGGCGGCTCTGGGCTACAATCGCACCAGACTGGCGCAACGCGCCGCCCAATTGCCGCTCCCTGTACTTTGCTGCACTCTGCCGTACCACCTAGATAGAAGCTACCATGAAGCCATTTGAACCGAATCTGTCCACCCTTGCCGTTGCGCGCGATATCCTGCTGACGCCGTTCGGGCTGGACGAAGCCAAGCTGATCAAGACGCTGGGCTCGATGTTTACCCACAAGGTCGATTACGCCGATCTGTACTTCCAGTTCACCAAGAACGAAGGCTGGAGTCTGGAAGAGGGCATCGTCAAGACGGGCAGCTTCTCGATCGATCAGGGTGTGGGCGTGCGCGCCGTCTCCGGCGACCGCACGGCGTTTGCCTATTCCGACGACATTTCCGAAGCAGCCCTGCTGTCGGCAGCCAGCGCTACCCGCACCATCGCCCGCGCCGGTGCCGGCAAAGTCAAAGTGGCCAGCGCCATGACACCGACCGGCGGCCGCTCGCTATACCTGCCCAACGATCCGCTGGCCTCGCTCGACGCCACCGCCAAAGTCAAACTGCTGGAGCGTCTGGAGCAGATGGCGCGCGCGAAAGACCCCCGTGTCGTGCAAGTCATGGCCAGTCTGGCAGCCGAATACGATGTGGTGCTGGTGGTCCGCAGCGATGGGGTGCTGGCCGCCGATATCCGTCCGCTGGTGCGCGTCTCGCTGACCGTGATCGCCGAGCAGAACGGCCGGCGCGAAATGGGTTCTTCCGGTGGCGGTGGCCGCTACGACTATGGCTATTTCACCGACGCGCTGCTGGAACAGTACGCGCAGGACGCCGTCAGCTCGGCGCTGGTCAATCTCGATGCGCGTCCGGCGCCGGCCGGTCCGATGACGGTGGTACTGGGACCGGGCTGGCCCGGCATCCTGCTGCACGAAGCCATCGGCCACGGCCTGGAAGGCGATTTCAACCGCAAAGGTTCGTCCACTTTCTCGGGCCGTATCGGCGAGCGCGTGGCGGCCAAGGGGGTTACCGTGGTCGATGACGGCACGCTGCCGGACCGCCGCGGTTCGCTCAACATCGACGACGAAGGCAATCCGACCCAGTGCACCACGCTGATCGAAGACGGCATCCTGAAAGGCTATATCCAGGACACCATGAATGCCCGCCTGATGAAAATGCCGATCACAGGCAACGCACGGCGCGAGTCCTTTGCCCACCTGCCCATGCCGCGCATGACCAACACCTACATGCTGGGCGGCGACAAGGACCCGGGCGAAATTCTGGCCTCGGTCAAGAACGGTCTGTATGCAGTCAACTTCGGCGGCGGCCAGGTCGACATCACCAACGGCAAATTCGTCTTCTCGGCCAGCGAAGCCTACATGATAGAAAACGGCAAGATCAGCTATCCCGTCAAGGGCGCCACCCTGATCGGCAACGGTCCGGAAGTGCTGAACCGGGTGTCCATGATAGGCAACGATATGCGCCTGGATCCGGGCGTGGGCGTGTGCGGCAAGGAAGGCCAGAGCGTGCCGGTGGGGGTGGGCCAGCCTACCCTGCGGCTGGATGGCGTGACGGTGGGCGGCACCGTGTAAAAGTTGCTTTGCGGTAGTGGAACCGATGAAAATTTTGTTGAAGGCCCCTGCCGTGTAGAAAAAAAGCGCTTGCCAAGTGCCAAGCTATGGGTTTATAGTCGTTGCAGCTGATGCCGAACACGGCATCGAACTTGAAACGGAAGCTTGTACATGACGCGCTTTTTCTTTACCGGCTATTTTTACTTTAGCAATTCCAACCCAGAGGCGGTGGAGTAGCGGCCGGTGCACGTAGAAGCAAAAACGAGTTCCAGCAAATTCCGAAAAAACCGCCTCCGAGGCGGTTTTTTTTTACCCTGACATTTAGTAATCGGCTTTGGAATTACCTTTTAAATTTACTTGAATATTTTTGGAGAACAGCATGCCACGTACCGATGATTTACGAATCCGCGAAATGAAGGAACTGACGCCACCGTCCCACCTGATTCGCGAGTTTGCGTGCACGGAAACGGCGGAACACACGGCCGCCAGCGCCCGCGTTGCGCTGCACCGCATTCTGCACGGTCAGGATGACCGTCTGATGGTGGTGATCGGCCCATGCTCTATCCACGACCCCAAAGCCGCGATGGAATATGCGCGCCGTCTGGCCCCGCTGCGTCAGGAACTGGGCGCCGATCTGGAAATCGTCATGCGCGTCTACTTCGAAAAACCACGCACCACGGTGGGCTGGAAGGGCATGATCAACGATCCGTACATGGACAGCAGCTTCCGCATCAACGACGGCCTGCGCATGGCCCGTGAACTGCTGCGCGACATCAATGAACTGGGCCTGCCGGCCGGTACCGAATATCTGGACGTAATCAGCCCGCAGTACATCGCTGACCTGATCAGCTGGGGCGCCATCGGTGCCCGTACCACCGAGTCGCAGGTGCACCGCGAACTGGCGTCCGGCCTGTCCTGCCCGGTGGGCTTCAAGAACGGCACGGACGGCAACGTCAAGATCGCCGTGGAAGCCATCAAGGCCGCTTCGCAGCCGCACCACTTCCTGTCCGTCACCAAGGGCGGCCACTCGGCCATCGTTTCGACCAACGGCAATGAAGACTGCCACATCATTCTGCGCGGTGGTAAAAACCCGAACTACGATGCCGCCAGCGTTGATGAAGCCTGCAAGGCCATCGCTGCGCAAGGTCTGGCAGCACGCCTGATGATCGATGCTTCGCACGCCAACAGCTCGAAAAAACCGGAGAACCAGATTCCCGTCTGCGCCGATATCGCCCGTCAGGTAGCGGGCGGCGACCAGCGCATCATCGGTGTGATGGTGGAATCGCATCTGGTAGCCGGCCGTCAGGATCTGGTGCCGGGCAAGGAACTGGTGTACGGCCAGTCTGTCACCGACGGTTGCATCGACTGGGATAGCAGCGTGCAGGTGCTGCAGGAACTGGCCGCCGCCGTGCGCGCGCGCCGCCTGGCCACCATGGCTGCCGAAGCGGCTGCCAAGTAAGACCAGCTAATAAGAGCAGCTAAAAAATCAGGGCCACCATGCAGAGGGTATGCATGGTGGCCCTTTTTTTATCTGCCGGTCTAAAACAGTCTAGTTCGCGCTAGAACGGTCTAGGCTGGTCTAGTTCCTGCTATTTCTATGCTTAGAACTTGTAGTTAGCCGTCAGGTAGAAGCTGCGCCCCAGCGGATCGGAGTAGCGCCCGTCGTAACCCACCTGATTGCCACCGCCGGAATTGCGGATCGAGAACGGCGGGTCCTGGTTCAGCAGGTTCTTGATGCCGGCCGTCAGGGTCAGGTTCTTCACGTAGTTGGCTTTCAGCTGGTAGTCCAGCGTGGTGTAGGAGCGCACGTCGCGTTCCATTGCCACCACGCCGCCTATGCTGCCATCGGCATTCACTACGCGCACGGCGGCGTCATCTTCGGTCAGCGGCTTGTCGTGATAGCCGCTGCGGTAGTTGACGGTCAGCGAGTTGCTCAGCTTGTCCGACGATTTGAGCGCAAACACTACTTTGGAAATTACGCGTAACACCACATCGTCATACGAGTTGAAGCGGCCTATGCTCTTTTCCACGCCCACGCCCGGGGTTTCCTGCTCGGCTTTCAGCATATAGGTACCGGTCCAGTTGATGCTGGCGCGGCCGATCGGCGTATTGCTGCGCAAGGTGGTATCCCAGTCCAGACCCTGGAAGTGCGAGGAGGCCAGATTCAGCGGTTTGCGGATCGCCACCAGCACATTGCTCTTCTGGATAGGATCGGCATACACGGCGATGTACTGGTTGGCCAGCACCGGGTTGGTGTACAGCTGGTCCTGCGAGAAGGTGCGGATCTGGTTTTTCAG
>Ga0187845_1000702_pt1 | contig 19755 bp, 15 predicted proteins | sample SpaLakP09_SKY_68_FD_134515 | JGI IMG/M metagenome (GOLD analysis project Ga0187845, IMG submission 134515) | Oligotrophic lake water microbial communities from Sparkling Lake, Wisconsin, USA - SP09_SKY_68 | ecosystem: Environmental > Aquatic > Freshwater > Lake | place: USA: Sparkling Lake... | reverse complement strand
GTGTCCCTTGGCATGAGCAGGGGGTTGCCCGTCAACGATTGAGTCGGATCGAAGTCCGGCATCAGCATCGTGGCTTCGCCGCCTGGCGCAACGCCGCCCAGAGCCCTCAGTTCGAACAGGTCGAGCACCTGGGTGTCGTCGGCGGTGAGCAGCGCCCGGAACTCGGCAATGGATTGCGGCCGGTCCTTGGGGTGGATGGCCAGCGCGGTGTCGATGGCGGCGAGGAAGGCGTTCCCGCAGCGACCGGCCGCCACGGTGGCCAGCGGGCGTAGACCGTCGTTGAGCAGCCGCTCGACGGAGGCCACCGTGCGGCCACCGCTGATGGCCGCGTAGAGCACGCTGGCCAGCGCGAAGATGTCGGTCCAGGGGCCCTGGCTGATGCCGGGCATCTCGCCATATTGCTCGATGGGCGCGAAGCCCGGCTTGAGCATGGCGGTCAGCGCGTGCGTGAGATCGCCGATGACGCGCCGTGCGGCGCCAAAGTCCAGCAGCAGCGGCCCGTGGTCGGTCAGCAGGATGTTGTCCGGCGCGATGTCGCGGTGGTAGCAGTGCTCCTTGTGCAGCACCTCCAGCGCATCCAGCAGCGGCATCAGCCAGGCGCGCACCTCGACCTCGGTCGGCAGCCGTCCGAGATTGGCCAGCGCCGCCTTCAGCGTGGGTCCCTGGTAGTAGGGCATGGCCATGTAGGCGGTGCCGTTGGCCTCCCAGAACTGATGCACCTTGACCAGCGCCGGGTGGTCGAAACGGGCCAGCAGCTTGGCCTCGTTGACGAAGCTCCTCAGCCCGATCGCAAAGGTCTCCTGGTGGCTGGCCGACTTGACCAACACCGTCAGCGACTGGCCGGCGCGGGTGGCCATCGAGAAGGGCAGGTATTCCTTGATGGCGACCTGCCGTTCCAGGGCAACGTCGGTGGCCAGATAGACGATGCCGAAGCCGCCTTCGCCCAGCACCCGGTCGATGCGGTATTCGTGGAGGCGCGTGCCGGGCGGGAGGGTGTGCCCCGGTGTCAGCTGGGGCGCCAGAAGGACTGTGGGTTCGTCCTGCTCGTTCGGAACTTCCGGGACTTCCGGGTTTTCAGGCGCGTTGCGCCCCGGCGAATCGCCAGCCGCTTCGCTCATCGCTGCGGCCGGCCGGACGATGGCAACCCCGACTCAATCGTGGCGGCATGCAGCGTGTGGCAGAACAGGGTCGGCATGGAGCGGGGCTGGGGTCGAGGTTCTGCCGATTATGCAGAGCCGACCCCGCCTCGCCGTGCGGCCTTGTCAGTGCCGCTGCGCCGCGACCCATTGCTGCAGGGTCACCAGCTCCAGCCCCAAGTCGCGGTAGTTCACCTTCAGATAGCCGCTGGCGTCCGTCGTCACCGCAGCGGGCATGACGGCGGCGACCTCCTGGGCCATCACGCCCACGTAGACCGTGTCGCTCCAGATGTAGCGGTAGGCGTACAGGCCCAGGCCCTTGCCCGGGCAGTCAGGCAGGCGTTCCAGCAGGCTGATGTCCTGCTTCAGGCGTTCGTCTGAGTACCAGATCAAGGGCGCGCGAACGGGGTTGCCATGGTTGCCACGCGCCGAGTGGCGGGGCTTGCGCAGCGACTGGACGGCAGCGCTCGCCTTGCTGGCGGTTGCCACCTGATGCTTGTCGGGAGCGCGGGCGGCGGTCTGTGCGTTGCTTGCGAGGCCTGTCGTCAGCAGGCAGAGCGCCAGCGCGCATTGCAGCGGAGTTTGGGTGATGTTCATGTCGAATCCTTGAGGCTGAAGTTGTCGGACAAAACCAGGCGTCTCACTTCGCGACGGTGATGTTCCAGGTGCCGTCGAAGAGGGCGCCGTAGAGCGAGTGCGTGACGTTCACCTTGATCGTGTGCGTGCCCGGCGAAGGCGGGTCGATCAGCACCCACAGGCCATCGGCCTGGGCTACCTGCGGCGAGCCGGTGATGCAGGCGTCGTAGTTGACCCAGTCCTTGGCGCCCGTGAACGAGAACATGCCGGTCGCGGCGCGGCGTGTCTTCACCGGCTTGCCGTCCAGCGTCACCTGGGCGAGGCTGATGCCGTCGATGAACTCCGCCGTCGCGGCGCGCAGGAAGGCTTCCAGGTTCTGGCCCGGCGGGAGCTGGGGGTAATCCGGCGTGCAGGGGTATTCGTAAAAGTAGCCCAGCGCCGGCATGAAGATGGCCTTGCCGGCCGGGATGGTGCAGCTGACGCTGAAGGTCGCCAGCCCGCCCGGCCCGAGCAGGTTCCAGACCGGGCCTTCCTGGTTGAGGCCGCAGTTGGCGCCGGTCTCTGCCGGGTTGGCCGAGCTGACGCCGATGGGCACCGAGAACATCCAGCGCTGGTGGTCGATGACGAGCTGCTCCAGCAGCTTGCCCTGCCACGCGTGGCGAGCGCCCTCGGCGGCGCGGGCGGCGCTTTGCAGGCTCTGCGGGCTGACCTGGCCGGTGCGCAGCGCGTGTGCGGCGCGCTCGCGTTGGCCGGGGACGTTGGGCATGGCGGCGAGGGCGAGCTGGCTGGCAGACAGCGCGGCCAGAGCCGCGAATGCCAGGGAGGTGCGAGTGAATGACATGGTGGTCTCCTTGATGACGGACTCAGGCCTGGCTGCTCTGGCGGCGGCGCAGCGAGCGTGCGCCGATGGCCACCAGGCCCAGGGTCAGGCTGGCCCAGGTGCTGGGCTCGGGGACGGCGGAAATGTTGTAGGTGATGTCCTGTGTGAACGTGAAGCCGTAGTCGGAGTTCATCTGCGCCGTGAAGTGCAGCGTGTGGTTGCCGGCGGACAGAGGTGCCATGGCGAAGGTGAAGCCCTCGGTGATGGCCGGGAACACGCCGGGGGCGTAGCCGGTGATGTTGTCCGGCACGAGGGTGAAGGGGAACAGCGGCCCGGACTGGCGGAAGGCCTGTGTGGAGCTCACGCCGGCGGGCAGCAGCGCGTCCACGCCGTCCACGGTCACCGTCAGATTGGTCACGGTGCCCAGCACCTTGATCGCGTCCGCGCGCATCTTGGCCTCGGTGTCCATCACGGCGTCGGCCCAGTAGAGGATGGTGATGGGGCTGAACACAAGCGTCTGATCGCTGCGCACCGTCACGTTGCGCACCACCGGGACATCGCTGGTCGAGGCGGCCAGGAAGAAGTACTTGCCCTGGTCGCCCGACGCGGTCGCCGCGCCCGTGGTGTCCAGCAGCGGGCTGGTGGCGGCCGGGAAGGAGTACTCCCACTGCACCAGTGCGGCCGACAGATAGCTTTGGCTGTAGCTGGCGACGGGGGCGCCGGGGTCGAGCAGTTGCTGGGCCTGGGCGCCCTGGACGGCGAGCGTGAGCAGGGCGGCCGAAGCCAGACGGGAAAGAGAGCGGGACATGGTGTTCCTCCTTTGAGGCAGTGGCTGAAAGTGGCAGCCCTTGCTGCCCGGGTGGCGGCGTCTTGAACCAGGTCTTGATGCCGTGCAGCCACTGTCTTCCTGGCTCGCCTGGCTGTCCTGAAAGCGCCTGAAGCCGCGCTGAAACGTCCTGAAAGCGCACGCGGGCTGCGGCGGTTTCAGCAGGCTTCAGGGCGGCTTCAGGGCGTTTAAGGACACCGACCCGCTGTTGCCGCGAGAGTGCAGGTGTGCGGCGTGGGCGCCCTGGTGCTCAGGGTTGATGCCCTCGCGCGGCAGCGTGGACTGCCTATGCTGCCCGGCGGCAGTTCGCTCGGATCAGGAGGAAGCGATGACCAGTTTGACGGCCGGATTCGAAGTCGGCGAAGCGACCGCCGCGCAGCCGCCCGGGGGGCCCAACACCCGCTTCTGGCAGGTGCTGCTGCTGGCGTTCTGCCTGATGTGCGGCGGCTTGCGCCTGTGGGCCTTCTTCTACATCGAGCGCAGCATCGTGCCGGAGGCTGCAGGTGAGTTGGGCGTGAAGTTGAAGGGACCGCAGCAGGGCTTGAACTGGATGCTCACGGTGGTGAGCGTCGAGCCCGACTCCGATCTCGCTCGCGCGGGCGTCAAGCCGGGTGACCGGATCTCCTACGACCACCCCGCAGATCAGTGGCGGTACACGGGCATCGGTGAGCCGATCGAGGTCACCGTGGAGTCCGGTGGGCAGCAGCGATCCCTGGTCGTGCGAACCGTGCCCGACCCGGCGCGGGTGACGCCGCTGGCCATTTCGGCACTTGTAGGCGACTGGATCGACAGTTGTTTCGCCTTACTCGTGGCGACCATCCTGGCCTGGCGCCGGGCCGACAGCCGGTCGATCCGGGCCCTCAGCCTGGCGCTCGCGATCTACAGCCTGCTCGGCATGACGCCCGGTCTGCCGGGCGGCCATATCCAGTCCTTGCTGCGGCTGGGCGGCGCCAACGTGTTGGCCTACACCGTCACGAGCTGCTATTTGTATTTCGCGCTGACCTTCTCTGGCGGCCCCAGCCTGCTGTCAAAACCGTGGCAGCGTCAGGCCCTCGTCGTTCTGGTGGGTGGCGGTCTGTTCTTTGCGATGCTTGAGGGCGCCCACCTGCTGCGCTGGGTACCGATCGACGCGGTCCACAAGCGTGACATCGAGACGGTCAGTCACCATGCCACCAACCTCGTCACCGTGATGGCGGTCGTCTTTCTCTGGCTGAGCTGGCGGCGCGCGACGGGCATGGCCCGGCAGCGGGCCGCCTGGGCGGGCCTCTGCGTGGGGCTGCTGCTGCTGAGCCAGACGATCTTCTTCATCGTTGGCTCCTTGCCTGGCCGGACGCTGGAGCGGGAGTTCATCGTCCAGATCGTCAACGTGGTGCTGGACATCATCGCCATGGTCGGCCTGGCCTATGCCGTCCTTCGTTATCGTGTCCTGGGATTCGGCTTCGCCATCAACCGCGCGCTGGTCTGGGGCCTGGTGCTGGCCCTGCTGCTACTGGGCGTGGCTCTGCTGCACCGGCTGGGTGCCAATCTTCCTGTGATGACGGACCCTCGTGTGGCGGCCGGCGTGACCGTGCCGTTGGCGCTGATGTTCGCGGGCGCCGTGCCGCGCCTACGTGGGGTGTCGGACTCCCTCGTCCAGCGCCTGTTCTACCGCAACTGGCTGGACAGGGAAGAGTCGCTCTGGTCGGCCGCCACCGCCGCGGTCGGCTTGCAGGGCCAGCAGGCGCTGATGACCCACTACCTGCGCGCCATCGGCCGCTTTGCCGGCGGTGCGCAGGCCTCGGTCTACCAGGTCCAGCCCACGGGCAACGTGCAGGTGTGCACCCGCCTGGCCTCGACGGCCGCCGATGTGCCCGAGCCCTTGGCTCTGGGCAAGGCCGACCTGCGCAGCATCCAGGCCCACCGTTTGCCGGCTGCGCTGGCCGCGCGCGCCGGGGTCGACGGCCTGGCCGTGCCCGTCGTCCATCGCGACGAACTCACGGGCTTCGTGCTGCTGCACACCCGCCCCGACGCCGCGCCCTACCGGCCCGACGAGGTTCGGGCGTTGGCCAAGGCCGTGGCCATGATGCAGGAGGACCTGCAGGCCGACGCCGCCCGCACCCAGGCGCAGCTGCTGGAGCAGAAGCTCGCCGCCGAGCTGGCTGCGCGCGAGGCGGCGCAGTCCGCCAACGCCGCCAAGAGCGCCTTCCTGGCCACCGTCAGCCACGAGATCCGCACCCCCATGAACGGCGTCATCGGCATGAGCGGCTTGCTGCTCAACTCGCCGCTGACTGACGACCAGCGCGACCACGCCCAGACCATCCGCGACTCGGCCGAGCTGCTGCTGACCATCATCAACGACGTGCTGGACTTCTCCAAGATCGAGGCCGGCAAGTTGGAGCTGGAGAACCAGACCTTCGACCTGCGCGAGTGCGTGCGCCTTGCGCTGGACCTGGTGGGCGTGCGCGCGGCGCAGAAAGGCCTGCAGCTGAGCTGCCACTTCGACGCCGACGTGCCGGCCGCCGTGGTGGGCGACGCGGCCCACCTGCGCCAGATCCTGCTGAACCTGCTCAGCAATGCGGTCAAGTTCACCGAGCGTGGTGAGGTGGCGCTGACGGTCGCCATGCCCGCCGAGGGCCGGTTGGCATTTGAGGTGCGCGACACCGGCATCGGCCTGACCGAAGAGGGCAAGTCCCGGCTGTTCCAGCGCTTCAGCCAGGCCGACAGCAGCATCGCCAGCCGCTACGGCGGCACTGGCCTGGGCCTGGCGATCAGCAGGCAGCTGGCCGAGCTGATGGGCGGCGCGATGAGTGCGGAGAGCGCCGGGTCGGGGCAGGGCAGCTGCTTCCGTTTCGACATCAATGCCCCGGCCACCTCGCCGGACCAGCTGCCCCAGCGGGCGCCGTCGGGCACGGTGCAGCTGGACCCGCAGATGGCCGCCCGCCACCCGCTGCGCATCCTGCTGGCCGAGGACAACGGCGTGAACCAGAAGCTGGCGCTGCGCCTGCTGGAGCAGATGGGCTACCGCGCCGACCTGGCCAGCAACGGCCGCGAGGCGGTGGACAGCGTCGCGCGCCAGGCCTGCGACCTGCTGCTGATGGATGTGCGCATGCCCGACATGGATGGCCTGGAGGCCACGCGCGAGATCGTTTCGCGCTGGCCGGCGGGGCAGCGCCCGCGTATCGTCGCGATGACGGCCAACGCCCTCAACGGCGACCGCCCGCAATGCCTGGCCGCAGGCATGGACGAACATCTGGCCAAGCCGCTGCGGGTGGAAGCCCTGGTGGCCGCGCTGGCCGATACCCCCGTACGCAGCGACGCATGAAGCTTCCCCGCATCAACGCCGACACCTTTGAAGCCTTGCAGGCCAATGCGGGGGCGGACTTCGTCGTGACCCTGGTCGAAGCCTTCGCCGAGGAGGCGCCGCAGCTGATCGAGGCGCTGCGCGCAGCGAGGGCACAGGCCGACGCAGAACGCTTCGAGAGCGCTGCCCACGCGCTGAAGAGCAATGGCGTCGCCTTCGGTGCGGTCAGGCTGGCTGAGATGGCGCGCCACCTCGAATGGCAGGGCGCGTCGGCTGCAAGTGAGGCCGTCGATGAACTGGCGGCCGAGCTGGCCGCCGTGCTGTCAGCCCTGCGCACCCTCGCGCGGCGCACATGAGCGTTCAGACCACGGCCCTAGTCTTCGGCCATGTCGAGCTGCGGCTCGCCGAGCGCCAGCTGCTGGTGGACGGCGAGCCTGTCGCGCTGGGCAGCCGTGGCTTCGATCTGCTGAAGGCGCTGGTCGCCAAGCGGGACCGCGTCGTCGGCAAGGACGAACTCCTGGACGAGGTCTGGCCCGGCCTTGTGGTGGAGGAGAACAACCTGCAGGTGCAGATCTCGGGCCTGCGCCGCGTGCTGGGCGCGCGCGCCATCGCGACCGTGGCCGGCATCGGCTACCGCTTCACGTTGACCCCGGGTGCGGCCGAAGCACCGGCTGCGGCGCCGCCGTCGGCCGCTGCAGTGCTGGCGCCCGCGCGCGTGCTGGTGGCCGACGACAACAAGGTCAACCGCCTGCTGCTGTGCCGCTCGCTGGAGCTGATGGGCCACCAGGTCAGCAGCGCCGTCGATGGGCGCGAGGCGCTGGACATGCTCAAGCGCCAGCCCTTCGAGCTGCTGCTGCTGGACCTGGCCATGCCCGAGCTGGACGGCTTCGGCCTGCTGCAGGCGCGCGCTGCGGACCCCGTGCTGCGCGAGGTGGCCGTCATCGTCACCAGCGCCTTGGGCGGCGTGGCGCCGGTGGCGCGCTGCATCGAGCTGGGCGCTGACGACTTCCTGCACAAGCCGGTGGACCCCTGGCTGCTGAGGGCGCGGGTCGAGTCCAGCCTGGCGCGCAAGCAGCAGCGCGATCAACAGAGCCAGGTCCTGCGCCGGCTGATGCCCAACGGTCCGGCCCAGGCCAGCCGTCTGGCCGACGCCTGTGTGCTGGTGGTGGGCCTGAACTTGCCGGAGCTGCCAGAGCCGATGCAGACGCAGGCATTGCTGAGCGACTGGAGCACGCTGATGCTGGACGCCGTCGATGGGCGCGGCGGCGAGGTCGCGCAGTTCCGGGGCGACGGTCTGACAGCCTTGTTCGGCGAGCTGCCGGCGGCGCTCGGTGGGGCGCAGGACATGGCCGAGTTGCTGGCCAGCTTCAATGACGAGCGCCGCGCCGCCGGCCAGGCGGCCCTTGCCATCGGAGTGGGCATTGCGCGTGGCGAAGTCGTGGTGGCCACCGTGGCGACCGCGCAGCGGGCGGCCTATGCCTGCCTGGGTGAGCCGGTGCTGCGTGCCGAGCAGTTGGCGGCGGCCTGCCTGTTGGCCGGTCAGCAGATGCTGCTGGACTAGCCGGCGTATCGGCTCAGCCAGGCAAAGAACTCGCCGTACCAGAGCCGGCTGTTGCGGGCCTTCAGCACCCAGTGGTTCTCGTCCGGGAACCACACCAGGCGCGAGGGCACGCCCAGCGACTTCAGGGTGTTGTAGTAGGCCAGGCCCTGGGCGTCGGGCACGCGGTAGTCCAGCGCGCCGTGGATGACGAGGGTGGGCGTCTTGAAGTGCTGCGCGAACGTGTGCGGGCTCTGTGCGGCGACCTTGGCCGGGTCGTCCCAGTAGGCCGCACCCAGCTCCTTGCGGTGCCAGCTGTAGGCGTCGTCGGCGTACATGGCCTGCCAGTCGTAGCAGCCGGCATGGCAGACATAGGCCTGGTAGCGGCCGGGCGCTACATGGCCGTTCATCCACGCCACCATGTAGCCGCCGTAGCTGCCGCCGGTGGCGACGATGCGTTTCCTGTCCACCCAGCGCTTTTTCAGCAGCCAGTCGGTGCCCGCCTCGACGTCCTGCAGCTCGTACTCGCCCCATTGGCCGGTGATGCAGTCCAGGAACTCGTGGCCGAAGCTGGACGAGCCGTGGTAGTTCACGCACGCCACCACGTAGCCTTGGGCAGCGAAGGCTTGGTGGTTCCAGCGCCAATGCCAGCTGTCGCCGAAAGCCGTGTGCGGGCCGCCGTGGATGACGTGCATGACCGGCCACTTCCTCTTCGTGTCGAAGCCGGGCGGGTAGATCAGCCACATCTGCACATCGTCGCCGCGTGCGCCCTGGATCGTTACCTCCTCATGGCGGCCGAAGCTGTGGGCGGCGAGACGCGCGTCATTGAGCGCCTCCATCCGGCGCACGCCGTCGTCGCCCAGCGCCGACAGTCGCGACGGGAATTGAACGCTGTCGTGGTTGACGACCGTGAAGCCCGCTGCCTGCGCGAAGCTGCCGACATGGCCGCCCTCGAAGACGAGGTCCGCCCGGCAGTCGCCCAGCGCGAACTGCCACAGGTGGCGGCGGCCCCGGTCCTCGGCGGCGAACAGCACAGCCTGGTCGTCCTCGACCCAGCGCAGCGGCGCGCTGACCTCGTGGTCCCAGTCGCCGCTGAACACGGCCCAGTTGCCGCGCTGGTCCAGCACGGCAAGCTGGTCGGGTTGGTTGTGGCCCATTGCCTGGTGGCTGGCCAGGAAGGCGAGGTGGGCGCCGGAGTGGCTGTAGCGCGGCGCGGCGAACTGCCAGTCGCCGTCTTGCAGCAGCGTCTGCACGCGGCGCGTCTTCACGTCGATCTCGGCCAGCGCGTAGCGGTTGTCCAGCTTCTTCTCGGCCGCCGGGTCGAAGGCGAAGGCGATGCGGCGGCCGTCGGGCGCGATGTCAAACGTGTTCACGTCCGGCTCGGAGCGGCTCAGTTCCAGCGCCGTGCCTTCGAACAGGTCGCGCGCCTTACCCGTGCCCACGTCAATCACATGCAGGTGCGGCACGCGCCCCATCGGGATGTGGTGATCCCAGAAGCGGTACAGCGCCTCGTCGGTGACGTAGGCGCTCTCCTTGCGGGCCTTGAAGTCCTTCAGCGCCTGGCCTTGCGCGGCGGCGTTGCGGTCGGGCCAGACCCAGCTGACGAAGGCGATGCGCCGGCCGTCGGGGAACCACTTGAAGGCTTCAACGCCGGTGGGCACGGAGCCGACGCGCCGGGCCTCGCCGCCGTCCGGCGCGATGGCGTAGAGCTGCGGCTCCTCGTCTTTCGTGCCCGCTTGTTCGCGCTTGGCCGTGAAGGCGATCAGCTCGCCCGTGGGGCTCCACTGCGGGTTGCCGTCCTTCTCGCCGGCCTCGGTCAGCCGGCGGGGCTGGCCGCCCAGCGTCGAGAACAGCCACAGGCTGGTCTGCGCCTTGTTGGTGTCCATCGAGTGGCGGGTGACGCCGGCCACGGCCTGAGAACCATCGGGGCTGAGACTGGGCTCGGCTATGCGATCCAAGGCCCAGAGAGATTCGACATCGAAGGCCTTGGTCTTGTCGTTCATGTTCTCTGTCGCGTCAGTTGCCAAATCAGGTGCGCCTTGACCTCGGGCCATTCGCCCACGGTCAGGCTGTACATCACGGTGTCGCGCACCGTGCCGTCGCGTCGCAGCGCGTGGTGGCGCAGCACGCCGTCGCGTTTGGCGCCCAGGCGCTCGATGGCGCGCTGCGAGGCGTGGTTGAAGTTGTCGGTGCGCCAGCCTACGAGCCTGGCGCCCAGCGTCTCGAAGGCATGAGTCAGCAGCAGCAGCTTGGCCGTGGTGTTGACGGCGCTGCGCTGTGCGCGCTGGGCATACCAGGTGTAGCCGATCTCGACGCGCTCGATGGCCGGCACGATGTCGTGAAAGCTGGTCGAACCCAGCGCCTCGCCGGTGGCTGCGTCCAGCACGGCGAAGGGCAGGCGGTGGCCTGCGGCCTGGCCCGCCAGGGCGGTTTCCACGTACGCCCGGGTCTCATCCGGCGCCGGCACGCTGGTGAAACGCAGGTTCCACAGCTCGCCGTCGGCGGCCGCGGCCTGCAGGCCGGGCACATGGTCCGGCGTCAGCGGGACGAGTCGGATGGGACCGGCCGCCAGCGTGACCGGCAGCACGGGTTTCATGGCTTGTCTTTCAGCATGACCTTGCGCGCCGTCCAGCGACCTACGCCGCAGCCCAGCACGATGAGCACCAGGGCGCCCATCTGCTGCGCGTTCCAGTCATCGCTGGCGATGAAGTCGACGCCGAGCAGGCGGCCCAGCCACCAGCCTGCCAACGCACCGCCGACGAAACCGACGGCATCGGCCAGTCCTTCGCGCAGCGCGCGGTCGAAGTCTTGTGACATCAGTGGCGCTCGGCCGTCCGGAGCCACTGATTGCCCCCTTGGGGGGCAGCGAGCGAATGCGAGCGTGGGGGTTTGTTCATCGGTTGTTCTTTTGCATGAAGACCAGCTTCTCAAAGAGCGTCAGGTCTTGTTCGTTCTTGAGCAGCGCCCCCACCAGCGGCGGGATGCTGACCTTGTCGTCCTTGGCCTGCAGTGCGTCCACGGGCACGTCCTCGGCCACCAGCAGCTTGAGCCAGTCGATCAGCTCCGAGGTGCTGGGCTTCTTCTTCAGGCCGGGCAGGTTGCGCACGTCGTAGAAGTTCTTCAGTGCGGCCGCCAGCAGGTCTTTCTTCAGCGTCGGGAAGTGCACGTCGACGATCTTCTGCATCGTCGCGGCGTCGGGGAACTTGATGTAGTGGAAGAAGCAGCGGCGCAGGAAGGCATCCGGCAACTCCTTCTCGTTGTTGGACGTGATGAACACCAGCGGCCGGTGCCTGGCCTTGACGAGCTGGCGCGTCTCGTAGACGTAGAACTCCATGCGGTCGATCTCGCGCAGCAGGTCGTTCGGGAACTCGATGTCGGCCTTGTCGATCTCGTCGATGAGCAGCACCACCGGCTGCTCTGCCTCGAAGGCCTGCCACAGCACGCCCTTGACGATGTAGTTCTCGATGTTCTTGACGCGGTCGCTGCCCTCGATGCCAGCGAGTTGCGAATCGCGCAGGCGGCTGACGGCGTCGTACTCGTACAGGCCCTGCTGCGCCTTGGTGGTGCTCTTGATGTGCCACTGCAGCAGCGGCATGCCCAGAGCGCTCGCCACCTCCTCGGCCAGCATGGTCTTGCCGGTGCCGGGTTCTCCCTTGATCAGCAGCGGCCGCTGCAGCGTCGCTGCGGCGTTGACCGCCAGCTTCAGGTCGGCGGTGGCAACGTATTGGTCGGAACCTTGGAATTTCATGGGGAAAACCGGGGCTGGAAGGGGCGGTTTCAGTATAGGAGCCCTCCTATAATCGCCGCCGCTCAAGACCCGATATCCACCGAGACATGAAAAAACTGCTGCAGATCTCGCTTGCCCTGGCCGCCGCTTTCGGTGGTGTCGCCGCCCAGGCGCAGGATGTGAAAGCGGGTGAGAAGAAGATCGCGATGTGCATTGGCTGCCATGGCATCGTCGGCTACCAGGCCAGCTTCCCCGAAATCCACAAGGTGCCGATGATCGCGGGCCAGAACGCGAAGTACATCGTCGCGTCGCTGCAGGCCTATGCCAAGGGCGAACGCAAGCACCCGACGATGGGCGGCATTGCCACCTCGCTCAGCGAGCAGGACATGGCGGACGTCGCCGCGTTCTATGAGCAGCAGGCCAAGCTGCCGGCGGCGCCCGAGGCAATCCCGGCCGCGCCGGCCAATGTCGCCGAGCTGCTGACCAAGGGCGCCTGCATCTCCTGCCACGGCGCCAACTTCAGCAAGCCCATTGACCCGACCTATCCCAAGCTGGCCGGCCAGCATGCCGACTACCTGACCGTGGCCCTCAAGTCCTACAAGACCGAGAAGAACCGCAATGTCGGCCGCAGCAACGGTGTCATGGCGGGCCAGGTCAAGCAGTTCAGCAATGCCGAACTGAAGGCCATCGCCAACTACATCAGCACCCTGCCCACAGAGCTGGCCACCGTGCCGCAGGGCAAGTTCCGCTGAGGCGAAAACCGCCTGCCCGTCGACAAGCCGCCCTTCGAGGCGGCTTTTTCATGCCTGCTGAGAAAGCGTGCAGGGGTGCACAGTGGCAGGGCCAAGCGCCGGAGATACTGGGCGCTAATCAGGCAACGTGGCCATGTTGAAGAAGATCCCTACCAACGAGGTGAGGCTGGGCATGTATCTCCAGGCGATGGAGGGTGCGTGGCTGTCCCACCCGTTCTGGAAGACCAAGTTTGTCCTGACGGACCCCGCCGACCTGGCGGCGCTGAAGGCCAGCGGCGTGCCCGCCGTCTGGATCGACAACGAGAAGGGCGCGGATGTGGGCAGCGCCGAGCCCGCCAAGCCCAGCCCCATCATGACCCCACGGGCGCCGGCAGTGGCGCCGCCACCACCCGCCGCCAGAGTCCCGGAGCAGCGCGTCACCATGGAGGCCGAGCTCGACCGCGCAGCCTTGGTGCTGAACCGTTCGAAGGTGGCCGTCATGGCGCTGTTTGGCGAGGCGCGGTTGGGCAAGGCCATCGACAGCGAGGTCTGCCTGCCTATCGTCGAAGAGGTCGCGTCGTCGCTGGCACGCAATCCTTCCGCCTTCGTCAGCCTGGCCCGGCTCAAGACCAAGGACGACTACACCTACATGCATTCGGTCGCCGTCTGCGGGCTGATGGTGGCGCTGGGCCGTCACATGGGCCTGGGTGACGACGAGGTTCGCGAGGCGGGCCTGGCCGGCCTGTTGCACGACGTGGGCAAGATGCAGATGCCGCTGGACGTGCTGAACAAACCCGGCGCGCTGACCGATGCCGAGTTCACCGTGATGCGCAGCCATCCCGAGCGAGGCTTCGAGTTGCTCAAGGAAGGCGTCAACGTGCCGGCCTCGGCGCTGGACGTCTGCCTGCACCACCACGAGAAGGTCGACGGCACCGGCTACCCGCACAAGCTGGCCGGTGAGCAGATCAGCGTGCTCGCACGCATGGGGGCCGTCTGCGACGTCTACGACGCCATCACCTCCACGCGGCCTTACAAGGCGGCCTGGGACCCGGCAGGCTCGCTGCAGCGCATGTCGCAGTGGAAGGGCCAGTTCGACCCGGTGATCTTCCAGGCCTTCGTGAAGAGTGTCGGCATCTACCCGACGGGCACCCTGGTGCGTCTGCAGTCGGGCCGCCTGGCCGTGGTGGTGGACCAGAACCCCGCGTCGCTGGTATCGCCACGGGTCAAGGTGTTCTATTCCACCAAGTCGGGCATGCCGATTCCGGTGCAGCTGCTGGACCTCTCTGCCAGTGGCACGACGGACCGCATCACCGGCCGCGAGCCGCCCGAGAACTGGGGCTTCACGCACCTGGAAGAACTTTGGAATCCCAACGCAAGGCGGTGATTTGAGAGCCCCTCCTAAACTGCCGCTTCAATGCAGTTGGGAGATTGGCGATGAAGCGATGGATGGTGGTGGCCCTGTTGGCGGTGGCTTGCGGTGTATCCGCGCAAACGCTGCGCTGGGCCAGCCAGGGCGACCCGCAGACCATGGACCCGCACTCGCAGAACGAGACGTTGACCAACAACGTCAATTCGCAGATCTACGAGCGGCTGATCGTCCGCGATGCGAACCTGGGCCTGGTGCCCGGCCTGGCGACGGAGTGGAAACAGACAGGCCCGCTGACCTGGCGCTTCAAGCTGCGCCCGGGCGTCAAGTTCCACGACGGCACGCCGCTGACGGCCGATGACGTCGTCTTCTCCATGCAGCGCGCCAAGGCGCCGACCTCGCAGATTGCCGTCTACGCAAATGCCGTCGGCGTTGCCAAGCGCGTCGACGACCTGACGGTCGACTTCCAACTGGCGGCCTTCGACCCCGTCTTCCTGCAGCACGTCGAGCAGCTCTGGATCGTCAGCCGCAAATGGTGCGAGGCCCACGGCGTGACCCGGCCGCTGGACTTCAAGAACAAGGAAGAGAGCTTCGCCGCCGTCAACGCCAACGGCACGGGCCCCTTCATGCTGGTCAGCCGCCAGCCAGGCATCAAGACCGTGCTCAAGCGCAATCCGAACTGGTGGAACAAGTTCACCGGCAATGTGCAGGAGGTGGTCTACACCCCAATCGCCAGCGACGCGACGCGTCTGGCCGCGCTGGTCTCGGGCGAGATCGACCTGGTGAACGACCCCGCGCCGCGCGACGTGGCGCGGCTGCGCAACACGGCCGGAGTCAAGGTCATCGACGGCCCGGAGAACCGCCTCGTCTTCATCGGGATGGACCAGGCGCGCGACAAGCTGCTGTACGGCAAGGCGGCCGATGACAAGAACCCCTTCAAGGACCCGCGCGTGCGCCGGGCGCTTTACCAGGCCATCGACATCGAGGCGCTGAAGACCAAGCTGATGGCGGGTCAGTCGGTGCCCACGGGCGGGCTCACGCCGTCGGCCAACGCGTCCTTCGACGACCCTGCGTTGCAGACCCGACTGCCTTACGACCTGGCGGCCGCGCGCAAGCTGATGGCTGAGGCCGGCTACGCCGACGGCTTCGAGGTGACGCTGGACTGCCCCAACAACCGCTATGTCAATGACGAGGAGATCTGCACCGCACTGGCGGCCATGTGGGCGCAGCTGAAGATCAAGGTCAAGCTCAATGCGATGCCGCGCGCGCTGTACTTCCCCAAGCTGGAGAAGCTGGACACCAGCCTCTTCATGTACGGCTGGGGCGGCAGCATCACTGACGCCGAGGTCATGCTCACGCCCGTGTTGCGCAACCGGGGCGCCAAGGGGGTGGGCGACTACAACTACGGCAATTTCCGCAACGACCGTGCCGACGCGCTGGCCGCGCAGAGCAGCGTCGAGCAAGACTCGAAAAAGCGCGAGCAGCTCATCCGCGGCGCGCTGGCCGAGCTGCGCGAGCAGGTCAACATCATCCCGCTGCACCGCCAGGTCATCCCCTGGGCGGCGCGGGCCAACATCACGCCGGTGCACCGACCGGACAACTTCGTCGAGCTGGCCTGGGTGCAGATCAGCCGCTGATTTCTGCCGCTTAACGGCCCACCGAGGCGCGGCGCTGCGCGGGACACTGGTCTGAGCCCAGATCTCGACCGTGCCATGCCGTACCGCCTTGCCGCCCTTGCCCTGACCTTGCTCCTTGCCTCCTGCGGCGGAGGAGGGGGCGGTGGCGACTCGGGCACCACCCCAACGCCGACGACTCCGCCCACGCTGCGCGGCGTGGCTGCGACCGGCGCGCCGCTGGTGAACGCGCAGGTCAGCGTCGTTGACGGCCAGGGCAAGGCCGTGGGCACGGCGACGACGCATGCGGCGGACGGCAGCTACAGCCTCACGCTGTCCGCCACCAGCCCCGCCGCGCCGCTGTTCATCCAGGTCCGAGGCATGGACGCCGCCGGCAGCATGCAGGTGCTGCACTCGACGGTGCCGAACATCAGCGCCGCCATGGTGGGTCACGTCACGCCGCTGACGAATGCTGTCGTCGCGCTGGCGCTGGGCACCGAGCCCGCGCCGGTCTTCACCGCTGCGGCGACGAGCACCAGCCTGCTCACCCAGATGGCCACCGCCGCGCCCGCCGCCGGCGACTTCCTGAAAACGCTGGTCAAGACCCAGATCTCCGACCTCAAGATCAGCACGCTGGACCTGCTGGCCGACGCGACCTTTGCCGCCAACAAGGGCGCGCACGACCTGCTGATCGAGAGCGTGCGCGTGGACCTCGGGCGCTCCAGCGCCAACGTGCCGGTGCTGCAGGTCGGCAACAAGTTCCTTGCCGTCCCGACGGCGGAGGTCGTCGTCGCGCTGCCCACGGCGCAGACCGAGCTGCTCAAGACATCCGGCGCCACGCCGGCCAACGCCATCACGTCCACGCTGAAGGCCGCGACGAGCGCCACCACGCTGCTGGGCAACCTGCCGCTGCTGGACGACCTGGGCGCGGCGCTGAACCAGCTCATCGCCCAGGGGCGCGACGTCAGCACCATCCTGACGAATCCGCTCGTGACCGGCTACGACAAGCACAACGGCCGCGTCAACACGGACCTCGCGGCCATCCTGTCCACCTACACCACGGCCAACCGCCAGTTCGGCCGCTTCCAGCTGCTGGGCTGTGCCGACGACACGCCCGCCACGGGCAACTGCAGCAAAGTCATCGTCGGCGCCGCCATCAGCGACTCGACCGGCGCCGTCGTCGACCTGTTCAGCGATGTGGTCAGCTACAACAAGGCTGCCACGACCACCAACAAGTGGAACCTCGTTGGCAACGGCAAGAAGCTGTCCGTCGCCGTCTACCCGCTCGGCTTCGCCGCCAGGAAGGCCGACGGCGCGGCCGACGCCAGCCTGTCGCCCAACCCGGGCATCGGCCTGCAGGTCGAGATCCAGGCGCAGACGCCCGACCCCATCCCCGTCAACCCGGCCGTGCAGTTGCTCAGCTCGGCCACGGTGCAGCTGCCCGGCGGCTTCAGCATCCCCTTCGGCTATTGCAACCGGCCGTCGCTGTGCGTGTCTTCCACGACGGGCGCCACCAACCTCATCCCCACCGGCGGCGTCGGCGACGTCGCCATCCAGCGCACGGCCGTGGGCTGGATCGGCACGGCGGACAGCGTGCGCGGCGCCAAATACCTCGTCAACTACACCATCGCCAGCGTCAGCGAGACCCGCAGCGCCTACCTGCGCGCCGACGTGCTGGGCGACCCGGCCGCCGCGCGCTTCCCGGCGCTGGACGGCCTGACGGCCAACCTCATGGTGCGCGCCGTCGACCTGCAAGCCGGCACGCTGCAGGGCGGCGCGATGAGCTTCACCTGGACCACCTGGGCCGCCGCCAACCCCGACCTGCGCATCATCGAGATCAAGCGCGTCTTCACGCCAACGGCTGGTGGCGCCCCCACCGTGCTGGACGTCACCGTGCCGCTGCCGCCCCGGACCACACTGGCTTCACTCGGCGCGGCCTACTCGCCGATCGGCGCGGTCAAGGCGGAACTTTGGCTGCAGGCGATGGATGCGCAGGGGCGGCGGTTTCACACCCGCTACACGGGCGCGCCCTGAGCGGGCTTTCCTACTTCTTCGCCGCTGCGGCCCCGGGTGGCGCGGCATAGCTCACCCGATAGATCCGCCCGGCGAAGTCGTCGGAAATCAGCATCGAGCCGTCGGGCAACTGCGCAATGTCCACCGGCCGGCCCAGCACCTTCTCGTCTTGCAGGAAGCCGCCGACGAAGACGGTGTCACTCACGACCTTGTCGCCATGCAAGGTGATCAGGGCCACGCGGTAGCCGATTTTCTGGCTGCGGTTCCATGAACCGTGCTCGGCCACGAACAGCTGGTTCTTGTATTGATCCGGGAACTGCGTGCCGGTATAGAAGTGCATGCCCAACGAGGCCACATGCGGCCCCAGCTTGGCGGCGGGTTCGGTGAATTCGCTGCAATTCCGGCCGGCGTGGAACTCTGGATCTGGCACGACGCCGCCCTGGCAGTAGGGAAACCCGAAATGCATGCCCGGCCTGGGCGCGTGGTTGAGCTTGTCGGAGGGGATGTTGTCGCCCAACCCATCGCGCCCGTTGTCGGTAAACCAGAATTCGCGGGTCTGCGGATGCCAGCCGAAACCCACCGAATTGCGCACACCACGCGCGTAGACCTCAAACTGCGAGCCGTCCGCGTTCATCCGGTGAATCTTTGCGTGCGGCTCCTGCTCCCGGTCGCAACTGTTGCAAGGGGCGCCGATGGGGATATAGAGCTTGCCATCGGGGCCGGCCTTGATGATCTTTTCCCCATGCCAGGCATCCTTGGGGAAGTCGTCCTTCACGACATGCACCGGCGGCGACTTGTCGTAGGTGTTGGCAATATCGTCGATGCGAATCACGCGGAACCGCTCGGACACAAACAGCGAGCCGTTCAGCAGCGTCACGCCGATGGGTGAATCAAGGCCGCTGGCGACCGTCACGACCTGGTCGGCAACATGGTTGCCGCCGCCATCAATCAACGCGAATACCTTGCCGCCGGTGCGTGACGCGACATAGACGATGCCGGAATCCGCCACGGCCATGCCGCGTGCGCTCACGACCTTGTCGTTGTAGACAGCGATTGAAAAACCGACCGGCAGGCGCAGGTTTTTCAATTCTGGGTAGGGGTCGGCCGCGCCGCCGGCGGATTGAACGGTGCTCGTGACGCGCGACGGTGGCGCCAGCAGATATTCGGCTACGGCCCCTATTTGCTTTTGCGTCAGTCGCTTGTTCCAGCCCGGCATGCGGCCGTCGCTTGAGCCTTGGCTGACGAACCTGGCAAGGCTTGCCTTGTTGGGCTCGACCTTGCTCCATCTCGCGCCCGTCAGATGGGGCCCGATGCCGCCTTCACGATTCGCGCCGTGGCATTGCATGCAGTTCTGCGCGTAGACGTCGGCGCCCTCGCCCGCGTGCGCGGTCAATGGGCTGAGCAGCGCCAGCGGGAGAAAGCCGCAAAACACGCTAGTCAGGCGAGCGACGTTTGAACTCAATGGCTTCATTGTCAAAGCTTCAATAACTCAGCTTGATGAATGAAACTGCCTGACGCGGCAATTGCATCTTCACGACCAGTTGTTGATCACGAACCTGCAGCGTCTGCGGTTTGCCAACGGTGGCGAGTTTGCTGGTCTTCTCCAGCGCAGCGATCTGTGCCTGGCTTGGGCTGGCGGGCGAGCCCATCTTCTTCCAGGCCGTGTAAGAGTTGCTGTGCTCCTGGTCGATGCGGTAATGCGTCATCACGACCTTCTTCGCAGGGATGCCCTTGATCGTGACGCTGACCGGTGAGCCGGCATCGATGATGTCGTCGTCGTGGTAATTCCAGAGCAGCACGGTCGCGCTGTGGGCGCTCTTGGCAGCGAGGGCATTGATATCGGTGCGCTCGCCGAGCACGCCAGACTTGAGTATGGAAGCGGCGTCATAGGCCACATCCCCCGTAACACCCACCCGGTTGCCGGTCATCATGCCCAGCATGCGGAACACATTCAGCACGGGTTTATCCACACCATTGGTGGCCAGATCACGAAAACCGGCAAACCAGGGTTGGTCTTCAAATTCGAACGACCAATTGACCACGCCGATCAGATTGGCCCCACGCGCCGCAGCGAGATCATATTCGCGGGCAATGGATGCCGCCGTGTAGCTTGAATACAAGGTGCCATTG
>Ga0187845_1000700_pt1 | contig 19777 bp, 26 predicted proteins | sample SpaLakP09_SKY_68_FD_134515 | JGI IMG/M metagenome (GOLD analysis project Ga0187845, IMG submission 134515) | Oligotrophic lake water microbial communities from Sparkling Lake, Wisconsin, USA - SP09_SKY_68 | ecosystem: Environmental > Aquatic > Freshwater > Lake | place: USA: Sparkling Lake... | reverse complement strand
CGGCGTTCGCAGCCAATAGGCCTCCGTCGCGGGCAGCGCCAGTGACCTTCAGCAGGCGCGGACAGTGACGGTGGTGCCGTCCAGGGCGGTGACAGCGATCCTTTGCCCCGGCGCGGGGGGCGGCCCCTCAAGCCGGGCCTGCCACTCCTTGCCGTCGACGAACACCCGGCCCCGATCGCCCTCGAACGGAACCAGGAGCTCGCCCTCGCGGCCGATCAACTGGGCCAGGGGATCGTTCAGGTCCGGCGTGCCGCTGTCGAGCACCGGCTTCAGGAAGCGCCGGCTGAGCACGGTGCTGGCGATGGTGCTGAGGGCAAACAGGATCACCTCGACCGGCGCGCCCATGGGCAGGATCAGGGTCAGGACCCCGACCACGGCCGCGCAGGCGGCCGGCCAGAGCAGCCAGCCGCTGCCGGTGGCCAGCTCGATGGCCAGCAGTCCGGCTGCGATGATCAGCCAGACCCAGAAGGGATGGCTGGCATGGAACATCGCCAGGGAGTCCATCGCCTAGGCCCCCCGTGTGCCGCCGGTCGGCGTATTGGTTCGCGGCGGCGTAGCGGGCTTGGGCTTGTCGGAGTCTGTTCCCAAGGTCTTGATCAATTGGGCGACGCCGGCGACCGTCCCCGTCAGCCCGGCGAAATCGGCCGGTACAATCACGGTCTTGGCGTTGGGCGAGCGGGCCAGATCGCCGAAGGCTTCAACGTACTTCTGGGCAATGAAGTAGTTGATGGCGTTGACGTCGCCCTTTGAAATGGCTTCAGACACGAAGGCGGTGGCCTTCGCCTCGGCCTCGGCTTCGCGTTCGCGAGCCTCAGCGTCCCTGAAGGCGGCTTCCCGACGGCCTTCGGCCTGAAGGATGGCCGACTGCTTCTGACCTTCCGCCCGCGCGATTTGCGACTGCTTTTCGCCTTCGGCTTCAGTGATGACCGCACGCTTCTCGCGTTCGGCCTTCATCTGCCGGGCCATGGCATTGGTGATGTCCGGCGGCGGCGTCAGATCCTTGATCTCGATGCGGGCGACCTTCACGCCCCACGGGCCGGTCGCGTGATCGATGGTCGACAGCAGGCGGGTATTGATCGCGTCACGCTGGCTGAGCACCTCGTCCAGTTCCATCGAGCCGACGACGGTGCGCAGGTTGGTCTGGGCCAGCTGGGTGATGGCGTACATCAGGTTGTCGACCTTGTAGGCCGCCTGGGCGGCGTCCATCACCTGGATGAAGACGATGGCATCGACCTTCACCGACACGTTGTCCTTGGTGATGACCTCCTGCTGGGGCACGTCGAGGACCTGCTCCATCATATTCACCCGCCGACCGATGGCCTCGACAAAGGGCGTCAGGACGCTGATGCCCGGCTTCAGGGTGCGCGTGTAGCGACCGAAGCGCTCGACGGTGAATTCCCGGCCCTGCGGCACGATCTTGATGACGCTGATGACGAGAAAGCCCGCCAGGACCAGCAGGGCCAGCGGCACGAAAAACGAGGTCAAGAGACAGCTCCCTGTACAACCAACAAGCGCAGCCTAGTGCATAATGCCACCCGGCTGAAAGGGCTATCGGACAGGGGGCTGCCTCAGTGCGGGTCGGGTGACTCCGGAGGCGGGACGGCCGGAGTCGTCGGGCGCATCGAACGCGACAGGGTCAGCGCCAGGGCCTGTCCCTTGCGGGCCGCCACCTGTTCGGCCTTGCGGCTGGCGGCGTCGCAGACCGGGAACTCGCCCTGGCCCGCCGCAAAGCCGACATTGAAGCGGTCGCGCAGGAGAACATCGAAGGCCTGTTCGGCTTGCTCGACATCGGTCAGCCGGACCATACGCGAGCGCCAGAACTGGTCATCCGGGCCGCGGCAGGCCTGACGCAGGGCGTGGCTCTCGCCGAGTGTATAGGCCAGGTCCAGCAGCCGCTGACGGTCGTCCGGTGCGCGGTCCTGGGCCAGGACCGGCGTGACCGAGCAGGCAAGGATCAGAGAGAGGGCAACCAAGCGAAACATGGACCTGATCATCTCCTGCGGAGCACAGCTTGTCACGGCTTCGCGCGTCGAACGCGAAATCCAGGCGGCATCAGGGCCTGTTTCGCCTTGTGATCGCCCCCGATCGGCGCAAGGGTGGTGGTGTTGCAAGGAGGTCGATCATGACTGAAGTGCATTATGGCGTCGTTCGTTTCGGCGATCACTGGTCGATCGTCGGCGACAATCTCCGCTTTGGCCACTACGCCACCCGCTTTGAAGCCAGCGATGCGGCCCTGCGGCTGGCCGAGCAATCCACCGGTATGGGCGTTCCCGTGCGGCTGCACGTGCAGGAGGACGATTTCATCCTGCCCAGCCCTACACTGCTCTACTGACCGGCACAGACCGCGCGCCTGTGCCGGTGCGAGACTTCAGTGATCGAGGGCTGCCATTCGACGGATCGAGACCTGGGCCTCGCTGACCAGCCGCGCGACGATCTCGGCGGCGGGAAGGACTTCATGGATGCCGCCGGCGCTCTGGCCCATGGCGAAGCAGGACTTGTCATTGTCCAGGCCCTCGATCTGGCCGCCGATGCCGCCCATCGCCCCGTTACGGATCGAGACCATGGCCTGCTGCGGGAACGACTGGATGTCGGAGGGACGGGATTCCCAGTCCTCGACATAGGGGTTCTTTTTCACGCGCATCGGCTTGCCCGAATAGCAGCGGGTACGGACGGTATCTTCGTCGGCTGCCGCGACCACAGCCTGGCGGTAAAGGTCGCCGGCATGGGCCTCGTGGCTGGCGATGAAGCGGGTGCCCATCCAGACGCCTTGGGCACCAAGGGCCAGGGCGGCTGCGAGACCGCGTCCGTCGTGCAGGCCACCGGCCGCCACGACCGGGATCTTCACGGCCTCAACGGCCTGGGCCACCAGCGGCAGCGTGCCGACCAGCCCTGTATGGCCGCCGCCTTCGCCGCCCTGGCAGATCACGGCATCGCAGCCGGCCTGCTCGGCCTTGACCGCATGCTTTACGGCACCGCAGACCACCATGACCTTCAGGCCTGCGGCCTTGAGGCGGGCGATGATGGGCATGGGAACGCCGAGTCCGGCGATGAAGGCGCTGGCCCCCTCGGCGATGATGACCTCGACACTGTCGGTCAGGGCGTCGGGCGTGGCTGCCAGCAGGTCGACACCGAAGGGTCGGTCGGTCAGGGCCCGGACCTGACGCATCTGGTCGCGGATGAAGTCCGGCGTGGTGCCGGCCATGCCCAGCACGCCATAACCGCCGGCGTTAGAGACGGCGGCGGCCAGCGGCGCATAGGAGACCCCGCCCATACCGGCCAGCAGGATCGGATGCTCGATGTTCAGTAGATCGCAAAGCGGCGTATGCAGCGCCATGGAACCGTCCTCCCGTTATTTTTCAGGAGGTTGTGCGTCGGGCCCGGCGGCTGGCAAGCGTGCCGCGAGGGCAGGGGCGCTCAGACCCGGTCTGTGCGGACCGCCTCGGTGGTCGCTTCGGTCGTGAAGAAGCAGGCGGCCATAGCCGTCAGCATCATGGCGATCAGCGCCAGCATGCCGCGGGGGGGAGGCAGGCTGACGACGTCTTGCGGGGTCATCGGGTTCGTTTCCTCGAGAGGTGCCCGGATCTGACGTCCAGGCTACCTTTGAGGAAAGCTTCTCACCGGCCCTGCAAATGCGCAAGGCCCTTATTTCAATAGGGTTTTCTTCGACGATTGAGTCCAGAAATCAATCCGGACCCGTCGCGCCTAGAAGATCGAGTAGCCGCCGTCGATGACGATCGTGGTGCCCGAGCGATAGCTGGAGGCGTCCGAGGCCAGATAGACGGCCATGCCCCCAAAATCAGCGGGCTCGCCCCACCGCCGGGCTGGAACCCGCGGGATAACCTTCTCGGCAAAGGCCGAGTTGCCCTGGGCCCCGGCCGTCATGTCGGTGGCGATCCAGCCGGGCAGGATGGCGTTGGCCCGTACGCCGTAGCGGGCATGCTCGACCGCCACCGACTTGATCATCGAGATCACCGCGCCCTTGGTCGCCGCATAGGCCTCGTTGCGCGCTGCGCCCTCGATGGCGGCCAGCGACGCCACGCCGACCAGCGAGCCGCCCGGATCGCCGCTTTTGGCGCGATCGACCATGTGGCGGCAGGCTTCGCGCAGGGTGAAGAACACGCCGTCGAGATTGACCGCCAGAACCTTGCGGTAGGTTTCGGTGCTCATGTCGACGAACGAGGGCGAGCCGAAGCCGACGCCGGCATTGGCGAACACGCTGTCGACCCGCCCCATGGCGGCGACGGCCTCCTCCATGCCCTCGCGGACCTGGGCCTCGTCTGAGACGTCGACGGTCTGGGCCTTCACGCGAACGCCCAGGGCGGTCAGTTCGCCCTCTGCAGCCAGGTTGCGCTCGGGATTGGAGCCCCAGATGACGATGTCGGCCCCGGCCTGCGCCATCGCCTTGGCCATGCCCAGGCCGATGCCGCGATTGCCGCCGGTGACCAGGGCCACCTTGCCGGCCAGATTGAAGGGCGCGAATGCCATGACGTGTCTCCCCTGGACTTTGAACGTTTGTTTGAAGGAGAGGCGGTCAGGCGCGGAAGGTCAAGGGCGCCCGTGCGTCACTTCCAGAAGTGGAAGCTGGCCCAACCGGCCTGCATGGCATCCGGAGACACGCCCAGCAGGGCGGCAATCAGGGCGGCGAGGCCGAAGATCACATCGCTGACCCCTGGCACGAAGAAGATCACTCCAAACAGAACCAGGAAGCTGATGGCCTCGAACTTGGCCAGGCGCTCGGCAAGGGCGGCGGGCAGGAAGGGCCGGATCACGCCGTAGCCGTCGAGACCCGGAACCGGCAGAAGGTTCAGGACCAGGGCGCTGGCCTGCAGGAAGGCCAGCAGCGCCAGGGCCTGGTGCAGGGCCGGGACGCCGGTCGTGAGCGGCATCAGGAGCGCAATCGCGATCAGGACGACGAGGGTGCCCGCCGGCCCTGCCAGCGAGGCCAGGGCGCGCCAGCCTGGACTGCGCATCAGATCATTTCGCAGATAGACCGCCCCGCCCGGAAAGCCGATTCCCCCGAGCGCCAGAGCGACTAGCGGCAGGATCAGGGTCGTCGACAGGTCGGTGTATTTCAGGGGATCGAGGGTCAGGTAGCCCTTGTCGATGATCGTCGTATCTCCGGCCTTCCAGGCGACAAAGGCATGGCCAAATTCATGGATCCCGACGCTGAGCACCCAGGCGAGAGCCACAAAGGCGAAGGTCAGAAAGCCCGTCAGGCCGGTTGGGATGGTCAGTGTCCCGCCGAGGGCAATGACGGCCCCGATCAGGATTATGGCGTTGGGGCTGAGACCGGCGTGGCGCGGCGGCGTGTCCTGCAGGGTCATTTGGCGTACCGGTCATAGGCTTGCTGGATCATCCGGCGGGTCTCGTCCCAGTCGACCAGGGCCATGGCCTCGTCGCGCGTCACGAAGCGGGCCTCGGCGGCATCGTCTCCGGCCACGGGGGCGCCCGAGATCCACCGGGCCGCATAGTCGATCAGCACGTAGTGGCGGGTGATCTCGCCGGGCTTGCCATCCGGACCCGGGCGGGCTGGAAAAATGCCGTCGATCACGTCCAGCAGTCCGAGGAGTTCGGCCTCGACCCCGGTCTCTTCTTTCAGCTCTCGCAGGGCTGCGGCCGCGGTGGTTTCGCCCCATTCCATGCGGCCGCCCGGCAGGCTCCATTGCCCCAGTCGCGGCGGTGTTCCGCGCTTGATCAGTAGCACCTCGTCGCCGCGCAGGCAGACGACACCAACGGTCGGCACGGGAACGGGTGGGTTCGGGACAACCGGAGCAGCGAGCGTTTGGATCATGCCCCCAGATACCCTGAGGCCAAGGGTCAGGGGAAGCCGACCTTGAGATCGAGGGAGGATTTGACGCCGACGCTGTCGCCGCAATCGGCCAGCCAGGCCTCCGCCGCCTTGCGACCCCGGTCCTTGAGGTCGGACAGAAAGCTCCACTCGGTATTGAACTTGCTCGACAGCGATAGATCGGCCAGCGGCCCGTCGGCGGTGATGGCGTGCACCAGCATCCGGCGATACCGGCCCTTGGCGTTGTCCTTCAGGAGGCCCTCGTCGAGCAATTTCTGGACAAAGCCGATCGCCCGCAGTTCCGAGGCGAGGGAGGCGTTGAAGGTGATTTCGTTGAGCCGGTCCATGATCTCGCCCGGCGATTTGGGCGTTTCGTCCCGGACGAACGGATTGAGGCTGACCACGAGAATGTCGTCGGGGGTGTCGTCATAAAACAGGGGCCACAGGGGCGGATTGGCGAGAAAGCCGCCGTCCCAGTAGGGCTCGCCGTCGATCTCTACCGCCTGAAACACTTGCGGCAGGCAGGCTGAGGCCATGATGTGTTTCGCGGTCAACTCGGTCTCGCGGAAGATCCTGGCCTTGCTCAGCCGGACCGCCGTGGCCGCGATTTAGAGTTTCACCGGCGAGCGTTCACGGATGGCCGCAAAGTCTACAGTCGCCTCCAGGACGTCATGCAGGGGGTTCAGGTTGAACGGATTGAACTCGTAGGGGCTGAGGCTCATGGCCAGGGTCTCGGCCATCCGCCAGCCGGGTGTATTCTTCAGCCAGTCAGGGCCGGCGAAGGCCTTGGTCCAAATGCCGGAATCGCCGAACACATTCTGGCCGCCCGCCTGGTTCGTGGCCCGCCAGAAGGCGTCCAGCGCCTTGCGCGCGCCGGCCCGACCGTCTTCGATCATGCCGTGCGCCAGGCAGACGGCGTTCATCGCGCCGGCCGAAGCGGCCGTGACGGCCTTGATCTCAAGGCTTTCGTCTTCCAGCAGCCGGTCGAGAATGCCCCACTCGAACGCGCCATGGGCACCGCCGCCCTGCAGGGCGAGGCTGATGCCGCGCGGGCCGGCGGATTTCTTCTTCAACGGGCCGATGGGCATGACCCGCTCCCTGGTTACTGGGCGGTCCAGCCGCCGTCGACCTGGAAGGCCGAGCCGTTGGCCGAGGCCCCGGCGTCGGAAACCAGATAGAGCAACAGTCCCGAAAGCTGGTCGAAGGTCACGAACTGCTTGGTCGGCTGGCTGGCCAGGATGACGTCCTTCATCACGGCTTCCTCGCTGATGCCGCGGGCCTTGGCCTGGTCGGCGATCTGGGCCTCGACCAGCGGCGTCTTCACGAAGCCCGGGCAGATGGCGTTGCAGGTGATGCCATGCTGGGCGACCTCGAGGGCCACGGTCTTGGTCAGGCCCAGAACCGTGCTTGGCGGCGACATAGGCGGACTTGAACGGCGAGGCGACCAGGGCATGGGCCGAGGCGATGTTGACGATCCGTCCCCGTCCCTGTGCCTTCATGATCGGCACGGCGGCCTTGGTGGCATGGAAGGCCGAGGTCAGGTTGATGGCGATGATCTGGTCCCACTTGTCGGTGGGAAAGTCCTCGATCGGCGCGACATGCTGGATGCCGGCATTATTGATCAGGATGTCCAGTTCACCGAACTCGGCCTTCGCGGCCAGGACCATGGCGGCGATCTGGTCCGGCTTGGTCATGTCGGCCCCGTTGTACAGGACCTCTACGCCGTGCTTCTCGGCCAGTTCGGAGCGAGTCCGCTCGATGGCGGTCATTTCGCCGAGGCCGTTCAGGACGATGTTGACGCCCTGGGCCGCGAGCGCGTCGGCGAGGGCATGACCGATCCCGCTGGTCGAGCCCGTCACAATGGCAACCTGCCCCTGCAAACCGAAATCCACGGCCATGCGGCACGCTCCCTGATGATCCGACCCTGTCGATGCTGCAATGCAACATACAGCCCGCTCCGACGAAGGGCGAGCTTTTATAAATTCATCGATAGATGAATTCAGGGTTGCGGGCGAGCGAAAACCCAGTCGCTGCCCGTCGAGAGCTCGGGTCGGAACCGGTATCCGTCCAGATCGAAGCTCTTCATGTCTCCGGACCGCTCAAGCCGGTTGTCGATGATGAAGCGGGCCATGCGGCCGCGGGCCTTCTTGGCGAAGAAGCCCAGCACCTTGAGGGCACCGGCCTTCTCCTCCTTGAAGTGGCAGGTGATGACCGGAAGCTTCAGGGCCCGGGCGTCGACCGCGCCGAAATACTCCTGGCTCGCCAGGTTGATCAGGGCAGGATCGGCATGACCTTCGGCTGCGGCGTTCAGGGTCTTGGCGATGGTCTCGCCCCAGAAGTCATAGAGGTTGGCTCCGCGCTTGGTCTTGAGGCGCGTACCCATCTCCAGACGGTAAGGCTGCATCGCATCTAGGGGGCGCAGGACGCCATAGAGGCCCGAAAGGATCCGCAGGTGGTCTTGGGCCCAGTCCAGGGCGGGCCGGTCCAGTTCACGGGCCGCAAGCCCGGCATAGACGTCGCCATTGAAGGCGATGACGGCCTGCAGGCCTTCTTCCACTTCGGGGTCGAAGTGCTGGAACCGCTCCCGGTTCAGGACCGCCAGCTTCTCCGAGATGTGCATCAACCGGCGCAAATCGGCGACCGTCAGCTTGTGCGTCACCTTGGCCAGCTCGGCGATCCGGCCCTTGAGCTCCGGCGTCGTCAGCGGCAGCACCTGTTCGGGCGCGGTGAAGTCCAGGGACTTGGCGGGGGAGATGACCATCAGCATGTTCGGGGAGATAGAGCCTCGCGCGGGGCTTCGCCAGTGCGGGCGTCGCGAAACCCGCCCTCGCGGCCCCTGGGATCAGGCCTGCTCCAGGAAGCGGCCGATCCAGCCGGCGACGCGGTGACGGTCATTGGGGGCCTGCAGGCTGGCGATCGCGGCATCGGCCTGCGGATCGGTGTAGCGGCTCCCGCGCCGCGCCTCGATCAGGGCAGCGGCATAGGCCGGATCGAATTCGGGATGAACCTGCATGGAAATCGCGGCAGCCTGCCCGGCCGGAGCGTCATAGGCCAGAACCCCGAACGGCGTGAAATCACTTCCGGCCAGCACGCGTGCCCCGGCCGGGAGCGCGACCACCTGGTCCTGGTGCGAAGCAGGAATGGCGATCGACCGATTGTCGTCCATCCAAGGGGCGGGCGTCGCGATTTCATATTGGTGCAGACCCACACCCCAGCCCTTATCAGACTTGACCACCTGGCCGCCGAACGCCTGGGCCATGATCTGGTGGCCGAAACAGACCCCGACCAGCGGGACGCGCCCGCGGGCCGCGCGCAGCAGGTCTGACAGGGGCTCGATCCAGGGCAGGGGGTCATAGACCCCCGCCGAGGAGCCGGTGATGATCCAGGCGTCCTGCTCGCCGGGTGATTGCGGAAGCTGGCCGGCCTGGACGTCATAGGTGGCATAGGCATGGCCGGGACCCAGCAGGGTCTGGAACATGCCGCCGTAGCGGCCGAATTCGGGCTGCAGGGCGACGGGCGGTTCGCCGGTCTCGAGAAGGCCTATCCGCATTCCTAGTAGACCATGCCCTGGGCGACAGCCTTGAGGCGCTCGATAGCGCTGAACTTGTCCATGATGAAATCCTGGTCGATCCACCAGATCTCGATCTCGCGCATCACCTCGCCAACCAGAGGACCCTTGGGCACACCGGCCTTCATCACTTCTTCGCCGGTCAGCGGGAAGGCCGGCGGCGTCCAGGTCTCGGCCTGGGCCAATAGAGCCCGCCATTGCGGCGCGGTCACAGGCCGTCCCGAGCCGGCCCAGGCCAGCTTCACGCGGTCGCAGAAGGTCCGCAGACCCAGGGCGTAGACAGCCCGGCGGGCCTCGCGCGGGCTCATCCAGCTGACGATCCGGGGTGATGAGCCGACGGCATCCACCAGGCGGTCGCGGACATTGTTGGGCAGGCGCAGGCGCTCGGCCATCTGGCCGGCGACGGCCGGGTCAGCCGGGATCAGAGCCGCCAGCCGCAAGTCGGGATCGCTCTCGAAAAGCTGTTCGGTTTCGATGCCGACCAGACTGTCGAAACAGGCGAGCGACTTAACAAAGGGCAGGGCTGAGCCGAGCACGCCCGTGGCTGCCATCAGTCGCAGGGCAGGGCGGGGATCTTCGGCCGCCAGCAGCTTCATCAGCTCTTTCTGGGTGCGCTCGGCGGCACGCCCCGCGACCATGCCCTTCAGTGCCTTGCACGCTGTAAGGGCCTTTTGGTCGGGTTCGCCCCGGCCATACCAGGCATAGAAGCGGAAGAAGCGCAGGATCCGCAGATAGTCCTCACGAATCCGCGTCATCGGATCGCCGACGAAGACCACCCGCCCGGCCCGCGCGTCGGCCAGGCCCTCGCCGGTCGGGTCATAGATCCGACCTTCGGGGTCGGCATAGAGTGCGTTGAAACGGAAGTCGCGGCGCTGGGCGTCCTGTTCCCAGTCCTGGCTGAAGGCTACGACCGCCCGGCGTCCATCTGTCGACACGTCGCGTCGCAGCGTGGTGATCTCGTAGGGCTTGCCGCCGGCCAGGGCGGTTACCGTTCCGTGATCCACGCCGGTGGGGATCGCGCGCAGCCCGGCTTTCGACAGGGCGTCAATTACGGCGTCGGGCGTGAGGGTCGTCGCGATGTCGATATCGTCGATCGGCTTGCCCATGATGGTATTGCGCACACAGCCCCCCACAAAGCGGGCACAGCCGGGAAAGCCCTGGGCTTCGAGGGCGGCGATCACGGCTCGGGTTTCGGGCCACGCCATCCAGGGCGTCACGCCGATCGACTCACCCTGCAACGTCAAGCTTCACCCCCGGAACCGACCGCCCCGCAGGGCGGTCGGTATTGTTAGGCCATGATCAAGCCCTGTCGCCAGCCTCTTTTAAGTCTTGTTCCCCCCGGATTGGGGGCTTGCGACACTGTCGAGCGTGGTACCGCTCGCATCATTCCCTTCTCTGGCCGGCGACCGGGAGGTCAGGATTAGGGGGCCGGATGAAGGCGGTCGTAGAGGGCCCGCAGCATGCCGGCCGTAGCCCCCCAGATGAAGCGGTCGTTCCAGGGCATGGCATAGAAATGCCGGCGCTCGCCGCTGGGCGTGTCCCTGTGCTGGCGCTGGTGATTCTGCGGGTTCATCAGGAAATCGAAAGGCGTCTCGAACACGTCGGCGACTTCTTCCGGACTGGGGACCAGGCTTGCCGCAGGATCGATGAAGCCGACCACCGGCGTCACATGAAAACCGGTCACCGTCTGGTAGCCCTGTAACAGGCCCGCCAGGCTGACGAAGCCGGGATCCAGTCCGACCTCTTCCTGAGCCTCGCGCAGGGCGGTCACCCAGGGGGTCTCTCCCGGATCGCAGCGCCCGCCCGGAAAGGCGATCTGGCCGGTGTGGCTGCGCAGGGTGTCCGCACGACGGGTGAGCAGCACCGTCAGGCCTTCCTCCCGCTCGACCAGGCCCACCAGAACGGCGGCTGGGCGCAGGGCGTGGGGGTTCTCCATTCTGAGGCCCGGATTGAGGTCGAAGTCGGAGCGCACCGGGTCAGCGAGGCTCGGGTCATAGAGGTCGATCGGATCAAGCCGAGCCGTAATCCAGTCCCGGCGCGCCTGCGGGGTCACGCGACGACGGCCCCGGCTTCGGCGACGGGAAACCAGACGCCGTGCGAACTGACGCCGAATTCCTCGCCAGACGCCGTCTGGCGCGGCTGGGCCATCTCGACCATTTCATAGAAGACGGGCCGTGCGATCAGGGCCTCCAGGCCCCGGCGGACATGCACATAGGGCCGCGGCTCGCCGGTCGCAGGGTCGGTTTCGACCCGGATCGGGTTGTCCGGCCCCGCCTCGACCTCGTCGCCGACATTGGTGGTGAAGCGCAGGACATCGCCGTCCCGATCGACCCGCACGGCGATGAACGGGGCGTCCTCGACGCTGATCTTCATTTTCTCAGCGGGCGTGACCAGGTGATAGCCGTCTGGGTCAAGCCGCAGCACGGTCGAGAACAGCCGCACCAGGGCCTCGCGGCCGATCGGCGAGCCCTCGTGGAACCAGACGCCGTCCTTGCGGATGCGGATATCGATCTCGCCGCAATGGGGCGGGTTCCACAGATGCACCGGCGGCAGGCCACGCGCGCTGGCCACCCTGGCGGCGGCCATGACGCCGTCCAGCCCACTTCGCGCGGTGTCTGAAGCGGTTGGATCTGCCTTGGGGGGATCGGCGGTCATGGCCTTCAGGTAGGCCATGCCACCGCCCTACTCAAGGCACCGATCGCATCAGGGGATCGCGACCATGCCCGAAAGGCCAAGGTCGCCGCCCTCGACGAGTGGCTTCAGCAGCACCCGGCGCGGGTCGACCGGTCCGGGCATCGTCACGCCTGCCGTGTGGGCGGCGGAAAAGCCGGCGCGGGTGAAATAGGGCGCATCACCGACCAGCAGCACGGCCTTCCAGCCCTCGGCCTGGGCGGCGGCACAAGCGCTTTCCACCAGGGTCTGGCCGAGGCCCGCGCTGCGCTCATCAGGATCGACGGCCAGGGGGCCGAGGAAGGCTACAGGCGTGCCGCCGACCGTCACGGGCCACAGACGCACGCAGCCGACCGGGCGGCTCTCGCGCATGGCGACAAAAGAGCAGTCGTCAAGCAGGGTGTTGCCCTCGCGCAGGCGCTCGGAAACCTTGGCGAAGCGACCGGGACCGAAGACCCGGTCGATCAGGGTGGTGACGGCCCGCTCCATGGCCGGGGTCTCAAGGACCAGCACGGGCGCAGATAGGGGCAGGGCGGAGAGTCTGGAACTGGAGGTCATCGGCCTTCGGAGTGCGAAAGGGCGTCGGGGGCTCCCGACGCGAAGGCGCGGGAGAGCGTCAGATCGTGGCGCGTTCGCGCGTCATTCGTCGTTGGCGCCGCATCGCCGAACCTCCAGAAGCTCGCGGGCCCTGTAGGGCCAAGGCTTGAAGAGGTCAACACCGTTGCGCACGCGGGACTGGTCTCTATGGTGCGACGCAATGTCTGATCTCCCCACAACGCCCGCCGAGCCCGTCCCGGACACCTCTAGCCGCGCCCTGTTGCGGGAGCGTGACTTTGTGCTGTTCTGGATCGAGCGGTTTGTCTCGACACTCGGAGTCCAGATCCAGTCGGTAGCGCTGGGCTGGCAGGTCTATGCCATCGCCCGGTTGACCCATTCGGTCGGCGAGTCGGCTTTCCTGGTCAGCATGATCGGTCTGGCCCAGCTCCTGCCGATGCTGCTTCTGACCCTGGTAGCCGGCGAGACGGCCGACCGCCGCAGCCGCAAGATCATCGTGGCGGTGACGTTGATCCTTGATGCAGTATGCGCCGGCGTGCTGCTGACCCTGGCCCTGACAGGATCTCATGCCCTGTGGCCGGTCTTTGCCGTCTCGGTGCTGTTCGGGGCCAGTCGGGCGTTCCTGTCGCCGGCCAGCAGCGCGATGGGTCCGATGCTGGTGCCGAGGGCCCTGCTGCCGCGGGCCATCGCCTGGAACTCCCTGTCCTGGCAGACCGGTTCGATCATCGGCCCGGCGATCGGCGGTCTGCTGCTGATCCATTCGCCGGGCCTGGCCTTCGGCGTATCGGCCGTGCTGTTCCTGGCAGCGGCCGTGATGGCCCTGGCCATCCGTCACTCCAACCGTCCCGAAACCCAGCCGGGTTCACGCCTCGAACTGATCCGCGAGGGCCTGGCCTATGTCTGGAACAACAAGATCGTCTTCGGCTCGATCTCGCTGGACCTGTTTGCCGTGATCCTCGGCGGGGCCACCGCCCTGCTGCCGGTCTTTGCCAAGGACGTGCTGCATGTTGGACCGGCGGGGTTCGGCATCCTGCGCGCCGCGCCGGCCGTCGGAGCCAGTCTGGTGGCTCTTTATCTGGCGGCTAATCCGATCCGCCGTCATGCCGGGCGGGTCATGTTCTTGGGGGTGGCAGCCTTCGGCGCAGCGACGGTAGTGTTCGGACTCTCGCAACTGATGTGGTTGTCGGTGGGGGCCCTGGCCCTGCTCGGCGGGGCCGACATGCTGAGTGTCTATGTCCGCCAGACCCTGGTCCAGATCGTCACGCCGGATGCCATGCGGGGGCGCGTCTCGGCCGTTTCCGGCGTCTTTATCAGCGCGTCCAACGAACTGGGCGAGGCCGAAAGTGGGGTGGCGGCCTGGTTCCTCGGTCCCGTCGGGGCCGTGGTGTTCGGCGGCATCGGCGCGCTCGGGGTCACCGGCCTGTGGGCCTGGCTGTTCCCCGAACTGCGCAAGGCGGACCGGCTGGACTAGAGGCTGGCCAGCCGCCGCAGGGGCTCGCCCGTCATCCGCCGGATGATCCACTCGTCCATCGCAGCGGCACCGAGGCTGTCATAGAAGGCGATGGACGGGGCATTCCAGTCCAGCACGCTCCATTCCAGCCGGCCCAGATTCTCGTCGATGCAGCGCCTTGCCAGGGCGGCCAGCAGGGCCTTGCCGGCCCCGGCACCCCGCGCCGACGGCCGAACAAACAGGTCTTCCAGATAGATGCCGTGGCGTCCCACAAAGGTGGAGTAGTTGTAGAACCACAGGGCAAATCCGACCGGCTCGCCGTCCAGTTCGGCGATATCGGCAAAGGCGCGCGGAGACTCGCCAAATAGCGCCGTCGCCAGATCCGCCTCGGTCGCCTCCACACTGTCGAGCAGCTTTTCATACTCGGCCAGATCGCGGATGAACTGGTAGACGAGGCCAGCGTCGGACGGCGTGGCAGGACGGACGGTGACGGACATGGCGGTCTCTGCGGACTATCGGGACTTTGTTTTGGAGCAACTGGCCCCGCTGGGCCAGATCACCGCCCGCCGCATGTTCGGGGGAGTCGGGGTCTATGCGAACGGCCTTTTCTTCGCGCTGATCGACGACGACATCCTCTACCTGAAAGGCGACGAGGGCCTGAAGCCCCTGTTCGAGGCGGCCGGGTCCCAGGCCTTCGACCCGGCAGGCGCGGGCAAGCCCATGGCCTACTGGTCAGCCCCGGTCGAGGCGCTGGATGACCAGGATAGCCTGCTGGAGTGGGCCCGCCGGGCGCTGGAGGTTGCGGCCCGGGCAAGCTCCGGCAAGAGGGCCGGACCCCGCCCGGGCTGACGCGCTCAGCCGATGGTCACGCCGGGCGGCGGCACGCTGTCGGCGGGAACGAAGAAGTCGGGCATCAGGGTCGCGTCCGGATCGACCTTGTACTGATCGAAGTCGCGAACGCCTTCGCCGTATAGGAAGGTGTCGTCGATCAGGAAGTTGCCGGAAAAGCTGCGCGCGGGCTTTTCGAAGATCGCATGGGCCGCATCGGCCATGATCTCCACCGTCCGGCAGTGGCGCAGGCCTTCCTCGCCGGCCAGGGCGAACTGGATGGCGGCTGTGGCGATGCCGGTGCGCGGCCAGAGGGCGTTAAAGGCGATGCCGGCGGTCTTGAACTCTTCGGCCATGCCCAGCACGCACATCGACATGCCGAACTTGGCCATGGTGTAGGCCACGTGGGAGCCGAACCAGCGCGGCTTCATGTCCAGGGGCGGCGACAGCATGAGGACGTGCGGGTTTTCCGCCTGCTTCAGGTGCGGGATGCAGGCCTTGGACGTCAGGAACGTGCCGCGCGTGTTGATCTGGTGCATCAGGTCATAGCGCTTCATGTCGGTCGAAAGCGTGCCGGTCAGCGAGATGGCCGAGGCGTTGTTCACGCAGATGTCGATGCCGCCGAAGGTAGCGACGGCCTTTTCGACCGCCTCATAGACGCTGGCCTCTTCGCGCACGTCGACGACGAGGGGCAGGGCCTTGCCGCCGGCGGCCTCGATCTCGGCGGCGGCAGAATAGATGGTACCGGGCAGTTTGGGATGGGCCTCGGCGGTCTTGGCCGCGATCACCACATTGGCTCCGTCACGCGCAGCCCGCAGGGCGATGGCCAGGCCGATGCCGCGCGAGGCACCGGTGACGAACAGGGTCTTGTTCTTGAGGCTCATGCGAGATCTCCGGATGGGGCGCGACCCTGGCGGATCAACTGAACACCGAGGGCGATTGAGGCGAGGGCGAAGCTGGCGGCGGCCAGTCGGTGCATCAGACCCTGGTCTTTCAGGGCCAGGCCTGCAAGCCCGACGGCCAGGGTTGTGATCCAGAGGGCGGCGGGCAGGCGGAAGGGCAGGCGGACCCGAAGCAGGGCGATGGCGATCACGGTCATGCCAATCACCCAGACGCTGGATGCCAGGGCATAGGTCGAGGGGCCCAGCAGCCGGGTCTCTGACGAGCGGACAAGCAGAATGGCGCTGACCGCCACAATGAAGCCGATCAGGCCGAGGCGGCCCGTCCGGTCGCCGGCTGCCGACTGCAGGCCCAGCAGGCCAAACAGCAGCAGCACGTCGATCAGGACATAGACGCCCTGCCGGGCCGGTTCGACCAGATGCGGATAGAGCAGCGGACCGACCAGATCGATCAGTCCGCCGACCACGGCCGCGATCCCCGCCAGGACCCAGAGCGTCTGGCGCGACATCAGGCCCCCGTCGTCTCGACGGACAGGGCCCAAAGGCGTTCGGCGGCTTCCGGATCCAGGGCATGAGGCATCACCCCGCTCCAGGGCTTGTCCTTGGTCCAGGGTTCGGCCTGGGCGAGATCTTCGAGATAGAGACCGCCGACCCCTTCCAGCTCGTCACCGACGGCGGCCCAGACGCTGGTCGAGGCCCCTTCTTCCGTCGTCTTGAAGCCGTCGCGAACCTTGCCGTTCTCGTCGATCCAGCCCATGGCCCGCTGTTCGTCGAGGCTCATGTGGCGCTGCAGCGGCGTCATGATCCCGCCCGGCATCACGGCGTTGGCGAACACGCCCTGGTCCTTGAAGCGCGCATTGAAGCCGACGGCGAACAGGGCGTTGGCGGACTTGGCCTGACCGTAGCTTTCCCACTTGTCGTAGTCGCGGGCCCGGTAATGCGGGTCCTCGAAGTTTACCCCGGCGCGGCGATGGCCGATCGAGGACAGCGACACCAGCCGCGAGCTCTTGCCCGAGGCCTTGGCACCGGCGACCAGGCTGGGGGCCAACAGGACCGACAGCAGGTAGTGGCCGAAATGGTTGGTGCCGATCTGCATCTCCAGCCCGTCCTCGGTATAGGCGAGCGGGCAGGCCATGACGCCGGCATTGTTGATCAGGATGTTCAGGGGGCGATTGGCCCAGCGCTCGGCAAAGGCCCGGATGGAGCTGAAGCTGGACAGGTCCAGCATCGACCAAGAGGCCTTGGCTCCTTTGGCGGTCTTGTTGACCTCGGCCACGGCCGCGTCACCGAGATCGGGCTTGCGCACGGCGATGATCACCTCGGCCCCGGCTTCCGCGAGCGCCCTGGCGGTCTCGATGCCGATCCCGGTCGCAGCCCCGGTGACGATGGCGACCTTGCCGGTCAGGTCATGGCCGGCGATCACGTCGCGGGCCGGAGTCATCGGCTTGAAGCCGGAGGTGATGCGGTCAGTCATGGCGTTTCTCCCGATGTTTTTGTTATGTATTCAAGGTTTTACGCAACGCGAACAGCGACAGTCCTTCCGGATGCCTCGCAAGCGGAGGCGTCCGGAATGAGCGGCCGGGCAGGTCTAGCCCACCTTGCTGAAGTCGGCCGGACGCCGCTCGGCGAAGGCCATGAAGGCTTCGCGGGCCTCGGCGGTCTGCAGGCGCGCGGCGAACAGGGCCCCTTCGGTATCCATCAGGGCAGCGATCTTTTCCGCATCGCGCATCAGGGTCTTGGTGACGGTCAGGGCCCCCAGTGGTCGCCGGGCCAACTGGTCGGCGGCGGACCGTGCACGGGTGCGCAGCTCGTCCAGCGGAACAACGGCGTTTGAGAGGCCCCAGGCCGCTGCAGTCGTGCCATCGACGGCTTCGCCCAGGGCGAACATGGCATAGGCGCGGGCATGGCCGATCCGGGCCGGCAGCAGCCAGCTGGAGGCCGCTTCAGGGACCAGGGCCAGGTTGACGAACGGCGTGGTCAGGCGCGCGTCGGGGCTGGTGAACACCAGGTCACAATGCAGCAGCATGGTTGTTCCCACGCCCACCGCCTGGCCGTGCACGGCGGCGATCAGCGGCCGCGTGGCGTGGGCCAGCGCCTTGAGGAACCGGGTCACATGGCGTTCACCCGAGAAGGCCCCGGTCGCCTGGGCCGTAAAGTCACCCAGATCGTTGCCGGCCGTGAAGCTGTCGCCGTCGGCCTGGAAGACGATCACCCGGATCGACGGATCCTTTTCGGCCGCTTCCATGCTGTCGGCCAGCACACCGTACATGACGTTGGACAAGGCATTCTTCTTCTCGGGCCGGGCCAGGGTGATTGTCATCACGCCGGCGTCGATCGCGACCTTAACGTGGTCGGTCATGCGGGGTCTCCTTTGGGGAATTTGGTCTGCAGGCTGAGCAGCCAGCGGGCGACCACGGCAATCTCCTGCTCAGAGAAGCCGTCGGTCAGCTTGGCGTTGATGCCGTCGAGGCCGCCCTTGGCGTAGTCGCGGGCGGCGCGGCCCTTGTCGGTCAGATAGAGGCGCATGGCCCGACCGTCAGCCGGATCGGCGCGCCGTTCGACGAGGTCCACCCGGGTCATGCGGTCGATGAGGCCGGTCATGGCCGACGGAGCCAGATCAAGGGCTTCGGCGGCCTCGCCGATCAGGGCCCCGTCATGCTGGCCGAGGAAAAACAGCACGCCGGACTGGGCCGACGTCAGGCCGCCCTTGGCCGCCATGGCCGCCTCGATCCAGCGCTGGACGCGCCGGTTGCCGGCGTTCAGCAGGAAGACAAGGCGGCGATCGGGCGGGACGGACATCGCCTGACGCTAATACTTCGCGCACGAAATATCAAACGGATGTTTCGGCGTTCGTCCCTGCGCGGTACCAAGCGACGCCTGTGTCATCCACATGCCGCGAGATCCTGCCCCGACCGATCAGGCAGTTGAGATGCGACAGGGCCTCGCCCGTGGCCATGCCCAGCAGGTCGGGTCCGATGGGCCGGGCAAACAGCGCGCCGAACGTGTCGATGACCCGCTTGGGCTCGGCCAGCTTCTTTTCCAGACGCGAAAGACCCCGCTCATGGCCGGCGATCAGGTTGTCGATCCGCGAATGCAGGCCGTGGAACGGATCATTGTGCGCCGGCAGGACCAGCACGCTGTCGGGTACGACCGACTTGACCTTGGCCAGGGAGGTCAGCCAGTCGCTCAGGGGATCGGCTTCGGGCTCGGTCGGGAACACCGAGACATTGGATGAAATGCGCGGCAGCACCTGGTCGCCGCTGATCAGCAGGCCGAGCTCGGGGCACCACAGGCAGGCGTGGTCCGGTGAGTGGCCCTGGCCGGTAACGACCCGCCAGGTCTTGCCGCCGATGTCGAAGTCCTCGCCGTCGGACAGCCGCCGGTAGCTGTCGGGCAGGGCATAGATCGCCTTGCCGAAGCCGCCGAAGCGGGCCTTGTAGTTCTCGATGGCATCCTCGTCCCAGCCGGCGGCCGTGAAGAAGCGCACGCCGTCTTCCGGGGCCTCCCGGCCGGTGTCGGCCACCAGCATCCTGCACTGGAAGTACTCCAGTCGCGTCATCCACAGCCGGCAATCGAACTTGCGCACGATCCAGCCGGCCAGGCCGACATGGTCGGGATGCAGGTGGGTGCAGATCACCCGGGTGATCTGCTTGCCCTCCAGGGCACCGGCGAAGGCGGCCCGCCAGGCCTGGCTCGTTTCCTTGGTCTGGACGCCGGTATCGACGATCGCCCAGCCCTCGCCGTCGGCGATGGCCCAGACATTGATAAACTGAAGTGAGCCCCCGAGCGGCTGGCGCAGCCACAGAACACCCGGGGCAACCTCGACCGCTTCGCCGGTGCCCTGCTCCGGTACGGTTTCAAAAGGATAGATCAGCTTGGGGCGGCGGGGTTCCGGTGCCTCGTCTTCGATACCGTCTCGCATGGACTGGCTCCCTTCGTTCAGGCTGTCGCCATGTTTTCGCTCATCTCGGAGGACATCTTGACCCCTAACGCAAGGGCGCGCTTATGTCCGCGCGAGG
>Ga0187845_1000698_pt1 | contig 19792 bp, 9 predicted proteins | sample SpaLakP09_SKY_68_FD_134515 | JGI IMG/M metagenome (GOLD analysis project Ga0187845, IMG submission 134515) | Oligotrophic lake water microbial communities from Sparkling Lake, Wisconsin, USA - SP09_SKY_68 | ecosystem: Environmental > Aquatic > Freshwater > Lake | place: USA: Sparkling Lake... | reverse complement strand
GCTCTGGACCGCGGCCACCTGCTGCGTGAACACGGACCATGTGGCCGAGATGTCGCCGGTCCACGCGACGACGCCCGCCGCCTGACTGCCCGGGTAGGCGGATCGCGTCAGGTTCACGAGACGCCTGTCGGGCGCCTGCGTGCGCCAGTTGCGCATGAAATGCTGCGCGTCGACGAGCGCATAGGCGTTCAGGTATTGCGGATCCATCACGCGCGCCAGGCCGTCGATGTTGACGTCGTCGGCGCGGTCGGATCGCTTCGAGTCCCACGTCCAGTCGGCCACTTCCGGTTCCGTCGAATCGCACCACCACGCATCGATTCCGTGCCGTCCCAGGTATTTCCAGACGTTGCGGAAGTAGACGTCCGCGACCTCGGGCCGGAAGAAGTCGACGTACGGCGTACCGCCGCTCAGGTAGCCGCCCTCTTTCAGTTCCTTGCCGGGCGCATCGAGCGGGCTCGGATTCGGCCAGATCGAGATCATGACGTGCGCGTTCCGGTCGTGCACGTCCTTCGTCATCGCGGCCAGGTCCGGATAGCGTGCGGCTTCCGGCACCGGGCTGCCCCAATGGTCCGGTGTCCAGTAATTCCAATCCTGCACGATGAGGTCGAGCGGGATGCGGCGCTTGCGGAATTCCTTGACGGTGTCGACGACTTCGTCCTGCGTCTTGTAGCGTTCCTTCGACTGCACGTAGCCGAACGCCCAGCGCGGCAGCATCGTCGCGGCGCCCGTCAGCTGGCGGTAACCCTGGACCGCGCCGTCCATCATTGGCCCGAGGATGAAGTAGTAATCGAGATCGTCCACGACGTCGCCCGTGACCGACGTCCCCGTCTTCCCATCCGCGAACGTCATGGCACTGTACGTGTCGAACAGGACGCCGTAGCCGCGCGTCGACACGACGAACGGGATGGCGATGCGCAGGTTGTGCTGGTACAGGCGCTTCGTGGTGCCGCGCAGGTTCAGGTCCGCCATCTCGTCGAAACCGAGGCCGTACAACGCTTCGTCGTCGCGCAGGTGGAACCGCGCCGTCGCCTTCCACGCGTCGCGGTCCTTCTGCTGGATGTATTTGCCTGCCACCTGGCGGTCGCCGTCGACCGTCCTGACGATGGACACCGTCGCCGGATCGGGCACCGGCTTCATCACCGCCACCCGTTCGAACGCGCGCGGCGCCGCATCGTCCTCGCGCAGGACGACCTCGCCGGCCGCGTTGCGGAACACGAGCGCGCCCGTCGCCCGGTTCACCACGACGCTCAGCTGCCCCGACCGCAGGACGCGGTTATCGCCCTCGTCGGTCGCCGTGACGGGCCCGGCCCGCTCCGCGACCTCCGCCCGCATCAGGTGCGCGGATGTGGACCAGTCCTGGTTGCGCGTGGCCGTGACGTGCACGATGCGGTCGGTGACGAAATCGACCCTGACGTGGGTGTCGTCCACCCGGTACTCGATACCGCTGCCGGACTCGCGCACGTCCTGGATCGCGGCGAACGCCGCGTCCCCGCACAGCAACAGCAAGGACGCCGCCAGCGCAGCCCGCAGCGGCCGCCGCATCATTGCGCGGCCTGTGTCAGCGTGACGACGGCGCCGCCCGAACCGGCGAGCTTGAGCTTCAGGCTTGTCCTGTTCGTGACGCGCGTGCTGCGCGCAGCCAGGTGGTTGCGGTCCTTGCCGTCTTCCAGGATCTCGGCCGAGTAATGCGCGCCCGGTGCCAGGAAGTCCAGCGGCACGTCGACCGTGCGGCCCGATTCGTTCGTCATCGCGCCGATATACCACGTGCTGCCCTTGCGGCGGGCGGTCACGATGTACTGGCCAATATCGCCGTCCAGCACGCGCGTCTCGTCCCACGTGGTCGGCACGGCGCCGATGAACTTCGCGCCATCGGCCCAGGTGCCGTCCGCGTTGCGGTAGGCGTCCGGGCTGTCGGCCACCATGCCGAACGGCGAGTCGTACACGACGTACATCGCCACCGCCTGGCCGCGCGTCGTCTGCACGAACGGCTTCACGTTGCGGCGCTGGCCCATGAAGTCCTTGGCCGCGATCGAGCGGAAGCCGCCCGGCGTGTAGTCGATCGGGCCGAGGATCATGCGCGTGAACGGCAGGGTCACGTTGTGGGTCGCGGTGACGCGCGCGCTCCACTTGTTGTACTCGGCGCCCATCACGCCTTCCTGCGTCATGTAGTTCGGATACGTGCGCGTCAGGCCGTCCGGCGGATACGCGCCGTGCAGGTCGACCATCAGGTGGTGCTTCGCCGCCTTCGACAGGATCTTGTGGTAGAAGTCCACCATGTCCTGGTCGGTGCGGTCCATGAAGTCGACCTTGATGCCCTTGATGCCCCAGGATTCGTACAGCGCGAACGCATCTTCCATCTGGCGGTCGAGCTGCTTCCACTGCAGCCAGACCCACACGCCGATACCCTTTTCCTTCGCGTACCTGATGATCTCCTGCATGTCCATCGCCGGGACCGGCTTCAGGGCGTTGGACGGCAGCGGTTTTTCGGAGCTGCCTTCATACCAGCCTTCGTCGATCAGGATGTACTGGAGGCCCAGGCTGGCGGCGAAGTCCGTATAGGCTTTATATGTGGCGGTGTTGATGCCGGCGCCCGGCATGTCGACGGCCCAGCCGTTCCACCAGTCCCACGATGCCTTGCCCGGCTTGATCCAGCTCGTGTCCGCGATCGCCGACGGGCTGCCCAGCGTCGCGATCAGGCTGGATTGCGTCAGGCCGCCCGGCGTGTCGGCCACCATCACCACGCGCCACGGCGTGGCGAGGGGCGCGGCGGCCAGTGCCGTGCGCACGGCCGGACCCTGTACCTGGACGTCGCCGTCGTAGTGCGGCGCCAGCACGACCGACACGCCCAGGCCGCCGTCGCCGCGGCCCGAGTAGTACGCGCCGGCGTAGCCGCGCTTGTCCGCTTCGGCGATGGCGAACGTGGTCTTCTTGTTGCCCGTCTTGCACACGAGCGGCGCGTCGAACGTGTGGTGCGGACGGATGGTGGATGCCGGCACGGGGTCGAATTCACCTTCGTGTGAGCTGTCGAAGCGGCCCGGGTTGAAGCCCCAGCAGCGGTAGTCGGCCGGGAAGTCGAAACGCGTGGCCTCGCCCGTGATGCCGAGGTCAAGCACCTGCTGGCGCGGCAGCACGTAGCGGAACGCGACGCCGTCGTTGTAGGCCCGCGCGACGAGGTTGACCTGGATTGGCTTATCCTTGCCGGCCAGCTGCAGCTCGACCTGGCTGTAGCGGTCCGCCACGCTGGACGCCTTGCCGGCGACGGGACGCCAGGTCTCGTCGACGGTCTTGTTCTCGACGCCGGTGACGCGCAAGGTGGTGCCGTCCAGCGCACCCTGGGTCGTGGAGAGGCCGAGGGGCGATTGCGCGATGACGGTCACGCCGTCGCGGATGACCGTGTAGGCCAGGTTGCCGTCGGTGGCAGTCAGTTCGATGCGGGTGCGGTGGTCGGGCGACACGACCGTGTACGGCGCGGCGGCATGCGCCGGCAGCGCGGCGGCCATGGCGACGAGCGCGGGGATAAGGGATACGTGTTTCATGGTCAGGCGACTTTCAAGGCGATGGCATACGGGAGTGCGGGTTTCGCCTGCGGCAGCGTGACCTGCAGGCCGTCGGCGGTCTGGCGGAACGCGAGCGCGCCGCCGCCGACCAGTTCGACGCGCGAGACGGCCTGCTTGAGGTGCGCGCCGCCGGCGCGCATCGATTTGATCGTCACGGTGCGGTCTTCCGGCCAGCCCATCACGAACGCGTACACGGCATCCTTGCCGGCCGTGAAGCGGATATCGGCGCCGGAGAACGGCTTGCCCTTGCCTTCGTTGAAGCCCGGCCCCTGCATGGGCGCCGCCGCCGCTTCCGCCACCGGGCCCTCGCCGTAGATGGCCCACGGGCGCGAATCGTAGATGCCTGCGCCGTTGACGGCCATCCAGCGGCCGATCTCTTCGACGATGGCGCGTTCCTGGTCGTCGATCGTGCCGTCGCCACGCACGGGCACGGACAACAGCAGGTTGCCGTTCTTGCTGACGACGTCGATCAGGGTATGCACGACCGTCTGCGCGCTCTTGTACGCCTTGTTGTCGTAGATGCGGCGGTCGTAGTGCCAGCTGCCGATGCAGGTGCAGGTCTGCCACGGCAGCGGTTCGATGCGCGGGCTCTGGCCCCGCTCGATGTCCCACACCATCGACTTGCGCTGCACCTCGTCGAGGATCTTGCCGTTGACGACCGCTTCCACCTTGCCGTGCTTCGCGACGCTGCGGTTGTACATGTGCGCGGCCAGGCGCATGCCGATGTCGCTGACGGGATACAGGGGCAGTACGGTGTCGTCGTAGTACACGAGGTCCGGGTCGTAGTTGTCGAGCAGGTCGACGGTGCGGTTGTACAGCTTGTCCGCATACGCCTTGTCCGGCGGAAGGACGCCGCCGCCCCAGGCCCAGCGCTGGTCGGTACTGCCGCCGTCGCGGCTGACTGGGTGGTTCTGCGCATACAGCGCCTGCGGGTCCAGCCCGTTCCACCATTGGCCCTTCCCGTCCGCTTTTTTCAGGCGGCCGTCGTACGGCACGCCGGCCAGCGGGCCGGTCTTGTCGGCGCCCTGCGCCGTCTCGTACCAGTTCCACGCGTGCGCCGCGTGCACGGACACGCCGAAACGCAGGCCGTGCTTGCGGGCCGCGTCGCGCCAGCCGCCCACCAGGTCCTTGCCCGGCCCCAGCTTCGTCGCATTCCACTCGGGCTGGTAGCGGCTCTTGTACAGGTCGAAGTTGTCGTGGTGGTTGGCCAGCGCGACGAAGTATTTCGCGCCGGCCTTCTTGTACAGGCCCACGAGTTCGTCCGGATTCCAGCGCTGCGCGCGCCAGGCGTGGATCACGTCCTTGAAGCCGAACTTCGACGGGTGGCCGTATTTCGCGACGTGATACTTGTAGTGATCGCTGCCCTCCTCGTACATGCCGCGCGCGTACCAGTCACCGTGCTCGGGTTCGCACTGCGGGCCCCAGTGCGCCCAGATGCCGAACTTCGCATTGCGGAACCAGTCCGGGGTTTCGTATTTCGACAGCGACGGCCACGTCGGTTCGAACGGGCCGGTGGCCATGGGCACGCGGGCGCCGGCGGCGCCGGCATACGGGGACATGGCGAGCGCCGGGATGGCGGCCGCCATGTGCTGCAGGAGTTCACGTCGTTTCATCGGTATCTTTCCAAGGTAGGTGATGGCCGCTCGACGGCGGCTCTTCGTCTATCCTCGGGATGGTGCCCGTGCCCTCCCGTGCCCGCAATTATCAAATCTGCCGGAAGCCATTACGATTTTCGTATAGGTTCGCCCGTGATCTGCGCCACGAGCGCGGCATGGTCCGGCATCGTGACGACCACCTGCTTGACCGTCGCGTGCACCTTGCGGAAGTGCTCGAGCAGGGCCGCCGGGTCCATGCGGTCGATCAGCGGATCGTTACGCTCGGGACGGATGCCGTGGCCCAGCATGATCGAGGCCCAGGAATCGGCCTGGAACCCCTCGCGGTCGTAGATCGCGACGCGGCCCGCGGCGCGGAACAGGTCGATCTGGTGCCGTAGCGTGTCGGGCACCTTCATGTTCGCGCAATAGCGCCAGAATTCGGAATCCGTGCGGTTCGTGAGCTTGTAGTGCAGGATGATGAAGTCGCGTACATACTCGTAGCGCTGGCTGACCAGGTGGTTGAATTCGTCGGCCAGTTCCGGGCTGCAGTCGCGGTCGGGGAAATACTGGATCAGCCAGCCGACCGCCAGTTCGATGATGTTGATGCTCGTCGATTCGAGCGGTTCGAGGAAGCCGCTCGACAGGCCCACCGCCACGCAGTTCTTGATCCACGACTTGCGCCGCCGGCCCGTCGTGAAGCGCAGCTGGCGCGGCGCTTCCAGCGGCTCGGTATCCACGCCGGCCAGCAGCACGCGTCCGGCCTCCTCGTCGGACATGAAAGCGTCGCAGTACACGTGGCCGTTGCCGTTGCGGTGCTGCAGCGGGATGCGCCACTGCCAGCCGGCGGGTTTCGCCGTCGACCGCGTATAGGGCGTGAGCTGGTCGGCCAGCGCGCTGGGCACGGCCTGGGCGCTGTTACAGGGCAGCATGGCACTCCAGTCCTCGTAGCCCGCTTTGTACACGCCTTCGATCAGCAGGCCGCGGAACCCCGTGCAGTCGACGAACAGGTCGCCCTCGATGCGGCGGCCGTCGCGCAGCTTGACGGCCGTGATGAAGCCCGTTTCCGGATGCTGCTCGATGTCGCCGACCGTGCCCTCGATGCGCTGCACGCCGCGCGCCGTCGCGTACTCACGCAGGTAGAGGGCGTACAGGCCCGCGTCGAACTGGAACGCATACGAATACGCGTTGGTGGGACCGGGCTGGTCGCCGTGCGGCGGCGCGAACCGGTTCGCGTGCGCCATCGCCGTCGACATCGACCATTCCTCGTACGAGGGCATCTCCGGATTCGCGCGCGCCAGGCGCAGCCAATACATGAAGGCCGGGCGGTTTTCGATGGCGGGTCCGAAATCGCTGAAGCCGTGGAAGAAGCGGTTGCCGAGATGGCCCCAGTCGCGAAAGTCGATGCCCAGCTTGAACGTGGCCTTCGTACGGCGGACGAAATCGGCGCCGTCGATACCGAGCGCGTGGTTGAAGTAGCGGATCGTCGGCAGCGTCGACTCCCCCACGCCGACGGTGCCGATCTCCGGCGACTCGACAAGGACGATCTCGCACGACGCGCCCAGCTTGAGCGCCAGCGGCGCGGCGGTCATCCAGCCGGCGGTGCCGCCGCCCACGATGACGATTTTACGGATGGCCTTGTCGGACATGGTGTTCTCCAATCATGAACGCAAAAACCTCCCGCGACCGGCTTGGTCGCGGGAGGCGTGTTACTCACGGGCGACTATCAGAACGTGTAGCCCATCCGCACCGTGTAGCGGCGGCCCGTATAGAACGTGCCGCGTTCCATCATGCCGATATTCTGCTGCATGAACTGCTTGTACAGCGAATTCGTCAGGTTGGACGCTTCCACCGAGATGTTCAGGTGCTCGTCGACGTTGTAGTGGACGCCGACGTCCAGCTGGCCGTAGGCACCGCCCCACACCGGCAGCGCATAACCCACCGAACTGCCCTGGTGGTACGTCGGACTGTTCGGATTGCCGTCGATACCGTCGCTGCCGTTCGTGCCGAAGGCGTTGACCGCCTGCAGGTACTTCGTGCGCCAGCTGTAGGCCAGGCGACCAGACCACGGGCCCTTGTCGTACAGCAGGGCCAGGTTATACGAGTTCTTCGACAGCCCGATCAGCGGCGTGTTGTCGCCGTTCAGCAGGCGGCCGTCCGTGTCGCAACCGGACAGGTCGCGGGCGAGGTTCGCGTTCAGCGTGCCCTTCGGCGTACACCAGCCGTTCACCAGCGACTTGCCCATGTTCTGGCGGCTGTCGACGTAGGTGTAGTTGGCCGACACACCGAAGCCCGACAGCAGGCCAGGCAGCTTGTCGAAATACTGCTGGTAGCCGATTTCCGCGCCGTTCAGGCGACCCGACGCGCCGTTCACCGGCGACGTGATCAGGAAGTCGTGCGGCGTCCCCGTCGTGTCGTTCACCGTGTACGCCGACGTCTTGCCGATGATGATGTCCTTCAGGCGCTTGTTGAACAGGGCCAGCGTCAGCGAGTTGCCTTTGCCGAAATAGTACTCGGCCGTCAGGTCGAAGTTCGTCGACGTGACGGGCTTGAGCGTCGGATTGCCGCGTGCGCTGCCCTGGTAATCGATCGAATCCACCACCGACTTGCCGTTTTCCTGGTGCGTGTTGACCTTCTGCTCCAGGGTCGTGTAGGCCTGCATCTGGTAGAAGTCCGGACGCGTCATGCCTTTCGAGTACGCAGCGCGGAACTGGAGCTCGTCGCTGGCCTTCACGCGCACGTTCAGGCTGGGCAGGACGTTCGTGTACTTGTGGTCGAAGTCGCGCTTGTCCGCCAGGCGCGGGATCAGCGGCACCACCGGCAACGGGTTCCGCGGCGGATCGAACAGCGTATAGCCGGTCGCCGACATGTCGGTGCGGACGACGCGCACGCCCACGTTGCCGTCCACGGGGACACGCCAGGTGTCGACGCCGAAGCGCAGCTGCGCGTACGCGGCCTTGGTCTTCTCGTGCTGGCCGTTCAGGCCCTTGTCGTCGCCGTAGGCGGCCGGGTTCCAGGTTTGCGAGCACGGCTGCTTGCAGACCGCTTGCGTGAAACTGTGCAGCGTGGTGAACGATGCCGGCGGGCCGCCCGCCAGCAGCGACTGGTTCGGGACCACCACGGTCGGCGGCATCCCGGCCTTGCCGCCGAAGAAGTTCCTGAACTGTGCCATCGCGACGTCGTTCGCCATGCGCAGGTTCGGCTTGCTCAGCCAGGCGAAGTCGGACAACGGCTGCCAGCCGCCGCCGGCGGTATCGACGGACCAGGTCTGCGAAATCTGGGCCCAGTCGCTGTCGTGCGTCGAGCGCGTATTCGCGTCGCGGTTGGTGAAGCGCACGCCGAACCGCAGGTCGTTCAGCACGGTGCTGTCGAACGTGAACTTGGCATCCAGTCGCGCCGCGTTCTGGGTGGCGATCGACTCGTCGCGGTGTTCCTGGGTGAAGCTCCAGTAATAGTGATTCGGATCGGCCAGGTAGGCGGTGTCCGCGGCGTCGAACGACAGCGTCGGCGGCGACGAGGTCAGGTTCGTGGTCAGCTTCGGCAGGAACGTGCCGATACCCAGCGTATTGTCGTACCCCACCGACGACGCGGAGGTATGCTGCAGGTCGGCAGTCAGGGTCCACTGGTCGGTGGCGCGCCATTGCGTGTTCCAGGCGATGTCGGTCGTATCCGATTTGCGGGCCGCGACGCGGCTCTGGGTACCGATGCTGATGCCCGGATTCGACGGATCGCGCACGACGCCCCGCACCAGCACGCCGCGGCTGTCGAATTCGGCGCCGGCATCCAGCATTGCCGCGGACGGGGGCGAGTTCTGGGACACCGACGTTTCCGTCGTGGTCATGTCGTACTTCGAGCGGAAATAGGTCAGGTAGGACGACAGACGGTCCTTCTTCCACTGCAGCGCGCCGTACAGGCCGTCGCGGTCGCGGTCGAAATTATTGGTGGTCCAGCTGGCGCCGTTCGTGATCCAGCGCGTCGCGCCGCTGTTGTCGCCGACGACGGCATTGGTACGCGGGATGTACGGGCTGAGGCTCGTGCCGTCGCTGCGCGTGCGCATTCGAGAATGGGCGACGTCGACCAGCGCGCCGAACTGGCCGTAATCCGTGTTCCAGCGGTTGGACAGCAGGCCGGAGAACGCCGGCGCATTCTTGCCGCGCAGTTGCGAACGCGACGCTTCCACCGACACCGCGCCCTTGCTGCCCTTGTAGTCGAACGGCAGCGCCGTACGCAGGTTCACGAGGCCGCTGATGCCGCCTTCGATCTGCTCGGCCGACGGGTTCTTGTAGACGTCCAGGCCCGTCATCAGCTCGGGCGGCACGTCCTCGAAGCTCAGCGAGCGGCCGCCGTTCGCGGAGAACGAATCGCGGCCGTTCAGTTCCGAACGCACGTAGGTCAGCCCGCGGATCGCGACACCCGTGCCTTCCGCGGCGAAGTGCTGGATGCCGTCGCCCACGCCCTGCTGCGGGTCGACGCGGTTCAGCGTGCGGTCGATCGTGATGCCGGTCACGCGCTGCAGCACCTCGGTCACCGACTTGTCCGGCAGCTTGCCGATGTCGTCGGCAACGATCGAGTCGACGATCTCGTCCGCATTCTTCTTGCGGGCGGCGGCCGATTCCAGCGCGGCGTGCGCGAACATCGCGCCGCTGGCCATCAGCACGAACTGTGCTGCGCCCGTGGCGATTGCGGTTCTCTGGAACTGCTTCACTTGGAATTCTCCTCTGCGTTCTTGTGCGTCCGTTTTTATCGGGTTGCCTTTTGGGGGCACCCCGATTCTGCAGAGGAGAAACCGGTAGGACAATTCTGAAATTGACCAGGACACGACATGAAAATTGCGATGTGTATGGCCTGCGCAACGTCTTCACTCGGACGCCGCTGTCTCCTGCGCGGGATCGGCCGGCGGGTCCTGCTGGTCCGCCAGCGTGCGGAAGGATTTCGGGGTGCACCCGTATTCTTCCTTGAACAGCTTGTTGAAGTACGAGACGTTGGCATACCCGACCGAGTACGCGATCTCCGCGACGGTGGTGTCGCTCTTCTCGGTGAGCAGCCGTGCGGCCTCGGTCAGGCGCAGCTTGTTCAGGTAACTGGTGAACGTCATGCCGAGTTCCGATTTCAGCACGTCGTTGACCTTGGTGCGGTTCGTGCCGGTGGCGGCGACGACGCCTTCGAGGTCCAGTTCCGGATCGGTGTAATTCGTCGCGATGAACTTCAGCACCGCCGCCTTTTCCTTGTCGCGGTAAGGCTCCAGCGTCAGCTGGCGGTAGGCGACGAGCGGCAGGTCCTTCTTGAGCTGCGTGTCCACGCTGGCGAGCATCGCACGCGCCTGGGTGCGGAAGAACCACGCGCCGAACGCGATCCAGCCCGCCGCCACGAGGCCGGCCAGCCAGGCCAGGTAGCGGTAGTCGCGGCCGTGCAGCGTGATCCAGCTGATCTCGACGTGGGCCGGGACACCGCGGGGGCTCTGTCCCGTGGCCCCGAACACGAGCCGCGCCACGCGGTCCAGCGAGTACTCCTGGCGCGACAGGTCGCGGTGCACCGTGCCGAACCACCATTCGGGAATCGTCAGCCGCGTCAGGTCGATAGTGACGGGCACGCCCTGCCCGTTACACGAGAAGAAGGTCTGGGCCGGCGGGTAGGTCAGGTAGTTCCCGGGCTGCGACACGTGCTCGTCGAAGATCGACGCGAGGAAGAACATGGAGCTCGCGGGCGCGCATTTCGCGACGAACGACACGGTGCGGTACTTCGACAGGTCCGCCTGCGCGGGCCGGCCCTTGCCGTCGACCGCCAGCAGGTCGGCGGACACGTTGGGCTCCGGGCCGTCCGCCGGCAGGTTCAGGTCGAACTTCACCTTGTCGCGCGCCGCGTTGTCCAGGCGGATGAGCTGCCCGTCGAAGGGTATCGACGTGAAACCGTGGCGCCAGCGGACCGCCCGCTCGTCGCCGCCCTCCTGCGCCGGCAGCAGCGGCTGCGACAGATAGCTGCGGTCGACGAGCACGATCGCCAGCAGCGCGTCGGCGAGCACGATGAGAATGAATGCGTACAGCGCCTTCTTATAAAACTCTTGCATATGGCATGGTGGCTGATTGTCTCCGGCCGTCACCTCTCATGGGGACGTCGCTGGAATCATAACAGCCCACCCACGCCGGATCGCGGTTTCGTCGCCGCGTTGTAGTTACACAACGCAGCGACTTCCCCCATCAGGGCGTCGCGCGCGTGCGCAGGGGCTTGCCGTGGACGTCGTACGCGGCCGCTTCCAGGCGCACCGTCGTCTCGCTGGCCTTGTCGTCCGCCGCGCTGGCCGCGAGGATGACGCGGTAGTCGCCGGCCGCCACGTTCCACCGCTTGTTGGCCGCATCGTAGACGGCGAGCAGGCGTGGATCGATCGTGACGGACGCCTGCGCCGCGGCGCCGGGCTGCACGGCCACCTTCGCGAAGCCGCCCAGGCGCTTCGGCGCTTCCCAGCCTGCATTGACGGGCGCCACGTAGATCTGCGCCACTTCCCGGCCCGCCCGTTTGCCCGTGTTGGCGACGGTGAACGACGCGGTGACGACGCCCTCCCTGACGGTCGCCTTCAGGCCGGACAGCGCGAAGTCCGTGTACGACAGGCCGTGCCCGAACGGGAACAGCGGCTTGAGCCCTTTCAGGTCGAACCATTTGTAGCCGACGGCCGCGCCTTCGTGGTAATCGACGTCGAAGCGGCGCCCGTCCCCGTCCACATAGCCATCCAGTACGGGGCGCGGCAGCTGCGCCGTCGATGCCGGGAACGTGGCCGGCAGGTGGCCGGACGGATTGACCTCGCCGAACAGGACGCCCGCGATGGCGTCGCCGCCGCTCGTACCCGGGTACCACGCTTCGAGTACGGCCGCCACGTCCGGCAGCCACGGCATCGTGACGGGGCCGCCTGTCTCCAGCACCACGACCGTCTTCGGGTTGGCCGCGGCAACCGCCGCGATCAGGGCGTCCTGTCCACCCGGAAGAGACAGGTCCGGCGCATCCACACCCTCGCCCGTCCATTGGGTCGCGAACACGACGACGGCATCGGCGTCCCGCGCCAGCGCGGCCGCCGCCGCGCGGTCGGCGCCATCCACATAGGTGACGGTCGCGCCGGGCGCGCGCCGGCGGATCGCTTCCAGCGGCGCCGACGGGTAATACATGACGGGGCCGGGCCACGTCGTCGGCGCGATGCCCGGTACCGCGTTACCGCCGGCCGGATACACGAGCGACGAGCCGCCGCCCGCCAGCACGCCTTTATCCGCGTGGCCGCCGATGACGGCGATGCGCTTCACGCCGCGCTGCAGCGGCAACGCCTGCGCCGCGTTCTTCAGCAGGACCATGCCTTCCTGTGCATCCTTCGTCGACACCGCCGCGTGCGCCTTGAAATCGATCTTGTCCGGCGCGGGCGCGACGGGATGGTCGACGAGGCCATGCTCGAACATCGTGCGCAGCACGCGGCGTGCCATGTCGTCCAGGCGCGCCTGCGGGACCCAGCCGTTCGCCACGGCTTCCTTCAGCGGCGCGCCGAAATAGTCGGCCACGTCGAACGGCATGCCGGACTGCTGGTCCAGGCCCGCGTTCGCGGCCGGCACCGTGCTGTGGACGGCGCCCCAGTCCGACATCACCCAGCCCTTGAAGCCCCAGTCGCCCTTCAGCACGTCGTTCAGCAGCCAGCTGTTCTCGCAGGCATAGACGCCGTTGACGCGGTTGTACGAACACATGACGGCACCGGGATTGCCTTCCTCGTTCGCGATCTGCAGCGCGAGCAGGTCGGACGTGCGCGCAGCCTGGTCGGAGATCAGGACGTTCAGCGTCGTGCGGCCGGCCTCCTGGTCGTTCAGCGCAAAGTGCTTCAGCGTGGAGACGACGTGGTTCGACTGGACGCCGCGGATCTGCGCGCCCACCATGCGGCCGGCCAGCAGCGGATCCTCGCCACCGTATTCGAAATTGCGCCCGTTACGCGGGTCGCGCATCAGGTTGACACCGCCCGCCAGCAGCACGTTGAAACCATAGGCACGCGCTTCCGCCCCGATCATCGCGCCGCCGGCGAACGCCGTGTCCACGTCCCACGTGGCGGCCGTGTTCAGGCCGGACGGCAGCGCCGTCGCGTGACGCACGTTCGGGCCGGCCTGGCTGGCGACGCCGACGCCGGCGTCCGTTTCCCACAGGTGCGGGATGCCCAGGCGCGGCACGCCGTAGATGAATCCGGCCGACTGGTCGTACGAAGGCGCCGGGCGCTTCGTCTTCTTGCCCTCGTTGTCGCCGCCGAAGTAGCCGAAGACCAGCTTCAGCTTTTCGTCCTGCGTCATCTCGCGCAGCACGAGGGCAGCCCGCTCGTCCGTGGGGAGCTTAGTATTCATCCACGGCTCGGCGGCCCGCGCGCCGCCGCAGCAGATGGCGATGGCGCACAGCAGTGCGATCCTGTGTTTGATGGTGACGCGACGGTCCACTTGCAGCTCCTCGGGCAAAAAGAGGAGATGGTGGCCGGAGCGCGCCGGGACGGCAATTACGAAAATCGCGAGCACGGCACATGAAATCGCAGCACCGGCAGAAATCATTGACGCACTCCGCCATTTTCATAATTGCGCCGTGCGCGCGCCCGTGACGACAATCCCGTTTATTTCAAGGGATGTTCCATGCGCAAACTAGTATTGACACTTCTTTTACTCGCCGCCGGCGCCCAGGCCCAGACGACCGTGATCCCGCTCTGGCCGGAAGGCGTGCCGAACGCGAAACCGAATCCCGGCCCCGAAAAGCTCGACGGGACCTTCATCAGCAATGTGTCGCAGCCGTCGCTGACCTATTACCCCGCGGCGCCGGACCGCCCGGCCCGGACCGCGGTCATCATCTGCCCGGGCGGCAGCTACCAGTTCCTCGCGGCCGACCACGAAGGCAGGCAGTACGCGCAATGGCTGTCGAAACTCGGTGTCGCCGCCTTCGTGCTGAAGTACCGCCTGGCCGATTACGGCCATCCGGCGCCGCTGCAGGACGTGCTGCGCGCGCTGCGCACCGTGCGCGCGCATGCGGCCGACTACGGCGTCGCCCCGGACCGCGTGGGCGTGATGGGCAGCTCGGCCGGCGGCCACCTCGCCGCCAGCGCGGCCACGCTGTTCGACGACCCGGCCGGCCGCACGGGCACGGCGCTCGATGCCATCAGCGCGCGCCCCGACTTCGCGCTACTGGTCTACCCCGTGATCACATTGATGGCACCAAGCGCGCACGAAGGCTCGCGCTACGCGCTGCTGGGCGCGCATCCGACGCCGGAGCAGGTAAAAGCGATGTCGCTGGAGACCCGCGTCGGCGCGCAGACGCCACCCGTGTTCCTCGTCCACGCGCAGGACGACGGCGCCGTGCCGGTCGAGAACAGCATCCTGTTCTACCAGGCCCTTACCCGCGCCAGGGTGCCGGCCGAGATGCACCTGGTCGAACACGGCGGCCACGGCGCGGGCATGGGCGGCAGCGCCGACTTTGCGCGGTGGCCGCGCCGGGCCGAGGAATGGCTGCGCGATCATAAACTGATCGCGCAGTGACACGTCAGAACTGCATGCGCAGTCCGAGGTTGATGCGGCGGCCGTCGTTTTCCAGCGTGAGGAACTGGCTGTCGTTGTTGGCGTACTCGTGCACCTTGGCGTTCGTCAGGTTGATGGCGTCGAGGTACAGCGACAACGTCGGCGTCAGGTTGTAGCGCAGGCTCGCATCCGTCTGGCCGTAGGCCGCGCGGTTGCGCGGCAGGGTGCTGCCGCCGCCGCAATCGATGGAGAAGTGATTGCGCCAGTTATAGCTGGCCCGTGCCTGGAACTTGCTGTTCTCGAAGAATAGCGACGCGTTGTACGACTGGCGCGACAGGCCCGGATAGCCGCACGACACCGGTCCCTCGGACGAATCGCGGTTCGCTTCCGCATCCACGTACGTGTAGTTCGCCGTCACGCCGAAGCCCTGCAGCAGCGGATGGATATTGTCGAACGCATACTGGCCTGCCAGTTCCGCGCCCTTGATCGTGCCCGTCTGGCCGTTGCGGATACGGGAGTCGTGCACGATCTCGGTCGGATACTGCGGCACCTTCGTGTCCTGCAGCGACGTCTCCAGGAAGTCCGACACCTTCTTCATGAACAGCGCGCCGCTGACGTAGTTCGTCTTCGACAGATACCATTCGTACGACACGTCGAAGTTATTCGAACGCATCGGCTTCAGGTACGGGTTGCCGCCGCCGCTCGTGACGTAGCCGGTACGGCCGCCGTACCAGTTGCTGACGCCCATCTGGTTCAGCGTCGGACGGGTCAGCGTCTTCGATGCGCCGAAGCGCAGCAGCATGTCGGACGTGAGGTCGAACTTCAGGTTGGCGGACGGCAGAAACGCGTTGTAGCTGTTGTCGACCGTGTTCGTCTGCATCGGGCCCCAGTTCTGGATGTAGGTCGTGTCGTTCGGGCTCTGCACGGCCGACAGCAGGATGCGGCTGGTACCCGAGGACTGCGATTTCACGTGCATGTAGCGCACGCCGAAGTCGCCGGACCAGCCGTCGCCTTCCCATTTCGACTGGACGAAGGCATTCGCCACTTTTTCGCGCACCGCCCACAGCGACGGCTTCGTGTAGTCGATCGCCATCGGGCCGTTCGGGAACTGCGACTTGTCGGCGTAACGGGTCGGGTCGTTCGACTGCGCGATCAGGGACGGCTGGTTCAGGTACGCCATGTAGGCATACGGATCGAAGCTCAGGAAGTTCGCCGGCACGCCGCCGCCGCCGCCGAACGGATTGCCAAGCGGCGTCACGGTGAACAGCGACGACGGCAGCGACACGTGGTAGCCCGAGAAGGCGTTCCACGAATCGGCGCTCCACGAAATGTGCTCGACCTTGCGCTGCGAGTACGCCGTGCCGAACTGGAGGCCCTTGAACCAGCCCATGTCCGCACTCCACGCGGCGTTCAGGCGGCCTTCGTGCAGGTTGTCGTGGTTGGTGTCGATGTTGTTGCCGACGGCGTGCGCACGCACCGCGGTCGGATCGGCGATGCCGTCGCCGAACGTCACGCTCGGCGTCGAGCCGAAGGTCAGCACGTCGCCGTTCTTCGGCACCATGCCGGCCACGATCCACAGGTCGGGATAGTTGATCGCCGTGCGCGACGTCGACAGGTCCGCTTCCAGTTTCCAGTCCGGGCTCAAGGCCCATTTCGAATTCACGCCGTAGGCCAGCGTGGTCGACAGGCGGTCGCCGCCCTTGACGATCATGTCGTTCGAATTGGCTTCGGACAGGATGCCCGCCGCCTTCAGGCCCGGGTTGTTGGCGACGAAGTTCGAGCCCGGACGGTCGAAGCCCGTCACCTGGCCATTCGCGTCGGATTTCACGTTCAGCTGCGTCGGATTCATCCAGTCGCTGATGGCGATGACCTTGTTGCGCTGGTCCAGGCGCGAGTACAGGGCGTCGCCCGTGATCTTCCAGGTGGACGACGGGTTGTATTGCACCGTCGTGCTGGCGACGAGGCGCTTGCGGCTTTCGTCTTCGTTCTGGAAGCCGTAGCTTTGCGGCATGAGCAGCTTCTTGGTCGAAACGTCCGCGGCCGTCAACCCCTTGGAATTCAGGTTGCCATTGATCGTCTTCACGTCCAGCAGGTTCCAGGCGTCGTTCAGGGCCTTGTACTGGCGCGATTTGCGGTCCGTGTACGACAGCGAGCCGGATACGCCGAAATTCTTCTCGGCGTTTGCGAAGGAATACAGGGCGCTGAGGTTCGGCGTGTTCTTGCGCGAATTCGAATCCCACGAATCGGAGACGTTGACCACGGTCGACTGGCCGGCCTTGCCGGACAGCGGACGCGCCGTCTGGATGTCGACCGTCGAACCGATACCGCCTTCCGGCAGGAAGGCCTGCGACGTCTTGTACACGATGGCCTTCGAGATCAGGTCCGACGACAGCACGTCGAACGAGAATTCGCGGCCGCCCGTATCGCTCGTGATCGTGCGGCCGTTGAGCAGGACGTTGTTGAATTCCGGCCCCAGGCCGCGCACGGAGATGTAGCGGCCCTCGCCGTTGTTGCGCTGGATCTGCACGCCCGTCACGCGCTGCAGCGATTCGGCGATGTTCGTGTCCGGGAATTTGCCGGCATCCTCGGCCGACACGGCATCGACGATGCCGTCCTGCAGCCGCTTCGTCGTCAGCGACGACGACAGCGACGCGCGGATGCCGCTGACGACCACCTGCTGGACGTCGCCGCCCGCCGGCGGCTGGTTGGCGGTCTGCGCGCCGGCATACGCCGTGACGCACAGCTCGGCGATCACCGTCGCCAATACGGTCTTGCTGATCCGGTTCCTGATCATGGTTCTGTCTCCCATTCTTCGTTATATGAATGTGTGCTTGAAGGGGCCGAGACAACGTTGTCGCAACAAGACGCCAAACACGTTGTCTTTACGCCCGCTGCATTCATTGTACGTAGCAGTGCAATCGTTACCACTATGGCTTCTTTGCGCTCTGGCATGCCAAAAACATATAAGACGATGTGCACCGCATGACCGCCCGCTTGTTCTCAATAGCTGACGGCGTAATCCTTCGGGAACGCGCGGCCCGCGAAGGCCTTCTTCTGCGTCCAGTCCTGGGCGGGACTCGTCCAGTAAGAATCGTCCGCCGGCAGGCCCAGCGCGAGCAGGCTTTCCGACGCGATGTACATGCTGCCGTTGTTCGAATAGATGTCCGCCAGCTCCGGGTGGTGGCCGACGAAGCCGAGGGTCAGCCAGCCGTCCTTCGTGAAATTCGTCGGGTCCGACCACACGGCGTCGTGCACGGCCCGCATGGCCGCCCTGACCTGCCCTTCCGGCAGGCTGGCAGGCAGCTGCTTGCGCCAGGCCAGCAGCGCGAGCGGCTGGAACACGGCCGTGCGGTACGTGAGCGAGCGCCCGATCGGCGGATACGTGCCCGTCGGCGACACGAAGCGTTCCAAGTGCTCCGCATAGCGCTGCATGCGCTTGACGGCCTGGGCCCGCAGGTCGGCCGGCTTGGCGTTCCAGAACGGCGCGTTGTGCCGCTCCAGCACCTCGAGGATCTCGAGCAGCATCGGGTACATCACGTACGAATTGTAGTAATCGAAGTGGAACGTCTCGCCGTCCTTGATCCAGCCGTCGCCCACGTACCACTCGTTCACCTTGCGGATCGCGACGTTCGTGCGCATCGGATCCGCCTGCTCGCCGGCCGCCAGCAGGAACGCCTCGTTCATCGCCGCGAACAGCATCCAGTTGATGTACGGCGGCTCCACGCGCCGCAGGCCCTTGATCTCGGTGACGATGCGCTGCTTCGTTGTCGCATCGAGCGGCTCCCACAAGGCCTTCGGCGCGCGCACCAGCGCGTTCGTGAAATACGACGAGTCGACGAGGGCCTGGCCATGCTCGCGCCAGGACAGGTAGTCCGGGCTGTTCGGGTCCACGGCGTGCGCATACGACTGCAGCGCGAGCTGGCGCAGGCGCGCGCGCAGGCGGCCTTCCGGCGTGGCATCGTCGGGCAACGCCAGCCACGGTGCGATGCCGGCGATCAGGCGCCCGAAGCATTCCAGGTACGCGACCTGCGGGCTGCGGCCATCCCACGTTGGGCTCAGCTCCAGCGCGAAGCGCTTTTTCAGCTCGCCCTTCGCCATCGCTTCCAGGACCGGCTCCGCCATCCGGCGCAGCAGGTCGAGCATCCGCTCGCGGTCGTTGCCCGTGTGGCTCGTGGCCGCGTCGGCACCTTTCATGCCGAGTGCCCCGGCCGCGGCCGCGAAGCTGCCCATGAAGTGTCGTCGTTTCATGCGTTTCCTTTATTTGTCCACGACCAGCGTATCGCCCACGTAGGCGCGGAAGCGGCGGATGCGTCCCGGCGTGCCGTCCGGACCCTGGCGCGGCACGTAGCGCAGGCCGGCCACGTCCATCGAACGTCCGAGGTCGATGACGAGTCGGTGCGGGTACGCGGCCTTGTCCGCGGTAATCCAATAGTCGCTGTTCTGGCCATTGATGGCGTTCAGCGCGCCGCCATCTTCCTTCGTCGCTTCCTCGCTGTCGACCCAGGCGATGGTCCAGTTGGACTGGTCCAGCGTCTTGCCGTCCTTGTCCAGCAGCGCCAGTTCCGCGACGGCCGCATACGGCTTGCCATCGAAGGCATCCAGCGACTCCAGGCAGAACTGGCGGCCCTTCACCGCCGCGGCGAAGCGCACGTCCTGCGTCTGCGAACCGGCCGCGAATTCGCCTTCGTGCGCGGGTTTTACGCCGTCCAGCTGCACGCGCGCGGTGCTGGGCGGACGCGGGAAGTCGCGTTCGCGGTGCAGCTGGTCGAGGATCGGCGTCGTGAGACCCGCGATGGTCGGCGTGCCCTGCCCGCGCGGCCCGGTCAGATCCAGCACGACGACCTCGTTGCGGCCCTTGCGGATCCACGGTCCCGGCAGATACATCGTCTGCGTGGGTCCGATGCTCCAGAACCTGCCGAGGCAGCGGCCGTTGATCCAGACGACGCCCTGGCCCCACCCGGACATGTCGAGGAACGTGTCCTCGGTACGGGCCGCGTCGAAGCCGCCGCGGTAGAACGCTGCGCCCTTGCCGCGGCCCTTCTTGAAGACCAACGCCGGCAGCACGCCGTCCGCATCGAAATCGAGCGCGCGGATTTCCCAGTTCTCCAGCGGCTGGGCGGCACCGCCTTGCGGCGTGAACGTC
>Ga0187845_1000693_pt1 | contig 19890 bp, 13 predicted proteins | sample SpaLakP09_SKY_68_FD_134515 | JGI IMG/M metagenome (GOLD analysis project Ga0187845, IMG submission 134515) | Oligotrophic lake water microbial communities from Sparkling Lake, Wisconsin, USA - SP09_SKY_68 | ecosystem: Environmental > Aquatic > Freshwater > Lake | place: USA: Sparkling Lake... | reverse complement strand
GCAGCGTGCTGCCCGACTTCATGGTCTTCCTCGACTGGAAGGACTATCCGTGGTACTGGGCCTTCACGGACCACTTCTGGTATTGCATGCTGCTGGTCGTGCTGGTGCCAGGCGTGCTGGCGTTCGTGTTCGGCTGGTTCGCGTTCCGCTCGCGCATCAAGGGCGTCTACTTTTCCATCATCACGCAAGCCCTGACCTACGCGTGCATGCTGCTGTTCTTCCGCAACGACACGGGCTTCGGCGGCAACAACGGCTTCACGGACTTCAAGCGCATCCTCGGCCATCCGATTACGGCGCCCGGCACGCGCGTCGTGCTGTACCTGGTTACCTTGGCGCTGCTCGTCGGCGCGCTGCTGCTGTGCCGCTGGATCGTCCGCTCGAAGCTGGGCCGCGTGCTGCAGGGCGTGCGCGACGCGGAATCGCGCCTGATGTTCATCGGCTACGACCCGCTCGCGTTCAAGCTGTTCGTGTGGACGCTGTCCGCCGTGCTGTGCGCCATCGCGGGCGCACTGTACGTGCCGCAGGTCGGCATCATCAATCCGTCCGAGATGTCGCCGGCGAATTCGATCGAGATGGTCGTGTGGGTGGCGATCGGCGGGCGCGGCACGCTCGTCGGTCCCCTCGTCGGCGCGTTCGCCGTGAACGGCCTGAAAAGCTGGTTCACGGCCGCGTTCCCCGACCTGTGGCTGTTCGCACTGGGCCTGCTGTTCATCCTCGTGACCTTGTTCATGCGGCGCGGGATCCTGGGTACGCTGCCGGCCATCGCACGCATCCTGCCGGGCCGCCGTCCGGCCGTGGCTACCAAGGAGGAAACGGCATGAGCCAAGACATGAGCATCAAGGCGGACGGGGTCGACACGCGCCACGGCGCCATCCTGTACCTGGACGATGTCACCGTGTCGTTCGACGGCTTCCGCGCGCTGAACAAGCTGACGCTGGACATCTCGGTCGGCGAGCTGCGCTGCATCATCGGCCCGAACGGCGCCGGCAAGACGACGATGATGGACGTCATCACGGGCAAGACCCGGCCGACGACCGGAAGCGCCTTCTTCGGCCAGACCCTCGACCTGGCAAAGATGTCGGAGCACGAGATCGCGCATGCCGGCATCGGCCGCAAGTTCCAGCGTCCGACCGTGTTCGAGCAGCACACGGTGTTCGAGAACCTGGAGCTGGCGATGAAGATGGACAAGCGCGTGCGCCCGACCCTGTTCGCGCGCCTGTCGTCCGAGCAGGAAGACCGCATCGCCGCGATCCTGCGCCTGATCCGCCTGCACGGCCACGAAGACCGGCTGGCCGGCCTGCTGTCGCATGGCCAGAAGCAGTGGCTGGAGATCGGCATGCTCCTCATGCAGGAGCCGCAGCTGATCCTGCTGGACGAACCGGTGGCCGGCATGTCCGACGCCGAGACGGCGCGCACGGCGGAGCTGCTGAACGAATTGCGCGGCAAGCACTCCATCATGGTCGTCGAGCACGACATGGGTTTCGTGGCCGAGATCGCGCAACACGGCAAGGTCACGGTCCTGCACGAAGGGTCCGTGCTGGCGGAAGGCCGCATGGACGACGTGCAGGCCGACGACCGTGTCATCGAAGTCTATCTGGGGAGGTAAGCATGCTGCAGGTCGAACACCTGAACCAGTACTACGGCTCGTCGCACACCTTGCGCGGCGTGTCGCTCACGGTGGAAAAGGGCCAGTGCATGGCCCTGCTGGGCCGCAACGGCGTGGGCAAGACCACGCTGCTGAAATGCCTGATGGGCGTGTTGCCCGTCGCACGCGGCACTGTCACGTGGAATGGCCGCGACATCACGCGCTACAAGCCGCACCGCCGCGCCGCGGGCGGCATCGCCTACGTGCCGCAGGGCCGCGACATCTTCGCGCGCCTGACGGTCGAGGAGAACCTCATGATGGGCATGGCCACGCTGTCCGGACGGGAAGCGGCGCGGATCAGCGGCGAGGTCTACGAACTGTTCCCCGTGCTGAAGGAGATGCTGGGCCGGCGCGGCGGCGACCTCTCGGGCGGCCAGCAACAGCAGCTCGCGATCGCGCGGGCGCTGCTGCAGCGGCCACAGTTGATCATCCTCGACGAGCCGACCGAGGGCATCCAGCCATCCATCACCAAGGACATCGAGCGTGTGATCCGGCTGCTGCGTGAACGCGGCGACATCGGCATCCTGCTGTGCGAGCAGTATTTCGATTTCGCGCGCGCGCTCGCGGACAAATTCGTCGTGCTGTCGCGCGGGGAAGTGGTGGCGTCGGGCGGAAGCGGGGAGATGGATGGTGAACATGTGAAGCGATACCTGTCCGTGTAGGGTGGGCGGCCTCCGCCCACCAAACGCACGCATCGCGGTAACGCATCGGTGGGCACGGGGTGTCCACCCTACGCTGTACGAAGCCGGTTCGTGGCCAAGGTGGCCGCGGCCGTGCGCGTCTCCACGCCGAGTTTCTCGAACACGTGCTCCAGGTGCTTGTTCACGGTGCGCGGGCTCATGCCGAGGATGTCGCCGATGTCGCGGTTGGTCTTGCCCTGGATGACCCAGTGCAGCACTTCCGACTCGCGCTGCGTGAGCCGGAACAGGGCCATCAGCGCCTGCACGCGGGCCGTGTCCGATTCCTCGCGCAGCACGATCATCCATTGTTCGGGCGAGCGCACGTCGGCCGCCGTGAAGGTCAGGCGCGCCGAACCGCGGATCACGGTCAGCGGCTGCGCGGGCCCCGCGGCCAGCCAGGCGGCCAGCTGCGGGGGCGTGCCATTGTCGTCGGCGCCGAACCAGTGCTGCATCCACTGGCGCGCGAGCGGCGTCTGCCAGACGATGCGGCCGTCGTGCGGCGTCACCGCCAGCACGGCGTTGCCGAAGGCGTCCAGCGCGCTTCGCGCCTGGTTCATCAGCCGCGCCGTCTGCAGGTGCGACGCGATCCGCGCCAGCACCTCGCTCTGGCGCACGGGCTTCGTCACGTAGTCCGTGCCGCCCGCGCCGAACGCGGCCACCACGTGCTCCGTCTCCGTCAGGCCCGTCATGAAGATGATGGGGATGGCGCGCGTGGCCATGTCGGCGCGCAGGCGGCGGCAGACCTCGAAGCCGTCCATGCCGGGCATGACGGCGTCGAGCAGGATCACGTCGGGCACCACCTGGCGCACGCGTTCGAGCGCCGCGGCGCCGTGGTTCGCGACGAGCACCGTGTAGCCGGATTCGTCCAGCGCATCGTGCAGCACCGCGAGGTTTTCGGGCACGTCGTCCACGATCAGGACCACCTGGCTCGCATGGCGGTCGAAGGGTTTGGCGTTCATGGGGTTCCTTGGTCGAGGAAGGCCGCCATCGCTTCGAGGTCGAAGCGGGCGGCATAGCCCCGCAGGGTGGTGGCAAACGGGGCGTATTGCGGGTCGAGCGCGGCGATGGCGTCGAGCTGGCGGGTGATGCCGCGCACATAGCCCAGGGACAGCTGCTCGCGCAATGCTTCCAGCTGCGCCGCGGGCGGAAAGCGCAGCACGGGACGGTCGGAAGAAGGCGCGGGCTCGGCATGCATGACCCAGTCGAGACCCAGCCGCGCGCCGATCCGCTCCAGCAGCTCGGCCACGTTGACGGGCTTGACGACGAAGTCTTCCGGTGCGATGCCGGCCGGGTTCTCGAGTACCTTGTCGTACGCGTTGGCGGACACGATCAGGATGGGCACGTCCGAGCCCATGTCGCGGCGCAGGATGCGGCTCGCCTCCCAGCCATCCATCACGGGCATCGCGAGGTCCATCAGGATCAGGTCGGGCAGCGCGTGCTTGCAGCGCTCGATGCACTCGGCGCCCGTCCCGGCCTGCTCCGTCGCGAAGCCGAGCGGCGCGAGGATGTTCACGAGCAGTTCGCGGTCGTTGCGTTCGTTGTCGACGACGAGGATGCAGCGGCGCGGACCCGCATAGCCGGACGGCGCGAACGCGGGAACGGCCTGCGCGGGCGACGGCGCGTGCACCCGGGGCAGCTGCAGGCGCACCTCGAACGTGCTGCCGGCGCCCGGGACCGTGTCGACCGTCAGCTGGCCGCCCATCAGCTGGACCAGCATGCGGCTGATGGGAAGCCCGAGACCGGTGCCCGTCACGCCGGCGGCGGCGCCGGCGCTGCCGCGCGCGTACGGCTCGAAGATCCGTTCGATCTCGTCGGACGGGATGCCGGGGCCCGTATCGTGCACCTCGAACGACGCCATCTCGCGCGCATAGCGCACGCGCAGCACGACCTCGCCGCGCGCCGTGAACTTGACGGCGTTGCCGAGGATGTTCATCAGGATCTGGCCGAGCCGCTTGCGGTCGGCGCGCACGCAGTCGGGCAGCTGGCCGTCGACTTCGTAGCGGAAGACGAGGCCCTTGTCGTGCGCCTGCTGCTCGAACATGCGCACGATCTGGCCGAGGAAGTCGGGGAAGGCGAGCGTGCGGATGTCGAAGCTGAACTTGCCGCCCTCGATGCGGGCGATGTCGAGCGAGCCTTCGATCAGCGACAGCAGGTGCTCGCCGCTGCCCCGGATCACGCGGATCGCCTGGCGGCGCGGTTCGGGAATCGTCGCGTCGTTGTCGAGCAGCTGGGCGTAGCCGAGGATGCTGTTCAGCGGCGTGCGGATCTCGTGGCTGATAGCGGCGATGTAGCGGCTCTTGGCCTGGTTGGCCTGGTCGGCCTGGCGCTTGGCCTGCTGCAGCTGGGCGTCGGTGCGGCCGTGCAGTTCGATCTCGCGCTGCAGGAGGCTCGTCTGGCGGTTCGATTCTTCCTGCGCCACGCGCCTGCTTTCGCTCGTCAGCACGAGCCACCACGCGACGATGCCGCCGGACAGCACCAGCGCGCCGAAGACCTTCACGAAGGTCAGGCGCAGCGCGTCCACCATGACGGGATCGGCCGCGGCGCCGAGCGCGCCCCGTTCGTGCACGTACAGCAGGGCGAGCAGGCCGGCGAGGAACGATGCCGTCGTGACCATCAGCAGAAGGTAGTGGCCCAGGCGGCTCGTCATGTACGGCCACATCGACACGGGCAGCAGCGCCTTCGCCGCCGTTTCCCACTGTTGGGCGAAGCGCGCGTGCGGCTTGCAGGCGTCGCCGCAGCGCGCATCGAGGCAGCAGCACAGGGAGCAGATGGGGCCCTGGTAGGCGGGGCAGTGCGCCATGTCGTCGGTCTCGTATTCCTTTTCGCAGATGCAGCACGTCTGCGTGCGCGCCGGCGCCGGCCGGTCCGCGACCGGGCGCGCGAGATAGTATTTGCCGCGCGTGGCCCAGGCGATCAGCGGTGCGGCCAGCAGGGCCGTCGCCAGCGCGATGAACGCGGAAAAGGCCCGCGCATGCGCGCCGAACAGGCCGGCGAACGCGGCGATCGACAGCGTCGACGCGAGCAGCATGGCGCCCACGCCCACCGGGTTGATGTCGTACAGGTAGGCGCGGCGGAACTCGATCCCCTTGGGCGAGAGCCCCAGCGGCTTGTTGATCACGAGGTCGGCGACAACAGCCGTGATCCATGCGATCGCCACGTTCGAGTACAGGCCGAGGACCTGTTCCAGCGCCTGGAACACGTCCAGTTCCATCAGCAGCACGGCGATCAGCGCGTTGAACACGGCCCAGACGACGCGGCCCGGATGGCTGTGCGTGAGCCGGGCAAAGAAGTTCGACCACGCGAGCGAGCCGGCATACGCGTTCGGCATGTTGATCTTGACCTGCGAGATGATGACGAACAGCGCCGTCGCGAGGACGGCCAGGCTGCCGGCGCCGAACACCTGGCGGAAGCCCGCCAGGTACATCTGGTTCGGATTGACGGCCTGCGCGAGACTGGCGCCGCCCTCGATGGCCAGCAGCGCCAGCAGCGCGCCGCCCAGCATCTTCGCCATCCCGAGCAGGATCCAGCCGGGACCGGCGACGAGCACGCCCAGGTGCCAGCGCACGCGGTTGGCCGGCGTCCTTTCGGGCATGAAGCGCAGGAAGTCGACCTGCTCGCCGATCTGCGTGATGAGCGCGACGCCGACCGCGGTGGCGGCGCCGAACTGCAGGATGTCGAAGCCGCGTGCGCCCTGGCCGGAAAAGCGCTGCAGTTGCGCGAACAAATCCGGCTGCTTGACGGCGACGGCGGCGAAGGGCAGCGCGAGCAGCACGAGCCAGACGGGCTGCGTGAGCATCTGGATGCGGCTCACGAGCGTCACGCCATGCGTCACGAGCGGGATCACGGCGAGCGCGCTGACCAGGTAGCCGAGATACAGCGGCAACCCGAAGTACAGCTCGAGCGCATAGGCCATGATGGCCGCCTCCAGCGCGAACAGGATGAAGGTGAACGATGCGTAGACGAACGAGGAGATGGTCGAGCCGATGTAGCCGAAGCCGGCGCCACGCGTGAGCAGGTCCATGTCGACGCCGTGGTGGGCGGCGTAGTAGCTGATCGGCAGGCCGGTGGCGAAGATGATGACACCGATGGCGACGATGGCCCAGAACGCGTTCTCGAAGCCGTAGTTGACGGTGATGGTGCCGCCGATCGCTTCCAGCACGAGGAAGGAAATGGCGCCGAACGCCGTGTTGGCGACGCGGAAGACGGACCATTTGCGGAACGAGCGCGGCGTGAAACGCAGCGCATAGTCCTCGATGGTCTCGTCGGCGACCCACTGGTTGTAGTCGCGCCGGATCTTGACGAGGCGCAGCGGCGGTTCGGTGTCGCGCGAGGGGGGCTGGGTGACAGTATCCATGCCAAAAACTTAAGCAAGATCCGGGCCCGCCACCCCGGCCGGGCTCAGTCGCGGACCGTCCAGGCCCCGTCCGCGTACACGCGTTCGTCGTCCAGGTAGACCGCATCCGTCACGACGAACACGTCGATGTGGTAGCGCGCATCCTTGCGCTTGAATCCCGGTTTCTCGTACACGCCGTGCTTGGCGCCCAGCGACAGGTGGATGCCGCACATGCGCTCGTACGTGCCGATGTCGTCCACGCGGCGCTCGCGCGTGAAGGCGCGGTTCATGCCGAAGCCCAGTTCGCGCACCCACACCTCGCCTTCGTCGCGGCGGATGATGTCGAGGACTTCCTGGAACGCGGGCGTGACATTTTCCGTGCCGACGACGCGGCCCTTCTCGATGATCAAGGTGATCGGCGATTCGGGCCGGTTGACGAGGTACGAGGTGTCGCCGAACACGTGCACCTGCGCGCGTCCGCTGACGGCTTCCAGGTCCCGCGCTTCCGTGAACACTTCGCCGATCGGGAACTGGCCGCCGACATTGTTCATCGCGCTGTAGTCGCCCACGTTCAGCTTGGCGGACTCCAGCGGCGAATCGAACGTGAGGACGTCGCCGCCGCCATGCACCTCGGCGCGGCAGGCGCGGTCGATGCGGGCCTTGAGCGCGTGGCCCACGCCGCGGAAGTAGGCGGGGTCGTAGGCCAGCGCCTCGATGTAGTGTTCGCCCTGTACGCCCGGCATGCGCGACAGATGCACGTGCTCGACCACTTTCAGGCCCAGCTTGAACAGTTCGACGCGCAGGCGGAAGCCGTCCAGGCGGAAGTTCGTCGACTGCACGAGGACGACGAGGTCCTGCGGCGCCAGGGTGCGGAACGTCGCGAGCACGTCGTCGGGGGCCACCGAGTCGAAGTCGATGTAGGCGGCCTCCGGCAGGTTCGCGCGGTAGGCATCGACGAGGGCACGGGCGAGGGCCGTGCGGGTGTCGAAAACGACCAGTGCGCGCCGCTCGGGCGTGTGTTCGAGCGCGATCGCGAGCACGTCGCGCAGGTGCGCGGTGGCGGAGTCGATGGCGGCGGCGGGCAGGGCGTCGGTGGTCGTCATGGCGTCGGTGAAGGGGGAAGACAACCCGGCATTATACCCTTGCGGCAGGTCACGGCCTGCCGGGCCGGATTGCCGCACAGTCTGGCTGTCGGGAGGTTATCATGTTGATTCATAAAGGAAATTTCCTAAAGTTCATTCTGGCCGGCCTGCTATTAGTATGTCTTGCGTCGTCCGCGGCGCCCGTGCGCGCACCGGAAACCGTGGCCGCGGAATTCTATGGCTGGTACCTGCAAACGCTGGACGCCGACCAGGATCCCCTGAGCGACCGCTACGACCGCCTGAATGCCTACGTCGCGAAGCCCCTCGTCGACCAGCTGGTGAAGCGGCTGCAGGATAAAACCGGCCAGGCGGGCGACTACTTCCTGCAATCGCCCCGCATACACGGCGCATGGCTGCGCGGGCGCGTACAGGCCGTCGCCTTGCGCCGCGAGGCGCGCAGCGCGGACGTCCTCGTCACGCTCGATGGCGACGGCGACGCGAAGCATGAGGTGGTGCTGACGATGGTGCTGGACAACGGCACCTGGAAGATCCGCCACGTGAACCGGGCGGCACTCGATCTGCCGGAAAGTTCCGCCACCCGCCCCGTCATTTGATCCGTGAAGCACAGCGACGCGCTACTCGGTGAACAGGGCGCCATCGCCTTGATCCCGGCGCTATGATTCCAAAATGGAAACCCTAAAAACCTGCTGCGCGTTGCATTTTCGACTTGCGATGCTCGCTGTACTACGCGTACAGCTGCGCTTCTCAGTCGAAACTGCTGCCGCTCGCGACGGTTTTTAGGGCCTCCGACGATAACGGCCCCAAGTTTGAGCGGGCCGCGATCGATTTTTGACGAATCGACGGTGGGAGCGCATGGCATACCGATGGGAAACGCCGGCCAGTGTCTGGCTGGAGGACGAGCACAGCGGGCAGTTCGAACTCATGTCCAGCGACGGGCTGGGCCGGATCGACTGGCAGGCCGCCGCGCGCGGCCGCCTGGCCGATTGCGCGCACCTGCTCGGCGCCTCGCTGCCGCAGTCCTGCGACCATGCCGCCATCTATCCCGAGGGGTTCGCGTTCTGCCCCACGTGCGGCCGCCCGCTGGCAGACCTCGGCGCCGCGCCCGAACGCCATCCCGACTGGTGGGGGCCGTATGCAGATGCGCTGCTGCCCCGGCACGTGCCGCACGGGCTGCCCGTGACGTCGCTGGCGCTCGGCGACAGTTTGGAGGAGCGGCCGCCCGCACCGGAAGTCGGCCGCTTCGACGCCGCGATGCCGCCACCGCCGAACGCCCATTGCGTCTTCGCCGCCGCCACCTTCGGCTTTCCCGAACAGCGCCTGCTCGCACTGGCACCGGGCCGGGGCGTGCTGCAGTACTGGGACCCGCTGGCCGAAGTCTGGCACGTGCTGCTGCCGGAAGAGGGCGCGGCGGATCTCGCGTTCGGCGCATCCGACTACGGCTGGTTGCCCACGTCGCACCTGCAGGTGCCGGCACGTCGCGGCGACGTCGCGCTTGTGCCCACGGCGCGCGGCCTGTACCGCCTCGCCATCAACCCGGTCAGCGAGACGTGCCGCACGGAGGCCGTGCTGGCCGCCCCGGTCGTCGCCGCGCCGGGCCTGATGCGGCGCCAGCTGGGCGTCCTCGTGCGCAATCCGGGCGGCACGCTGGGCCTGTGCGGACTGGGCGCCGACCTGTCGCCGGGCCCGCAATTCGATTGTGGCGCGCTGCCGCTGACCGGCTGGACGCGCCCCATCGGCTACGACGGCCAGCTGTTCTGGCTGCACGGCGAAGGGCAGCTCGTGTGGCGCCCGGGCGAGGCACCGCGCTGGCTTGCGTGGCCGGACACGTGGCTGCCCAGCCTCGACCTCGGCGGCCCCACCCTGAGCCGCGACGGCCGCATGTGGCTGATCGGGCATGACGGTCAGTCGTATTCGTTCCTCGAACTGGGGACGGAGCGCCCGCAGCGCGAGGCCATCGACGGCGCGCGCCTCGGCTTCGCGAACCTGCTGTTCCGGCGCGGCCACCCGGTTGTCGACGAACCGTGGTCCGGCGAGCACGTCGAGGACCAGCACGAGGACGATGCCCTCGTCCTGCCGCTGCTGCGCAGCTTTAACAATAACCGCAGCCAGCCCAGCGGGCTCGTGCTGCGCTTCCACAAATACACCGGCCGCGCCGAAGAGGCGCTGGCCAACCGCGTGATCGCGCGCACCACGGTGGAGTGGATCGGCCGGCGCAACGTGATCCTGGACGAAGTGGCGCGCCTTGCGCGGCCGCTCGAGTGCGTGCCCTTCGTCTACGCCAACCGCCTGTGGCTGCACCACCCAGACTGGAACCGGATCCGCGGCTGGCATCTGGAAGCGCCGACGTGAGGGCCTTCGTCCTTCTCCTCGCGCTGTGCGGCGTGATGCCCGCATGGGCCGTGCCGCAGGTCGTGCTGGTCCAGAACTCCGGCTGGATGGAGCCGTTCTACACAGACCCGCACTCGCCATTCAAGCCACTGGTGGCGGCGCTGGCCGGCAATGTGGCGCAGCCGGGCGACGCGCTCGTGCTGGCCGCGTTCAACCAGTCGCTGCCCGGCGCGCCGTCGCCGCGCGCGCTGCTGTCCGAGCAGGTGACGAAGGACACGCCCGCGCACGTGCAGGCCGCGCTGGCGGGGCTGGACACCGCGAAGAAACCCGGCGGCACGGCGCTGGCCGACACGGACCTGGGCGAGGCGGTGGACACCACCGTCACCAGGGTGTTGGGCGGCAAGGCGGGCCTCGTCTGGCTCGTGACGAACAACCGCAACAGCCCGAACAACGACCAGGCGACCGCGCAGCGCAACCGCGAGTTCTATGCGCTGATCCACAAGGGCCCCGCCATCGCGAAGGCGCTTGCGTTCCCGCTGCGGATGCCGGTGCAGGGCCGGCATTACCACGCGAACGGCCTGATGGTGTACGTGTTCGCGGTCGGACCGGAAGGCGCCCGCGCCCTCGACGCGCTGCTCCCCCGCGTGCAGCGCGTGATCACGGAACCGCCCGCGCGCCTGAAACCGCTCGACCGCGACACGGTGCGGCTCGTGCCGCGCAAGGTCGAGAACGCGCCCGGCGTGGAGTTCTCGATGGATGCGGCGGGGCGCCTGCGCGCGGACGTGTCGCCCGATGCGCGCACGCCCAGCGCGACGATCCAGTGGCAGCTGCAGAACACGATGTATCCGTACACGATCGCGGGCGCGACCCTCTCGGCGCGTTCCATGCTCGGCGGCGAGAATCGCCCGATCGCGTTGAGGACGAATACCGTCACCCGTCTCGCGCCGGGCCAGGCGGAACCGCTCGCGTCGCAGGTAGCGCTGCCCGTCGCGCAGCTGCCCGGCAAATGGTCGATGGCGGCATTGAAGTCGGCCGGCTCCGCGTACGTGCTGCCGGGCCGCATCGAGCTGCATCTGCAGGGCCAGCGGCTGGAACTGTCGCAGGCATTCCGCGAGCGCATGGCGGCGCTGTTCCCCGGCGATCCGCTGCCGGACATCTTCACGCCGCCGGCGGACATCCAGGCCTCGACGGCCGTGCTGCCCGTCGAGGTGCACGTGCACTACGGCTCGGGGCCGCTCGTCGCGCTGCTGGCCGGCGGCCTCGCGCTGCTGGCAGCCGGTGCGGGCGCCGCGTATGCGTACGGCCGGCCGCGCCGGGTGCAGCTCGTCGTGGAAGACGAACTGCGCACCGTGCACACGCGGGCCGGCGCCACGCAACCGATCTACGACAAGGCGGGCAATGAAGTGGCCCGCCTGAAGACGACCTTGTTCGGCCACCAGTTGCTGGACCTGCGCGAAGGTGCGCAGGTACGGCTCGGCCGATGAACCCACGGGAACCCACCATGCAGAACGACCAGACCAAGCCCGCCCCGGACACCGCCGGCACAGACCCGGGTTTCAAACTGCCCGGCCAGACGCCGACCACGCCGCAGGACAGCCTGCCGAAGACGACGCCCGACACGGCCACGCAGCCCGTCGAGATCGCACCGGGCGGCGCCACCAACACGAGCGCGGCGCCGCTGCGCGACACGGCGGGGCGTGACATGGCCATCGGCGCCGTCGCCTTCGTCGTGCTGCTGGTGATCTACTTCTTCGTGCGGAATGCGTACGTGCACCACCTCGTCGTCAAGCGCGTGGCGCCGTCGTCGGCCGGTAGCGCGGGCTGGCTGCTGTTCGTCGGCATGGGCTTCCTGTCGGCCGCCGTCGTGCTGGCCGTCGTCAACGCGAGCAAATACCTGACCCCGGCGATCACCGGACCGCTGGTCGTCGTCGGCGTCGTCACGCTGGTCGCCGCCTTCTTCGTCGGCCGCCGCTGACCTTTCAAAGAGAACACCATGGCAGATTTTCCCGATCCCGCATCCCTCGGCAACAAGGCTGAACTGAAGGTGGACCTGCGCCCGACGCTGTTCATCGGCGCCGGCGGCACCGGCATGGAAGTCATGATGCGCATCCGCCGCCGCATCCTCGCCGCCGTGTGGAACCGCCGGCATCCGACGCGCGTCGACTCCATCGCCGACTTCCCCGTCGCGCGTTTTCTCCACTTCGACCTCGATGCGAACGCCGTCATCGACGAGGGCAAGTCGCAGCGCACGGACCCGTGGTTCGAGCTCGTCAAACTGAGCGACGAGGAACGCCTCGTCGAACCGCTCGACCTGCCGCAGTACCACGAGTCGGACGACAGCCTCGCGCGCTTCCCGCTGATCGAAAACTGGATGCCGCTGCGCCCCAAGAAACTCCGCTCGCTGGGCATCGACCCGTCGAAGGGCGCGGGCCAGATCCGCGCGCTGGCGCGGCTCTACCTGTTCGATAAGTATCCGAAGCTGCGCGGCCGCATCAAGGGGGCGCTGAATTTCCTGAGCAGTAATGCGGGCATCGAGCGCAAGGAGAATTACCAGCGCCTCGGCCTGCAGGTCGATACCTCCAAATTCCGCATCGTCGTCATCGCGTCGAACGCGGGCGGCACGGGCGCGGGCAGCGCCATCGACCTGGGCTGGATCGCCAAGGCCGTCGCGCGCCAGGAAGTGTCGGACAGCCAGGTCGACCTCGTGATGTTCCTGCCGTCCGGCTACGCGAAGGCGAACAAGGAGCGCACGGAGGCGAATGCGTACGCCACCATGATGGAACTGGAGACGGGCATGCGCGACATGAACGCGCGCGTGCAGTGGATGGAGCCGGACAGCATCGTCGGCCGCGGCACGCCGTTCGACGACGTGTATTTCGTCGACACCGCTAACCTCGCCAACAAGGCCACGCAGGACGTGAAGGACGTGTACCAGATGGTGGCCGACACGCTGTTCGAGGATTTCGCATCGGCCGATTTCGCCAACCGCAAGCGCTCCGTCGCCGTCAACCAGCAGCAACACAAGCTCGGGCCGTACAACCCGCGCGTGCCGGAACAGCGCTTCGGCGACATGCGCCTGTCGTATTCGAAGGTCTATTCCGCGTTCGGCCAGGCCGTGCTCGACACGCAGCAAAGCCTGCGCGAAGACATCCGCGCGTATGAACTGGCGGCCCTGATGGTGAAGGCGTTCTTCGGCCTCGTCGCCGCCGACGGCACGGCCGCACGGCGCGCCGCCGACCAGGAGCGGGACGCCTTCATGCGCGAACAGATGGGCATGGCCGAGCATCCGTTCACGGAATTCCCCGACTTTAAAAAGGGCACCGTCGACGTCACGCCGTTCCAGGAATATGCGCTGACGGACATGCTCCTGCTCGACAAGGACCAGCGCTCGCTGCTGGAGCGCGTCGAGAGCAAGGTGCAACTCGAGATGGACCGCATCATGGCCTCGTACGACCTGAAGCTGTGGCGCGAAAAGGTGGTCGAGCTGCTGCCGAACCTGGAGCGCGACGCCATCCGCGAAGCCGGCGCGACGGCCGAGACGAGCGAGGACCGCATCAAGCGGCATACGGGCGAGCTGCTCGCGCAGCTGCGCCTGAACGTGCGCGGCCGGCTGTACATGCTGCTGGACGACCGCAAGCAGGGCGGCCTCGAATTCGTGCTGTCGCTGCTGGAACAGGTCAAGGCGCGGCTCGCGCAGCGCGACCTCGCCAGCGTCCAGCGCAACGGCAAGCGTTACCGCGACGTGCGCGACGCGCTGCGCACGCGCCAGGTCGAGGAATCGCTGAACAACCTGACGCAGGCCGCGGGCAAGCTGTTCGGCAAGGATGCGCAGGCGCGCGAGATCATGAACCACCTGAAGCGCGACATCGCGGACTACCTGCGCTTCCACCTGCTTGCCGTCGCGGCCGGACAATCCATCGAGGTGATGCAAAGCCTGTCCGGCTGGCTGGGCGAACCGCAGGCGCCGGACGAACACGGCCAGGTGCGCTGGAGCGGCGTGGCCGGCGAATTCCAGGAAGGGCGACGCAACGTGGGCGCGATGCTGGCGGCCGTCGACCAGCGCATCGGCCAGCTCCGTGCCGACGCGCGCCAGGAGCACGCCACCTACATCAAGCTGGCGAGCGACGTGCTGCCGGAACCCGTGCGGCTGACGGGCGACGTGAGCGCGTGGAGCGAAGAGGTGCTGCTGGAGTTCGGCGGCTCCGCGCGCCTGTTCCCGCAACTGGGCGACGAGCGGTTGCGCTCCGATCTGCTGCTGAAACTCTTCCGGCGCGCGCAGCTGCAGCTGTCGGGCGAGCAGGCCGTGGCCGAGCTGCCCGATCCGCTCGTGGAGCGCCTCGGCGCGATGTCGCCGCAGGAGCGGCACCGCATCTTCTCCGAGTGGATCAAGAGCGCCATGCCGTGGATTAACGCGCGCTTCTCGGCCGAGTTCACGCCCAGCGCCGACCAGTTCAAGTGCTTCATCGGCGTGGGCGACCCGGCCGCGTGGCGCAAGCTGGAAGGGGAAATCCGCGCCGCCGTGCCGACCGGGTTCTTCCACGGCGACCTCGTGTCCGTCGTGAACACGGGCGTGCCGGGACGGGCCGTCTGCTACATCGAGCTGTCCGGCTACCCGATGACGGTCTTGCGCGGCCTCCCCACGTGGCGCGCCAGCTACCAGATCGAGAACCCGAAGATCCCGACGCACCTGCACTTCGATTCGACGCGCTTCCGCCATCCGATCTCGCCGTCGATGGACGAGCTGAATCGCCTGGCCGACGACTACGAATTCTTCCTGGCCGCCATCGCGCTGGGCGTCCTGCGCCGCAAGCAGGACGCGGGCGACCGCGAGGCCGCGTTCCAGCCGCGCGGGCAATACCTGTTCGAGGTGGAGCAGGGATCGGGCGAGTGGCTCCAGATCGGCAACGAGTACGCGATCCGCTCCAACGGCCTGCCGCCGTACTACCGCGAACAGGTGATCGCGGCGACGCGCCAGCGCCTGGCCGCGATGGGGCCGCACCAGCTGGCGCTGCTGGCCGCGCTGATGCGCCAGTATCAGTTGCGCGTGTACGAGCCTAAGCTGGAAGTGGACGAGACGGGCGCCCAGCTGCCGTCGCCGTCGCTCCCGTACATCACGGCGCGGCGTTTGTACGACCAGTGGATGCGGCGTGCCGTCTCCATCGATCCGCAGCTGTCGCCAGCGCAGGTGGAAGCGGCGCTCGCGCAGCTGGATACGTGGACGGAGACCGTGCCCGATTCCGCGTCGGATGCGTACGCGTGGGAAGTCGAACGGCCCGCCGACAAACGCGTGATCCGGCCCGAGTTCCTGTCGGCCGATGCGCGCGCCGCGCAGGCGCTGGAACGGCGGGCAGCGAATCCCTCAGTTGCGTCCACCTTGCCGTCCGCGCAGTACGCCCCGGCCGCGCCGACCGTCGTCGCGCCGACGCCCGGTGCGCCCGACGCGGTGCCGGCACCGAGCCTCGGCCCGGCCGCGTACGTCGTCGGCGCGACGCCGATCCCCGCGCGCTACAAACTGTTCGTGGGCGGTACGCAGCGCGGGCCGTTCGCGCTGGACGAAGTCGTGCAGCAGCTCACGCGCGGCGAGATCGATACAGGGACGCGTATCTGGAACATGCAGTGGAATCCGCGCGCGGACAAGTGGAAGACCGTGGCCGACATCCCGGAACTGCTGGCGGCCACCGGCGCCGCGATTCCCGATCCGGACGACGACGGCATCCCGGACCCGGAATAAGGACGCACCGTGCAGGACGAAGCGATCTACCGCTGTATCAACACCGCCTGCGCGCGCGGCATGCCGCGCCGGGTGCAGTACTGTCCGTATTGCGGAACGGCCCAGCAGGCGGGCGCACAGCCGCCGCAGGAGGATGAACGCGTACGCCGCGATGCCGCCGCAGCTGTTGCTGCTGCTGCCGGGGCGGAGGCCGTCGCCGGATTGTCGGGCTGGTCGGACGCGCCCGATACCGCGCAGGAGGCGCCGCCGCCACCGCCGCCGCCCAAGCCGACACCGTCCGCGACAGCCTTCGGCCGCAGCGGCCGCCCGGTCGAGGCCCATACCGCGCCGCCGCCGGAACGGGGCCCTGGCATCCCGTGGTCGCCGCATCCGACGCCGCCGCTTTCACCTCCACCTTCGCCGAAACCGGCAGGCCGCCAGCCGATCCGCCTGCGCTGGTGGATCGTTGCGCTGGCCTTGCTGTGGGGCGTGTGGCTGTGGGCCAAGCCGTCGGCGAAGAAGATCGACAAGCGCATCGACGGCGCCATCGCGCTGGCCCAGGCCTGCCAGGGCAAGCAGGCGCAGGACGAGCTGATCGCGCTGCGCGGCAGCCGCGCCACGCCGCAGCAGTTGGAGCGGCTGCAGCGCGGGTTGAACGACGCGTCCAGCGCGTGCACGCGCAAGCGCCTGCGCGCGAGCGCGTGGTCGGAGGCGCGCGGTCCGATCGAATCGGCGCTGGCCTCCGGCAGCGTCGAGCGGGCGCGTTTCCGCCTGCAGGCGTTCACGAAGCGCTGGGGCGAGGACGACAACACGCGCGCGCTCAAGGCGCGCATCGACGCCGCGCGCGCCGAGCATCCGCTGGCTATTCCGCCAGACGCATGAAGCCGTCGTCGCTCCACGCTTCGCTGCCCACGCCGTGGCGCACGAAGAACAGGCCGTCCGGGTCGTACTTGCGCTTGACCTGCGCGAGACGCGGGTAGTTGGCGCCCCAGAACGCATCCTGCCAGTCGGCCTGGAAGTAGTCGCTTTCGGAGACGTACGCGCCGGCCTTCGGCGCCACCGCCAGCAGCGCGTCCATCGCGCGGCCGATCGCCTGTGCGCGCTCGCGCCCGCGGACCGCATCGACGGCGCCGCCGGGCATGCCGGGCATGTTGGGGAAATGCGGCCCGTCGCCGCCGGCGATGATCGCCAGCGCGAAGGCGTCGAGCACGGCGGGGTTGGTCGCGGTGTCGCGTGCCGCGGCGATCTCCTCCTGCGGCGCGCCGGCCAGTCCCTTGTTGAAGTGCAGGCCGACGCTCCAGTGGCGGCTGGCCTTGAACAGCGCATCGGCGAAAGTGGCTTGCCGCGACGTGTCGAGCAAATGCGCCGGCAGCCACGCGGACTTGTAGCCGTGGATGAACCAGCCTTCCTGCTCCGTGTCGCCTTTCCAGACCACGTGGTGGGCAGGCGCGTTCGGACGCGGATCGGGAACCATGAAGCCGGGCGCATGCTCGCGGAAGAACGCGGCATCCCATATGTGGCGCGCGGGCAGGGCCAGCACCTGGAACGGCTTCTCGAACGTGTACCCGGGATGCGCGCGCAGCCAGTCGAGCAGCGGCGCCCACGTGCGCGCGGCACCCGCTTCGTCGAGGTCCTGGAACACCATCGAGACGTCGACCGTGTTGTCGCCGTGAATGGAGATCTGCTCGCCCCAGTGCGGATTGAACAGGTCGCGCGCATAGAAGTCGACCAGCTTGCCGAGCAGCGCGTGGAACGCGGTATCGTCGGCCGCGCGTACCTTGCAGAACACGCCGCCGAACATGGCCGGCAGCTCGCGCGTGCGCAAGGTGAGGCGCGTGACGATGCCGACACTCCCACCACCGCCGCCTTTCAGCGCCCAGAACAGGTCCGCGTTCGTGCACGCGTTGGCGATGCGGACCTGACCGTCGGCCGTCACGACTTCCGCTTCCAGCAGGCCGGCCGCCGCCGTGCCGTAGCGCTTGGAAAAGCTGCCGAAGCCGCCGCTCTGCACCAGCCCCGCCACGCCGACGCTCGTGCAACCGCCGCCCTGCACGTAGCGGCCGGCGCGCGTCGTGACGGCGTCGTAGGCGTCGATCCACATCGCGCCCGCGCCCACCGTGACGGCAGGCTGCGGCGCGCCGCCGCAGTTATTCGCGACGAAGGCGGGTTCGAGCCGCACGTCGTTCATGTGGCGGGTCCAGACGAGCAGCGAATCCGGCGCGTCCGAAGTGCCCTGGTAACTGTGCCCGCCGCCCTTGACGACGAGGCGCAGGTCGTGGACGCGCGCGAAGTTCACGGCCGCGACGACGTCCGCCGTCGTGCGCGCCGCGACGGCATACGCGCTGGGCTGCGACGACCACGCGTCCAGCCAGCCGCTCGTGTGCGTGAAGTTGGGCTGGTCGCCCATGTCGAAGCCGTTTTTCAGGCGGGCCAGCGCTGCCGCGCAGGAAGGCGTATCGGCCCCCGCGGCGCAGCTGGCGAACGGCGCGTCGAGCTTGACGAGCCGGCCGCCCACGCCGCGTTTCAGGTCGTCCCACGCGGCAGTGGAGGGCCAGAGCGGATCGCCCGGCCGCACGCGCCGGCGCAGCGGTGCGGCCATCGTTACGCCTGCGAGGGCGAACGGCAGCGTCGCCGCCGCCTTGAGTAGGAATCGTCGTTGCATCGTGTCTCCCGGCTGGATCGAATGCCGCTCAGGCTACGCCGGCGGGCGCACGCGGGCGAGCGGAATGTGGCGAACCGGGAGACGGACGGGGCGAACCGGATTCAGGCCGCCGCCGTCGGCAACCCGAACACGCGGTCGAACGCCCAGTTGAACGCGAAGCTGTAGACGACGAAGAACACGACGAGGCCGATGTCGAGCAGGAAGGCGTCGACGAGGGACGTGTGCAGCGCCCACGCGAACATCGGCACGATGGCGAGCACGAGGCCCCCCTCGAAGCCGATGGCGTGCACGACGCGACGCCGCAGGCTCCGCCCGCGTTTTACCTGGCGCGCTTCCCAGGCCTCGAACAGCGTGTTGTAGACGAGGTTCCAGACGACGGCCGTCGCCGACGCGAGGACGGCGGCGATGCCGGCTGCGCCCGCGTCGTGGTCCGCGAGGCCGGCGAGTCCAGCCGTCGTGCTCGCGATGGCGATGGCTTCGTACAGTGCGACGTAGACGATCTTGCGCTTGATCCCTTGCATGATGATGCTTCCTGAAACCGATAGGGCAAGGATATGTCGGCCAAGTTGATGTATAAAGTCAGAATCTATCAACTTTATTGACAGGTCATGGCGTTTACCAGCGACAGCGTGCGCATCTTCCTGGCCGTGCTCGACCACGGTTCCTTTTCGGCGGCAGCCCGCGCGCTCGGACGGGTGCCGTCGGCCGTCAGCATGGCCATCGCCCAGCTCGAGGCGGAGCTGGACCTGGTCCTGTTCGACCGCTCCGGGCGCGACCCGCGGCCGACGGACGCCGCGCGGGCGCTGGAGCCGCGTGCGCGCCACGTCGCCAGCGAGATGCGGCGGCTGCAGGCGGACGCGCTCGCGCTGCACGGCGGTCTGGAACGGCGATTGACGCTGGCCGTCGTGCCGGAGCTGATCGCGGGCCGCTGGAGCGCGCCGCTGGCCGTGCTGGCGCGCGAATTCCCGTCGCTCGAAGTGGAGGTGTTGTCGGCGCCGCAGGCCGACGCGCTGCGCCTGCTGCACGACGGGAGCGTCCACCTCGCCCTCGTGTTCGAGCGCGAACGGCTGGACGACCGCGAGGCATTCCAGGAAGTCGGCAGCGAACTGCTCGTCGCGGTGGTGGCGCCCGGCCATCCGCTGCTGTCCGCCGGCGCGCCGCGGCTGGAAGACCTGATCGATGCGCGCCAGATCGTCGTGGCGGGACGCAGCAAGGTCGACCATAACGGCGCCGAACGCGATCCCCGCTTCGTGCACGCGCGCGACGTGTGGCGCGTCGACAGTCACCTGGCGACGTTGAACCTCGTGCAGGCGGGCCTCGGCTGGGCGTATCTGCCGCGCGCGCTCGTGCAGCCGCTGGTGGCGGCCGGGAGCCTCCTCGAGATCGGGTTCGACAACATCAGCAATGCGCTGCGGCTATGGGTGGACGT
>Ga0187845_1000692_pt1 | contig 19894 bp, 16 predicted proteins | sample SpaLakP09_SKY_68_FD_134515 | JGI IMG/M metagenome (GOLD analysis project Ga0187845, IMG submission 134515) | Oligotrophic lake water microbial communities from Sparkling Lake, Wisconsin, USA - SP09_SKY_68 | ecosystem: Environmental > Aquatic > Freshwater > Lake | place: USA: Sparkling Lake... | reverse complement strand
TCTCCTTTGGTAACAGGTAAAGCCCGCGCCTCAGCCTGGTTTCCATGCCATCAGGCATGCGCAGCTGCCAGTCTATGGTGCGATACAGATCGATGATACGCTGCCTGTCCCAGTCACGCCGCAACAGTAGCTTGGTCAAACGCTACTTGGCATGGCGCCGCTGATAGATATTGCGCCGCGTCCGGCGCGCCAGCAAATGTGCCAGCGTGACCAGCGCGAACGGATTCGGATTGTCGTACAGTTGCGCAAGCTGCGTCTCGAAATCGCGCAGCTTCACCACCGGAAAATCCAGCTGCAAACGGCAATCCAGCACCTGATAGGCATAACGGGCAGGACGCCAGCGCCAGCCATCATCAAGCAATAACGCCATGCTGGCCACCGGCTGCCGGTAACGGTCATACACGCGATAGTGGTAGATAAACATGCGCTCGGCAAAAGCGCTGTCACGCCAACCCTGCAGTTCCACATGCAGCAGCAAGGTCTGCTCGCCACCATCAGCGCCAAATACACGGACCAGCTTGTCGAGCACGCGCTAGCCTAGTGCCGCGCCTACACTCAGCGCCGCCAGTTCCTGATCAGGCAGTCTAGGCTGCTGGCACACTTGCGACTGGCGCAAATCTGCTCAGTTCTGCGCCAGCACAATGCCGGCGCCTGCCGCCAGCTACGGCTGCTGGCCGACCAGCGCCGTCACCCGGATGGTTTTGGATTCCGGCACCTCGGCATGCGACAACACTTTCAGCTGTGGCAGCGAACGGCGCAGGAAGCGCGACAGCAGCGCCCGCAGCGGGCCTGGCACCAGCAGCACCGGCGTCAGTCCCAGCGCCTCCTGCTGGGCCGCAGCCTGCTGGGCCTGCTGAGCGATGGTATCGGCCAGCCCCGGCTCGATACCAGCACCATCCGGACCACTGGCCGCCAGCGCCTGCATCAGCAAGCGTTCCAGCCGGTTATCCAGCGTCATCACGGACAGCTCGCTGGCACCGGGGAACAGCTGCTGTACGATGGCCCGTCCCAGGGCAATCCGCACCAGTGCCGTGAGGTCGTTCGGGTCCTGCGTATTGCCCGCATGTTCAGCCAGAGTTTCGATAATCGAACGCATATCGCGGATATGCACGCCTTCCGCCAGCAGATTCTGCAGCACTTTCTGCAGGGTCGACAGCGACACCGTCTTCGGCACCAGATCTTCCACCAGCTTGGGCGCATCCTTGGCCAGATGATCGAGCAGCGACTGCACTTCAGCACGCCCCAGCAGCTCCGACGCGTGCGTGGTAATCAAGTGATTCAGATGAGTCGCCACCACGGTGCCGGCATCAACCACCGTATAACCCATACTCTGGGCCTGATCGCGCAGGCTGGCATCGATCCAGGTGGCCGGCAGGCCGCAGGCCGGATCACTGGTCGCCATACCGGGCAAAGTACCGCTGGCCATACCGGGATTAATCGCGAGGAACTGGCCGTTGTAGGCTTCGCCCGCGCCCACTTCTACCCCTTTGAGCGCGATGCGGTAGGCCGAAGGCTTGAGTTCCAGATTGTCGCGGATGTGCACAGGCGGCGCGAGGAAGCCCACTTCCTGGGCAAATTTCTTGCGTATACCCTTGATGCGCTTGAGCAGCTCGCCGCCCTGAGTCTTGTCGACCAGCGGAATCAGACGGTAGCCCACTTCCAGCCCCAGCGTATCGACCGGCATGATGTCCTGCCAGCTGGCCTCTTCCTGTTCGGGTGCGGCCGCCGGCGCAGCGGCCGCCGCTTCCGCCGCTGCCACCTCTTCCGCTTTGGCGGATTCTTCCTTGCGCGTCAGCAGATAGGCGGCACCGCCCAGCACACTTGCCAGCAGCAGAAAGACCAGATTCGGCATGCCGGGAATCAGGCCCATGCCGCCGATGATGGCGGCTGTGATGTACAGCACCTGCGGTTTGGCGAACAGCTGGCCTACCACCTGGTTGCCGATGTCCTGTTCGCTGGCCACGCGCGACACCACGATACCGGCTGCAGTCGAAATCACCAGCGAAGGAATCTGCGCCACCAGACCATCACCAATGGCCAGCAGCGTGTAGTTCTTGATAGCGTCGGCAAACACCATATCGTGCTGCAGCAGGCCCACCAGCAGACCGCCCACCACGTTAATCACCGTTACCAGAATACCGGCCACGGCATCGCCACGCACGTATTTACTGGCACCGTCCATGGCGCCATAGAATTCGGCTTCCTGTGCCACTTCGCTGCGGCGCCTGCGGGCTTCCGCTTCGCCGATCAGGCCGGCATTCAGGTCGGCGTCAATCGCCATCTGCTTGCCGGGCATTGCATCCAGTGCGAAACGGGCACCCACCTCGGCGATACGGCCGGCACCTTTGGTCACCACGGTAAAGTTGATGATGGTCAGAATGATGAATACCACGATACCGACCGTGTAGTTACCGCCGATCAGGAAGTGGCCGAACGCTTCGATCACCTTACCGGCCGCATCGGCGCCGGTATGGCCCTGCGTCAGCACCACGCGGGTCGATGCCACGTTCAGTGACAGCCGCAGCATGGTCGAGACCAGCAGTATGGTCGGGAAAGCCATGAAATCGAGCGGCTTGACCGTGTACAGGCTGGTCAGCAGCACGATCACGGACAGGGCAATATTGAAGCTGAACAGCAGATCAAGGATGAACGCCGGCAGCGGCAGCACCATCATGCCCAGCATCATGATGATCAGGATAGGCGCAGCCAGACTGCTCTTGTTACGGCTATTGGCCAGGCCTTGCAGCCATGGCGGCAGTTTGATGTTGCTCAGGGCGTTCATACAGGTGCTCCGTTATTCGTATCAGTGTGCTGCTTGAGCGTGCTCACGTGCAGAGGGTCCAGCTCTGGCGGCACCTCGAGTTTCTTCGGTATTTCAGGACGGTTGCCATTGCCTTTGCTGAACAGACGCAATTGGAACACATAGGCCAGCACTTCGGCCACTGCCGCGTACAGCGCTTCCGGAATCTCGTCGCCGATTTCCGTATGCTTGAACAGCGCACGGGCCAGCGGCGGCGCTTCCAGCATGGCCACTTTGTGTTCGCGCGCAATCTCGCGGATCTTGGCTGCCGTTTCATCCGTACCCTTGGCGACCACGCGCGGCGCACCGCGCATGCCGTCATCGTATTTCAGTGCCACTGCATAGTGGGTCGGGTTGGTCACCACCACATCGGCGGTCGGCACATCGGCCATCATGCGGCGCTTGGCCATCTCGCGCTGCAGCTGGCGGATCTTGGCCTTGATCTGGGGATTACCGTCGGACTCCTTGGATTCCTGGATCAGTTCCTGACGGGTCATCTTCAGCTTGTTGGCGTAATGCCACATCTGGTAAGGGCCATCGATGGCGGCAATAAAACCTAGCGCACCGACAATGAACAGGAAGCTGCTGGCCAGTATGTGCAGCAAGTGGGCCGTGCCGAGCTTGAGCGGCTCGACGGCCAGTCCGATCACGGCATCCTTCTGCTTCATCACCACCAGCCATGCCACCAGCCCGACCACCAGCGCCTTGGCCACGGCCTTGAACAGTTCCACCAGCGCATTGGTGGAAAACATATTGCCGATGCCATTGATGGGATTGAGTTTGCCGAAATTCGGCATCACAGCCTTGCCGGTAAACAGCCAGCCGCCCACCAGCAGGGGCGATACCAGCGCCACCACCATCACGGCCACGCCCAGCGGCAGACAGGCCAGCAGCACCCGCACCAGATCAACCAGTATGCGGTTGATTAGCACATCGGCATCGAACACCTGCTCCGGCGTCAGGGCCAGCCCCGACACCAGCGCCGAACTGAGCTGACGGATCAGCCCTTCGCCCGTCATCCACAGACCGGCACCGGCGGCCATCAGCACGGTAAACGTCGCCACTTCCCGGCTTCGGGGAACGTCGCCTTCCTCACGCGCCTGCTCGAGGCGCTTCTGTGACGCGGGTTCGGTCTTTTCGGCGTCGCTATCTTCTGCCATGGTGCCTGCCTGCTGCGGGGTTTAAAGGGTACTGTCGCTCATGCCATTATCCCGCTCGCGCGCGCCGTCTCATCAGCCGAATACGGCGGGTTTTCCCGCCCTGCTCGGTGTTTCCCACTGGAAATCTGAAATTGCTGACGCCTTTAGACGCCAGCCTGGGTGACTTTCTGGTCGATGGCGCCAAAAATGGACTTGCCATCGCTGTCGAACATTTCGATACGGATGGTGTCGCCAAACGCCATAAACGGCGTGCTAGGCGCGCCATTGGCGATCATCTCCACGCAACGCTGTTCGGCAATGCAGGAATAGCCGCGCTTGCCGTCAGTATTCGATACAGTACCGGAACCGATGATGGAACCGGCCCGCACATTGCGCGATTTGGCCAGATGAGCGATCAGTTGGGGGAAGTTGAACACCATATCCACGCCCGCCTGCGGCTTGCCAACCAGCTTGCCGTTCCAGGTGGAATGCAGTGGCAAGTGGACTTTGCCGCCCTTCCATGCATCGCCCAGTTCATCCGGCGTCACGGCAACGGGCGAAAAACTGGTCGCCGGCTTGGACTGGACGAAGCCGAAGCCCTTGGCCAGTTCCTCGGGAATCAGCTTGCGCAGCGACACATCGTTGACCAGCATGAGCAGGCGGATACGCTGGTGGGCCTGATCAGGCGTCGCACCCATGGGCACATCGTCGGTGATAACAGCCACTTCTGCTTCGAAATCTATGCCCCATTCTTCACGGAACAACGCGATATCGTCGCACGGCCCGATGAAATCATCGCTGCCACCCTGATACATGAGCGGGTCTTCCCAGAACGATGGCGGCAGTTCCGCCCCGCGCGCCTTGCGTACCAGTTCCACATGATGCACATAGGCCGAGCCATCGGCCCACTGGAAGGCACGCGGCAGCGGCGCCATGCAGCGCCCCGCCTCAAAGGCAAAGGTGCGCCGGCCACGGCCCTGATTCAGCTCCTGATAGATGGCATCCAGCTGCGGCGCAATGAAAGTCCAGTCATCGAGCGCGCGCTGCAGCGTACGAGCCACACCGTCGGCCAGCTGGGCCGTTTTCAGGTCGCGCGATACCACCATCAGCTGGCCATCACGGGTGCCGTCGTTCAGGGTCGCCAGCTTCATGCGCTCGGCACCAGCAATGCCAGCTGCTCCGGCATCAGATAGCACCACTCGCCCTCTTCCAGCTGCAGCGATTCCAGCGTCAGGCCACCGATGGCGGAACGGTGCAGCGCGCTGCAATGGTTGCCGGCCGCAGCCAGCATACGCTTGACCTGATGGTACTTGCCCTGCTCCAGCACAATTTCCAGCTGGTGCACACCGCGCTGCACGCAATGTTGCGCCGCCAGCGGTGCCGGTTCGTCATGCAGCTGCACACCGGATTTCAGCTGTTCTATCAGTTCAGGCGTTACCGGCTCTGCCGTGGTGGCCTGATAGATTTTCGGCACATGGCGCTTGGGCGACGATTGGGCATGGATAAATGGTCCATCGTCGGACATCAGCAGCATGCCAGTCGTATCATGGTCGAGCCGGCCGACCGGCTGCAGTTCGCGCCAGCTGAATTGCTCGGGCAGCAGAGTCAGCACACCGGGATGATGGCTGGGCTTGCGCGAACATTCGAAATTGGCCGGTTTGTACAGCGCGATATACAGATGTTCACGGTACACCCACTCTTCCTCGAAGATGGTGAGGACCAGTCCATCCGTTTCGATGGATTCCTTGTAATTATCATGGACCACGCCGTTGATACTGACTTCGCCATCATCGATCAGCGAACGGCAGTATTTACGCGTGCCAAAGCCCTGCGATTGCAGGATACGGTCTAGGGATAGTTTGCTCATGGAGCGATTTTACAGGATGGCACCGGACGGGGGAAAGCAGGCGATATGCCCTTGGCAATAGTGTCCTAGACAAAGCAATTCGTTGACGTACATCAAATCGAGCACAGGTTCACTTGCTAGACTGAAACCAGATTAGGAATCCGCCTAATCAACTAGGAAAGCGCCGGAGAATACAGCCATGCCCAAAACCACCAAGCATCTATCTCACAGTGCACAAGTTGCGGCCAGCCACAGAGCCAAATTACTTATACAGCGATGCCGCTACGCCCCACAGGACGATGGCGTGCCCCTGGCAAGCAATCAGCTATGGCACATCCGGCGTCAAGCCGGCTTTCTTGCCTGGCTGGATCAGGGCGGCTTTACTCAAAAGGAAAATACCAAAGAAAACAGCGGCATTGCACCGCTGTCTTCAACCCCGGCTGGGGCTGTATGAGGAATCGCAATTCACTCTAGGCTGCATCCACGATGCAGTATAGTAGTTCCGTCTGTCTGATCAAGTTTGTGGTGAAAACAAATAAACTGTTTATATCGCCCCCCTTGGAAAGAACTACAGCTTCACTATAGCTCATCACATCAAGGATACAAGTGAGATTTTCACCAATTCCCACTTTTCAGCGCAGTGCAGGCTGCACACGTTCCAAACTGGCTTTCATGGCGCCCGCTCCCAGTGCGGCGCCAAATTTCTTCAGCACGCGCTCCGGCAAGCCTTCATGCTGGGTGTAATCAATGATGTCTTCGGCCTTGACCACATCGCGCGCCACACTATCGACCGTCCCGAACGCATCGGCCAACCCCATATCGATGGATTTTGCCCCGGTCCAGAACAGGCCGGAAAACATTTCTGGCGTTTCCTTGAGGCGCTTGCCGCGTCCATCGCGCACCACCTGAATAAATTGCTGGTGGATTTCATTGAGCATGGACTGGGCGTACTGCTTCTGTTTGTCAGGCAAAGGGCTGAACGGGTCCATAAAACCCTTGTTTTCGCCGGCTGTCAACAGGCGGCGCTCAACCCCCACCTTCTCCATAATGCCGGTAAAGCCGAAACCGTCCATCAGCACGCCGATGGAACCGACGACGCTGGCCTTGTTGACATAGATCCGGTCGGCACCGGCGGCAATGTAATAGCAGCCCGAGGCGCAGATTTCATCCACCACCACATACAGCGGCTTGCCCGGATAACCTTTGCGCAAGCGGTGCATTTCATCAACAATCATGCCAGCCTGCACAGGGCTACCGCCCGGGCTGTTGATATGCATCACCACGGCCACCGAGCCGCTATCGGAAAACGCCTTGTTCAGGGCAGGAATCACCACCGCGGCAGAACCGCTGCCCTCCGATTCGATTGCCCCTTCGATCTCGATCAGCGCGGTATGCCGGCCCAGCGCCTCGCCATCGGAGCCGGTCCAGCCCAGATCGAGGTAGGCACTAAGCGCCACCACCACCAGTACCACCGTAATGGCTTTGAAGAATATGCCCCAGCGGCGGGCTGCCTTTTGTTCGTTAAGTGCAGCAAAAACCAGCTTTTCCAGCACTTCACGCTCCCATGGCGCAGCCGCTACCGCGCCGCTGCCGGCAGGCGGTGGCACAGTTTTTTCGGCCCCGTTAATCGGATTTTCCGCGTTTTCGCTGGTGTTATCGCTCATATCTACCTAGTTGACTACATTCAGGCCCGTGCCGGACGTACATAATCGTCCGGCTGCCAGTACAGTTGCTGGTCGCGCTCCACCACGCCTATCGGGCGCAAACGGCCGCCTTTGCAGGGTCCGCCAGCACAGTGACCGCTTTCCGGTACGTACACGGCGCCATGGGTGGAACACATCAGGTACAGGCCGCTCGATTCGAAGAACTCGCCTTCGGCCCAGTCCAGTTCTATCGGCACATGGGCGCAGCGATTCAGATAAGCATACGCCTGTCCGCCATAGCGCACGACAAAGCCGGTGGCATCATCACCGCCGGCCGTCACAGGGAAACGTACGCCCTTGCCGCCTTCCAGCACGGCATCGGCAGCACAGATCGGGATTTCCTCAATTGCCATTATGCGTGCTCGCTCAGCCATTGATGCAGCTCGGCCACCGTGGCCGCCGAGTACAGCGGATTGCAGGCAGCCAGCTGGTCGACCGGATGGGCGCCATACTGCACGGCGATGCCCTGCGCACCGGCATTGTTTGCCATTAATAAATCATGGGTGGTATCGCCGATCATCACCGTACGGCGCATATCCTGCCCTAACTCCCGCGTCAATTCCTGCAGCATGGCTGGATGAGGCTTGGAGAATGTTTCATCAGCGCAACGCGTCGCATCGAACAGCGACAAGACTTTGACGTCGTTCATGGCCCGGTTCAGCCCTACCCGGCTCTTGCCGGTGGCAACTGCCAGGAAATAGCCGTTCTGCGACAACTCGGTCAGCATGTCGTGTACGCCGGGGAACAGCGCCAGCTCATGGTCGCGCGACAGGAAATGGTAGCGGTAACGCTCCACCATGCGCGGATAGTAGGCCGGATCGATCTCCGGCAGCACCGCCTGCATGGCTTCATGCAGGCCGAGCCCGATCACGTGGGCCGCCACATCATCGCGCGGAATCGGCAAAGACAGGTCGCGCGCAGCGGCTTGTATGCATTTCACGATGGTCGAGGTGGAATCCATCAGGGTTCCATCCCAATCAAAGACGATTAAATCAAATTGCTTTCTTGCCATGTAATCAGCCCGCAGGCCGGCTCCTCACGATATTTACGATTAGTTAACTGGTTTTCCTAAGCTTAACAAGAATCGCTCACATTCGGGGGCCAAAGGTGCTTTCAGAGTCATGATTTTGCCCGACTCCGGATGGGTGAACGTAATCTGATAGGCGTGCAGGAACATGCGCTTGAGTGCGCCACGTTCGTCAGTAGCCTTCTGTAAAGCCTTGTTCAGGGCGAAATCACCGTATTTATCGTCGCCTAATATAGGGAAGCCCGAGGCCGACGTATGCACGCGGATTTGGTGGGTACGCCCGGTTTTCAGTTCAGCTTCCAGCAGCGCAAAGTCCTTGAACTTCTGCAGCAGGGAAAATACCGTGTGCGAGGGCTGGCCATCGGCCTGCACCGCCACGCGCCGCTCGCCGTCGGCCGTACTATATTTATGCAGCGCCAGTTTGACGTGCTGGCGCGCATTCTTCCAGTCACCGGCCACCATGGTCAGGTAGCGTTTGTCCGTATGGCCGTCGCGCATCTGCTCGTGCAGGCTGGTCAGGGCCGAACGTTTCTTCGCAAGCAACAATAAACCGGAAGTATCGCGGTCCAGCCGGTGCACCAGTTCCAGAAACTTGGCTTCAGGACGGGCCGCGCGCAACTGCTCGATCACGCCGAATGAGACGCCGGAGCCGCCATGCACAGCCACCCCGGCCGGCTTGTCGATTACCAGCAGGTGGGCATCTTCAAAAATCACGCTGAATTCGGCCGCCGGCACATGACTGCTTGCGACTTTTTCGGCAATGCGGATGGGCGGAATACGCACCATATCGCCGGCAACCAGCCGGTAAAGCTGGTCGATCCGGCCCTTATTCACTCGTACTTCGCCGGAGCGCAGGATGCGATAGACGTGACTTTTCGGTACGCCTTTGCAGACGCGCAATAAATAATTATCAATACGCTGGCCCGCTTCCTCTTCCGTGATGGTCACAAACTGTGCTTGCAGCGAATTTTGCGGGCGCTCTTGTGGTGTTGAAGGCGGGGAAACATCTTTTTGTTGCCTCATTTGCTCTGTCTTCCCAGAAATCTCTCTAAGTCCTTCATTTTGAATATATAATCGTTTCGCTGCAGTTCATACTGCGGAAAGTGTAAGAATAAAAGCACATTTTACACAGGGGCGTCTCCACTGGCCTCGCCTAATTGCAAATTCAGAGGAAAAAAATGTATACGCACCGCCCTTGCCGGGCTCAGGGTTGCACCGCAGTTGTAATCGGAGACAGGCAGGGACGTAGAATTAAGTGATTGTATTGTAAGGATAAAGTCCGGGCAGATGGATCAAGGGTCCAGCTCTCCGGTTGATGAAGTAGATAACGCTTGCCGTCTTTGCCAGACCCCGGGCTTTGCTGCACGTAGGACGCACGGTTGCCGACAGCAACCTTATCCGTCTGTGGCGTGCAGTATGCGAGCCCGGCCAGGATCTGGCCCAACCGAGGCTGTTCACCGCCTGCGATTCTCTGCCGTCCGTTGGGGCCGCATGGATGAGTTGCAGGTGATGCGAACACAGCGGCATGTCGATCGGCTTCATGCGCCCAGTTGCGGCCGCGTGGTGCACCCCGAGGGGTGGTCTGCGCCGCCGCACAGGATGGGCATACCCACCGCAATCACTCCCGTTCTCGCGTATATCCCTGTACCACGTCACCTGGCCGCCCAGCGGCCGGATGACACAGAGATGACCTTAGGGTCGCGGAGTTTATAAAAAACGAAACGCATGTTGTTTAATGCTACGCAGCAAGAGGAGCTGCGCGTAGCCATCGTCGACGGTCAGAAACTGATCGATATCGACATCGAAACGGCGGGCCGCGAACAGCGCAAGTCGAATATCTACAAAGGCGTGATCACCCGCATCGAACCGTCGCTCGAAGCCTGCTTCGTCAGCTACGGCGAAGATCGCCACGGTTTCCTGCCATTCAAAGAGGTTGCACGCACTTACTTCCGTGAAGGCATCGATGTCCGCAATGCCACCATCAAGGAAGCGCTGCGCGAAGGCCAGGAAATCATGGTGCAGGTGGAGAAGGAAGAGCGCGGCAACAAAGGCGCCGCCCTGACCTCCTTCGTCTCGCTGGCTGGCCGCTATCTGGTGCTGATGCCTAACAACCCGCGCGGCGGCGGCGTATCGCGCCGTGTCGAAGGTGAAGAGCGTCAGGAACTGCGCGAAACCATGGACAAGCTGGACCTGCCACCGGGCATGTCCGTGATCGCCCGCACCGCCGGCATCGGCCGTAACGTCGATGAACTGCAGTGGGACTTGAACTACCTGATGCAACTCTGGCGCGCCATCGAAGGCGCTGGCAAGTCGGCTCCGGGCGCGTTCCTGATCTATCAGGAATCGTCGCTGGTGATCCGCGCCATCCGCGACTACTTCCAGCCTGATATCGGCGAGATCCTGATCGATACCGACGAAATCTACGAACAGGCGCACCAGTTCATGAGCCACGTGATGCCCGACATGGTGCACCGGGTAAAACGCTACAGCGACGACGTGCCGCTGTTCTCGCGTTTCCAGATCGAACACCAGATCGAAACGGCCTACTCGCGTACCGTACCGCTGCCATCGGGCGGCGCGATCGTGATCGACCACACCGAAGCGCTGGTTTCGGTCGACGTCAACTCGGCCCGCGCCACCCGCGGTTCCGACATCGAAACCACTGCCTTCAACACCAACTGCGAAGCTGCCGAAGAGGTAGCCCGTCAGCTGCGCCTGCGTGACCTTGGCGGCCTGATCGTGATCGACTTCATCGACATGGAAGTGGCCAAGAACCAGCGCGAAGTGGAACAGCGTCTGAAAGATGCGCTGCACCACGACCGCGCCCGCGTTCAGATGGGCAAGATTTCCCGCTTCGGCCTGATGGAACTGTCGCGCCAGCGTCTGCGCCCCTCCCTGTCGGAAGGTTCGCACGTAACCTGCCCGCGCTGCTCCGGCACCGGCCACATCCGCGATACCGAATCGTCCGCCCTGCAAGTGCTGCGGATTATTCAGGAAGAGGCGATGAAGGAAAACTCGGCCACTATCCACGTGCAAGTTCCTGTGGACGTTGCGGCCTTCCTGCTGAACGAAAAACGCGGCGAAGTGCTGAAGATCGAAACGCGCCATCGCATCACCATCATCCTGGTGCCGAACAAGCACCTGGAAACCCCGCACTACAAGCTGGAACGCATCAAGCACGACGATCCGCGTCTGGAAGACCATCAGGCCAGCTACAACCTGGCCGAGCAGGCAGAAACCGATATGGCCTACAGCAAGCGCCAGAAGGAAGAAGCCAAGCCGCGTCAGGAAGCCGTGGTCAAAACCATTACGCCGGATCAGCCTGCGCCTATGGTGGAGCGCAACAAGGCCAGCGAAACTGTCATCAAGCCTGTGCCTGCACCAGCCCCGACCGCACCGAAGAAAGGCTTCTTCGCCCGTCTGTTCAGCTTCCTGAGCCCTGAGTCGGCGCCCGCCGCTCTGCCGCAGCAGCCGACCATCGTGGTGAAAGCCCCTGCCGGTGACCGTGGCGAGCGCAATGGCCGTGGCCCGCGTGGCCGCAACCGTAACGGCAAAGGTGGCCGTGGCGAGCGCGAAGAGCGCGAAGCCGGTACCGCCGCCCGTCCGGGTAGCGAAGAAGGCAAAGCCGAGAGCACTACCCGCCCGGCCCGTCCGCCACGTCCACCGCGTGAGCCACGTGAGCCACGCGAAGGCCAGAACGCCGAAGCGCAGGCACCACGCGAGCGCGCTCCACGCCCACCGCGTGAGCCACGCGGCGAGAAAGCCAATCAGGAAGTCAAAGCAGAAGAACTGGCACTGAATCCAACGGCAGCGCTGAATGGTCCAGCTACCGAAGCGGCAACCACCATCCTGAAAACCGCAGCGCAGAATGGTCCTGAAGGCGAAGAGAACGAGGCAGCAGAAGGCGAAGAACCACGCCGTCGCCGCCGCCGTGGTGGCCGCAACCGTAACCGCCGCGAGCGCGAAGGCGCAGAAGGTCAGGAAGCAGTTGCTGGCGAACAGGGCGAACAAGGTACGTTGAAATTCACCGTAGCACCGGCCGAAACCGCAGATGCTGCTGTAGCAGCCGCCGGCGAAGCAGTTGCCGCAGCACCTGCCGTAGTGGAAGCAGCTGTTGCGGCTCCTGCAGCGCCAGCGGCACCGGTCGCCGCTGAAGCAGTGGTCGCCGCACCAGTTACAGCCGTAGCTGTTGAGGTAGTCGCACCCGCTCCAGTAACAGCCGCCGTAGAAGCGCCTGTTGCTGCACCAGCGCCTGCTGCCAGCCCTGCTGTCGAAGCTGTTGAAGCTGCACCAGTTGCCGCCGAAGTGGCTGCTCCGGCAGTCGAAGCGGCACCTGCCGCAGAACCCGCGCCAGTCGTAGCGGAAGTGGTTGCTGCACCAGTGGTGCAAGCTGCTGCGCCAGTGGTCGAAGTAGCTGCCGTCCCAGTGGTGCAAGCTGCTGCCGCACCAGCCGCCGCCGAACCGGTAGCCGCTGCGCCAGTAGCAGAAGCTGCGCCGCTGGTAGCCAGCCCTGAAGTAGCTGCCGTCCCGGTGGTTGCCGAAGCTGCTGTCGCCGCACCGGCACCAGTTGCTGCGCCAGCCCCGGCTCCGGCAGCGGACCTGCACGCTCTGCTGAGCTCCGCCGGTCTGACGCTGGCTGCAACCGATCCAGCCAAGCTGCGCGCAGCGCAGGAAGCGGCGGCTGCCATCGTGGCACCGGTACGCAAGCCACGCGAGCGCAAGCCACTGCCGCCGCAGTCGGATGAACCGCTGATCCAGGTCGATACCCGCCGCTAATCCGGCCGGCACTCGCCACCAAAAGGGAAGCCGCGTGCTTCCCTTTTTTATTCCAGTCCGCGCCTAAACACGCTTTTTGCAACAACGTGCTATCGTAGCGGCTCGCAGTTCTCTAACGTTCGTCTACCCATGGCCGAGAAAATCATCATGCTGGCGCAACAGCGCCACGCCACGCCAGCCATCCCCGCGCAAGCTGAAAGCCCCTCCGGTTTGCTGGGCGACCAGCTGGGCCGCCCGCTGCGCGATTTACGCATTTCCGTGACCGACCGCTGCAATTTCCGTTGTGTATATTGCATGCCCAAGGCTATCTTCGACAGCGACTATCAATACCTGCCCCACAAGGCCCTGCTGTCGTTCGAGGAAATCACCCGGCTGGCCAAGATTTTTGTCGCACATGGCGTGGAGAAAATCCGCCTCACCGGTGGCGAACCGCTGCTGCGCAAAGATATCGAAAAGCTCATCGCCATGCTGGCGCAGCTCACAACCGCCAGCGGCCAGCCGCTCGACCTGACGCTCACCACCAATGCCTCGCTGCTGGCACGCAAGGCGCAGGCGCTCACGGACGCTGGCCTGCAGCGTGTCACCGTCTCGCTGGATGCACTCGACAACCAGACCTTCCGCCGCATGAACGACGTGGACTTCGACGTGGGCGACGTACTGCAAGGGCTGGAAACCGCGCACAAGGTTGGGTTGGGCCCCATCAAGGTCAACATGGTGGTCAAGGGCGGCATGAACGATCAGGAAATCCTGCCGATGGCGCGCTATTTCCGCCACTCGCCCTTCATCCTGCGCTTTATCGAATACATGGACGTAGGCGCCTCGAACGGCTGGAAAATGGACGAGGTGCTGCCCTCGGCACAGGTGCTGGAACGCATCCATGCCGAATTCCCGCTGCAGGCGCTGGACGCCAACTACAGCGGCGAAACGGCCACACGCTGGCGCTATGCCGACGGCGGCGGTGAAATCGGCATGATCTCCAGCGTCACGCAGGCATTCTGCGGCGATTGCACGCGCGCGCGCCTGTCCACCGAAGGCCAGCTTTACACCTGCCTGTTTGCCAGCAGCGGCCACGATCTGCGCAGCCTGCTGCGCGATGGCCATAACGATAGCGACATCAGCGGCGCGCTGGCGCAACTGTGGCGCGTACGCGGCGACCGCTATTCGGAACTGCGCACGGCGCAGACGGAACTGCCGCAAACCGAGCGGCGCAAAGTAGAAATGTCTTACATCGGAGGTTAGTTTGTCTTTCCAGAACCAGATCACCGGCCTGATACTTGCCGGTGGCCGCGGCAGCCGCATGGGCAGTGTTGATAAGGGCTTGCAGCCTTTCCGCACCAGCACGCTGGTAGAACACGTCATCGCCCGTCTGGCGCCGCAGGTAGCCAGCTATGCCATCAATGCCAACCGTAATCTGGCGCGCTATCAGGAACTGGCTGGCAACGTACCGGTACTGCCCGACTATCTCGATGGCTACGCCGGACCGCTGGCGGGTCTGCAAATCGGCCTGCAGTTCTGCCCTACCGAACTGCTCCTCACCGTTCCCTGCGATTCGCCTTTGCTGCCGACCGATCTGGCGGCACGCCTGCATGCCGCCCTGACCGAACAGCAGGCCGACGTGGCACTGGCCGTTACCATGCAGACGCGGCCCGGTGACGCCGCGCCACAACGCCAGCTGCATCCCGTATGCGCCCTGCTTAAAACCAGTGTGCTGCCGCAGCTGGAAGACTATCTGGCCAGCGGTGAACGGCGCATGGAAAGCTGGTTCAAATCACTGCGCGTGGCCGAGGTGCTGTTCGAACAGGATGCCGCATTCAGCAACGTCAACACACTGGAAGAATTGCGGGCACTGGAACAGCCAGCTATTCCAGCCACGGGCGACATCAGCGGCACTACGGCCACACCGGCAGCCACCGCTGCCAGCACAGCAAGCAATGCCGGCAGCGCCGTTGGCCAGCACGACTCCGCGCTGCATGTGGAACAGGCCCAGCGCCTGATCGCGCAGCAGATCACGCCTCTCGATGCCAGCCTGACGGTACCTCTCTGCGGCGCGCTTGACCGCGTACTGGCACAGGACGTGATCTCGCCGATTAACGTTCCGGCCTACGACAATTCAGCCATGGACGGCTATGCACTGCGCGGCGCCGATCTCCCGACGGCCGAGCAGGCGCAGGCTTTGTTCAAAGTCATCGGCATAGCCTACGCAGGCCGCCCCTGCGCGCTGGAAGTACAGGCCGGCGAATGCATACGCATCATGACCGGGGCTGCCATGCCCTCCGGCTGCGACAGCGTGCTGCCACAGGAACTGGCCAGCGCCATGAGCGACGACAGCGTCACTATCGCGCATGGCGTTATCCAGAGCGGCGCCAATCGCCGCTTCGCCGGCGAAGACCTGAGGCAGGGCAGCGTGGCGCTGGCAAGAGGCAAGCTGCTGCGCCCCGCCGATCTGGGCCTGATCGCTTCGCTCGGCATGGCCGAGGTAAGCGTGCAGCGCAAGCTGCGGGTGGCCTTCTTCTCCACCGGCGACGAATTGCGCGCACCCGGGCAGCCGCTCGACCAGGGCTGCATTTACGACAGTAACCGCTACACCATGTTCGGCATGCTTACACGGCTGGGCTGCGAAGTGATCGACATGGGCATTGTGCGCGACGATCCGCAGGCACTGGATGCGGCACTGCGTAGCGCCTGCCAGCAGGCCGATGCCGTCATCACCTCGGGCGGCGTATCGGAAGGCGCCGCCGACTACACGCGCGATGTCCTGGCCAATCTGGGGCAGCTGTCGTTCTGGAAGCTGGCCATGCGTCCGGGCCGGCCACTGGCCTTTGGACAGATCCGCGATGGCGAACACAGCGCATGGCTGATCGGCCTGCCCGGCAATCCTGTCGCGGTGGCAGTATCGTTCTATCTGTTTGCCCGCCCCGCCCTGCTGGCCATGATGGGTGCGCAGGTGCCGCAGGTGACGCTGCAGGCCAGCGCGCAGACGGCCATCCGCAAGCGCCCCGGCCGCACTGAATACCAGCGCGGCATCATCAGCCGTGGCGTGGACGGTCAGCCCGAAGTGCGCCTGACGGGTGCACAGGGTTCTGGCATCCTGCGCTCCATGACGGAAGCAAACTGCATCGTGGCGCTCGGCCACGAGCAGGGCAACGTCGCTGCCGGAGACATGGTGGAAGTGCTGCTGTTCGAAGGGCTGATCTAGCACCCGATGCCATGTGTGCTGGCACCAGCCAGCACACAGCCAGCGCTGCCGCACAATTTCTCGGCACAGCGCCAACGGCGCGGCATGTCAATCCGGCTCGTGCTCGCCCGTTTCGGGCTGTGCCCCCAGCAGCAACTGCGCCGCCTCGCTAGGCAGTGCTTCCACCGTCTTGAGCTTGCGCACCATCTGACGGCTGCGGGTTTCCGCCGACTCGATGTTTTTGGCTGCGCGCTCGAGCGTCAGCTTGGTGGCCGCCAGCACATCGCCGAACTTGGCGAACTCCGTCTTGACCGCCCCCAGCACTTGCCATACTTCCGATGAACGGCGTTCCAGCGCCAGCGTGCGGAAGCCCATCTGCAGGCTGTTAAGCAGCGCCGACAGCGTCGATGGACCGGCAATGCTGATACGGTGCACGCGCTGCAGTTCGTCCGCCAGTCCGGGACGGCGCATCACTTCCGCATACAGCCCTTCGGTAGGCAGGAACAATATGGCAAAGTCGGTGGTGTGCGGTGGTGCCAGATATTTTTCCGCGATGGTTTTCGCTTCGCCCCGCACCGCCCGTTCCAGCTCGCGGCCGGCCAGCGCAACGCCATCGGCATCGGCCTGCTCCGCCGCTTCCAGCAGGCGTTCGTACTGCTCCTTGGGGAACTTGGCATCGATCGGCATCCAGACCGGCAACGCACCGTCTTTCTGGCCCGGCAGCTTGAGCGCAAACTCCACCCGAGCACCGCTGCCGGCGATGGTTTCCACATTCTTGGCATACTGGTCCGGCGTCAGCACCTGCTCCAGCAGCATTTCCAGCTGCACTTCGCCCCACGTGCCGCGCGTCTTCACGTTGGTCAGCACCCGCTTCAGATCGCCCACGCCCAGCGCCAGCTGCTGCATTTCGCCCAGGCCCTGATGCACGCGCTCCAGCCGTTCCGACACCTGCTGGAACGAAGCGCTAAGGCGCGCCTCCAACGTGGCATGCAGCTTCTCATCGACAGTCTTGCGCATCTCTTCCAGCCGCGCGCCATTATCGGTCTGCAGGTCACGTATCTTCGCTTCCAGCGTCGCGCGCACTTCCTGCATGCGCGCTGCATTCGATTCGGTCAGCCGCGCCAGCGTCTGGTTCATGCTGTCGGCGAACAGTTTCAGGTTGCGGCTCTGTTCTTCACGTCCCACCAGCCCTTGCGCTTCCAGCTGGCGGCGCAGTCCCTCGAACTGCTGCACCGTGGCCGCATGGGTGGCCTGCGCCGTCGCCTGCAACTGCAGGCGCACTTCGCGCTCCACCCGTTCGATGCGCTCTGCCAGCCCCGCTTCCTGAGTGCCATTCTGCGCAGCACGCGCGCGCAGCAGCGCCAGCACCTGCAGTACCAGCACCACGGCCAGCACCAGCAACAGCACGAAAAATTCTATCTGGCCCATGGTATCAATCCGGCTTATTACGCATCCAGTCTGCCGTCTGATAGAACGATTCCATCAGACGCATACGCAAGGCTTCATCAATGCCCACGTCTTCCATCGCCCAGGCCATCGCCTGCAGCCATTGGTCGCGCTCCCTGGTGCCGATGGCGAACGGCATGTGGCGCATGCGCAGGCGCGGGTGTCCATGCGCCTGCACGTACAGGTCCGGTCCGCCCATCCAGCCACTGAGGAACATGAACAGGCGCTCGCGCGCATTATCGAGCGAGGCGCCATGGGTGGCGCGCAGCAGGGCAAACTGGGGCTCCAGTTCCATCAGGTCATAAAAGCGATCCACCATGTCGCGCACGCGTGCTTCGCCGCCGATTACTTCGTAAAGAGTTCGAGATTCAGTCATAGCCGCCATGATAGCGCACCAAAGGCGGCCATGACACTCAGACCAATGCCAGCTTGTGCAGGCGCCGCGTCGACGACCAGTTCTGCCAGTCCAGCTCTTCGCGCACGGCAGCACAGGCCCCAATAATCTGCTCCAGCTGCGCAGCATTCAGACCCGAATTGAGCGTCAGCCGGACCAGCGAACGATTCTTGGCGGTGGCCGGAGCGCAGAACATGGCGCCATAGACGCCGTGCCGTTCCAGCGCCTTGCGCAAGGCCAGCGTATGCGGTTCCTGTCCCGCTTCCAGCGCAATGATCTGCTCCGTGCCATCGCTCACGTTGAACCCCAGCTGGGCCAGCTCGCCGCACACATGGCTGGCGTGCAGCTGCAATGTGGCGCGGCGCTGATCGGCCAGACGGATGAAGTCCAGCGCTGCATCGAACCAGGCCAGCTCATGGCGCAGCAGACAGGAACTGAAGATCGCCGGACGCGACTCGGAGAGGAAATAGCCTTTGAAGCTGTCCGAACAGCTAATCAGCCCGGCCCGGCCGGCAAACGCCTTGGCCAGCGAAGCGGTACGGAAGTGCACGTGCTCGCACAGCCCCAGCGCTGCAACCAGCCCTGCACCTTGCGGCCCATGCGTGCCGAGCGAATGGGATTCATCCACGATCAGCATGCTGTGGCTACGCTCGGCCAGTTCCACCAGCGGCACCAGCGGCGCCACACTGCCGTTGGTGCTGTACAGCGCATCGACCGCGATCAGGCCCCGGCCATGGCGTGCCAGCTGCCGTTCCAGATGGCCCAGATCGTTATGCAGAAACGGCACCGGCTGGGCACCGGCCGACTGCACGCCCTCCCACAGCGACGCATGGGCCTGCATGTCGAGATACACGGGAATGCCGGGTTCGGCCAGTGTCTGCACCAGCCCCACGTTGGCAGCCCAGCCCGACTGAGCAAGGATGCAATCCTGCGTGCCCAGCCACTGCGCCAGCCGCTGTTCAAGCCGGTGCTGGGCGCTGCCCTGCTGCAGATACACGGCCGACATCAGCAGTTCGCCCTGCGTCTGCACCAGTGCCGCCAGCTGGGCATAGCGCAAGGCGGCCTCATCCGCCAGACACAGATAATCGTTCCCCGCCAGATAGACGGCATCGGCCGGGGTGGGTTGCCATGCATGCGGATGTTCGCCGCCCAGCAATTGCTGTATCCGCGTGATGTGGTGTAGATCCATGCGGCGGGTGACAAAATCAGGCAGACGGCATTCCGCAGGCAAAGAATTGAGTGGCGAAAAAATGGCAGTGCTCATGAACTGAACTCCTCAAGGTTGTTGTTGACGGAATGAAATCAACAACAACCTTGAGGCCAAAAAAAGAACGCCCGCTTGACGGGGATCAACAGCAGAGGCGAAACATTCAAACACGCAACAAATTCAGGCGATGATGGCACTTTGATTAAGATCAACTCAGCTATGACCCAGCACCTAGTCTCCACCTGGAAGTTCCGTCTACAGGCATGCCTGCAAGACCTGCTGCACTACCATGGTCAGGAGCAGCATGCCGTCACGCGCGTGTTTCTGCTGGCCTGCATAGGCACGGTTACCATGCCGCTGTATTACCTGATCTGGCATCAG
>Ga0187845_1000691_pt1 | contig 19926 bp, 15 predicted proteins | sample SpaLakP09_SKY_68_FD_134515 | JGI IMG/M metagenome (GOLD analysis project Ga0187845, IMG submission 134515) | Oligotrophic lake water microbial communities from Sparkling Lake, Wisconsin, USA - SP09_SKY_68 | ecosystem: Environmental > Aquatic > Freshwater > Lake | place: USA: Sparkling Lake... | reverse complement strand
GCCACGTCGCACGCTTTCGCATCCATCGTCTCCCTGATCGTTGGTTTGGCCGCATTCTGTCGGTGGCTATGCTGCGCCGATGCGCATGCTGTTGAGAGATTTCTCCCCCGCCACCCTCGTCGCCGGCTTCGTCGCCGTGCTGGTGGGCTACACCAGTTCGGTGGCCATCATCTTCCAGGCGACCGTTGCGCTAGGCGCCACGCCCGCGCAGACGGCCTCGTGGTTGTGGGCCCTCGGCCTGGGCATGGGCGTCACCAGCCTCGCCTTGAGCCTGTGGACGCGCCAGCCCGTGCTGACGGCCTGGTCCACGCCCGGCGCGGCGCTGCTCGCCTCCACCTCCGGGCTGGATATGCCGGAGGCCATCGGCGCCTTCATCGTCTGCGGCGGCCTCATCGCCTGGGCCGGCGCCAGCGGCTGGTTCGAGCGGCTGATGGACCGCATCCCCGTATCAATAGCCTCGGCCCTGCTGGCCGGTGTGCTGGCGCGCTTCGGGCTGGACGCCGTGGCCAGCGTGAAGACGGCGCCGGGCCTCGTGCTTGTGATGGCGGCCGCCTACCTGCTCGGCCGGCGCTGGTGGGCGCGCTACGCCGTGCCCGGCGTGCTGCTCGTCGGCATCGCCTACGCGCTGGGCGAGGGGCGGCTGAACTTCGTGGGTCTGGACACCAGCCAGGTCTGGGCGCTGCCGGTCTGGACGACACCCACCTTCACCTGGCATGCCACCATCGGCGTGGCCCTGCCGCTCTTCATCGTCACCATGGCCTCGCAGAACCTGCCCGGCGTGGCGGCCCAGCGCGCCAGCGGCTACCGCACGCCGGTGTCCGCTTCCATCGCCGTGACGGGCGCGGCCACCACGTTGCTGGCGCCCTTCGGCGGCTATGCCTTCAACCTCGCCGCCATCACCGCCGCCATCTGCATGGGCCGCGAGGCGCATGAAGACCCGGCGCGGCGCTACACGGCGGCCATGGCTGCGGGCCTCTTCTATGTGCTGATCGGGCTGGCCGGCGGCGCCGTGGCTTTGCTGCTGACGGCCTTCCCGCCCGAGCTCGTCAAGACCATCGCCGGCCTGGCCCTGCTGGGCACCATCGCCGGCGCGCTGGCCACGGCGCTGAAGGACGAAGCCCACCGCGACGCCGCGCTGCTGACCTTTCTCGTCTGCCTGTCGGGCCTGAGCCTGTTCGGCATCGGCGCCGCGTTTTGGGGCGTGGTGGCCGGTGGGTTGGCCAGTTTGGTGGCTACATGGCGGCGACGAAGCTCCTAGCATCACTTTTGAGCGCAATGGTCCTCTGATCGAGGGGCCCCGCCGTGCTCTCGCGGGCGCGCCTATTGCTAACCAGTCATGGAGCAGTCGCAACGACGTCGACAGCCTTTGCCACTGGTAGCCCCGTGAATCACACAGCCGTTCCCGAGTGCGCCAACACCCCGCCGCCCAGCAGGCTGCAGTTGCTGAGCCGAGTCGCGGGCCATGCCTGGCAGCAGACCCGCGCCGAGGGCCTGGCCGACGGAGTGCGCGTGTTGTGGGGCGCCAGCCGCATGCTTGGCGAGCGGGCGGTGCTGGCCGAGCTCTTCACCATCCCGGCTTTTGCGCAGCTGATGGCGGCCCAGCCGCAGACCGACGCGCTCTTCTTCATCAGCCACCGGCATTTTCTGTCGCGCGAGTTTGGTGCCGCCGCGCGCATGGCCAGCGTGCTGGAGCACTTCCGATTCGAGCAGGCGCATTTCGCACCCGCGCTGCTGCTGACCCTACATGGCGAGGGCCTGCGGCTGTGGGGGCATGAAGGCGGCTGTGATATTCGCCTGCGCTCCAATGCCGCCACACGCCATGAAGGCCCGCTCAGCCTGGTGCTGCGCCGCGGCGGCAGGACGGTGCATGAGCTCTCGTTTGCGTGGATCGACGCACAACACCTGGGCATGGAACGGGACAGCGGCCCAGTGTTGTTTGCCACGCGCAACCAATCTCTGCAGGCCGACGCGCCTGAGCTCGCGGGTTTTCGCAGCGACTTCCCGCAGAACTCGCCACCCTATTTCGTGTTCGCGGCGCTGAACGGCGTGGCGGCCGCGCTGGGGCAGCAGCGCATCGTCGGCGTGCGTGACGTTTGCCAGATCGCCTTCGAGCCCCGCCACCAGGCAGGCTTCAAGCGCTCCTACGACGACTTCTGGTGTGGCTTTGGCGGCCAGCCTGTCGGCACCCATGGGCTGCAGATGCCAGTGCCCGCCGCCGTCGTGCCGCTGGAGCAGTTGCAGGCCAAGCACCGCGCCCGGGCACGCCAGCGGCGCGAACACTGGTGCCGGATCGCCGAGGCCGCCAGGGCGGCGCTGAGCCCCTATCTGCGCAGCTGAAGGCGCCTCTGTGCAACACTGGCCGGTGACTTCCAAGCCCCCGTCCAGACCATGAAGCTGCTCTTCGTCGCCGACCCCCTAGCCACCTTCAAGACCTACAAGGACTCGACGTTCGCCATGATGCGCGAGGCCGCTCGGCGCGGTCACGTCATCCTGGCTTGTGAGCCGCAGCAGCTGGTGTGGCTGCGCGGCGGCCGCGTGACGGCACGCGGGGCGGTGCAGATCGCACTGACCGGTGATGCGCATGACTGGTTCAAGGTCGAGTCCACCGCCGACCTGGCGCTCGCCGACGTCGACGCCGTGCTGATGCGCAAGGACCCGCCCTTCGACAGCGAGTTCTTCTACACCACCCACCTGCTCAGCCAGGCCGAGCGCGAGGGCGCGCGCGTCTTCAACAAGGCCAGCGCGCTGCGCGAGCACCCCGAGAAGCTGGCCATCCTGGAGTTCCCCGAGTTCATCTCGCCCACCCTGGTGACGCGCGACGCGGCCGAGATCCGCGCCTTCCACGCCGAGCACCGCGACATCATCCTCAAGCCCCTGGACGGCATGGGCGGCATGGGCATCTTCCGCGTCAAGGACGATGGCCTGAACCTCGGCGGCATCATCGAGACGCTGAACAAGGACGGCGCGCAGACGGTCATGGTGCAGCGCTTCATCCCGGCCATCGCCGAGGGCGACAAGCGCATCCTCATCATCGGCGGCAAGCCGGTGCCGCACTGCCTGGCGCGCATTCCGCAGGGCGGCGAGGTGCGCGGCAACCTCGCGGCCGGCGGCAAGGGCGTGGCACGGCCGCTGACCGCGCGTGACCGCGAGATCGCCGAGTACCTCGGCCCCATCCTGGCCGCACGCGGCCTGCTGCTGGTGGGCCTGGACGTCATCGGCGAGAACGTCACCGAGATCAACGTCACCAGCCCGACCTGCTTCCAGGAGATCACCGACCAGAGCGGGTTTGATGTCGCCAAGATGTTCGTCGACGAACTGGAAGCAGCACTGTGAAGCGGCGCGACCTGGCGGCCCTGGGCCTGGCCACGCTCGGCCTGCCGGTGCGAGCAGCGGAGCAGGGCACTTTCAACACCCTGGTCGAGGACTTCCTGGAGTCGCTGTGGCGGCTGGACCCGGACGCCGCCGTGGCCGCCGGCCGCTACGACTTTGCCGACCGCCAGACGCTGCCCAGCGCGGCTTACCGCGCGCAGAAGGGCGCCTTCCTGCGCCTTTGGTTGACGCGCTTTGATGGGCTGGGCACCGGTGCCTACGACGCCAGCCAGCGCATGGACGTCGCCATGCTGGCCGCCAAGATCAAGAGCGACCTGTGGCGGCTGGACACGCTGCGCGAATGGGCCTGGAACCCGTCCGAGCACAACCCGGCCGGCACCATCGACCAGATCCTCAACACCGACTGGGCGCCCGAGCAGCAGCGCGTGAAGGCCTTGCATGCGCGCATCAAGCGCCTGCCGGCCTTCTATGTGGAAGCGCGCAAGAGCCTGGCCGATGTGACCCGTGAGCACACCGAGCTGGCGCTGCAGCAGGCACCCGGCATGCTGTCGGTGCTGGACGATGTCGAGTCCCACGCCCAGCAGCTGGGCCTGGGCGCGCTGATGCAGCCCGACCTGCACGCCGCCCGCCAGGCCGTGGCCGGCTACCAGGCGCATCTGAAGAAGCTGCTGCCAACAGCCAAACGCAGCTTCCGCCTCGGCGCGCCGCTGTACGAAGCCAAGTTCGCGCACGACATCCAGTCCGCCGCCTCCGCCCGCCAGACCTACGAGCTGGCGCTGGCCCGCCGCGAGGAGGTGCTGGCCAGCATGCAGGCGCAGGCTCAAGCACTGTGGCCCACCGTCATCGGCGCCGAGGCGCCGCCCGCCGACCGCTTCGCGCTGATTGGCCGCGTCATCGCCAAGCTCAGCGAGCGGCATGTGAAGCGTGAGCGTTTCGTCGACGAGATCCGCGCGCAGATCCCGCAGCTGGAGGACTGGATTCGCCGCCACGACCTGCTGACGCTGGACCCGAGCAAGCCGCTCGTCGTGCGCGAGACGCCGCTCTACCAACGCGGCGTGGCCGGCGCCGGCATCGAGGCGCCCGGCCCCTACCGGCCGCAGGACCGCACCTTCTACAACGTCACGCCGCTGGACGACCTCAAGCCCGAAGAGGCCGAGAGCACGCTGCGCGAATACAACCACTGGATCCTGCAGATCCTCAACATCCACGAGGCCGTGCCCGGCCACTACACCCAGCTCGTCTACGCCAACCAGGCGCCCAGCAAGGTCAAGGCGCTGTTCGGCAGTGGCTCCATGATCGAAGGCTGGGCCGTGTATGGCGAGCGCGTGATGATCGAGAGCGGCTACGGCGCCTCACCCGAGATGGCGCTGATGTGGGGCAAGTGGCATCTGCGCTCCGTCACCAACACCATCCTCGACTACAGCGTGCATGTGCTGGGCATGAGCGAGAAGGACGCGCTGGACCTGCTGGTGCGGCAGGCCTTCCAGACCCAGCGCGAGGCGACCGAGAAGTGGCGTCGCGTGCAGCTGACATCGGTGCAGCTGACGAGCTATTTCAGCGGATACAGCGAGATCGTGGCGTTACGGGAGCGGTTGAAGTCAAAGCCCGGCTTCAGCCTCAAGGCTTTCCATGAGAAGTTCCTCAGCTATGGCAGTGCGCCGGTGAGGTTGATCGCGGCAGAAATGTGACTCCCTCGCTCGGTCTTGCCTGCTGAACGCGGCAAGCCTGATTGGCCTTGCAGGCCACGCAGCCGACCGAAGCCTCCGAGGGGACGGCGATGTTCGCCGCATTGAGCCGCAAGCACATCAGCGCTGGAAATGCACACGTTGGGTTTCACCGCAGTCACCCCAACCGGGCTTAATGGACGGGTTGACAAGCTTGCGCCGCACAGTAGAGGCATTCCTCCGTGCCAGTAGAAACGCTTTGGAGGAGCGCGGCACACGGATGTACAGCCGCAGTGCAGCCTGAAGACGGCCTTGGTCAAAAAGCGAGTTTGCAATGTTGTACAGAAGATCCCCCTTTCGCCTCCATGCGGCGCGGGCCCGAGCACGTCGGAAGTAGCGTTCTGCAGAGTGAGGCTTACCAGACTCGCTAAAGCACGAACCCAGGGCCCAGAGCGTATCGACGTCTCCTGGGCTGAGAGCCAACGCTTTGAAGAACACGCGTTTAGCAGACCTCATGTCGCCAGCGCGATACAACGAATCAGCTTCGCGAAAACGCGCCAGGTGCTGCTCCCACGTCGCTTCGTAGTTCATAGGAAAAACCTGTCACGTACCTTTGGCGGCGTTGCCTCGGCATCGTCCGCCACCCACACCGGCCCCGACCCCTCATTGCGCTTCCAACGCCTCGGCACCTGATCCAGGGCAATGAACCACGCCGTCAGCCCGCCATTCGCGTCGATGCGAAAGCGCAAGAACCCCTTGTGGTCCTGCCCATCCAGCGCCGAGTAGCCGTTGTTGGTCAGGTAGCCCAGCCATGACATCCCCGCCAGGTAGGCGCCGAAGATGAAGGCCCCCACCAGCCCGCCGATGCTGAACACCATCAGCCCCACCAGACAGGAGTGCACGATGAGCCCGGCGGGTGCGGTGCGGTCGGCGATCCAGCTCAATTCGCCCACCAATTGGTGGCCCCAGAACTCCAGGCTGTAGACGGCCAGCACGTGTACCGCCGCGTGCAGCGCGCCTATGCCCCAGGTGATGACCCAGCGGCCGATGGGGTTCATGGTGGGCGGCAGTTCGTCGACCGTTTCGCGGCCCATGACCATGCAGCCGAAGGCCATCAGCAGGTTGATGATGAAGCCCAGCGGGCTGAACACCATGGCCTTGAGCCACAGCATGAAGACATGCCAGTAGTCGCCCATGCCGAAGCGCCACATGGCCTTGAAGCCGTCGGGCTCGAACGAGTCCACGAAGGGCATGGAGTTGAGATACGCGTTGAACCAGTACAGCGCGCCCAGCAGCACGGCGAACCAGGCGTTGCCGCCGCCGCCGCTGGGATCGCGCCGGAACAGCGCCCACAGGTTGGCCACGCAACCGTCGTGAGACGCCTCGGCGCTCGGGTAGACCGTGTCCTCCTGCCGCTCGAACTCGCAGCCAGGGTGCCTGGCCTCGGTCAGGCCGATGGCCAGCGCGGGGCGTGAGGTAAAGGGTTCGGGCGGTATGCAGTCGCGGGTATCGAACTCCGACAGCCGCACCGGCCGCGTCGTCGGCTTGGTGTGCGTGGGGTGGGTGAACGCGCCGCCGGTGCCGCAGGTGACGATGCGGCCCCAGGAGACCGAGTCCCAGCGCATGTAGTGGTGCAGGTCACCGGCCAGGCGCAGCTTGACGCGCCCGCGCAGCAGGCCTTCCAGGCGCTGGTAGCGCTTGGGGTGGCTAGGGTCGGCGCCGTCGCCGATGGGGCGGGTCCAGTAGGGCTCGGGGTAGATGAGGACGACCTTGTCGGTGTCGGCGATGTCGGGCGCCGTGCCGTGCAGGCCCAGCACCAGCGCCTCGAAGCGCTCGTACTGGTCGCGGTCGATGTCATGGGTCAGTGCAAAGTCCAGCCCCAGCACCCACCAGCCGCCGGGCAGCTTGACGCCGAAATAAGTCTGGCGCTGCGGGATGGCCGCGCCCAGCAGCGGCGAGGAGTCGTAGCCACGCACGAAGTAGCGGCTGAAGGTGGACGTGGAGTCCATCCAGTCGTGGTTCTGCGGGATGGCGGCCAGCGTCAGCGGCCGGCCGCGCACCAGCGTCGGCTCGTGGCTGTTGCGCACGGCCTCGAGCATCTCGACGAAGCGGTAGCGGTAGTCCTCGGTGCTGGCGGCGGGGTAGGCCAGGTCGCCGCCGAACAGCAGCAGCTCGCCGCGCGGCAGGCGCTCGCCGTCCAGCACCAGTTCGTCGGCCAGCGCCGCACTGGCGACGGCGTAGCAGGCATTGCCGCCGTCGCCGGTGTCGGCGATGAAGTCGAACCAGAACTCGCCAGCGAAGTCGCCCGTGGCCTCGGGCGCGTGGCGGTCGATGACGACGGGCATAGCGGGCTGGCTCTCGCGGCCGTCGCGGTTGCGGAGTTGGTCCAGCGAGGAAATCACCTGCCGCGCCGCCGTCCACAGCACATCGGGCTGGTACCAGGCGACGGGGTGGCGTTCGTGGGGCGGATTGGCGCGGCCGAGCTTGGGGGAGGGCATGGGCCGGGATGATGTCCGGCCAGGTCCCCGGGATCAAGCGCCGCGTGTGCGGTGCCCGGCAGCGGCCTTGTAGGCGTTGATCTCGGCGGCCACCTCGGCCGGGGCGATGACGTCGGCGATGTAGTTGAAGCCATCCGGCGCCAGCGCCTCGACGCGGTCGAGGATGGCATCCAGCCCCTCGCGGCGGTTCATCTCGACGATGCGCGCGCACAGCGGCCGGCGTTCGTCCTCGTAGGCGGCCAGCGCGGTGTCGAGGTCGTCGTGGTGGGTCAGCGCATCGGTCAGCGCCTGCGCGTCCATGATGGCCTGTGTCGCGCCGTTGGAGCCTATGGGGTACATCGGGTGCGCGGCATCGCCCAGCAGCGTCGTGGGGCCGAGTTGCCAGCGCGCCAGCGGGTCACGGTCCACCATGGGCCACTCCAGCATCTGCTCGGCGCCGGTGATGAGGCCGGGCACGTCCAGCCAGTCGAAGCGCCAGTTGCCGAAGGTGGGCAGCAGGTCGTCCAGCTTGCCGGCACGGCTCCAGTCGGCGCGGTCGGGGGCGGTCAGGCCCGGCGTGGGCGGCTGCACGCGGCGGTCGGCGATCCAGTTGATGAGCTGCAGGCCGTCGGCTCGCGGCGCACCGATGGGATAGACGACGAACTTGGCCTGGCTGTGGCCGGCCTGCACCATGGTGCGGCCGTCCAGGAAAGGCGGCGCCCAGGACGTGCCGCGCCACATCATGACGCCACGCCAGCAGGGCGAGCCCTCGTCGGGCGCCAGGCGCCGGCGCAGCGCGGAGTGGATGCCGTCGGCGCCGACGATGAGGTCGGCCGCCAGCTCGCGCGGGCCGTCTGCCGTGTCGATCAGCGCGACATTGCCGTCGCGCACGCCCACGACACGCTGGCCGCCCAGCACGGTGAGCTTGGCGCTGGCCTCTCGCCACAACATCATCTGCAACTCGCCGCGGTGGATGCTGAACTGCGGGTGGCTGTAGCCGCCCTCGATGCCGCGCGGGTCGCGGTAGATGGCCTGGCCATGGCGGTTGGCGAACACCAGCGCCGAGGTCTCGACCGCCATGCCGCGCAAGGCGGGCAGCAGGCCCAACTCGCTCAGCACGCCCACCGCATGCGGCAGCAGGTTGATGCCCACACCCAGGGGCTTGGGTTCGCGCACGGCCTCCAGCACGGTGACGTCATGCCCGCGCGCCTGCAGCGCCAACGCCGCCGTGAGCCCGCCGATGCCACCGCCTGCGATCAAGATGTTCATGACTTCAGGGTAAGCGAGATGGTTGCACTGTGCAACTAAAACTAACCTGTAGAGGTGAAGACCGACAGCCCCGATCCCGAAGGCCTGATGCTGCCCGTGCCCGGTGTGGACTACGGCCCGCTGGACGGCCTGCTGGGCTATGCGCTGCGCCGCGCGCAGAACGCGCTGTACCTCGACTTCTACCGCGCCACTGCCGAGTGGGACGTCAGCCCGCAGCGCTTCGCCGCGCTGGTGCTCATCGCCCGCAACCCCGGCCTGCGCCAGAGCCTGCTGGCCCAGGCCATGGGCTTGCACCGCAGCGGCGCACTGCGCCTGACCGACTGGCTCACAGCCCAGGGCTGGGCCGAGCGTCGCGACGCGCCGGACGACGCGCGCGCCTGGGGTCTGCACCTCACGCCCACCGGCAAGCGCCGCCTCACCAAGCTGGAGGCGGCCGTGGCCGAACACGACCGCGCCCTGTTGGCCGCCCTCGGCGACCAGGGCATTGCACTCAAGGCCGGGCTGGATCGCCTCGCCTGGGTGGCCACCGCACAGAGCACCGATCCGCAGAAGAAACCCAGGAGACAGAAATCATGATGGACCGCCGCCACCTTCTTGCCTCACTCGCCGCCTTGCCGCTCGCGGCCCGCGCCCAAGGTCAGCCGCCGCGCATCCTCGTCGGCTTCCCGGCCGGCGGCTCGGTAGACACCACGGCGCGTCGCTTCGCCGAGTTCGCTCGCGGCAAGCTGGCCGAGACCGTGCTCGTCGAGCAGAAGGTGGGCGCCGGTGGCCGCATCGCCATCGCCGGCCTGAAGGACGCCGCGCCCGACGGCCAGACGCTGCTGCTCAGTCCGTCGTCCATGTTCACCATCTACCCGCACGCCTACAAGAAGCTGGCCTACAACCCGGCGACCGACGTCATCCCGGTCACGCCGCTGGCCTTGTCCACCTGCGGCTTCGGCGTCGGCCCCATGGTGCCGGCCGCCGTCAAGACGCTGGCCCAGCTGGCCGACTGGTTCAAGGCCAACCCCGACAAGGCGGCCTACGCGTCGCCGGCAGCGGGCGCCATGCCGCACTTCCTGGGCAACCAGTTCGAGCACGCGGCCGGCCTCAAGCTCACGCATGCGCCCTACCGTGGCGCCGCGCCGGGCATGCAGGACCTGATGGGCGGCCAGATCGCCTCGGGCTGCTTCTCCATCGGCGACTTCCTGCCCCACCTCGCCTCCGGCCGCGTGCGCCTGCTGGGCGTGACGGACAAGGCCCGCTCGCGCTTCGCGCCCGACGTGCCCACCTTCGAGGAGCAAGGTTTCAAGGGCATCGTCGGCGTGGAGAGCTACGGCCTGTTCGTGCCTGCGAAAACGCCGCAGGCCGTGGTCGACAAGCTGGCCGACGTCGCCCGCGCGGCCGTGCGCGAGGCCGGCGTCATCGAGGCGCTGGGCAAGCTGGGCTTCGAGCCGTTGTCGCTGCCGCCGGCGGACTACGCCAAGCGCCTGGCGGCCGAGCGCGACTACTGGGGGCCGGTGGTCAAGGCGTCCGGGTTCAGCTCGGACGACTAAGGCGACGGCGTGCCGCTGCTGAATCCGGTCTGCATCTGCGGCTCGGCCAGCACGACGTTGGCGCGCCGCACGATCTCGGCGCCCAGCTCGCTGCGCGCGCAGGCCACATGGCCCTGGCGGGCTACGGCCTGTTCCACCAGCGGCAGCAGGCGCAGCCCGTCAAGCTGCAATGCGTGTGCGGCGGCCAGCGCGGCCGGCTCGAAGGGCAGCATCAGCACGCCGTCGACGCGGCCGCGCTCCAGCATGCGCAGCAGGTTGAGGGCCGGGTTCTGGCTGCTGACGCGCATGACGCGCTGGGCGGGCAGCGCGGCCACGAAGTCGTCGAGCGCAGCACCGTAGGCACGGCCCTCGGCGAGGCCCAGCGTCAGCTCGGGATTGTTCAGCCAGCCCTGCAGCGACAGGCGACCCTTGGCGTCCTGCAGCGGGCGCAGCTGCGGCAGGTCGGCCTGGCGCACCATCAGCCCCGGCGCGACCTGGATGGGGAAGGGGATCGAGAAGGTCAGGAACGTCTCACGCTCGGCGTTCTTCTGCATGCCGAAGGCGCAGGCATTGGGCAGGCCGCGCAGGCTGGCTTCGAGCCGCTTGGGCGGCACGGTGACGATGCGGTGCTGGAAGCCCTTCAGCCGGGGCAGCAGCCGGCCCAGGGCCTGGTCCAGCACGCCACGGCCCTGCATGGGGCCTTCGGTGATGTACAGCGGCGGCAGGTCGTAGCGCAGCCACTGGACCTCGGGCTCGGCCGCTGGCGCAGCTTGCGCCGCCCGCGCCAGCAAGGCGAGGGCGGTGAGCAGGCTGAGGCTGGAAGAGACCATGGGCGGCGCTCAAAAACCCGATCGTCGCACGCCCACCGTCGACGATTAGCATGCCGGCTTCACTTCACGAAAGCCCCAATGCTCTGGCGCCGACTGACCATTGGCCTCGCTGTCTTCCTCGCCCTGAACGCCGCGCAGGCGGCCACGGACACTGCGCGCCTGCAGTCGCTGCTGACCGGGCAGCAGTACGCCGCCGCGCGTGTCGATCTCGACGCGCTGCTGCGCGCGCCGCAGCCCACCGCCGCGGAGCGCGAGCTCATCTACCAATGGCTGTTCGCCCGCGACGACGGTGCCGCCATTGCCCGCCGCACACGCGATGTGCTCAAGGACGTGCAGGTGGACGCGGTCGACCTGCTGGCCGCCGGCCGCCTGGCGCTGGACCGGCGCGACTTCGAGCGCGCCAGGCAGTGCTTCGAGCGGGCGCTGCGCAAGGCCGTCCGCCCCGTCGACCAGGCCCAGGCCCGGCGCGGCCTGGGCCAGCGCCATTACCAGTTGCGCGAGTTCGATGCCGCGCTGGTTCAGCTGGAGCAGGGCCTGGCCGCCGAGCGCACGGCGGACGGCCTCTCGGCGCTGGCTGACACCTTGATTCGTCTCGGTCGCACCGAGGACGCCATCGCCGCCGCCGAGGGCGCCGTCGCACTGAACCGCCACCACGAGGCGGCGCACTACCTGCTCGGCAACGGCTATTCGCGCGAGAACTACACCCAGCTCGCCGCCCGGCTGGGCCCTGCCTTCGCGCCGCTGCTGGCTGATGTGCGGCGCGCGTCCGACGCCTTCGAGCAGGGCGACTTCGACGCGGCGCTGGCCATCAGCTTTGCCGTGCTGGAGCGTTGCCCCCAGCTGGGCCGCGCGCACGCCATCGCCGCCAAGGCGCTGGAGTCGCAGCGCCTGCTCATCGACGTGCACCGCGCCGACTACGAGCGCCGCTTTGCCGCCACGCCCATGCCTGCCGTGCCGGGCATCGAGCGCTACGTGCTGAACTGGCAAGACCTGTCGCCGCGCCACAAGAAGCGCGTGGCGCTGTCCGTCGCGCCGTGGAAGGCCTTCATCCCGGTGCTGGTGGAAGGCGGCGCACGGCACTTCATCAAGCCGATGTGGATGCGCCTGTCCGAGACGCCCGAGGCCCATGCACTGAAGGATGCGCGCATCGGCTACGACTCGCGCCTGTGGGACGACGTGCGCGGCATGGGCGGCCATTTCACGGTGACCGGCATCGAGGACGTCGAGCGCAACATCTTCGACAAGTACAACACCGTGCTGCACGAGCTGACCCACCAGGTGCATGGTGTGCTGACGGCCGACCAGTCGCGCCAGATCGAGGCGCTGTACCAGCAGGCCAAGCAGCGCGACGCGAAGACCCGCAACGGGTTTCTGTCGCGCTACGCGGGCGGTTCGGTGTGGGAATACTTTGCCGAAGGCGCCAACGCGCAGGCCTCGCCCCGGCGCGATGCGTTTGATGGCCGCGAGATCGTGCGCGAGCGCCTCATCGCGATGGACCCGGCGCTGCGCACGCTGGTGCAGCGCCTTTTTGCCCAGCGCGACACCCGCGCCAGCCTGCCGGTGGCCCTGGTCAACGCCGGCAACCAGAAGCTCGAAGGCGGCAAGCTCGCCGACGCCACGCCGCTGTTCGACCGCGCACTCGCCTTGGCGCCGCACGACGAGAGCGCCCTGGCTGCGCGCCTGAGTGCGTTGGCGCTGGAAGGCAATGGCGGGGCAGCGCGCGAGCTGGCCGGCCGCGCGCTGGCCCGCCACCCGCACAGCGGTGCGCTGCGCGTGGCGGCGGCCGATGCGCTGTGGCACGGCGGCAGCCCGCTGGCGGCCGAGGTGCTGCCGGGGCTGTCACGCGGCCTTGACCAGCTCAAGGGCGAAGACCGCTTCCGCGTCGACCTCGCGCTGGCCGACCACTACCGCCGCCTGGGCGATGTGCCGCGCGCGCTGGCCGCCTACCAGGCCGTGCTGGCCTACCAGGGCGATCAGCCCGAGGCGCTGTGGGGCCACGCGGCCACGCTGGCGCTGGATGGCCAATGGGACGAAGCCTTCAAGCAGTACGAGGCCGTGATCCGCCTGCGCACCGGCCTGCTGGCGCTGCGCCGTGACTATGCGCTGGACCTGCTGCGCGCCGGTCGCCGCGAGCCGGCGCGCTTGCAGATCAAGGCCGCGCTGCTGCTGGACCCGCGCGACCCCGACACGCTGGCGTTGCAGTCCTGGCTCGCCTTGGCCGATGGCGATGCGGCTGCGGCCCAGCGGGGTGCCGCAGAGGCCCTCGTGCTCGGCCCCTGGAGCGACCTGGCCCTCATCGTGCAGGCCGGCGCTCTGCAGGCACAAGGGCAGGGCCAGGCCGCCCAGGCTGCACTCGCGCCGCTGCGCCAGCGCATCGCCGCCGCCACACCGCCGAACTACGTCTTCCGGCCCGAGAAGTCGGAGTGGCTGTCGGTGCACACCCTGCCCGCCGCCGAACGCCGCGTCATGGAGTTGCTCGTCAAGTGAGAGCTTTTCTGCGGCGCCTGGAGGCGGCCCATCTGAACGGCATGGCCGTGGCCTTGGGCGTGGCGGCGACCCACCTCGGCATCGGCGCCTTGTTTGGCGAGACGGCCGGCCTGGCGGCGGTTGGTGGGGCCGTCTGCGCCAGCCTCACCGACGTGCCCAACCCGCCGCAGCGCGTGTTGCCGCGCGTGCTGCCGGCCGCGTTCGCCGCCGCCCTCGTGACGCTGCTGGTGGGCCTGGCCGATGGCTCGCTGGCGCTGACCGTGGCGCTGATCGCTGTCGTCGCTTTCCTGTCGCTGATGACGCTGGCCTGGGGCGCGCGTGCCGGGCCCATGTCCTTCTCGCCCGTGCTGGCCATGGTGTTCGCGATGGCCTGGGACCGCACGGCCGGTGCTGCCTCGCCGGCCGAGCACGCGCTTTGGGTGGGTGTGGGCGGCTGCGTCTACGCCGGCTGGGCGCGGGGCGCGGCCGTCGTGCTGCGGCACCGGCTGCGTGAACTCGCGCTGGTGGAGGCCTTGCGCGCCAGCGTGCGCCGCGTGCGCTCGCGCGCCCAGCGCATCGCGCTGGCTGTGGGCGCCGACGAGTCCCGCATCCGCGCGTCCATCGCTGACGACGTCGTGCTGGCCGACGCGCTGCAGGCCGCGCGCGACCAGGTCTACGCCGCGCGTCGCTCGCCGCGCAGCCGCCGGCAGACCGACCTCGTGCTCGGGCTGATCGAACTGCGCGACCTGCTGCTGGCCAGCCGGCTCGACACGGAGCTGCTGGGCCAGGACTTCCCCGGCCGCCAGTGGCGCGCTGCGCTGGCCGACACGCTGCGCCAACTGGCCGACGTGCTGGCTGCGCTGGCCGACACGCTGGCCTATGGCGCGCCGCTGCCAGAGGTCTCGGCCGAGGCCTGGCGTGCCCAGCTCGCCGCACGCCTGGCGGACATTCACGCGCCGGCCGGCGACTCACGCACCCACCTTGTTTCGGCGCTGGAGTCGCGTGTCGGCCACATGCTGGGCGACGTCTGCGCCATGGTCGCCCGCCAGGCGCGCGTGGACGATGTCGACAGCCCCTGGACCTGCGAGAAGCTGGCGCCCTTCGTGTCGCCCGAGGGCTGGCCGCTGGCCGCGCTCAAACCCCACCTGACGCTGCAATCCAGCGTCATGCGGCATGCGCTGCGTTCGGCGCTGGCGCTGTCCCTGGCCTACTGGCTGGGTGCCTCGCTGCCGTGGGCGGCGCACCCGTTCTGGCTGATGCTGAGCGTGGCCGTCGTGCTGCGCGGCAACCTGGAGCAGACGCTGGCGCGCCGCAACGAACGCATCATTGGCACGGTGCAGGGCTGCCTGTTGGTGCTGCTGCTGGCCCATGTGGAATGGGTGCCGGCGCTCAGCGTGATCTTCATCGCTGCGGTCGGTACGGCCCACGCCTATGTGAACCGCCGCTACCGCGTTGCCGCCACAGCCGCCACGCTGATGGCGCTGCTGCAGCCGCTGATGCTGGACCCGACCAGCAACCCTTTCATCGGCGAGCGCCTGGCCGACACCTTCATCGGCGCGGGCCTGGCCTGGTTGTTCAGCTTCGTGCTGCCGAGCTGGGAGCGCGCTGCCGTGCCGCGGCTGGGCGCACGGCTGCGCGGCGCGCTGGCGCGGCATGCGGCCAACATGCTGCGCTGGTCGCCCGGCGCCGAGGACCGGCTTGCCCAGCGTCTGTCGCGCCAGCAGGCCTACACCGCGCTGGCGGCGCTGGCCGGGGCGGGCCAACGCACGCGCGTCGAGCCCGAGAGCGTGCGCCTGCCCGACGCCCAGATCGAGGCCGCCTTGAGCCACGGCTACCGCCTCATGGCGCTGCTGGGCGCTGTGCAGCAGCAGGTGCTGCGCCGCGCCGACCGGCTTGACGCTGCGAAGGCCGAGGCCGCGTTGCCACTGGCCCGCAAGGCCTGTGTGGACGTGCTCAACGGCGAGCCCGCCACGGGCGCAGATCCCGCAGAGATCCCCGATGCCGATGCGGGCGCCTGGCCCGAGCACCTGGGCCAGCAAGACCTGACACCCTGGCTGCTGAGGCGCCTCAGGCTGTGCCGCATCGAAGCGCGCGAGTTCGTCGCCGCGCTGAACCAACTTCAACCCCCCGCAGGAGAAACACCATGAGCATTCAAACCCGCGCTGCCGTTGCCTGGAAGGCCGGCCAACCCCTGACCATCGAAACCCTCGACCTGGAAGGCCCGCAGGACGGCGAAGTTCTCGTCGAGGTCAAGGCCACCGGCATCTGCCACACCGACGACTTCACGCTGTCGGGCGCCGACCCCGAAGGCCTGTTTCCGGCCGTGCTGGGCCACGAGGGCGCCGGCGTCGTGCTGGAGAGCAAGGTGCCCTGGCTGAAGGCCGGTGACCACGTCATCCCGCTGTACACGCCCGAGTGCCGCGAGTGCAAGTTCTGCCTGAGCCGCAAGACCAACCTGTGCCAGTCCATCCGCGCCACGCAGGGCAGGGGCCTGATGCCCAACGGCACGTCGCGCTTCTCGCTGAACGGCGAGCCCATCTTTCACTACATGGGCACCAGCACCTTCTCCAACCACATCGTCGTGCCGGGCATCGCGCTGGCCAAGATCCGGCCTGACGCACCTTTCGACAAGGTCTGCTACATCGGCTGCGGCGTGACGACCGGTGTGGGCGCGGTGCTGTATTCGGCCAAGGTCGAGGCGGGGGCGACGGTGGTGGTGTTCGGTCTGGGCGGCATTGGCCTGAACGTCATCCAGGGTGCCAAGCTGGTGGGTGCCGGCAAGATCATCGGCGTGGACATCAACCCGGCCCGCGAGGCGATGGCGCGGCGCTTCGGCATGACGGATTTCGTCAACCCGAAGGACCATGCCAACCTCGTCGACCACATCGTGCAGCTGACCGACGGCGGCGCGGACTACTCGTTCGAATGCGTCGGCAATGTGCAGTTGATGCGCCAGGCGCTGGAGTGCACGCACAAGGGCTGGGGCCGCAGCATCATCATCGGCGTGGCGCCGGCGGGTGCGGAGATCTCGACGCGGCCGTTCCAGTTGGTGACGGGGCGTCATTGGGAAGGGTCAGCCTTCGGCGGCGCGCGGGGCCGGACGGACGTGCCCAAGATCGTCGACTGGTACATGGAAGGCAAGCTGCACATCGACGAGCTGATCACGCACAAGCTGAAGCTGGAACAGATCAACGAGGGGTTTGAGCTGATGCGGCGAGGAGAGAGTATTCGCTCGGTTGTGGAGTTCTGATTTTTGGGTGCGTTTTCGGGGCTGTCTGCCTGATCGGTGCATTGCCGGGCGGGACTCCCGGCAATGCACCGAGCAGACAAGCAGTTCGCAAACGTGGTGCCCCACTCCCCCCGCTTTGCAATTCATGTGGGAAGCCACACCGCCGCGCCCATCGATCAAACCTAAGCTGCCGCCCAACCCAGTTCCACTCGCAGAACTGACCGGAGCCGCGCATGCAAGCCACAGTCACCCCCACCACCGGGCCACAGCCTTTCTACAAGTCGCTGTACTTCCAGGTCATCACTGCCATCGTCATCGGCGTGCTGGTGGGCCACTTCTTCCCGCAGACGGGCGAGGCGCTCAAGCCGCTGGGTGACGGCTTCATCAAGCTGATCAAGATGATCATCGCGCCCATCATCTTCTGCACGGTGGTGGTGGGTATCGCGGGCATGGAGGACATGAAGCGCGTCGGCAAGACCGGCGGCTATGCGCTGCTGTACTTCGAGATCGTCTCGACCTTGGCCCTCATCGTCGGCCTCGTCGTCGTCAATGTGCTGCAGCCGGGCGTCGGCATGCACGTCGACCCGACGACGCTGGACACCAAGGCCATCGCCGCCTACACCGCGCCCGGCAAGATGCAGGGCACGGTGGACTTCCTGCTGGCCATCATCCCGACCACGGTGGTGGATGCCTTCGCCAAGGGCGAGATGCTGCAGGTGCTGCTGTTCTCGCTGCTGTTCGGCTTTGCGCTGCACCGCTTTGGCGGCCGCGGCACGCTGGTGTTCGACGGCATCGAGAAGACGTCCCACGTGCTGTTCGCCATCGTCGGCATGATCATGAAGGTCGCCCCCATCGGTGCCTTCGGCGCGATGGCGTTCACCATCGGCAAGTACGGCCTGGGCTCGTTGGTGCAGCTGGCGAAGCTGATGGGCTCGTTCTACGCCACCTGCCTGATCTTCATCTTCATCGTGCTCGGCACCATCGCCAAGGCGCACGGCTTCTCGATCTGGAAGTTCATCAAGTACATCAAGGAAGAGCTGTTCATCGTGCTGGGCACCTCCTCCAGCGAGTCAGTGCTGCCGCGCATGATGGCCAAGCTGGAGAACCTGGGCGTGCGCAAGTCCACGGTCGGCCTGGTCATCCCGACCGGCTACTCCTTCAACCTCGACGGCACCTCCATCTACCTGACCATGGCGGCCGTGTTCATCGCCCAGGCGACCGACACGCCGATGACGCTGACGCAGCAGCTCACGCTGCTGGGCGTGCTGCTGCTCACCAGCAAGGGCGCAGCGGGCGTGACGGGCAGCGGCTTCATCGTGCTGGCAGCCACGCTGTCGGCCGTGGGCGGCGTGCCGGTGGCGGGGCTGGCACTGATCCTGGGCATTGACCGCTTCATGTCCGAGGCGCGCGCGCTGACCAACCTGATCGGCAACGGCGTGGCCACGGTCGTCGTCGGCAAGTGGACGGGTGACCTGGATACCGACCGCATGAATGCCGTGCTGAACAACGAAACACCCGCAGAAGCGGACGAACCGGAGGCGGTGCTAGACGCCGTGGACCAGCGCATGGCGCGGTAACGTCGGGGGCATGGAACTCTTGTCAGAACACGGTTGCTTTGGCGGCAGCCAACGCTTTCACCGCCACGATTCGGCCGAGATCGGCCTGCCCATGCGCTTCGCGCTGTTCGTGCCGCCGCAGCCGAAGGCGCTGCTGGTCTACCTTGCCGGCCTGACCTGCACCGAGGAGACCTTCACGACCAAGGCCGGCGCGCAGCGTCTGGCGGCCGAGCTGGGCCTGGCGCTGCTGATGCCCGACACCAGCCCGCGGGGAGCCAACGTTGCGGGTGAAAGCGAGGCCTGGGACTTCGGTGTCGGCGCCGGCTTCTACCTGGATGCGACGCAACAGCCTTGGGCGACCCACTGGCGCATGGAGAGCTATCTCCTCAACGAGTTGCTGCCGCTGGTTCAGCGCGAGACCGGCCTGGGCCGCGTCGGCCTGTTCGGCCACTCCATGGGTGGCCACGGCGCGCTGACGCTGGCGCTGCGCCACCCGGGCCGCTTCCAGTCGCTGTCTGCCTTCGCGCCGATTGCCGCGCCCATGCACTGCCCCTGGGGCCGCAAGGCGTTCGGCGGCTACCTCGGCGAGGACCGCGCGCAATGGGCGGCTCACGACGCCAGCGAGCTGATGCGATTGCAGCGCAGCGCGCCTTACCCCGGCGGCATCCTGATCGACCAGGGCCTGTCCGACAAGTTCCTTGCGGAGCAACTCCACCCCGATGCCTTCGAGACCGCCTGCGCGGCGGCCGGCCAGCCGCTGACGCTGCGCCGCCACGCCGGCTACGACCACGGTTATTACTTCATCGCCAGCTTCGTCGACGACCACCTGCGCCACCACGCCAAACAACTGCTTTGACGTTCGCCGCACGACCGTGCTAAATTGCGGACATGGAAACCCGCACCGAACGCGCCGAAGCCACGCTGGCCGCCATCGTCGACAAGGCGCTGGCCATGGCCGCCGCTGAAGGGCTGGAGAGCCTGAGCATCGGTGAGGTCGCCAAGCGCCTGGGCCTGTCCAAGAGCGGCGTGTTCTCGCGCGTCGGTTCGCGCGAGCAGCTGCAGGTGGCCGTGCTGCTGGAGTACGACCGGCGCTTCCAGCAGTCCGTCTTCGTGCCGGCCATGAGCCAGCCGCGCGGCCTGCCCCGGCTGGACGCCATCATGCGCCGTTGGCTGGCCCGCGCCTCCAACACCGACCGCACGCTCTCCTGCCTCTACACGGCCGGCGCCTTCGAATACGACGACCGCGATGGCCCCGTGCGCGACCAGTTGGAGGACGGCGTGCGCCGCCTGCGCGCCGCGCTGCGCCGCACCGTGCTGCAGGCCGTCGAGGCCGGGCACCTGCGGGCGGACCTGGACGCCGATCAGTTCGTCTTCGAGATGGACGCGCTCTTCACCGGCCTGCTGCGCGACACGCGTTTCCTGCGCGACCCTCTGGTCCACGAGCGTGGCATCAGGGCTTGGGAGCGCATGCTGGCCGCCGCGAAAGTGCCGGATTCCACTCGCTGAGTTTTTTTGCCAACGCGTCGCACGGTCGTGCGAAATATGGAGCCTTCATGACCACCCACAACCCCGCCGCCGCCTTCTTCGCCTC
>Ga0187845_1000690_pt1 | contig 19940 bp, 21 predicted proteins | sample SpaLakP09_SKY_68_FD_134515 | JGI IMG/M metagenome (GOLD analysis project Ga0187845, IMG submission 134515) | Oligotrophic lake water microbial communities from Sparkling Lake, Wisconsin, USA - SP09_SKY_68 | ecosystem: Environmental > Aquatic > Freshwater > Lake | place: USA: Sparkling Lake... | reverse complement strand
GATCCCAAATGCACCATTGCAGATTCTATTTAGTCTGATCTTGCTATACGTCGCTATCCGCTTACTTCATCAAGCTCGTAATGAAATCAAAGGTATTCCTGAAGAACACAGAAAGCCTCCACCCTGCCTTATGAATCCTGCTGCTGGAAAACTCCAATGGACCCTACCCTGTGCACGCGCTCTCATGGTGGCCGGCAGCCTCGCAGGGTTTTTATCTGGCTTATTAGGTGTTGGTGGTGGCTTCATCATCGTGCCGGCACTCAAGCGCTATACCGACCTGCCAGTGAACTCTATTGTGGCAACCTCTCTTGGAGTGCTTGCCATCATCACGGGCGGGGGTGCTATTTTCTCGGCAGCTGCAGGTAATCTCAACATCCTCATTGCCGCACCGTTTGCGATCGCAGCCTTGGGTGGATTACTACTGGGCCTACTTTTAGGTAAAAAATTGAGTGGCCCGCATACTCAGCTGATTTTTTCTATCTTCACACTGGTGATTGCTATTAGCCTTCTTGCTAAAGGTGTAATGCTTATAAAGACTTAAAGCGCTCTAATAATTTAGGCCAGAAAAGATTCACCACCAAACCGGTAATGACCAAACTAGCTGCCATCATTTTCCAAAGTGGTAGGGACTCATCTAAAAAGAAAGCAGATGCTCCCATGCCAAAAATTGGAACCAGCAAAGGCGCGGGAGCTACTAGCGCAGCGGGGTGTTTTGATAAGAGCCAAGCCCAAGCGGCATAACCAAACAAGGTATTACCCCAAGATTGCCAAAGAACTCCGACCCAAGCTCCAATTGGGGCAGCAAGAGTGAGATCCAAAAGATGTACCACCCCACCCTCAAAGACCAGGGCGATCAGTACCAGCGGTGGAATCGAGAAAGCGCTGGCCCAAACCACATAAGACAACATATTGATTGAGCCTGCTTGCCGACTGACTGTATTAGCAATTCCCCAAGAGAAGCCCCCAAAGACCACAAGCGCAAGTCCTAAAAAGGTTGTTGTTGAGTCTGTATGTAGCGCAATAATTCCTAGTCCCGTCATAGAAATGGTCACTGCAATAGCTTGGTAACGCTTGAGGCCTTCTTTGGCGAAAAACATGGCAAAACCAATCGTGAAGAAAACCTGTGTCTGAATTACTAGCGATGCCAAACCTGGGGAGATTTGGCTATTAATAGCGTAATACAGCACACCGAACTGCCCTACTCCTGTAGCCAACCCATAAACACAAAGGTTGCTCCAGGATACTTTTGGTCTGGGTACAAAAAAGACGATTGGCAGAAACGCAAAAAAGTAGCGTAGGGCTGCAAAATAAAACGGCGGAAATGCAGAGAGGCTATTCTTAATAACCACAAAGTTGGTACCCCACACCGCAACAATGACAAGTGCTAGGAATAGATGACTCGTTGGCAGACTAGGATGCAACTGCGTACTAGAATATGTTTTGGGACTATTCACCAGTGAGCAATTCAGCGGCGCGCTGCGCAATCATCATCGTGGGTGCCGCGGTATTACCCGAGGTAATGAAAGGCATTGCAGAGGCATCAACTACTCTCAGATGATGAATACCCCTCACCCGCAATTGAGAGTCTAGGACTGCCATAGGATCATCGTCAAGACCCATCTTGCAGGTGCCTACTGGATGAAAAATCGTTGTACCGATATCACCGGCAGCCTTAATCAGCTCATCATCAGTTTGATATTGTCTACCCGGCTTGTACTCATCTAGTGTGTAAGGCTTGAGTGCTCGACTCTCCACAATCTTGCGCGTAAGACGTATTGCGTCGGCTGCTACCTTGCGATCTTCATCAGTGGATAAATAATTTGGTGCAATTACTGGAGGGGCTTCTGGGTCAATCGAATTGATATGGACACTGCCACGCGAGGTGGGCCGCAAGTTGCATACACTGGCTGTAATCGCATTAAAAGAATGTAAATCTTCGCCAAACTTTTCTAGCGATAAAGGTTGAACGTGGTACTCCAAGTTTGCTGATGACTGTTCAGGCGAGCTATAAGCAAACGCGCCCAATTGAGAAGGTGCCATCGACATCGGACCGGAGCGATTCAATACATACTCCATACCAATCATTAATTTACCTAGCAATGAATTTGATTTGGTATTGAGCGTCTTGATGCCATTTACTTTATAGATCATGCGTAATTGCAAATGGTCTTGGAGATTCTCGCCCACGCCTGGCAAATCTGCAATCACTGGAATCCCTAATTTATTGAGATGCGCTGCAGAACCAATACCCGAGCGCTCTAGGATCTGCACACTACCAATGGAACCGGCACTTAAAATGATCTCACCTTGATTGGCGATATCACAGAGTGCTTGAGTTGTTTTGCCATCCCTGATAAATTGCACGCCATAGCAATCCTTCTTGCTAACATTAATCAATAATGTATCGACTATGGCCTCGGTGACTACCGTGAGATTGGCTCGCTTGGCAGCATCACGCAAAAAAGCTTTGGAGGTGTTGAGGCGCCAACCTTTGCGCTGATTTACATCAAAGTAACCTACACCAAAATTATCACCTTGATTAAAGTCATTTGATGCCGGAATGCCTGCTTCTACCGCAGCTTCTTTAAATATATCCATGATGGGCCAACGCAAACGCTGCTTAGAGACAGTCCATTCACCGCCTTTACCATGCCATTGATTTGCGTCACCGTGATAGTCCTCGAACGCCTTATAACGTCTCAAGGCATTTTCCCAAGACCAAGAATCATCACCTGTTGCCTTAACCCAAGAGGCGTAATCACCTTCCTGACCACGCATATAGATCATGCCGTTGATAGATGAACAACCGCCCAGCACCCTACCTCGTGGATACAGCAATGAACGGCCATTTAAGCCTGGTTCGGTAGTAGTTTTAAAGCGCCAGTCCGCTCTTGGGTTATCAATGCAATACAAATAACCCACTGGTACATGAATCCAGATGTAGTTGTCATTCTTGCCGGCTTCAATCAGAAGAACACGTTTAGTAGGATTCTCAGTCAAGCGCTTAGCCAGCATACAGCCTGCGCTACCAGCGCCGATGATGATGTAGTCGTATGTGTTGACTGGAGAGGCTGAGGTCATGTCTCTATTTTTTGTAGATCTATATTTTTCATCCCTATTATTCACCACAATGACCTTTATGAAGAAATTTAGCATTTAGGCCGAATACCCTAAATACCCGTTTAAAATAGCACTATGCATGTCAATGAAAAGAACCGCACCCCCAAGAAAGAAGATCTTAATGAGGGGCCTAGCAAGTCAGAATTAAAGCGTCTGATGACCCAACGCCAAAAACTGGCTGAGGTTCTGGCTTCCCTCAGCAGCGATGCCTTGAAGACCATCCCTATGGATGAGGCGATTAAAGCCGCGATTGCTGAAACAAACAAAATCAAAAGTTTTGAAGCGATTCGGCGGCACAAGCAATACCTTGGCAAACTCATGCGCTTTTTGGATGACGAAGAGCTAGATACTATTCAGAAGCGTTTAGATGCGATTCAAGGTGTTAGTAAGGCCGAGACTGCAAAACTTCACCACCTTGAGTCCTTTCGCGATCGACTGATTGCTAACGATGAGACTTTTACCAAGATGATTGAGCAATATCCCGATATGGATATTCAAAATATGCGCACACTCATTCGAAATGCGCGCAAAGAAAAAGAAACCAATAAACCTCCAAAGGCTTATCGCGAAATCTTTCGCGTATTAAAAGATATGGATGTTTAAAGCCTAATTTAGATCTTTAGCTTGCCTGACGGAACTTCAACCCAACGATATAAGTAGTTTGCTGCGATACCACTACAGGCTAGAACTGTAACCATCAGGCTAATAGCAAGAAATCCACTCTCATGTGCATGTAATCCAAGAGCAATGTATAGAGTATTTGCCAATAAGATAAAGGCGAAGTGGATTAAGAACGCACAGAAAGAGCGTGGGCTAGCCCAAGCAACAGTCCTGAGTAGCCTAACCTTCAATACCGAAGTTGCACTCACCTTGGGATAACTGGCATTGCCCCCCACAAATAAGAGCAGGGCTACAAACCAGGCTAAGAAGTTTCTCAACCAAACCTCTTGCAATGTGGAGATTGCAATAATCACCCCGATGACAATGAGCGCCGCCTTAGCCAAGCACTGAATCTTGCTATCAGCAAAGTTTTTTGCAAGATAAGCCAAAACTCCAAGGCCATATGAGCCAATGAAATAAATAAAGAAAGCCTCATACTCAGCAGAACGATTGAAATACAGTAAAGAGCTCACTGCCACAATACTGATAAACCAAATCAATGCCTGATAAGAAGAAAAGGAGATTAGCAATACAGCTAATACTGAATAGAGCTGCCAATCAATTGCTACATACCAAGCGCCAGCAGAAATAGAATCTAATCCCAAGATACCCTGCAAGAAAAACAGGTGAGCTATAAACTGGCCCAGCGTCTCTTGCTCGCCTACAAACTCATCATTAACCCAAAATCGTGCAAGCCAAGCACAAGCAATCGTAAAAATCAGAGCGGCCATATAGGGTGCAAACAAACGCAAGTATCGATTGATGATTGCTCGTAGCAAATTTTGGCTGCTAAATTTTGCATTTGAAAATCTCGTAAGAGACTGAGCTGCCAAATATCCCGCCATCACCAAAAAGATTTGAACTGCATAACGACCATACTCATAGAGCCATATCATCAGACCAGGCAATACTGTCCCCGCATCTACAGCTATCTGACCATAACTGGACAAGTGATGAAGAATGATAAGGATCGCCGCAAAGACCTTGAGAAGGTCTATCAAAAATAATGGGGTGGTTTGCTTCAACGGTTCTAGTGCTTATAGCGGTTACTTAGATTTTGCCTTGCCCATTAAAGAAGCGAGCATCGGATTACTGCTAGCAAGTTCTTTTTTGGTTTTCGCAATGTCCTCAGCAGTACCTGGCTTTGGCGTCTTAGCAGCATTTTTCATACGCTGAGCAGTTGTCAGAGCTAGGTTTTTATAGAGATCGGTTTTTTTCATTGACATGGAGCAATACTCGGTTAAGTTTGTTTCCTACAAGGTGTTATCCACTTTATCAATAAAGTCGCGAATGGTTCGATTAAATGCTTCGGGCTGTTCAATATTAGATAGATGGGCCGCATCTTCCAGAATGACTAGTTTGGATCCATCAATCATGCGATTAAGCACATTAGCTTGATCTACTGTGCAGGCGGGATCTAGGCGACCAGTCAAAATAAGTGTGGGGGCTTTAATCTTGAGCAGCATGGTGGTTTGCGCCATATCTCTTACCGCACTGGCGCAACCTAAATAACCCTCGACCCCAGTAGCCAAGATCATCTCGCGTACCTTAGCAACATCTTGAGGAGCGCGGGCAATAAAGGGAGCTGTAAACCAACGCTTGATCGTACCGTCTACTAAGCCAGCAATACCCTCTTTACGGGCAATTGCGAAACGTTCTTCCCATAAGCTGCGAGGAGGCATTTCACTAGCGGTATCACACAAGGATAAGGAATGCACACGCTCAGGATAGCGAGCACCCAACTGCTGCCCAATCATGCCGCCCATTGATAATCCGATGAAATGGACTTTATCGATCTTAAGCGCATCTAATAGCGCAACTGCGTCATCGGCTAATTGAGAAATACTATAGGGAGCAGGAGTTGTCTGAGAGTTACCATGCCCACGCTTATCAAAACGCAGGATGCGATATCGATCGCTTATTGCAGGCACATTCCAATCCCACATGCTGCAGTCAGACATCAAGCTATTAGCCATCATCACCACATGACCATCGCTAGGTCCATCGAAACGATAGGCTATGTCTACTCCATTGACATTGACGATCTGCTTTTCTAGTTTTTGACTCATTTGCGTCTACTTTCTGACTTATCCAGCAATTTTTATATTTTCCCCCTTGATCATGGCGATCTTTTGGGGAGCATGGTAGATTATCCAATGAAACTATAAAAATACTTAGGAGACATGATGCAAAAGATAATGCTATCCCCTCGCTCGGGCAAAAACAATCTCATACGGGGCTCATTCATCAGCTTAGGCCTTTCTTTGAGTCTGGCTTTTACCCTTGCTTTAAGCCTAATGCCCAATCTCGTCAGTGCGCAGAGCTATCCCAACAGGACCGTGAAGATGATCGTACCCCTGACTGCTGGATCGGGTGCCGACATCGCTGGCAGAATTGTTGCGAAGAATCTTGCAGAAACCTGGAAGCAGTCCGTCATTATTGAAAATCGTCCGGGAGCCGGTGGTGTCATTGGTACCGGCGCAGTCGTCAGCTCTGAGGCTGATGGTTACACACTGTTAGTGCAGTCTGCCTCTTACGCAGCTAACCCAGTGATCTATAAAAAATTGCCGTACGATCCACTTAAGAGCTTAATTGATGTGGACATCCTAGGACAAACACCTTATGTCCTCATCACCTCTACAGATGGCCCTTACCAATCTATTCGTGACTTAGTGATTGCAGCCAAGTCTAAGCCAGGTGAGATTACTTTCGCATCGGCTGGAGTAGGTAGCTCTACCCACCTTGCTGCTGAATACTTCAATCAAATGATGGGTATCAAACTCATTCATGTTCCCTATAAAGGATCCCCAGAAGCCATTCAAGATACGATGGCTGGACGTACCGCTTTTTACATGGCACCATTAGATACTGCCATCGGGCAACTCAAAGGTGGCAAAGTAAGGGCACTAGGAGTCACCAGCAAGGCGCGCAATGCTGCAGTACCTGATATTCCTAGCATCGCAGAGCTTGGCTACCCCACTTTTGAGATCGGTCTGTGGTTTGGCGTATGGGCTCCTGCCGGGACACCAGCTGCGATTGTGAAAAAGATTAATCAAGATATTAATCTGGCCATGCAAAATCCTGAGGTAAAAGCTGCATATGAATCCAAGGGCATTAGGGCCACACCGATGAGCACTCAAGAGTTTAGTAAATTTGTTCGTGACGAAATGGATAAATATCAAAAGATTGCTAAAGACGCCAACATTGAACCTCAGTAATTCAAGTGCAGTAAATTGAATACAACTCACTCTGCACCACTCTGCCAAGCCCCAGATCTAGAAATCCGATCGCCCGAGATTGCATTTCCTTCTGGGGCAGTAGATTGTCATGCCCATGTGTGCGGGCCAGCCCTCGAGTTTCCTTATACCAAGGAGCGCATCTATACTCCGCCAGATGCCACGCTGGCTCAATATGAATCCTTATTGAGTATGCTGGGTATTGATCGTGCGGTCTTAGTGCAGCCGAGTGTCTATGGAACAGATAACCGCGCCATGCTCGCAGCACTGTCCTCCAACCCCGACAAGTTTCGTGGGGTTGCCGTTATCAATCCCGAAATCTCCGATACAGAACTTGAGGCTATGCATTGTGCTGGTGTTCGTGGTATTCGCTGCAATGTCGTGGATGTTACTGATAAATCTGCCGGCTTACCGATCACTGAATTAACTGCCCTAGCCAAACGCATTCAACCCTTTAGCTGGCACTTAGAGTTGCTCGTCCATGTCAATGAATACCCCGATCTCGCCAGATCATTTGCAGATTTTCCAGTGGACTTAGTATTTGGTCATTTTGGCTACTCCAATGTAAAGCATGGCGTACATGACAAAGGTTTTCAAGGGCTTCTAGAACTACTGAGAAATAACAAAGCTTGGGTCAAAATGACTGGCCCCTACCGTATTTGTGATGGGGACTTTCCCTATGAGAATATGCGAGTATTTAATGATGAAGTGATTAAGGCTAATAGCAAGCGCTTAATCTGGGGTAGCGATTGGCCCCATGTCATGGTCAAAAAGCAAATGCCACACGATGCTGATCTATACGATCTCTTTGGGTCGTGGGTAAGCGATCCGAGTCTGAGAAAATCAATCCTCTCAGACAATCCCTGTATGCTATATGACTTTCCAGCCATCACTGGCAATCAATAGACATTAGCAAGAAAGAATACAAACCTCATGGATAACACGCTTACTATTATTCTCGGCATTGTTGCCATGTTGCTCCCCTTAGTTGTAGGCCGCTTGGTATGGAAACGTTTTGATCAATACTTTGGGCGTAATGATGAAGCCTATATGGATACCCTAGAGTACTTCCTGAAGAAGCTCGGTTTCACTATTCTGGTTGCCTTTATTCTTTTGTGGATTGGCATTAGTCTTGTATTTAGTGGTAGTGCTAATCCCTAAATATCTCACTAACAAAGACTGCCTGCCGTGAACGATCAATTCCAAACGATTTTCAATAAAGCAAAACTGAACTTTGCAGTACTTGCCAGCATACTGATGCTGGCAGTCTTAGGAAAGATGACCAATCCTGAGCTCACCAATCAAGTTTTTCAAACTGCAGATCAATTGGTTTCAGATTTGATTTTGTTGTTTGTAGCAATTACCTTAGGCGCCTTCATTCCCAACTTTAAGTTAGTAGTGTTCGGCGCTATTGCAGCCTTTATTGCGGCAGCAATAGCCATTCAGACCGGTAACTTCACTTATCTCACCTTAGACTATCTTTTTGCTGTTCTGATTGTGGTGCTGGGCTTTGCTTCGGTTGCCAATCTGTATAGGCATTACAGAGAAGTTCAGTTTTAGCCCTCTACTTGTCTTTGAGGTAGTCCAAGATATGGTTGATAGCAGGTAAGTCTTTCTCCAAGAATGAATTAAGCTCTTTGTCCGAAATCGCCTGAATTGACACTTTTTTATCTTTACTAACTGTATTAGTAAATGTTAATGCTTTTAAGTTCTCCAGGTTTTGCCAAAGCACGGCTCGAGGTACTGAAATCTTCATTACTGCAATACACTTATCGAGTAAACCCTCCTTCGTGAATAGTCTATCGATTGCTTTGTCTAAACTAGCCAGAACACTATTACCGTATGCAGTAATTGCCTTTTCAACTGCTTGATGAAATTCATTTTTATTCACCTTCATCATTGCTAGATCAATTACGTCTCGGCTAAAAACACTATCATCATTCCATCGATCTGCGTTCGCTAAAAGCTTGCTAGCCACTAAATCAATTCTTGATAGGGTGATAATTTCACCTAGGTAATCTTTGGCTTTGGGGGTATCAAATGCAATGCGCCCCTCCGAAATAATTTCAAACTTAATATTGATATCACCCACTCGAAGCATTACTCGAATACCGTATTGATCCGTGCGAATTTCACGAGCTAAAACTAACTCTCTGCCACTTTTCGTGATAGCTGAGATTCCTTCTGGACTCGTAAGCAATTCACGTAGAGCTCGATACCCAGTAAGATCTGAAACTAAAAAATCAATATCTACTGATTCTCGATACTCGCCGTTCATTAGAGCGATTGCTGTCCCACCACCAAAATAACAAGCGTGATTTTTTAAGACTTGAGCATCAAGTCTTTGAAGAACCTCGAATATCTTCTGGTGATGCTCACGCTTAAACAAGTAAGTTCTCCATGTCTTTTTCCGCAATCAATCTTTGCATGAGAGCTCGTTCATGACTATTAATTTGTTGCACATCCAGGAATCGTTTATTGCGCTCATAGATCCCCCTTGCCTCCACATCAGTAAGGAGTGTATTGACGTCTAACTGCCAAGCTAAAGCTGTTAGCTGAGAGTAATCGCCAATCCGAATATGTGGGTCATCAACCGTAAATGGTATTTTTGACTGCTGATTTTGGGGTGCCTGCTCATCTGCAGTCAAAACCCCCAAATGAAGCCCAAGCGCCTGGCAGACCTGCAAATACGCTCCCAAGCTAACTGAAGTTTCACCTTTTTCGATGCGGTGCAAAGTCACCCGTGAAATCCCAGCAGACCTAGCAGCTGACTGAGCGCGCAGACCTAAGGCCTTCCTTTCGGCGGCAATCCTGGCGCCTAGACCTAGCTGTTGAGTAAGGAATGAATTATTCATAATGTTTCTTATTATATACATTTTATATTATTTGTAAAATATAAGAAACGTATTTTTAAATATTACCACTAGCTGTAATTTGCATCATGCCGGTGCGATGCCTCAAATATTGGGTCAAATGCTGGGTCTGCAAGCCACTTTCTCATCTGCCTATTATTGCGGGTGCGTAATCTACGGTCATATGCCTTGCGATAAGAGCGCGGCGCAGTAATACCCATCGTCACCTGACTATCAGAGTGATAGCGTGCAATCGCTTTTTGACCTAAAGCAGATCTTGGATCATGACGTGGATATTGCACTCCTGGGATACGCAATTTCCAGTCAATTAAGACCCAACCATAATCATGCTGCTGATTTTTTCTTCTCAATGTACGTGACATAACAAACTCCTTTTTTGATAGTTACGTCATGTCGATCTCCTTTTGAATACAGAACAAAAATACTGATGGTGAATTTTAATTGCTGCCAAAAACCATGAAATACAAAAGGTTGGTTGCGACCTAGCAATCCCAAAGATGGCCATTCTCATAAAAAGTAAATATTTATTAGGGTATTTACTCATCAATGCTAAAAAGATGACGCTACCGAGGGATTAATCGGACACCATACGATTACTCATGTGTGAAATGTTCCACAATCATTTAAAGTGATTCAAAACAGCACAGGAGATTGATATGCAGCTAACAGTTAATGGCAAGATTCACAATATTGATGTCGAGCCAACCATGCCCTTGTTATGGGCCATTCGTGAGGTAGTTGGCCTTACTGGGACGAAGTATGGATGTGGTGTGGCGCAGTGTGGCGCTTGCACCGTCTACCTTAATGGAGAACCTGTCCGATCTTGCTCATTACCAGTCTCTGCAGTGGGTACAGCCAAAATTACGACAATCGAGGCGCTCTCTAAAAATAATACCCATCCCGTGCAGCAAGCATGGATTGCTCTTGATGTTCCCCAGTGTGGTTATTGCCAATCGGGACAGGTGATGGCTGCTGCTGCCCTGCTCAAGAAAATTCCTAAACCCACTGATGCTGATATTGATAGTGCTATGTCGAATCTTTGCCGCTGTGGAACCTATCAAAAAATACGTGACGGTATTCATGTTGCCTCTGGTCAGAAAAAATTAGCAGAAGTACTGGCTCAGTACGACGCATCTCCTTCAACACGCGGCTAAGGAAATAGATATGACACTCAATACAGTAGACACTCCATTAGTTAATAGCTCACGTCGCGACTTCATTATTAAAGGCACCCTAGTAGGTGGAGGATTAATGCTAGGCGTAGGCGTCCTACCTGAGGCGTTTGCTCAAGCCGGCGCTACTTATGATCCCAATACCCCTACCCGTTATGGCGATGCAGAGGTCAATGCATGGGTCAGCATTAAACCGGATGACACTGTGTTCATTCGGGTGGCTCGCTCCGAGATGGGGCAAGGCACACGTACTGGCTTAGCTCAACTGGTCACAGAGGAGTTGGAGTGCAATTGGAGAAAAGTAAAAACACAATCAGCAACACCCGGACAGAGTTTGGCTCGTAAACGCGTGTGGGGGGAGCATGGCACTGGTGGTAGTCGCGGCATTCGGATATCAGAAGATTATGTGCGCCGAGGCGCAGCAGCAGCACGCATCATGCTTGTTCAAGCTGCCGCAAATCAGTGGAATGTTCCCGTTGGTGAATTAAAGGTAGATAAAGGTGTCATTACGCATCTTCCGACGGGGCGCAAAACCACCTATGGCAAAGTTGCCGAGCTAGCATCTACCCTCACCCCACCCGATCCTAAATCGATCGTCTTAAAAGACCCAAGAAGCTGGAAGGTTGCTGGCCAGCCTTATGCCCGATTGGATACGGCTGATAAAGTCAACGGTAGCAAGGTTTATGGAATCGACCTGCAATTACCTGGAATGCTTTGCGCATCAGTCAAGTCATGCCCTGTATTTGGGGGCAAGTTAGTGAGTTATGACGAAGCCAAGATCAGCAATCTGCGCGGAGTAAAAGGCATCGTCAAAATTGATGACAGCACTGTAGCGGTTGTAGCCGATACCTGGTGGCATGCTAATACAGCACTCAATGCTTTACCGATTATTTGGGATGAAGGCAAGGGAGCTAACACCTCACAAGATGGCATCAATAAGACATTGCGAGATGGATTGGATGAACAAGGTGATTTCTGGCAACGTAAGGTTGGCGACGCTCCAGAAGCAATTATGTCTTCTACTAAAAAAGTTGAGGCAATTTATTTCACACCATATAGAGCTCACGTCACGATGGAGCCCATGAATGCGACGGTCAAGATTTCTGGTGATCGCGCGGAGGCTTGGGTGCCTACACAAAACGGTGAAGGCTCTCATGCAGCCCTTTCTGAGGCAACCGGTTTACCGCTGGCCAATTGCGAAGTCTACAAACTAGATTCTGGTTGTGGTTTAGGTCGGCGTGGATCAACCCAAGACTTTACGACTTATGCAGCAAAAGTTGCACAGAAGTTTCCTGGAGTTCCAGTGAAGGTAATTTGGAGTCGTGAAGAAGATATGACGCAGGATTTTTATCATCCGATTGCCATGGCAAAAATGACGGCGGGTTTGGATGCGGCTGGTAATGTCACCGGCATGCATATTAAGGTTTCAGGCCCATCAATTAATGCGAGAGCTGCACCTCATAATATTAAAAATGGTAAAGATGAGCGTCAGTTGCAAGGTTTTTATGAGAAGGGACCGGACGCGCAATTAGGCTATACCTTCCCAAGCCTACTCACTGAATATGTCATGAAAAATACACATGTACCAGTTGGCCCCTGGCGTGGTGTTAATACTAATCAAAATGGTATTTTTATGGAATGCTTTATGGATGAATGTGCCAAGGCTGCAGGCAAGGATCCAGTGCAATTTAGGCGCGCATTAATGCAAAACCATCCCAAGCATCTGGGTGTTTTAAATGCAGTAGCTAAAAAAGCGGAGTGGGATAAGCCGCTGCCAGCGGGAACCTATCGTGGCGTGGCGCAATTTATGGGGTATGCCAGCTATTCTGCTTGTGTGGCTGAAGTCACCGTCCAAAACAATGTGGTGAAGGTCAATCGTTTAGTGTTTGCATTAGATGCCGGTCACATTGTAAATCCGTATTTAGCTCGTGAGCAAATTGAAGGGTCCGTAGCAATGGCACTTGGTGCGATTTTTCTTCCAGAAATTACGGTTGAAAAAGGTCGCATTAAACAACAGAACTTAGATACCTATCCACTGCTGAAGTTGAGCTCCACACCTAGAATCGAAACCGTACTAGTTCCAACCTATGACTTTTGGGGTGGAGTTGGCGAACCCACCATTTGCGTTGTAGGCCCGGCTGTAGCAAATGCAATTTCTGCAGCAATCGGAAGACCGGTGCGCAACTTCCCGCTATCCAAGGAGAATCTGAGCCTTGCTTAATAAGTGGTTTATCCCAAAATATTGCAGCAATATAAACTAAGTAAATCAAAAGCCCCTCAGTTAGACATGATATTTAACTGAGGGGCTTTTTTATTGGTGATCAGCAATCACTAGTATTAACTTACTTCTCAAGCGCCCCATAAATTAATGCATTGAGCTTTTCACGATGCACCTTACGGATCTCGCCTGGTGCAACACCCATCATGACAACGACCATTTGCTCTTTTGGATCAACAAAAAAGATGGTTCCATAAGCGCCATTCCAAGAGTAATCCCCAACGTTACCGTTATTAGCTGATAGCCCTCGCTCTGTTCTCACAGCTACTCCCAAACCAAAGCCATAACCAACACGGGCGGGCTCAGTACCGCTCACATTATTTTTAATATCTTTATTTAAATGATTGGCTGTCATGAATGCTACAGTTTGCGGCCCTAAGACACGCTTGCCATCAATACTGCCGCCATTAAGTAACATTTGCCCAAAACGTAAATAATCACCTGCTGTTGAGTAAGCGCATGAACCGCCACAATCAAACTTGACTTGCTTAGTATGAATATCGACCTTTTGCGGCTTTCCTGTTAAAGGATCTAAAGGCAACGGTTGAGCTAAACGCGGGCGATCTTTTTCAGCTAACTGAAAGGATGTATTTGGCATGCCTACTTTGCTCCACACTCGCTCTTGCAAAACACCGCCAAGAGACTTACCTGCAATTTTCTCCTCAATGATGCCGAGTACATCAAGCCCAAAACCATAGTCCCACACAGTGCCAGGTTCATATAACAATGGTGCAGCAGCTAACTTATCAATAAATTCTTCTGTCGAGAGATTGATTGCAGCGGGAGCTGATCCTGCAGGATAAAATTGGTGAATCGGAGTTGCACCACGACCACCATAAGTAAGGCCATTAGTATGGCGCATCAAGTCTTGTACAGTGATGGGATTATTCGCAGGACTCGTGGTGAGCTTGCCATCAGCATCCACCTGGCCGACTTTCATATTCTTAAATTGAGGCAACCAATCAGAGATTGGTGCATTGAGGGGTAGCTTTCCTTCTTCATAAAAAGTTAAGGCGCCTACGGTTGCCATTACCTTAGTCATCGATGCCAAATTAAAAATGGCATCGGTTGTCATAGGTTTTTGAGCATCTTTATCGAGATAGCCATAAGGCTTGTAAATACTCAACTTGCCATTTTTGGAAACCGCCAAAACAGCGCCCGGCATTTGGTTACTGGCAATCTGGTCCGCAAAGAAAGTATCAATGCGCTTGAGACCTTCCTGCGTAAAACCTTGACCTGATGCTGATGGTAAGGGGGATTTACTGGTCTGCGCCAATAACAATCCAGGGGTAGCCAATATCGCAATAGCGCTACTAGCTAAGAATATTTTTTTCATTTGTTCTCCGATATCGATTTTTTTATGCCCAACGGAGCCATCTTAAGCCCCGAGATGGTACAAATTAGCCCAGATGAGCTAGGATTTACCCATCCCACTCTATATATACTTTTAGTTATATAGATTAAATATTTAAGTATTTGTAGTTATGTAATTAGCCCCAGACAATACAGGGGCTATGTACAAATATGACCATATTGACCAAACCCTTGTAGATCAACGAGTTATCCAATTCCGAGACCAAGTTGAGCGACGCCTGAACGGTACCCTAGCCGAAGAAGAATTCCGCCCCCTCCGTCTTCAGAATGGTCTCTACCATCAGCGCCATGCTTACATGTTGCGTGTTGCCATTCCTTACGGCTTGTTAAGCGCTAAACAGCTTCGCACGCTTGCCTTCATTGCAGATAAATACGATCGTGGTTACGGACACTTTACTACCCGTCAAAACATTCAGTTCAACTGGGTAGAGCTAGAGCAGACTCCAGACATCTTGGCTGAATTAGCCAAGGTAGAAATGCATGCGATTCAGACATCGGGCAACTGCATTCGGAATATCACAAGCGATGCCTTTGGAGGTGTTGCCGCCGATGAATATATTGATCCTCGCCCCGTTTGCGAATTACTTCGCCAATGGTCAACCTTACATCCAGAGTTTGCTCACCTGCCACGTAAGTTTAAGTTTGCAATTAATGGTGCGAAAGCAGATCGCACCGTCTTGCTTTGCCACGACGTCGGCATTGAGCTCAAAAAAAATCCAAATACCAATAATGGAGAATTGACTGCCGATATCTATGCAGGCGGTGGTATGGGTCGTACACCCATACTGGGATCATTAATTAAGCAAGGCTTACCATGGCAAGTTTTGCCTAGTTATCTAACCGCCCTCTTGCGCGTGTACAACCGATTTGGTCGTCGAGACAACCTTTACAAAGCTCGCATTAAAATTTTAGTAAAGGCTTTGGGTCCAGAAGAATTTGCACGCCAAGTTGAGGGTGAGTGGGCGCACCTTCATAACGAAACAAAGCAGAGTAAAGATAATTTCACGAAGGCTGAGTGGGAGCGTGTTGCTAAACACTTTACTAAGCCTGCATATCAACAGTTAAATGCAATAAGTGATGAAGCTATTCTTGCAGCTGCTACCGAGCCTGAGAGAGGTGCTTTTGCTCACTGGCTTAAGCGCAATGTCAAATCACATCAAGTGCCAGGTTATGCCAGCGTAATCTTGTCGCTCAAGCCCCATGGTACTGTCGCTCCTGGCGATGCAACTAGTGCGCAGATGAATGCCATAGCTGACTTAGCAGACCAATATAGCTTTGGCGAATTACGCGTTACGCATGAACAAAACTTAGTGCTGGCTGATGTAGAGCAATCTAAACTATTTGAGCTCTGGCAAGCTGCTAAGCAACAACATGTGGCACTACCCAACATTGGGCTGCTCACTGACATCATCGCTTGCCCTGGTGGTGATTTTTGTTCGCTAGCTAATGCCAAATCACTCCCAATTGCTAAAGCGATTCAAGAGCGCTTTGATGATTTAGATTACCTTTTTGACTTAGGTGATATTAGTCTGAATATTTCTGGATGTATTAATTCTTGCGGTCATCATCATGTTGGCAATATTGGCGTACTTGGCGTGGATAAAGATGGTGAAGAGTGGTATCAAATCACCTTAGGTGGCGAGCAAGGTAATGACGCTTCCATTGGTAAGGTGATTGGCCCGTCTTTTTACGCTAATGAAATCCCTGATGTCATTACTAGCTTGATTAAAACTTATGTAGAACAACGTACAAACGATGAGCCTTTTATCCAGACTTATCGTCGCTTAGGTATTGCACCATTTAAAGAAGCAGCCTACAAGAGTAATGGCAAGCACGCCAAAGGAGCGCTGGCTTAATCATGAATAAGCAGATTATTTACTTCCCCAAAGACGGTAAGCCCACTCTCATCATTAATGAATGGCAGGTCTGGAATGGTGAGCGCGATGAAGGTGGTATTCCGAATTTAGATCATGGATTGCATAAAGTATTGGTACCATTTCATTGGTGGATTAAACATCACAAAAACTCAGATATCGTAGACAAGGCAAATAAGGGTGAGGTTGGTGTTTGGTTTTCTGCCAATGATGACATTCTCAAGCATGCTGACATCATTGAAGAAAGCAAAAAACTCTGGCCAGTAGTTGGTGCACACTTCCCCATCTTTAGAGATGGTAGAAGCTTTAGTACGGCCGCCCTACTAAGAGATCGCTTTGAGTGGCAAGGCGAACTTAGAGCAATTGGCGATGTTCTAATTGATCAACTCTTGCAAGGCGCACGCGTAGGCTTTGATGCTTTTGAGCTCCGTCCCGATCAAAATCTACATATTGGACTCAAGCAGTTTGATCTCTTTAGCGTGACTACACAAAATAGCTGGCGTGATACCCGCAGCAGTCAAGAAAATATCTAAGTCACGAATAGCAAAAATATCATGATCAATCTAAGCAAACTTGGTAAGGTGTATTTAGTTGGCGCAGGCCCCGGTGCGGCTGATCTCATTACTGTGCGCGGAGCCAATCTATTAGCAAAAGCAGATATCGTTTTTCATGATGCACTGGTGGATTCTGCAATGCTAGAACTCTGTCCTCAAGCCATCAAAGAACCTGTTGGTAAGCGCTGCGGTAAGCTGTCTTCTGCTCAACACTTTATCAATAAACGTTTAATTGACGCAGCTAAAAAATATCGCACCATTATTCGCCTTAAAGGTGGCGATCCCATGATGTTTGGGCGTGCTGATGAAGAAATCCAAGCTCTCAAAAATATCGGTATTGAAGTGGAAGTAGTGCCTGGTATTACTGCCGCTTTAGCAGGAGCTGCGACCATCCAGCAATCCCTGACATTAAGAGGTGTGAGTAGAAGTGTTGCATTTATCACTTTGGCGCAGGGTGATGAAAATACCTCAAGCCCCTCGGATGAAAATTCGCAGCCCCTAACAAGTCCAAATGCAGATACCTTGGTTTACTACATGGGTCGCAAAGATGCGAAAAAAATTGCTGAGCAGCTAATCTCAAAAAATAACTCAAACCATTCAAGAGATACGCCTATACATATCTTAGAAGCTGTCAGCACCAAGAATGAGCGTCACTGGTCAAGCACCCTAGGGGAGCTTGCTGAGGGTAAAGCAGATGATTGGTTTGATAGAGCCTCACCGGCGCTAATTATGATTGGCAAAGCCTTAAGAGTGCGATCACAGACTCCGAGTCAAACGGTCAATCAGGATGCAGAATTAAAGAGCCTTGGAGCCAAAATCGATGATAGCCTGCAGGACAGCCTTATCCTCACCAACTGCCGACGTAGCGCTTAAAGCAACGTCAGGAAACTTTTCCTGACACTCACTCAAAAGGGCTGGGAAATCGTTACGTAAATGACCGCCCTGGCCAAAAAAGACCGGCACAACCACCACCTCAGAAGCACCAGCGGCAAGATGAGATCCAATAGCCTCTTCTAGGTTGGGCTGCATGAGCTCCAAAAAAGCCAATTCTACTAAAACCTGAGGATGTTGGGCTCTCCAGAGCGATGCCAGACGATCAAAAGGCTCGCGCCAACGAGCATCACGGGCGCCATGGCCAAATAAGACAATTGCCTTCATGTAATCCTTTTAAACTATACGCATTAAATACCAAAGCTTACCTTGAATTTCAGTACCTTACCTATACAGCCATTGACCAATATGCCGCACCTTCTTAGCCAAACTTGGTTCATCGCCTTAATGGGCATTACCCTCATCGGAGCTGTCTTATCTGCAGTTCATCATGCCGAGGTCATTGCGCATAAAACCGGTGAGCCATATGGAACATTGGTGCTATCTATTAGCGTCACCGTTATTGAAGTCTCTCTCATCATCGCCATGATGTTAGCGGGGCATGAAGGTTCTGAATTTATTGCCCATGACGCCGTCTTTGCAACTGTCATGATTGTTGTTAACGGAGTAATTGGTCTATGCATCTTCATGGGCGGCTTTAAGCATCATGAAATGACATTTCGCAATGAGGGTACCAATTCTGCATTGGCAGTACTCACCGCCCTGGCTACATTTATTTTAGTGATGCCCATGGTTACCGTGAGCACTCCAGGGCCCGACTTCACCAAGAGTCAGCTGGCTTTTGCGGGTATAGCCTCTTTTGCTCTATATAGCGCCTTCTTATTTTTTCAAACAGTAAGTCATCGTGATTACTATCTCCCCAAGGCAGAAGATCAAAAGACTGATAGTGCTGCACATGCCGACAAGCCTAGCACCCTCAAAACCAGTATTAGCGCAGTCCTTTTGTTGGCCTAGCTTGCAGTAGTGGTTGGTTTAGCATAAGCACTCAATCCAGCTATTGAGGCTGGAGTGAAAGCTGCAGGAGCCCCAAAGACTGTGGTGGGCATTACCATTGCGACGCTAGTCTTAATGCCAGAAGCTTACGCTGCCGTCAGAGCTGCACGAGCAAATCGCCTCCAAAGTAGCCTTAACTTGGCCCTGGGTTCCGCTTTAGCCAGCATTGGACTAACAATCCTACCGTGGTGGTGATAGCAATTTGCTTCAATCTGCGATTGAGTCTAGGTATTAGCAGTCTGAATAAAGCACTAATGTACTTATCTTTTTTTATTGGAGCTACAACTTTAGCAATTGGAAAAATAACCCTCTTACAAGGAGTTGTTCACCTTATTATTTTTCTAGAATTTCTTTTTTTAAGTCTAGTGCCATAAAAATTAGTTACCAATGTGGCTAATTTTTTTAATAGAAATTCTTGATAATAAAGAACCGATAAGAATTACTAAAAATCCAATAAAAGCACCAAATGCAACATAAGTAATTAGCTTAACTTTTTGGGTGGAGCCGGAATTAAGGACGTATATCCCATCCAAATGCGAGTAATATAAATTATTTACTTTTGATTTAAATAAATTCAGAGCTTCAATCTCTTGGTTGCCTTGATTTTCTGGAAGCCTAAGCTCACTATCAAGATAACTAATAGTCTCTTTACATAGCGTGAATCCATCCACATTATTTGAAGTTAAATCGTGAAGCTTTGATGAAATGCGTGATAAAAGTTCAATTTTTCTTTTTCGGGCTTCCATTGTCATCAAAACTTGCTCTTGTTCAGACAACTCAACTCGATTTGCAACCAACTGAACCTGAAGAGGAAAGTACTTAATCGACTCAGGCTTAGGAATGGTATTAACGGTATAAGATCTTATATCAGTTTCTAAAGATTTAAGAGCAAGAAGCTGCTTATACTTAATATTT
>Ga0187845_1000684_pt1 | contig 20051 bp, 8 predicted proteins | sample SpaLakP09_SKY_68_FD_134515 | JGI IMG/M metagenome (GOLD analysis project Ga0187845, IMG submission 134515) | Oligotrophic lake water microbial communities from Sparkling Lake, Wisconsin, USA - SP09_SKY_68 | ecosystem: Environmental > Aquatic > Freshwater > Lake | place: USA: Sparkling Lake... | reverse complement strand
GGCACCGACGCCAACACGATGTCGACCACGCGCGGCAACGAGATTTCGCCTCAGTTCACCCCCGGCAGCACCGCGGGCAAGGTGGTCAACAGCGGGCTGATCCTGGCCGCCGAAGGCGACGTGACGCTGGCCGGCCGCGACGTGCAGCAACTGGGCGTGGCGGTGGCCACCACCACGGTCAACCAGCGCGGCACGGTGCATCTGCTGAACTCGGCCACCGACACGCAGGGACGCGTGACGCTGGGGCCGGGAGCGGTGACGGCGGTGCTGATCGATGACGACGGCAAGACGACGGCGCTGGACAGCCAGCGCGATGCGCTGATCGCGGACTCGGCGGCGCAGGACCTGCTGCGCGCGGGGGCGTCCTCGGGGGTGTTCGACAACCTGTCGAAGCTCTCGGATCGGCGCGACCAGTCGCGCGTGGAGATCGTGAGCGGCGGGAGCGTCGACTTCCAAGGCGACTCGCTGACACTGGCCACCGGCGGGCAGCTCGCGGTGAGCGCGACGGGTCGCAGCTTCGTCGCGAACCGCGCGCAGCTGGACGTGTCGGGGGCGGTGGGGGTGTCGCTGTCGATGGACACGAACAACGTCAAGGTGAACGTGCAGGGTAACGAGCAGCGCGATGCGCCGGGCAACCGGGACAGCGGGAAGCTGCTCAACGCGAACGTGTGGATCGGCCGCCGGCGGCTGATCTACGTGCCAGCGGGCACGGGTGGCTATGCGAACGAGCGCTGGTACACGGCCGGCGGGCTGCTGGAGGTGGGCGGGTACCTGGCCAACCAGGGGCACCGCATTGGCGAGTGGGCGGCGCAGGGCGGGACGGTGACGCTGGGCGGCAAGGAGGTGGTGACGCAGGCGGGGTCGTCGATCAACCTGTCGGGCGGCAGCCTGAACGTGCAGACGGGGTATCTGCGTCAAACGTGGTTCAAGGGCGCAGACGGGTTGCTGTACAACGCAAACAATGCGCCGGCGGGGGTGCAATACACCGGGGTGTACACGGGCTTCGATGACGTGCACCCGCGCTGGGGCAAGAACACGACGGATGCGTACGCGAGCGCGATCATTGCGCCGCAGCAGGTACTGCAGAACGGGTACACGGTGGGACGGGATGCGGGGCGGCTGAACATCAGCGCGCCCACGGCCGTGCTCGAGGGCGACGTGCTGGCCAACGTGTTCAACGGGGCGCAGCAGACGCAGGTGCGCACAGCGAACCAGACAGATGGCTACAAGCAGGGCCAGTACGCGGTGGCCCAGGCGGGGGGTCTGGCGCTGGGGCAGTACACGGGCCCGGGTCGCACGGGGGTGTTCACCAGTGACGTGAAGATCGACACCCTCGCCCCCATCACGGCGGGCATGGGCGCAGGCGACACGCTGGATGCACAGCGCGCCAATACGGTGTGGCTGGATGCGGGGACGCTGAACGGTTACCACCTGGGCGAGCTGGACTTGGCCACGGCGGGGCAGATCGTGGTGAACGCGCCGCTGACGCTGGCGAGCGGCGGCCGGCTGAGCCTGGTGGCGCCGAACGTGGACGTCAATGCGGACCTGACGGCGCGTGGTGGCACGGTGAACGTGTCGAACCTCTTCCTGCAAGCCGGGCAGAAGTACCCGACGGCCCTGACGACGGCGGACGGAACCTCGCAACTGACGCTCGAAGCGGGCCGTACGATCGACGTGCGCGGGGTGTGGAGCAATACTCAGACCAATCCCGAGGACTTCACGGGTCGGGCCTATATCAACGGCGGCAGTGTGACGATCGACGGGTCACAGAACGTGACGATCGCGGAGGGTAGCGTGATCGACGTGTCGTCCGGCGCGGCGATCCTGCCCAGCGGCAAGACCCAGGGCGGCAAGGGCGGCAACGTCACGCTCATTGCTGGGGACGCATCCGGCGGTGCCGCCGCCGACACGGGCAACCTGGTGCTAAGCGGCGTCATCCGCGCGGCTGGCGTCAACGGCGGCGGCACGCTGACCATGTCCTCGCCGAACAATATCCTGATTGGCGAGAACGCGGCGCTGGCCGGTGGCGCACTGGCTGCCGGCACGTCGGCACCGCTGCGGGTGCAGCTTACGCGGCCGCTTACCATTGCCGCGGGGCAGCCATTGCCCTTCATACTGACGGAGACGCACACCACGCTCCCGTTGGATGTGCCCATCCCCGTGGATGTGACGGTGGCGGTCAACCCCACTACACCGACCGCAGCGGATTGGATCGTCCCGGATGGGAACTACGTGGCGGTCAAACAACCCAGCGGCCTGTACATTTATTATTACGCCGGTGATGTGGTGCCGGCTGGCACACTCATCGCCAATGGATTGAAGGTGTTCCCGGCCGGCACGGTCATTCCCTCGAACGTCTTCCCGAACGGCATTCAAATTCAGCCTTACAGTCTTGTCTATGCGGCCGGTTCGGTGCAGACGCGGGATGTAACCTACCCGGTGGGAACGGTAATACCGCCCGGCACGGTGCTGCCGCAGACGGTGGCGGTGGCGCCAGCGCCGGCGCTGAACCCGTCGTTCTTCCGGGCGGGCTTCGCAAACTACGACATCAATGCCGGACTGGGCATGCTGGTGGCGGACACCGCCATCGCGCCGGTCATGCCGGTGTATCAAATTACATCTGACAGCCTTAAGGCGCGTTCGGGCAGCGATCCGGCGTCGGTAATGTCGCTGTGGCTGCCGCCGCTCTACGCGGAGCATCCGCAGAGTGCGACGCTCACGCAGCGCGGTGGCGCGAGCCTCACGCTGCGCTCGCTGACAAAGTCCCAGAACGGCCCGCTCACCGGCGGTGGCTCGATCATCGTGGGCAATAACGCATCGATCACTGTCGACCCGGGGCAGAACCTCAAGATCGACGCCGTCGGGCAGATCGATGTCGAGGGCACGCTGACGGCGCATGGCGGCAGCATCAGCCTGGTCAACGAGTCGGACGGCTGGCTGGACGCGCTGCGCAATTTTGATGCGGTCGGCAATAGCCGCGGCGTGGCGGTGTGGGTGGGACCGAACGCCCGGCTCGATGTGTCCGGGCAGGGGTACACGGCCGTCGATGCTACGGGGCGCACGTATGGTACTGCGACCGATGGTGGCACGATCAGGTTGAGCGGCGCAACGGCGTTTGTGGTCGTGCGCCCGGGCGCCGAATTGAACGCCGATGGCACCCGTGTTGTGGTCGATCCCGGCACGGTGGGGGCACCAGGCGCGTCGGGTGGTGCGCTCACGCTCGCCACCAACGGTGGCGCCATTTCGCTGGATTCGCTGAGCGGGCTCTACCTCGATGGCAATCTGCATGCCGCCAGCGGCGGTACAGGGGCGAGCGGCGGCAGCCTGTCCGTCTCGCTACTCACGCCCTATTTCCCCAACGCGAACGGAACACCGCCCGGCAATGCGCTGGTCCCAAGCACGATGACCGTGGTGCAGGGGCGCCCATTGCCGCTGGAGTTGCCGACGGACATGCCAGCGGACGTGTCGGCGCGGGCGTTCGCGGCAGCACTCCCCTTTGGTCAGGCTACGGTGAGCGCCGACATGGTCAAGGCAGGGGGCTTCGATGCGCTCGCGCTGAAGTCCGGCGATTACATGCAGTTCTCGGGCGACGTGTCACTCGCACTCGGCAAGAGCCTGTCGCTCACCGCGGGGACCTTTACGTCCGGCCCGGTGCTGGCGGGGCCGCCCGATGCGTCCACGCCGGCGGCCACGGGTCACGTGCGGCTCGCGGCACCCTATATCCTGCTGGCAGGCATACCGGTCATCGTTCCCGACGGCAGCAGCAGCGGCACCATTAACAACCCGGGTGCTTCGGCCGCACCGACGGTCGCCACTTTCGAGGCGAATGCGAACCAGATCGACGTGCAGGGACTGATCGCGTTCTCGGCGGACGTCAGTCACTACGATAGCTCGACCTACACCTATATCCACACACCGTCGGCGGGCTTTCGCAAGGTCTCGCTGACCAGCCAGGGCGACATCCGTTTCCTGCCCACTACCGTGCAGCAGGGGACGATACTCGCCAGCGCCTGGGACATCGATCTCCAGGCGGCGCAGCTCTATCCGGCCACGCAAGCGGTGGCCACTGTCATCGCGGGTCAGAACAATCCGGACTACGTGGCGACGCTCAGGATCGGGCGAACGACGGACAGCGTGCCGGATGCTCCGCTGTCGGTGTCCGGTAGCCTCAGCCTCCAGGCTCCGGTCATCGAGCAGGGTGGCATCGTGCGCGCCCCCTTCGGCACGATTCTCCTCGGCACCAACTGGCCGGCGACGCAGCGGGTGGACCTGCTGCCCGGCAGCCTGACGTCGGTCTCGATGGCCGGCCTGACCGTGCCCTATGGCGGCACCATCGATGGCGTGACCTACACGTACAACGGTGCCGCGGTGCGGCCGCTGGGCCTCACGGGCTTGGTTGGCCCCGGGATCATACTGGACGCGCAGGCGGTCAACGTCCAGAGCGGCGCGACGCTGGACCTCTCGGGCGGTGGTACGCTCGCCGGGGCGGGCTTCGTGTCGGGCCGCGGCGGCTCGGTGAACGTCCTCGCCACACCGCTGGTCAACGCCAACCCAGCCACGGCGCTGAGCCAGGCGAGCGACAAGGTCTATGCGATCCTGCCAGGCTATGCCTCCGGCTACGCGCCGGTAGCCCCCGAGAATGGCGCCGGCGACCCGGCCATTGGCCAGCAGATCACGATTGGCGCGGGCGTGCCAGGCCTGGCCGCAGGCACTTACACGCTGCTGCCATCCAACTACGCGCTGCTGCCCGGCGCCTACCGGGTGGAGCTTGGCGCGGGTAGCAGCAAGCCGCTTGGCGGCGTCGCCGCTGTCGGCAACGGCACCTACGCGACCGCCGTCCAGACCGGTATCGCTAACACCGATATTCGCAGCACGCTGCCGCTGACGGCGCTGATCACGCCCGGGACGGCGGTGCGCCACTACTCCCAGTACAACGAGCAGGGCTACGCCGACTTCCTTACCGCCAACGCGGCGCAGTTCGGCGGCCTGCGCCCGCTGCTGCCCGTGGACGGCAAGGCCTTACAGATCAAGTTCGAGCAGCCTGTGACCCCGTCAGGCACCTCCGCGCTGAGCTTCGCGGGGACTGCGCTACTGCGGGGCGCCGCTGGCGGGATTGACGGGCCGGTGGCGCTGTCGGGGGTGGGCGAGATCGTCGCCGATACCCCCACGCTGGGGTTTAGCGGCATCTCGGTTCGCGCTGCGGACCTGAACGCCATCGCATCGCCAAGGCTATTGGTCAATGGTACCGAGAGTGTGATCAACGGCATGATGATGTTCCAGGGCGGCCAGGATATCGCCATCCGCGACGGCGTCACGCTCAAGGCCGGCGAGCTGTTCCTGATCGGGGGCAACGTCGTCGTTGGCAACAACGTGACCCTCAGCACCATCGGCCAGGGCAGGGCGCCGTTTGATTCGGCCTCGACCGGCATGGGATACATGACCGACAACGGTACTTCGGTGCTGGCGCTGTCCAACGGCAAGCTCGACTTCCTCGGCTCCAAGGGGAGTGGCGCCATCACCGTCGGCGCGGGGTCACAGCTCTATTCGGAGGGCACGCTCGCATTTGCTACCAATGGCGCGGTCAGCATGGACTCCAGCGCCCGGTTCGGTTCGCGCAATATTGCGCTGGCGATGAATACCATCAACGTCGGCAGCCGCGCTGACATTGCCACGGCGGGTGGCCCGGCGGGGCTGCTGTTCGATCAGGCGCTCTTCAACCAGCTGGTCAGCGGCAATCTGCCGCAGGGCGTGCCGGCGCTGGAGACGATCACGCTGGGCGCAACGAATTCGGTCAACCTGTTTGGCAGCGCGGGGCTGGACGCGACCGGCACCGGCGTCAACCTCGTGCTGAATACGCCGGCGATCTACGGGTGGGGCGGAGCCGGTGATCACGCCACCATTGCGGCGGGCAAGATCACGTGGAACGGCATCGCCGGCACCACGCCCCCGGCCATCGTTGCAGGCGGGCCGGGCACGGGGCTGGGCACGCTGGACCTGGTAGCCAACGAGATCGACCTGGGCAAGCTCGTGTCATTGGACACGACCACCGCCAACCGCACGACCTACGGGTTCGCGAACGTCAATCTGAAGGCGAGCGAGAAGATCGTGTCGGCCGGCAACGGTTCGCTCTTCGTCTATCAGGCGCCCAGCGCAGACCCGGCGGCCGTGTTCGGGCAGAGCGGCACGGGTGGCAACCTGACGCTGGCGACGCCGATGTTGACCGGGCTGCAAAAGTCGGTGATGGCCTATACAGCCGGCGGGGCGCTCAATGTGGTGGCGCCGGATAGTGTGGCGCCGAGCCAGGCGAGCTCCACCGTCGCGGGGGCGGAGATCGATCTGATCGGTGACAGCGTCGCGATCGGCAGCACGATCCTGTTGCCAAGCGGCAAGCTGGTGGTCAACGCAACCAACGACATCGCGCTCAATTCGGGTAGCCGCATCGACCTGAGCGGGCAGGCGTCGACGATCCAACGGGCCACCGTCTACGGCTTCGGTGGCACGGCGCTCTTCAACAGCGCTCAGGGTAACCTGACGCAGGCGGCGGGTTCGGTGATCGACGTCTCGGCCACGCATGCGAACGCTGGTGAAATCGCCATCGATGCGCGCACCGGCATAGTGGCGCTCAATGGCACGCTTAACGGCGCGCTCAAGGGCAGTGCCACCGACAACACGACCAACGCGACCAGTGGCGACTTCAGCGTCAAGGCTGGCACGCTTGCGGACTTTGCGGGGCTCAATGCGACCCTCACACAAGGGGGCTTCTTCGATGCGCGCAGCTTCGATGTGAGAAATGGCGACCTCGTCGTTGGCGATGGCGTGCGCGCGCGCAACGTGTCGATCGCCACGGACGGCGGCAGCCTGACAGTGGTGGGTACGATCGATGCGTCGGGGGCGGCGCCCGGGACAATCCGGCTGTCGGCGGCCAACGGGCTGACGCTTGCGTCAGGCGCGGTGCTCGATGCGCACGGTACGGTGCTGCAGGTCGACAGTTACGGGCAACCGATCGAGGCGAAGAACCGCGGCCATGTGGAGCTGACCGCCGCGGGCGGCATGCTCACGCTGTCACCAGGCGCGACGATGAACCTGGCTACCCCGGACGGCGTCGCTTACGGTGACGTGGTGCTGAACGCGCAGCGCACGGGCGAAACCTCGGGCGACATCGCGATTACTGCCGCTGGGCCGCTTTCCATCCGGGGTGCGCGCAGTATCGCGCTCAACGGTTTCTGGACCTACGACTTGCCGGGTGGTAGCGTCATCACCCAGGCAACGCTGGATGGCTATGACACCGCGAGCACGGCCTTCATCAACGCCGCATTGGCGAACAGCACGCTGCAAGGCAGGCTCACGGGGCTAACGAACTACGGCAGCGCCTATCACCTGCGCCCCGGGGTGCAGATCACCTCGAGCGGCGATCTGTCGACATCGGGCGATATCGATCTTTCCGGCTATCGCTATGGCCCGGCGGCCGACCGCAACACGGCGTCCGCGACCTATGGTGCAGGCGAGCCGATGGCGCTCGTCGTGCGCACGGGCGGGAATCTGATCATTCAGGGAAGCCTCTCGGACGGCTTCCAGATGGGGGCATCCACGCCGCCAACCTTTGCGGCGATTGCACCGGGCGAGCTTTCCACCGATACCGTCCACTTTGCCAAGCAAGGGGCCTTTCTTTGGCGCTTGATTGCGGGGAACTTGGTGACTGTGGCTCAATCGGGCGGCTGGACCGTTCCCCCGATGAAATCGTTCACCGGCATTAACTTTCCTTCTTCCCTCTGGCCTCAGGGTGCGGACGGCACCGTTTACGGGCCAGGGAGTGTCATTCCGGATGGCACGCAGTTGACGCGGCTTTATATTCCCGTGCGCAATGAAATTTCCGTCGTCGGCCTGTCGCTTCGGACCGACCCAGGCAGTCCGGCGGCTCCGGCCACCTCGCCAAGGGCGAACATGCTGGCGGCCGGCTTGCTCTCGGCGTCTGTGCGCCTGGTCGCGGGCGCGGATACTGCCGCAGCCGACTAACGCGCGCTGCAAGTACAGCCAGCGCTCAACGGCGGTGGCAATTTGACGCTCAATGATCCGGGCTACAACACTGACCTGAACGGCACCTATTTCAGCGTGCTACGCACCGGTACCGGCAATCTCGAACTGCTGGCTGGCGGCAGCTTCAGCGAGGCGACCCCGTACGGCGTCTACACGGCGGGCACGCAAGCCGCACCAATCCTGGCAGCCGACGGCAGCAACCCCTTCGACCTGATCGGCGCCGCAGGCGCTGCGCACGCCTGGTATCCGGAGCATGGTGGGGATCTGCTGCTCGTGGCGCAGCAGGACGTCTCCGGCAAGATCCAGTTGTTCGACAATGTCACGCGCTACGTGGACTCGGATCGCACCGGGAATTGGTTGTGGCGCCAGGGTGGCGGCGGCGTGACCCCCGACCCCACGGCGTGGTGGATCAATTTTGGCAGCATCGCGAAAACCAGCTCGTGGACCGACGACCGCTCGCTCGTCGGCTTCCAGGGCATCGGTACGCTGGGTGGCGGCAACCTGACGCTGATTGCCGGGCGCAACGCGGGGGTGGCCGACGGCAGTTCGACAGGCCTTGACCTGGCGGTGGCGTCGACGGGCCGGGTCACGGCGGATGGCAAGCTGGTGCAGACCGGCGGTGGCGACCTGACCGTAAAGATCGGTGGCACGCTCAATCCGATGTCGAGCGACCTGGCCTACAACTACGCACCTGACTACTTCGGGTCGGTGACCGGTTTGCGTGGGAACATCACGGTGAACGCCGGCGCCATCGGCAGTTTCTCCCAGAATATCCGGAGCAACAGCTTCACCACGTACGATCCGCGCGCGGTCGACCCGAACGTCAACCCGAATGCGCAGAAAACGCCGGGTCCGACCTTCACGCCCGGCGACGGCATTGTTAGCATCGCAGCGCGCGGCGACCTGGCGTTTGGTGGTGCGGGTGATGCTGGGATGGCAACGCCGGTGGATCAGCGCGGCGGCATCTATACAGTGACGGACGCTAGTGGCAAGGCCACGGTGACCGCCGGGGGGGCATTGTCGAGCTTCACCTTGTGGACGCCGGCGACGGCCGTCAATCTCTATGCCGCCGGCGGCGATGTTGCGCCATTGACAGGCAATGCCCCGGGTGGCCTCTTCAGTACGAACTTCTATCCGGGGACACTGATTGCCACGGCGGCCAATGGGGACCTCCGCTTTGACGCGGCCGCGCCCCTGGAACTCGCGCCTTCGCCGTCGGGCCAACTCGCGTTGCTGGCCGCGGGATCGATCTACGGGGCGAGCCAGGTGTTGGCGATGTCGGGGGCGGACATGAGCGCGCTGGCGACGCCATTTCATCCCGTGTTCGAGGCAGCGGCCAGAACCAATGCCGCTTCGGCGGCGCCATATCGCCTCGCCAATGGCAACCCGATCGCGTTCGGCGAAGACACGGCGTCTGGTCTTCTGAATGCGCCGGGCCAGGCGCCGGCAATGGTCTATGCCGGCGTCGATATCCGGGATCTGACGATCGGGCGTGTCTCCCCCTTGAGCCGGAGTGTCTCGAGCGGCTTCTATCCGGATCATGCCACGTGGTACGCGGCGGCCAAGCCGTTCGAGGTGATTGCCGGCCGGGATATCGTGGGGACGGGTACGACGCAAAGCGTATTCCTGAATACGGGGAGCGGCGACGTAACGCTGGTACAGGCCGGGCGCGACATCTTCTACCAGTCGGTCGATGTTGTCGGCCCGGGGTTGCTGCAGGTACAGGCCGGGCGCAACCTCAATCAGGGCTACTACGGGTCGCTCACAAGCGTGGGCGACGTGACCAACCCGTCGAACCGCTCGGGCGGTGCAGGCATCACTGTGCTGGCCGGCGTTGGCGCGAACGGGCCTGATTACACGGATTTTGCCAGGCTGTACTTCGATGCGGCCCACCAACTGAGCGCTGGCACGCCGCTGGCGGGCAGTGGCAAGGTTGCCCACACGTACGACGAGGAACTGCTCGCTTGGCTGCAGCAGCGCTTTGGCTACAACGGTTCGTCGGCGGATGCGCTGGCGTACTTCCTGGCGCTGCCCAGCGAGCAGCAGGGCGTGTTCGTGCGCCAGGTCTACTTCAAGGAGTTGCTGGCGGGCGGGCGCGAGTACAACGACCCGGCGAGTTCGCGCTACGGCAGCTACCTGCGCGGGCGTGAAGCGATCGCGACGTTGTTCCCGGCGACGGACGCCCAAGGCAATGCGATCGGCTATCAGGGCGATATCACGATGTTCAGCAGCATCACGGGTTCCACAACGGTGAATGGCCAGACGGTGCCGGTTGTCACGGATGCGGGCGTGCATACCAACTTCGGTGGCGATATCCAGATGCTCAACCCGGGCGGCAAGATGATCGTCGGCGTGGAGGGCGTGCCGGCCGGGGCCGGGGCGGGCCTGATCACGCAGGGGGCGGGCGACATCGACCTGTACTCGAAGGGGTCGATTCTCTTGGGGCTGTCGCGCATCATGACGACGTTTGGCGGCAGCATCCAGGGCTGGTCGGCAGAAGGGGATATCAACGCGGGTCGGGGTTCCAAGACGACGGTGGTGTACACCCCACCCAAGCGGGTCTATGACGCAATGGGTAACGTGACCGTGTCGCCGAACGTGCCGTCCTCGGGCGCGGGCATTGCGACGCTGAGCCCGATTCCCGAAGTGCCGGCCGGCGACGTCGATCTGGTGGCGCCGCTGGGGACGATCGACGCGGGCGAGGCGGGGATCCGGGTCTCGGGTAACGTGAACTTTGCGGCGCTGGCGGTGGTGAACGCGGCCAACGTGCAGGTGCAGGGCAAGTCGACGGGTCTGCCGGTGGTGGCGAGCGTGAACGTAGGGGCGCTGACCAACGCGAGCGCGGTGGCGAGCACCGCGGCCACCGCGGCGCAGGACGCGATGTCGCGCGAGCGTGCGGCGCAGCGCCAGGCCATGCCATCGGTCTTCTCGGTGCGCATGCTCGGCACCGGCAGCGACGTGGCGCCATCGGGCGCAGGCGACCAGAAGCCTCCATCGTCCGAACGTCAGGAACGCAGCAGTTATGACCCGGGGAGTGCCTTCCAGATGATTGGCAATGGGGCACTCACCGAGCGTCAGAAGATGCAGCTCACCTCAGCCGAGAAAAAGAGCCTCGCACCGTAAGTGAGCCAGGCCGGCGAGGTCCAGTCTTCCCCTTGCCAGTCTTCCACTTGCCTTATCTAGCGCTCCACCTCGCACCGCCGACGCGATCGTACAAGCGATTCGTGTCAGCGGTGCGAAGCCCGGATATCGAGCCTTCCGGTCAACGCTGTATGACCGGCCCTGAAGGCTTGCCGCAGCAGCCCCAGGCCGTGAACTTTCATGGCAACACAAATAGTTTGCGGTTTTGCGCCTCGACAATCGTCTTAGCTTTGAAGCGTGCTGGATCGACGGAGCCAGTACATCGAAGCAGCCGAATACCAGCACCAGTAGAGTCATCAAATGTCCAGACAATACGGGACCACGAGGGAGGTCCGGCGTGCCCTTGTGTCGTTGCATCTGCCGGATTGGGCGTTTGCGCGGGACCAGGTGGCGCATTCAAGCGGGGAAATTGCGAAACCGGCGTTGCAGTGCAATTCCGGCCCTGGGGGCTATTTGACATTCCCTCGTCATGCATCGGGATGGCCATCGCATTCCCGATGCAAGCCCATTAGGGTGGCGCTGTCGTGGATATGAGCGTCCCGTATTGCGTCGCGAACTGTGAGGCTGCTGAAGGCACAACGCGTACATCGACTCCTACGCCCGCGCTAAGCCAGGCTTTGCGCGAATGTCTGGAGCTGAACTACGACCATCTGCATCGACGCCTGACGCGCCACGTCGGGTGTCCCGACACGGCGAGCGACAGCTTGCAGGAGGCGTGGATACGCCTAGGGAGCGCAACGCTGCCAGACGCCGTGCGTAGTGCCGAGGCCTACGTGTACCGTGTGGCCTGCAACCTCGCCACGGACCAGTTGCGTGACCGGCGTATGTGGCCGTCGCTCGCTGATGCGGAAACTGTGTTTGAACATCTTGCCGACCACGGACCAGGACCGGAAGCCGTTGTCGAAGCCCGCTCGGAACTCGCCGCGCTCGACCGCGCACTGCAAGGCGTTCCGGGCCGCCACCGACGCGTGCTGATGGGGCTGCGACTGGAGGAGTTGACGCGCGAAGAAGTCGCTGCACGCGACGGCATTTCGCTGCGCAGCGTGGATACCGTGCTGCGTCAGACGCTGGACTACTGTGCTGCGCAGACCGGCAGGCGTGCGCAGGGGGGCGTCACCGCACCACGACGTGCATTGTCGAAGACGAAGAGACGGGCCGAGAGTGCCCTGGCGCAAGATAGGCCAGCGCAAATCAGGCGTGGCGCCGCGATCGTGGAGCGTGACGGGCGCCACGATCCTTTATGTGCGATCGATTAAGCGGCTAGATCGACTTCAGATCGTCATATCTCGTTTCTACGATAGATCGGCCGCGTCGCTTTTGAAGGTATCAAATTCTTTGTGGGGTTATGGTGAAAATTGTAAGTCAACGCGCATCGGTCATCGGTGCATGGCTGCTGGGAGCCTCGTGTCTGCTCTCGGGGACTGCGGTTGCTCAGGGTGACGTGATAGCCCGTGCGGGCGATGTGTCGGTGACGCGGGACGAGATGGCTGGGTTGTCCAAATCCCTGAGCCCGGAAGGTCGTGCGCGGCTTGTGTCTGACACCGCTGCGCGAGACCAGCTCGTGCGTTCGCTGCTTGCGCAGAAGGTCGTGCTTGCCGAGGCAAAATCCAGTGGCTGGGATAAGCAGCCCCAGGTGCAAGACGCGATCGAGCGGGCGCGGCGCGAGATCATACTGCAAAGCTATCTCGCTTCATTGAGCGCGCCTGCAGCGGACTACCCGCCGGAGTCGGAAGTCCAAAGTGCTTATGAGCGAAACCGAGCGTCTTTGACCATGCCCCGGGCGCTGCGCTTGGCACAGATTTTCGTCGCACTGCCAGCCAATGCGGATGCCGCTGCGATTGAAACTGCTCGCAAGAAGGCCGCTGATCTGGCCCATCAGGCGCAGGCGCGTGGCGCGGATTTCGAGACGCTGGCAAGAGCAAACTCCCAGGACAAGGCCAGCGCAGAGCGCGGAGGGGACCTTGGCTTCGTGCCAGAGACGATGATCCAGCCGCCAGTACTCGCAGCGGCGAGCGATCTGAAGCGCGGTGAGGTGTCGGCACCGGTTCGCACACCGTCTGGCTTTCATGTGCTCAAGCTCCTAGATATTCGTGAAGCCGCGGTGCGGCCGCTCGATGAGGTGAGCTCGCAGATCCGGGCGGCGCTACGCGAGCAGCGAGCGCAGCAGAATGTGCAGGCCTATCTGGCCAAGCGAGTCGCGCCGGAGGTGACCTCCGTTGATGACAACGCCCTCAGGCAAGCGCTGGCTGGGGCGCAGTGATGCGCAGTCGAGCCAGCTCGACAATCACCTGGAACGCGCGCATGACACCGCGTGGCCTGAGCCCATGCTTGTGGCGCGGTGCCAAATCCTGGATCGCAGTCTGGGCCGCAGCGCTTGCACTGACGGCGGGCGGCAACGTTGCACCGGCCTTTGCGCAGGAGGCGATGCACTCCATGCCGAGCTTTGCGGCGCTTGCGAGGCGCTACGGGGCGGCAGTGGTGAACATTAGCGTGACGCGCGAGGTGACGCAGGTGGGCATCCAATTGCCTCCTGGGATCGAGCCAGGCCATCCCCTCGCGCCATTCCTGGCGCGTCGCGTCATTGGCAATCGGGAGGAGGTGAGTCTCGGCTCCGGATTCATCGTGAGTGCCGATGGCTACATTCTGACGAATCGCCATGTGGTCGGTGAAGCTGACTCGGTGACGGTAAAGCTGACGGACAAGCGAGAATTCAAGGCAAAGGTGATCGGCAGCGACGCGATATCCGATGTGGCGCTCGTGAAGATTGATGCCGAGCGATTGCCCGTAGTGTTGATGGGCAGTGCAAATGATGCGGAAGTCGGCGATTGGGTGATGGCTATTGGTTCGCCCTACGGCTTTGCCAACACGGTGACAAGCGGCATCGTCAGCGCGAAATCGCGAACGTTGCCAGGCGAAGCTTATATCCCGTTCATTCAGACCGACGTACCAATTAATCCAGGCAACTCGGGCGGGCCGCTTTTTGATATGAATGGTCGCGTGATCGCCATCAATTCCGCGATCTACTCGAAAACGGGCGGCTATCAAGGGCTCTCATTTGCCATCCCGATTGACGTCGCGATGGAGGTGAAGGCGCAGTTGCTAAAAACGGGAAAGGTCAGCCGCGGCCAGTTGGGCGTAACAGTGCAGGAGGTTACGCAGGCGCTCGCGCGTTCGTTTGGGCTGACAAAGCCCGATGGGGCGTTGATCAGCACCGTGAGGGCGGACAGTCCCGCGGCGGCGGCGGGCTTGCAGGCGGGCGATGTGGTACTCGCAGTCGATGGGGTGCCGATCCTCGATTCGGCTGAACTGCTATTGACGGTAGCACGCGTCAAGCCAGGCCGCGAGGTCGACCTACTGATCTGGCGCACGGGAGTCGGCACTCACGTGAAGGCAATCGTGGCGGCGCTGGAACCCTCAAGTACGGTGTCTACCGTGTCGGCGAGCGTCCCGGTACCGCAGTGGCTCGGTCTGACGATGCGACCACTCACGCCGCGCGAGAAATGGGCTCTTGGGGTCAGCCACGGTTTGCTGATCCAGCAAGTCAGCGAGCGCGCTGCAAGAGTTGGACTTGCGCCAGGCGACGTTGTACTGTCGCTCAACGAGAAGCCCGTGGCGACGCTTGAGCAGTTTGCCGAGCAGTTGCGGCAGACGCGCGGCAACGCCGCGTTGCTGATCCAGCGCGGCGCGGCGCGCTTGTACTTGCCGCTTGATCTGACCTGATTGTCATGGAGGTTCAGGATCGGGCCTCCTCTCCCGCCGACTGCCGACTGCCGACTGCCGACTGGCGGCGGCTGTCGGCTTAAGAGCCTGGACGGATCAGCGGCGATGTTGGCGCAGGTGTTGCCGGCCGTTGCGGCGTGGCTGATTTCCCAAAATTATTGCCCATGCGCTGCGACGTGGCTGACCAATTGAAGACGCCCAACTGATTGCCTGGGCGTTGCGCGATTTCCTCCGATCCCATTTGTTTGACTGGCGACGCACCGGCTGCCGACGCTGCTGGCTTGAGCTTATCGGTCAGGCAGTCGTAGGAGGGCGAGCGCATACCGTTCACTTCCACCTCTACGCAACCGGCCGAGCTGTGCGGCGTCTCGTCCTGGGACTGCACATGCGTGCCTTGCGCGATGAGCTCGGCTGACGCAGTGGGCACCACCACCCATCCGGCAAGCGCGATACCAATCACGCCCAACTGCAAGCCATACTGCCGCGAGCCATATCGCTGCGAGCCATAGCCGATACGCCATTTCATGGTGTCCTCCATCTGGTGACTTCGCGATGCCAAGCGGCAATCGCCATGCATAGAAGCATATGCCAGACCTGGCAGTCACGCAGCGAGAATGAACATTGTGTGACAAACGCTACTTTTGGCGGCGCGATGCCGTCTATGTGACTGTGCGCGACATCGACATGGGTTCGCCAGAGAGCGAAGTTCAGAGCCTCGTTGACCAATGCGCAACTGAAATCGATCTAACAGTACAGAGTCACGAAATGCGTGTCATCAAGAAAAATCGGCCATGGCTGCACTGGGCGGCCATGTGCGCGACGACGACGATTGGGGTTGCTGGCCACGGTGTTGCATCCGCGCAGGACGGGGCAACAGATGCGGCCCCTCGCGCGGCAGCGGTGTCTGCCGATCATGCGGCGCCAGCCGGAAAGGCCGCCAGTGCAGAGCCGGAAAAGAAGGTGAACATCAACGAGTACGTCGTGCGCGGCAATACGGTGCTCGACGTCCGCTCGATCGAGAAAGCTGTCACGCCCTACCTGGGCCCGGACCGGTCACTCAAAGACATCGAGGCCGCTCGAGACGCGCTGCTGGCGGCCTATCAGGCCAAGGGATTTCAGTCGGTCTACGTCGACTTGCCCGAGCAGCAGGTCACCGGTGGAATCGTGTACTTGCAGGTCAGTGAAACGCGCGTAGGACGTGTGCGCGTGGTCGGCTCCGAATACCATTCGCCGCACGAGGTGCGAGAACAGGTGCCATCGCTCGCAGAAGGCAAGGTGCCTGATTTCAATTCGGCGCAAACGGAACTCTCGGCACTGAACCGTACCGGCGACCAGCAGGTCGTTCCACTCGTCAAGCAAGGGGCGATACCCGGCACGATGGATGTCGACCTGAAGGTGCAGGACAGCAACCCGTGGCGCGCAACCCTCGGCGTGAACAACGACCGCAGTGCTGACACTGAACCACTGCGGGTGCTGGCTTCCGTGGGCAACGACAATCTTTGGCAGTTGGGGCACCGGGCGTCAATCAGCTTCTTTGGTACGCCGCAGGATCTGAATCAGACAAAAGTCTGGTCCGGCTCCTACAACGCGCCAATCAAGGGCACGCAGTGGGCGCTGGAAGCCAACGCATACAAGTCCGACAGCAATGTGTCCACTACCGGTGGTACGACGGTGCTTGGCAAGGGTCATGCGATCGGACTCAAGGGGATCTACACGGTGCCGGACACGGGCTCGTGGTGGCACGCACTTAGCCTTGGCTTTGATCTCAAGGACAACACCGAGGAGACGCGATTCGGGACCGCGGGCGACACCGTGCCGCTCAAGTACGCGCCAATCACATTTGGCTACAACGGGTTTTACCAGGGTGATCGCCTGCAGTACGGCCTGAACGCGGCGATCGTCACCGGCACGCAGAGCTTCTTTGGCTATGGCAGCAATGAAGTCCAGTTCGATGCCAAGCGCTACAAGGCGACGCCGAGCTTCACGCTGGTCAAGGCGGACACCAATGGCAGCTATACGTTCGAAGGCAACTCGCAGCTCGCATGGCGCGTGGCCGGCCAGATCACGGATTCCCCGCTTGTTTCCAGCGAACAGATTGCTGGTGGCGGTATGAACTCGGTGCGTGGCTATCTGTCCGCCGAAGCGACGGGCGACTTCGGCGTGGTGGGATCGATCGAATGGCGCGCGCCGCCGCTTCCACTGTTCACGACGTATGTCCAGGATTGGCGCTTCTATGGCTTTGCCGACGCGGGCCGTCTGGGGATCCGCGACCCACTGCCGGAGCAGCGTTCGCGCTATTCGCTGGCGTCGGTGGGCCTGGGCACGTCCTTCCGGCTGTTCTCGCACGTATCGGGGCGGCTTGATTTTTCCTATCCGCTTACGGACGGACCGCGCACCGAACGGCATCAACCCCGCGTGAACTTCAACGTAACAGCCAGTTATTGAGCACCGCGGCGGCGCGGCCTGCACAGAGAACGCTTCATCGACATGACCCTCCTGGTGCGAGCTAAAAGCACCGGGCGTATCCACGGAGAAACACTGAAATGCGACGCATCCTTCCGATTCTGCTTGCGCTGCTGGGCTCGTTGGTGCCCATGCTTGCGCACGCTTGGTGGCAGCCCGACTGGGCCTACCGCAAGCCCATCACGATCGACGCCGGCCCGCAGGGCGGCAATATTGCTGCTGACGCAGGGCGCATGCCGGTGCTGCTGCGCCTGCATACCGGCAATTTCACCTTTGAGAGTGCCAACGAGACCGGCGCGGATCTGCGCTTTGTCGCCGGTGACGACAAGACTGTGCTGAATCACCAGATCGAGCAGTTCGATCCGCTGCTTGGTATCGCCCTCGTTTGGGTGGACGTCCCCGCGGTGTCGGTCGGTGGCAAGCAGCAGATCTGGATGTATTACGGCAACCGCAAGGCGCCGGCAAGCAGCAATGGCCAGCGCGTGTTCGACCCGGACTACACCGCGGTCTATCACTTCAACGAGCCGAACGTGCCGGCGCGCGACACCACCGCCTATGGCAATCAAAGCCAGACAGCAGTCGTCACGCTCGATGGCGCGATCATCGGCAAGGGCGCGCAGGTTGGCGCATCGGCGCTCGTGCTGCCCGCCTCGCCGTCCCTGGCGGTGGCCGCCGGCGGCAACTTCACGTTCTCAGCCTGGGTGCGTCCGGAAAAGCTCGGCGCTCAGGAGGCCATCTATGTGCGCCGCGATAGCGGCGGCGAGCTCGTGGTCGGCGTTGATCAGGGCGTGCCGTTTGTGCGCGTCGATGGCCAGCGCAGCGAACCGGGCCAGCCGATTCAGGCCGGTCAATGGTCGCACCTGGCTGTAACGGCTGACGGCAAGACGGTAACGCTCTATGTCGGTGGCCGCCAGGCTGCGAAGCTGGCTGTAGCGCTGCCCGTACTCAATACGCCTGCGTCGATCGGTGCTGATGTCGAGGGGGGAAACCTCGCGCGCTTCTCGGGTGCTGTGGACGAAGTCCGCGTGTCCAAGATCGCACGTCCGGCGGCGCTGCTGCAGGCAGACGCCGTGTCCCAGGGCGCGGAGTCGCGTCTGACGGTTTTCGGGCCCGACGAGCAGCAGGCGGGCAAGAGCCATTTCGGCTTCATCATCGCAGCGATGCCGCTGGACGCTTGGGTCGTCGTTTGCCTGCTTGGCGTGATGATGGCGCTGTCGTGGCTGATCATGATTACCAAGAGCCGCAGCTATAGCGCCAACGCGCGCGCCAACGCGGCCTTCATGAGCTACTTCCGTGAAACGGCGGGCGCTCCCCTGGACCGTCTGGCCGTGAGCGGCAGCGTTCCCGAATCCGTGCGGGAGCAATCCTCGCTCTGGCGTCTGTATGAAGTGGCCGTGGATGAAATGCGCCGCCGCCACGCGCTCGGCTATGACATGAGCGCGGTTACCGACGCGACGATCAGTGCCATCCGTGCCTCGATGGACGGCGTCATGGTGCGTGAAGCCGAGCGCATGGGTGCACGCATGAACTGGCTGTCCACCACCATCGAAGGTGCGCCGTATGTCGGCCTCTTTGGAACGGTGATCGGGATCATGCTGGTGTTTGTCGTGGCGGCCATGGCGGGTGCTGTGGACATCAACTCCGTTGCACCAGGCATGGCCGCCGCGCTGCTGTGTACGGCGGCGGGCCTTGGCGTCGCGATCCCGGCGCTCTTTGGCTACAACTGGCTGGCATCACGTTCGGAAGCCATTTCCGCGGACATGGCGGTATTCGTTGACGAGTTCACCACGCGTCTTGCTGAAGAGCAGGGTGAAGGGCGTCGCGAGCTCGTGCTGCAGCGTGCCTGAAGGGGGCGAACCATGGCAAACGCAAGCCGATTCGGCACGAAGAAGCGAACGAGCGGGATCAATATCACGCCCTTCGTTGACGTGCTGCTGGTGGTGCTGGTGATTTTCATCCTGACCAGCAACGCGAGCATCCCCGGCATCAAGGTGGATCTGCCCAAGGCAAGTTCGTCGGTCGCGCTGGAGAAGCCGAAGACGAAGGCGATCACGATCGACAACGCCGGGCAGGTGTTTCTCGACGCCTATCCCGTTTCGTTGCCGGAGCTTGAAGATCGGCTGCGCACTGAAAAGGCGCTGACGCCGGATTTCCCGGTCATCGTCCGCGGTGACGCGTCGGTGCAGTACGCCAAGGTTGTCGAGGTGCTTGACCTGTTGCGCCGCATCGATCTGAACCAGGTCGGCCTGGTGACCGGCAAGCCGGCGTGAGGAGCGTAGCGTGAAACCTCACGATTCCACCGTTCGTTTCGCAACCGGCCCAGCCGGCACGGCGCTCGCGTTGCTACGTCGGCGCAGCGGTGTCGTGGTGGGGGGGCTCGTGGTTGCTGGTCTGGTAGCGCTCTTCTGGCACCTGCTGACCGACACCGCGAGCATGCGCCGTGAGGTGGCTGCACCGCCGATGCTGATGCTGCCGCCTCCGCCACCGCCGCCGCCAGAGCCCGAGAAGCTGCCGGAGCCGCAGCCAGAGAAGATCAAGCCCGAAGTTGTTGAGCCCAAGCCCACTGAACCTGTCGAAGCGCCAAAGGACGACGCGCCACCGAGCCCATCGAAAGACCTCGGAGACGCGGTTTCGATTAATGGTGACGCTCAGGCCGGCACGGACGCCTTCGGGATCGGGGCGGGCAATGGGGG
>Ga0187845_1000683_pt1 | contig 20067 bp, 12 predicted proteins | sample SpaLakP09_SKY_68_FD_134515 | JGI IMG/M metagenome (GOLD analysis project Ga0187845, IMG submission 134515) | Oligotrophic lake water microbial communities from Sparkling Lake, Wisconsin, USA - SP09_SKY_68 | ecosystem: Environmental > Aquatic > Freshwater > Lake | place: USA: Sparkling Lake... | reverse complement strand
CGTGTACGAACAGGTAGTTGGCCCAGTCGTTATTTGCTGCCGCCGTGCTGAACTGGCCGAAGATGCCGCCACCGCCATAGGTCTCGTTATTTACCAGAATTTCGATGAATTCGTACGGCGCGTGCTGCGCCAGCTCGCGCAGGGCACGGTTGTCCGTGGTCAGCAGGTAGCGCTCGCTGCCGAAAATGTCGTAGCGCGTGCCCAGCGGCGACGCATGATGTACGCCCGTCGAGGGACGCGAGACGCCCGATTCCGTCGTCGGCATAGCCAGTGCCCACACATTGAAGTCGCCGGCGCGCTCCTTGAACGGCGATGTGGCAAACAGATGGTCGGCCAGTTTGCGGGCGCTGGCTTCGAACTTGGGCATTTCGGCGGCGGTGTAGCCATCGCCGACGATCAGCAGATCCACCTTCTGCGGCGACGGGCCGTTGACGCGGATTGCTATCGGCTTCACTGGCGCAGGCGGCAGCTTGCGCACCACGTCCATGGCATCGGTATCGATTTCGGCGATCCACACCACCGAGAAGGCATTGCGGTCGTCACGTTTCAGGATGCGTACCCGTACTGGCCGGTCCGGCTTGGGGAAACGCACCGACTCCTGGAAACCACGATTGGCATGCTGGGCTTCCTCCGTGCTGCGCCATTCGGCAAACACGGTAGAGAAACCGCGCGAGTACAGCAGCTCGCCGGTTTTACTGTCCACCACTTCCACCATGTTGTTGCCGCGGTTGGTGTCGTCGATCGCGCGCCGCACATCGCCCGGCCATGGCAGCGGCTCGATCACCACGCGCTCCAGCGCATAGTTCTCGTTGAGCGCATTCCCGCTATGCAGATAATCGACGCGCACGGTGGCTGGCTGTACGGCTTTGACGGAAGCCGCAGCAACGGCGGCAGCACTGGCAGCGGCATGGGCAGACAGCGGCGCGAATATGGCAGCGCTGCAGACTAGCGCCAGCGCGCCGGCCAGAGCACGCAGCGGCGTACGGGAGGCAAACAATGACATGATCTTCCTATCTATGAGAGTCGGGCAGGCCATCATTCTAATCCGGCCGGCAGCACGGTAGCACGCCGGGCGGCTAGTTCTTTTGCATCAGCGACTGGCCGATATCCAGCGGACGAATGTCCAGCCGCATATTCAGGATGGAGTAGCTTTGCAGCGCCGCCGAGGCATAGCCCACGCTGTCGCGGGTTTTGCTGAGCGTGAACTGGAAACCCAGCTCCGGCAGCGGCGAATTACGGCCGCTGGTGGCTATGCCTATCGCCTCGCTGCGGCGGGTGTTGATCAGGTTTTCCATCAGCTCCACCAGCGCATTGCGCGCCAGTATATCGGCCGAGAACACCGGCTGCGCCATCTGCACGGCGCGCGCATCGAGCTTGCCGCCAGCCTTGGCCTGCGACGGAATAAACCTGTGGCTGGCCAGATCGTAGCGGTCGCCCTTGTCCAGATAGCTGATGACGGCGTTGGCGACGTTAAAGCCCCCATGGCTGGCATCGGTGGTGGCGCGGCGCAGATCGACCAGCAGCGCACCGCGATGGCCCACAATTTCCACCTGACGCCGGCTATCGATCACCATCGCCGTGTTTTCATCGATACCAAGGCCGAATTTATAGCCTTTTTTGAGCATCGCCGGGATCATGCGGGCAAACCGTCCCCGCACCAGAAAGTGCTGGTCGACGAAGACATCGTCGCCAATAAAACCCAGCCCCGGTGCAATTTCGCGCCCTCCGTCACACCGGCGCGCAAGGTGGCGAACACCGGCCCTGGCGCGTAGAACATGGTGCTGCTCATGATGGCGGCACCGGCGCTATTGCCCGCCACTACGCCGCCGTTGCGGTACAGCTCCCACACGGCGTCAAGTACGGCACTGCGGCTGCCGTCGGGCCGCACCAGCGCCTGCGTGATGCGGGCCTGATCGCCGCCAGCAAAGAATACGCCGCCCGCGCTGCGCACGGCTTCGGCCAGTTGCGGATCGTCGGCCACCTGCCGGTAGTCGCTATCGGCCAGCTTGACGGCCAGCGGCACCAGAAAGGCGTCAGCGCCATAGGCGCGGAAGCGCTCGACGATGGCGGCGCCCGCTGGGGCAGGATCGGCGGCAGCGGAAGGCAGCACCGCCAGCCGGGCGCCGGGGCCACCGGCCAGCTGGACGATGCGTTGCCAGACTTCGGCATTATCAGCCTGCAGATTGCCGCCTATGATGACCAGCGAGCCTTTCGGTGCATCCGGCGTGGCTTGTGCCGCGCCGAACGGTACAGCCAGCAGCAGTGCTGCCTGCGCCACTCTCTGCCACCACTTATCAGCCCTACGCATTGCCGCCTCCGCAAAGAAAAAGGGATGGCGCACGACACGCCATCCCTTCAATATACCTGATTTTCTGCCGCTGGCTAGCGGTAGCGGTAAAGCGGTGCCTGCAGCTGGATGGGGCGCACATCCATGCGCAGCTTGAGCACGGAATAAGCTTCCACTTCGGTCGAGCTATAACCGACGCTGTTGATAGTTTTGCTAAATCTGAACTCGAAACCGATATCTGGATAGGCATCGCGCGGGTTGCCGAAGGCGATGCCTATGGCTTCCTGCTGGGCGTTGTCGATCAGGTTGACCATCAGGTCGAGCACTGCGTTATTACCCAGAATATCGTTGGTAAATACCGGCTCGCGGGTTTCCGGCTGGTTCGGGTCCAGCTTGTTGTCTGCCTTGTCCGGCGACGGAGTAAATTCGCGCGTCACCAGATTGAACTTGTCGCCCCGGTCCAAATAGCTGATGGTGGCATTGCTGATATTGAAGCCCTTGATGCCACGGTCGGTAATCGCCGCCGACAGGTCCAGCAGCAGTGCGCCGCTGTAACCGATGATTTCCACATCGCGCTTGGCGTTGACCACCATGGCGGTATTTTCGTCGATGCCCAGGCCCATCTGGTAGCCCTTCTTCAGCATCACGGGAATCATGCGGGCAAAGCGGCCGCGCACCAGCAGGTGCTGGTCGACGAATACGTCATCGCCGATGAACCCCAGCCCGGTGGAGATCTCGTTGCCCTCGGTGACACCCTGCTTGAGCATTTCCAGCGTGCTCTTGGCATCATAGAACATGGTGGTACTCATGATGGCTGCACCGGCGCTGGAACCGGCAATCACGCCGCCATCGCGGTACACATCCCACACTGCGTCCAGCGCCGCGGTACGCTTGCCGTCCGCCCGCACCAGCGCACGGGTAATGCGCGCCTGATCGCCGCCGGTGAAATAGATGCCGGTGGCCGAATGGATGGCCGCCACCACTTCCGGGTCTTCCGCCGCCTTGCGGTAGTCGCTATTGGGCAGCGTGACACCGAGCGGAATGAAGAATGCCTGCGCGCCGTACTGATTGAGTTTGTTGATGGTGTTCTGGGCCGATTGTTCGGGGTTGATGGAGGCCGAACCAAACACGCCTATGCGTGCGCCCTTGCCGCCCGCCAGCTGGACGATACGCTGCCAGACTTCGGCATTGTCGGCACGCAGGCCGCCGCCGATAATCACCAGATTGCCGGCCGGTGGCGCCAGCACCGGTTTGGGCGGCGGCACCGCCTTGGCCGGTTTGCTCGAGCTTTTTGCAGCCTGCTGCGGCTTGCCTGCCGGCGTCTTGGCGGCCGGCGTGCTGACCGCTACCTGTGCCGCCTGCACACTGGCGCTGCATAGCAGCAGCCATAGCAAAAGCACTCGCAGTAGCGTAAAACCTGAGAAATTCATGTAGCCCTTCCTAGTAAAACCGGCGCCGCACTCACGCGCGGCGCCGTCGTAGCGCAAATCATACCAATCAATTGGCCAATCTGGCTTAATGCATCATTACGTTACATTACTTGAAGGCGTAATTAGCCGTAGCAAAGATGCGACGACCACGCGGATCGGTGTAGGTCGGATCGTAGCCAGAGATGAAGTAGTAGGCCTGATTCGAGTACGGTGGCGCGGTATTCAGCAGGTTCTGCACACCGGCGCGCAGTTTCAGCGCCTTGTTCACCTGCCATGCACCGGACAGATCCCACAGCGTATAGGCTTTCACATGATTCTTCGCCACCACCGAACCGTCATCGGTGTTGATCGCCGTATTCTGGTCTTCATAGCCGCTCGAGTAGGTGTTCGACAGGCTGGCCGAGAACGGACCTTGGTCCCAGTCGAAGGTGATGGTGTGGCGCCAGCGCTGCACCACGCTGTCGGTCACGAAGCGGCCCAGATTACTCAGATAATCGTCGCCCACGCTGTTCTGGATCTTCGACTGCAGCACGTAGGTGCCGGACAGGTGCGCACCAAAACGCCCGATCGGCGTGGTGGCGCCACGATAGTCGGCCGTCAGATCAAGCCCGGAAGCCAGCTGCGCGCCGCGGTTTTCCTTGCGCAGCTCGATGTAGTCGATATTGCCGTCAGCATCGCGATGCACCAGATTGCCGTATTTCGCCAGATTGCCGAGGATGACGTCATCACCCAGTTCGCTAATCAGGTCGGTACGCTTGATGTTCCAGTAATCGAGCGACAGCGACGCATTTTTGACCGGCTCCAGCACCATACCCAGCGAGAACTGGCGGCTGTGCTCGGGCTTGAGGTTGGCATTCGAGTAGCGCCGGGTATTCCAGTTATCCGCGCAGTCGGCGTAATTATTGTTGACCGTTGCGCAATACACGGGATCCGGCAGCGTGGCGGTGGTGCTGTACACGGTAGGACGGTACAGATCCGACATGGAAGGCGCGCGGAAACCGCGCCCTGCCGAGGCACGGAACAGCATGGTCTTGTCCGGGGTATAACTGAGGCCGATTTTCGGGCTGGCCGCGCCGCCTACCACCTGATAGTGGTCATAGCGTGCCGAGATCTGCGCTTCCAGCTGCTTGGTGAACGGCAGCAGCAGCTCGCCGTACACGGCCTGCACGCTGCGCTTGTCGCTGGTGGCGCGGCCGCCTTCCGGCGCCGAGTCGTTATTGATGTTATCGCTCATCAGCAGGGCCGACGGGTTGAAGTCGGTGCGCTCGTGGCGCACTTCGCCGCCGACTGCCAGCGCAGCATCGCCGCCGGCCAGCTGGCCCAGCGCGTGCGAGACCTTGAAGTCGACCGAATCCATCACGCCGCGCGCATGGCGCACGTCGTCATTGACCTGGATGGAATCGAGCAGCGCCACACCCGCCGCGCCCGAAGGGCCGAAGGGATTGATCACGCCATCGTAGATACCCTTGAGCAGTTTGTCATACAGCACATAGCCGTGGGTATCCTTGTCCTTGATGGTGTTGACGCTGTGATTCAGGGCCACGTCATAGTCCCAGCCGTTGGCGCTGCCGGTCAGGCCCACCACGATGCGCTGGCTTGCGCTGGTCAGTTCGCTGGTACGGCGGCCCGCTTCGTTGATACGCATGCGCAGCGTGACATCGCCGACCACATCGTCGTCGGCACTGGCCTCGTCGGAGCTGAGGTCGTATTTGGCCAGCGCCGGGATGCGTTTGTAGTTGATCGGTGCCGTCACCCGCGCAGTCGAGCCGACATAATTGGTCTTGGAATTACTCAGTGCCACCTCGGCAAACAGCTGGTTGTCGGGATTGATCTGCAGTACGCCGCGCGACAGCAGATTGACCTTGTCCGACTTCGGATACAGCTCGGTATCGCCCATGTAGTTGTAGGTGCAGGCATCAACGCCGCCGGTACCGTTAGGCAGATACAGATTGGCCGGCGGTGCGCAGGTAGGCAGCGACAGGTTGATGGTGCGGTTGGTGATGGGCTTGCCGTTGATGGTAAAACCCTGCTCCTGCAGGTAATCACGCTGGGCGCCCGTCAGGCGGATATTGGCCGGGCTGGTATAACCGGACAGCAGGTGCGGCAGACGCTCAGGGATATGCAGATCATCGATGAACTTGCGCTGCGAGGTGTTCAGCGCGCCGGTACGCTGCACGTCCAGCACGGCAAACACGTTGTAGCCATCGCGGCCCAGATCACCGGTACCGGCGCTCAGGCTGGGGTGCGCTTGCCGGCGCCACCCTCCTGCGTTTTACTGCCGTAGCCGTTCAGCTCCAGCCCCTGGAAGTCCTTGCGGGTGATGAAGTTGATGACACCACCGATGGCATCCGTGCCGTACAGTGCCGAAGCGCCGTCAAGCAGCACTTCCACGCGCTGGATGGCAGCGGCGGGGATGTTATTCAGATCGACGCCGGTATCGTCGCCGGGCGAGGCAAAGTTGGCCATGCGGCGGCCGTTCAGCAGCACCAGCGTGGACGAGGTGCCGATGCCGCGCAGGTTGGCGCTGTTGAAGCGGCGCTGGTCGCCGCCGACGTTGATGCTGGCGCCATCGGTCAGGCCGCCGACGTTGGCCGATACGCGCGCCATCAGCTCGGATGCCGTGGTGACGCCAGCCTTGTCAATTTCTTCACGGGTGATGACCTGCACCGGCAAAGCCGTTTCGGATTCGATGCGGCGGATGGCCGAGCCCGTGATCTCCACCTTGGGCACGGGTACGGCGTTTACCGCCGTTTCCTGCGCCTGTACCTGCTGCATCAGGCCTGCTACTGCCCCCACTCCCAGCGCCAGCCGGACCGCCAGCGCCATATCCGAAACCTGCAATTTGCGTGCTGCACCCATGTTTTTTACTCTCTCAATTGAAGAAATGATTACATTAAACTAACTGTACGCACATCATGACTAAAACTCAAGAAAGCCTGTACAGAATCCGCATATGTACATTTACTTTGTGAAAATAGTGCTACATACTCAATCTCTGTCGAATTACTCATAGGCGTAGCCACGGCCATCATGCAAGTACACCAACACCCTATCTCCGGCGCCCACAGCAACGCCCACTACCAGTTAACCAGCCTGCATTTCGGTACCCCGGGCAGCGGCAAGAAAGTGTATATACAGGCCTCGCTGCACGCGGACGAAGTACCGGGCATGCTGGTGGCGCAGTTCCTGCGCAAGGAACTGATAGCGCTGGAAGCGGCGGGCCGTCTGCAGGGCGAAGTGATACTGGTACCGGCTGCCAATCCTGTTGGTCTGGCGCAGGCCATCCACGGCGCTGCATTTGGCCGATTTGATCTGACCACCGGTATCAACTTCAACCGCGCCTACAAGCACGTGGCGGACGACCTGAAAGCTACGCTGACCGGCCTGCTGGGGCAGGATGCCGATGCCAATGTGGCGCTGATCCGCGCCCACGCGCGCAACGCCATCGCCGCATGGCAGCCGGGTACAGATGCAGAAGCGCTCAAGAAAATCCTGATGACGATGGCGGTCGATGCCGACATCGTGCTGGATCTGCATTGCGACAACGAAGCAGCGCTGCACATCTATGCCGGCACGCCGCTGGCCGAGGCGGTGGCGCCACTGGCGGCCATCATGGGCGCGCATGCCGTGCTGCTGGCCTATCAGGCCGGCGGCGAGCCGTTCGATGAGGCCTGCAGCCGCCTGTGGTGGGAGCTGGAGCGCCACTTCGAAGGGCGCTATCCGATACCGCCAGCCTGCGTATCCACCACGGTGGAACTGCGCGGAGAGCAGGAAGTGAGCTACGCGCTGGCACAGAAGGATGCCGCTGGCCTACTGCAATTCCTCATGCTGAACGAGGTGGTGCTGGCCGCCGATGCCGACGCCGAAGCCGCCGCCCGCGTGCTGCCTGCGCCGCTGTGCGAAGCCACCCCGCTGGAAGGCGTGGAGCCGCTGTATGCCCCCCATCCCGGCATACTGGTGTACACGCGCGAACTGGGCGAGCGGGTGGCCGCTGGCGACGCGATTGCCGACATCATCGATCCGGTCAGCGGCGAAACCACTTTGATCCATGCGGGCGTGTCCGGCGTGTTCTTCGCCCGCAGCGCGCACCGCCACGTGATCCGCGGCATGAACATCGGCAAAATCGCCGGCGCTACGGCCTACCGCGCCGGTGATTTGCTGAGCCAATAAGAAAGTTCGCCCATGAGCACTCCTAGCATGCATGCTGCCCCGGGCAGCAAAAAGAAATTCAAGCTGCCGCATACTTTCGTGCTGCTGTTCATCATTCTGGCGCTGATAGCAGCGGCAACCTGGCTGGTCCCGGGCGGCAAATACGACACCCATCTGGTCAACGGCAAGCAGCTGATCGACCCGGCCAGCTTCCACTACATCCCCAGCGTGCCGCAGGGCTTTACGGCGCTGATCAAGGCACCGATCAAGGGCTTCGTGGAAGCGGCGCTGATCATCGGCTTTGTACTGGTAGTGGGCGGCGCCTTCGCCGTGCTGCAGAAGACTGAAGCGGTCGATGCCATGATCAAGGCGCTGGCGCGCGCGCACGACAGTTCGCCCTTCATCCAGAAGGCGCTGATCCCCGTGTTCGTCACCATGTTCTCGATCGGCGGTGCCACCTTCGGCATGAACGAGGAAGCCATACCCTTCGTGATGATCTTTGTGCCGCTGGCACTGGCGCTGGGCTACGACACCGTCACCGGGGTGTCGATTCCCTTCCTCGGCTCGCAGGTGGGTTTCGGCGCGGCTTTTCTCAACCCCTTCAACGTCGGCATCGCCCAGGGCATAGCCGGCGTGCCGGTATTCTCCGGCTGGGGCTACCGCCTGATCGTGTGGGTGATTGCTACCGGCGTGACCATCGCTTTCCTGATGTGGTACGCCGCGCGCGTCAAGCAGAACCCGCAGCTGAGCCCTACCTATGCGCTCGATATAGAAAAGCGCAAGGAGCAGCCGCACGGCCTGGGCGACTTCCACGGCATCACCGGGCGCCACAAGCTGGTGTTGACCATTTTCGTCGCTGCGCTGGCCATCATGGTGGGCGGCGTAGTGGGCTATGACTGGTATATCGATGAAATCGCTGCCCTGTTCCTGGTGATGGGCATCGTCATCGGCCTGGTCGGCCAGCTCGATTCCACCCAGATCGTCGAGAGCTTCATACAGGGCGCGCGCGATCTGGTCGGCACTGCGTTGGTGATTGCGCTGGCACGCGGCACCATGATACTGGCGCGCGATGCCCACATCATCGACACCATGCTGCACGGGCTGATGCCGCTGGTGCAGTCCTCGCTGCCGGTGTTCGCGGCGTGGAAAATGTTCGGCATCCAGACCGTGATCAACTTCTTCATCCACTCCGGCAGCGGTCAGGCCGCGCTGACCATGCCCATCATGGCGCCGCTGTCCGATCTGGTGGGCGTGACGCGCCAGACGGCGATTCTGGCTTTCCAGCTGGGCGAACTGACCACGCCGATGATTCCCACCTCGGGCATCACGGTGGGCGTGCTGGCACTGGCACGCATACCATGGATTACCTGGGCCAAATGGATGATTCCACTGCAGCTGATCTACGCCGTGCTGGCACTGGCGATACTGGTGCCGCCCTGCCTGATGAACTGGCAGTAAGTGAATAACAAGTGAATCAGTCAGTCAGCGATGCGTTAACAATAAGTCAAAGTCAGGGGCGACGAGGCAACAGGCTGCACAAAATCAGGGGGCGCGGCCGGATTTTAGTGGGCAAAATCGCAAGGTTGACATATTTTTGAGCAGCCACGGTTTATAATCACCCCTGACTTATTTCTGCATTCCCCTCTGCCCCTGCCTTTATCTTTTATATGACTGCACAACTTTCCAAGAAAAGCGAAGCCTGGTCGGCCCGCTTCAACGAACCAGTTTCCGATCTCGTCAAACGCTACACGGCCTCGGTATTCTTCGACAACCGCATGGCCAAAGCCGACATTCAGGGTTCGCTGGCCCACGCCGAAATGCTGGCCGCACAGGGCATCATCAGCGCAGCAGACCGCGCCGAAATTGAACGCGGCATGGCGCAGATCAGCGCCGAAATCGAAGCCGGTACTTTCGAGTGGCTGCTTGATCTGGAAGATGTGCACCTGAATATCGAAAAACGCCTGACCGAACTGGTAGGCGATGCCGGCAAGCGCCTGCACACTGGCCGTTCGCGTAACGACCAGGTGGCCACCGACATCCGTCTGTATGTGCGTTCCGCCATCGACGACGTGCTGGCCCTGCTGCACTCGCTGCGTAGCGCGCTGGTGGATCTGGCCGAGAAAAACGCCGACACCATCCTGCCCGGCTTCACCCACATGCAGGTAGCCCAGCCGATCACCTTCGGCCACCACATGTTGGCCTATGTCGAAATGTTCGGCCGCGATGCCGAGCGTATGCTGGATTGCCGCAAGCGGGTTAACCGCCTGCCGCTGGGCGCTGCCGCACTGGCCGGCACCACCTTCCCGATCGACCGCGAGCGCGTAGCCAAGACGCTGGGCTTCGACGACGTCTGCCACAACTCGCTGGACGCCGTATCGGACCGCGACTTCGCCATCGAATTCACTGCCGCCGCGTCGCTGATCATGACCCACGTGTCGCGCATGTCGGAAGAGCTGATCATCTGGATGAGCCCGCGCGTAGGCTTCATCGATATCGCCGACCGTTTCTGCACCGGCTCGTCCATCATGCCGCAGAAGAAAAATCCGGATGTGCCGGAACTGGCACGCGGCAAAACCGGCCGCGTGTACGGCCACCTGATGGGCCTTTTGACCCTGATGAAAGGCCAGCCGCTGGCCTACAACAAGGACAACCAGGAAGACAAGGAACCGCTGTTCGACACCGTCGACACCGTAGTCGATACGCTGCGCATCTTCGCCGACATGGCCGGTGGCATCAGCGTCAAGCCGGACGCCATGCGTGCTGCCGCCCTGCAGGGCTACGCCACTGCGACCGATCTGGCCGACTATCTGGTGAAAAAAGGCCTGCCTTTCCGTGACGCCCACGAAGCCGTGGCTCACGCCGTGCGCGCCTGCGACGGCCTGAAGATCGACCTGGCCGAAATGACGCTGGAACAGCTGCGCGCCTTCTCGCCGCTGATCGGCGACGACGTGTTTGCCGTGCTGACGCTGGAAGGCTCGGTTGCTGCGCGTGACCACGTGGGCGGCACTGCCCCGGCGCAGGTACGCAAAGCCATCGCGCGCGTACGCGCCCAGCTGGCCAGCTAAAGCCTGCACCTGCTGCGCCGCTGCTTGATGGCCCGGCGCAGCGCACGTACACACCCCGGGCAGCAGCACTGCTGCCATGGATGGTTATGCCGGAGACCTTGCCGGAGGTAGAGGAGTTCTCATGTTCATGAAGCTTGCCCGCACCATCGACCGCCTCAACGAAGCCATCGCCCATGCCGTCGGCTGGGCCTTGCTGGCCGCCGTGATTATCTGCACCGGCAACGCGCTGATGCGCTACAGCCTTAACGTCAGCTCCAATGCATGGCTGGAAATCCAGTGGTATCTGTTTTCCGCCATGTTCCTGCTGGCTTCCGCCTACACCCTCAAGCGCGACGAACACGTGCGCATCGACGTCATCACCAGCCGCTTTTCACGCCGCACGCAGGTGTGGATAGACCTGCTGGGCTTTATCCTGTTCCTGCTGCCGATTGCGCTGCTGATCCTCTACTACGGCACGCCGTATGCACTGCTGTCGCTGCAGAGTGGCGAAATGTCGCCCAATGCCGGCGGCCTGATTGTCTGGCCGGCCAAGCTGCCGGTGCCGCTGGGCTTTCTGCTGCTGATGCTGCAGACGCTGTCCGAAATCATCAAGCGCATCGCCTATCTGGCCGGACGCATAGACGATAGCAGCTTTACCCGCGCCGCTCATAGCCCGCAGCAAGAAATCGCCGCCATCAAGGCTGCCAACCAGCTCGATTAATCCGCCCGCTCCACCCATCGGTCATAAAGGAAGTCCATGGAAGCATTCCTGACGGCGAATCTCGCCCCCATCATGTTCGCGGTACTGGTGCTGTTCCTGCTGTCGGGCTTCCCGGTGGCGTTTGCACTGGCGGCCAACGGCCTGTGTTTCGGCCTGCTGGGGATAGAACTGGGGCTGCTGAAACCGGAACTGCTGCAGGCGTTGCCCAACCGCATATTCGGCATCATGGCCAACGATACGCTGCTGGCGATACCCTTCTTCACATTCATGGGACTGATACTGGAACGCTCAGGCATGGCGGAAGACCTGCTCGACACCATAGGCCAGCTATTCGGTCCTATCCGTGGCGGCGTGGCCTATGCCGTGATTTTCGTCGGCGCCCTGCTAGCGGCGACCACCGGCGTGGTAGCCGCCTCGGTCATTTCGATGGGGCTGATTTCGCTGCCGGTGATGCTGCGCTACGGCTACGACCGCAAACTGGCGGCCGGCGTGATTGCCGCTTCCGGTACGCTGGCCCAGATCATTCCGCCCTCGCTGGTGCTGATCGTGATGGCCGACCAGCTGGGCCGCTCGGTGGGCGATATGTACCGCGCCGCGTTTGCGCCCGGCCTGCTGCTGACCGCCCTGTATGCAGGCTATGTGCTGGCCCTGTCCATCTTCAAGCCTGCGGCAGTACCGGCCCTGCCGCTGCAAGCGCGCAACCTGCGCCAGCCCAACGGCGATAGCGGCGTGCGCTCGCTGCTGGTACTGGTGCTGGGCGCCGCTGCCGCTGCATGGCTGTTCGCACGCTACTGGGGCGAGCACCATCCGGATCTGGCCGGCGACGAACTGGGCATCGCTGCTGCAGCCGTCGGGATTATCGGCGCCTTCGTGTTCGCCGTGCTGAACCGCCAGCTGAAACTGGGCCTGCTGTCGCGCATGGCGGAAAAAGTGGTGTTCGTGATGGTGCCGCCGCTGGCGCTGATTTTCCTCGTGCTGGGCACCATCTTCATCGGGCTGGCCACGCCAACCGAAGGCGGCGGCATGGGCGCCATGGGCGCGCTGCTGCTGGCCCTGTTCAACCGCCGCCTGACGCTGGACCTGACGCGGCAGGCCATGCACAGCACCACCCGTTTGTCCTGCTTTGTGGTGTTCATCCTGATCGGTTCTACCGTGTTCTCGCTGGTGTTCCGCGGCGTGAACGGCGACCTGTGGGTAGAGCATCTGCTGTCGGCCCTGCCGGGCGGCACCACCGGCTTCCTGATCGTGGTGAATCTGCTGTTCTTCGCGCTAGCCTTCTTCCTCGATTTCTTCGAGCTGGCCTTCATACTGGTGCCGCTGGTGGGACCGGTGGCCGACAAGCTCGGTATCGACCTGATCTGGTTCGGCGTGCTGCTGGGGGTGAATATGCAGACCTCGTTCATGCACCCGCCCTTCGGCTTTGCGCTGTTCTATCTGCGTTCAGTGGCGCCCAAGGAGGTCAAGACCAGCGATATCTACTGGGGCGCCATACCGTTTGTGCTGATCCAGATCCTGATGGTGGCGCTGATTATCGGTTTCCCGCAGCTGGTCATTGTCGGCAAAAAGGTGGACATGAAAGAGCAGCTGGAACTGCAGCTGGGCAGTCCCGCCCCTGCTGGCGAAGAACGCAAGGATGGCGAACCACCCCAGTTGAACTTCTCCACCGACGAAGAGAAAAAATAGCCGCGCAGCGCCGCCGCTGCTTTATCTGGCCGGCATTCGCGTCAGCAGCTTGAAGGCTGCTTCCGTCTGGTTCGGTTCCAGCAGCAGCGTCAATTCCGTGTAGGTGCAGATCAGATTGACCAGCTGGATCTGCTCCCATGCCAGCTGGCTCAGGATCGACTGGTAGATGCCGGGGCTGCAGCGCTGGCCGCCATTGAAATGCAGGGTCAGCGCCGTCAATCCGTCCTGGCGGGCGCGCAGACACTGGCCGGCAAACACTTCCTCCACCACAAACTGCGCCGCACGGTTACAGATCACCATCAGTTCATTGACGCCGCGCGTCACCATCACAAACGCCGAGTCGATAGCAGTCATACGTTCCAGTAGCTGGCGCTGGCTGGCGGCCAGCGTATCGGATAGACGGTAGGTGTATTCGATCAGATCGGTGCGTGTGGTCAGCTCGCCCGTTTTCTGTTGCGGTGCTGCCGCGGGCTGCTCCACTGCCGGCAGGCGCTTGGTTACGCGCCGCAGCGCCATGACCACGGCGGCCTGCCCCACCGGCTTCCACAGATCGGTTTCCAACTGCGGCTGCAACTGGCGCGCCAGCTCCGACAGATTGATCAGGTTGCGCCGCAAGCCCTCCACCAGAAACTGGGAATCCATCACGATGCGTTCCACTTTGGCTGCGACCGAAAGCATATCCACTCTCTGGTTCGCTGCAGTGCGAACCCTCTATCGAAAAAAACTGCTGCCCCGCCCCATGCGGTGGCTAGACGGGCATAACCGGAGCCTGCCATTTTAAGTCCCTTGTTTCCGGCTATGCAAGAGTCCATGGCGGACTTGCAAGCAAGTTCCCGCGCGAATCCGCTGCTACCGGCGCAGCGCCACCGCTAAGCGCCCACTCATTGATATGCAACAGTACTCTTACCGCTGTGTCGATCTAGCGTGATCTAGCCGCCCTACGGAAGCGGCACCATCAGCCGATGCGTGCCGGACTTGCAGATCGAAGGAGATCATGATGAAGCTACACTACCGGCGCTCGCTGCGCGTCATGCTGGCTGCTGCTTGCAGCGCTCACGGCGCCCATGCCCAGATGATGGGACAACCTATCACCACGCTAACGCCGCAGCAAAGCGGCAACCTGCTGACCCGGCTCGCCGCCATGGATGCAGCCCAGGGCCTGCCGCCCGAGCTGAGTGTACGTCTTAGCAGCCAGCACCCTGGCGGCGCCGGACAGAAAATCGTGCGCACCCAGCATACCTACAAGGGGCTGCGCATCTTTGGCTCGGAGTCGGTGGTAGTGACCGATACGGTAGGCAGCGTGGTTGGCATCACCACCACGGACCGGCGTGTCGGCCCCGGCAACAGCCTTGCACCGCTGGCGGTAGCAGCGACGGCGCCGGCCATCAATGCTGCCGATGCGATCCGCATTGCCGCCAGTTCGGTCGCACCACGCGGCACCGACCGCTGGCCCCCCAGCGCCGAGCTGCTGATCTTTCCAATTGCCCGCAGCGTGCGCGTTCCGGCAGCGCAAAGCAAGCAGGAGATCGAACTCAATGCCGCCGATCTGCAGGAAGTGATAGAAAGCTATGCACTCGCCTATTACGTCAAGACCCGCATGGCGCAGGACAACAAGCCGGTGTACTACGACACCATCGTCGATGCCAATACGGGTGCCATACTGGCCCAGTGGTCGGCGCTGAAAACTGTGGTGGGCAGCGGCAACAGCCAGTACAACGGTGTGGTGCCGATTAACACCAGCAGCACTGTCAGTGGCTTCCAGATGCTCGACACCACGCGCGGCACGGGTGGAAAATTCGGCGGCATGGCCATCACTAATGCCAACCACAGCTCTGCCAACAATCCCGACCCCGGCAGCATCTACACTAACAGCAGCAATACCTGGGGCGACGGCAAGCAGTATGTAAACGGCGGCAGCACCACCGGCGCCAACGGCCAGACCGCCGCTGTCAACGCTCTGTGGGGGCTGATGAATACCTATGACACCAACCGCAATGCGCTGGGCTGGCATTCGCTCGATGGCAACAACACCGCGACCTATATCGCCGCCCACGTCGACACCAGCTACGACAATGCCTTCTACGACGACAGCTGCAAATGCATGTACATCGGCGATGGCAACCACTTCTACAGTCTGGGCGCCATCGATGTGATAGGCCACGAGATGTCGCATGGTGTTACCGCCGCCACGGCCGATCTGGTGTACGCCGGCGAATCGGGCGGATTGAACGAATCGAACTCCGATATCGGTGGCGAAATGGTGGAAGCCTACGCACGCGCCGGCGGCAGCGGCAGTGTGATCCCCGCCAGCGGAAACGACTGGATGATGGGCACAGAGATCAGCAAGACCGGCCAGCCGCTACGCTGGATGTACCGCCCCAGCAAGGATGGCAACAGCCCCGATGCATGGAGCAGTTCGCTCAAATTCCTCGATGTGCATTATTCCAGCGGACCGAATAACCGCATGTACTACTTCCTGGCGCAAGGTTCCAAAGCCGATCCAGCCTCGGACTACTACAGCAAATACCTGACCCGCACGCCCGCCGCCATGCACGGCATCGGCAGCGACAAGGCTTACCGCATCTGGTTCAAGGCGCTCACCACCAAGTTTACCTCCACTACCGGCTATGTCGACGCGCGCGCCAAGGTGCTGGAAGCGGCGCAGGAACTGTATGGTGCCAATTCAAACGAAGCGATCGCCGTGCAGCGGGCCTATGCCGCCATCAACGTGGGTGCCGATGTCGATGAAAGCGGCGCCAGTGACGGCGGCGGCCAGCAAGGCATGGAACGCATCGTCAATGGCGGTTTCGAGGACGGCATCAAGGGCTGGAAAGGCAGCACCGCCACCATCGGCAGCGATCCCGCGCAGGCGGCGTTCGAAGGCACACGTTACGCCCGCATGGGCGGCAAGGGTCGCACCACCAATCAGGTACTGACGCAGAGCGTGAGCATACCGGCCGGCGCCACGCAGGCCGTTCTGAGCTTTGCCACGCATATCGCAACGGAGGAAGTCCACGCCGTGGCATATGACCAGCTTACCGTCACGCTCAAGGACAGTACGGGCAAGGTGGTGCGCACACTGGCGCGATACAGCAACAAGGATGCGGCAGCGGACTACCAGATACGCAGCTTCGACGTGCTGGCGCAAAAAGGCCAGACTGTGACGCTCAGTTTCGCCATGCACGAGGATAATTCCAAGCCCACTTACTTCGTCATCGACAAGGTCAGCCTGCTGGCCCAGTAGGCTGACAACCGCAGTGCCGGCCGATGCCGAAATCGGCACACTGGAAATGCCGGCAGGCCCCGCTGTTACTGGCTTGCCGGCATAAAGCTGCTATGATCCCCGCCTGACGCTTACCGGCGTACCACTCAGAGATCTAACTCAGGGATATAAAAATGACCATAGGTGGAAAAACCATCGAAGAGGCGCTGGCCTCCCTGTCTGACATGACGGCGGGCGCTGTCCCCATCGGCAAAGACGAACACCTGCAGCGCATTGCCAAGGCGCAGGCGTACATGCAGGCGCAGGGCATCGCCGCCATCTACATCAATGCGGGTGCCAATCTGATGTACTTCACCGGCACGCGCTGGTATCCAAGCGAACGCATGGTGGGCGCCATCCTGCCAGCCTGCGGCGCAGTCGAATACATTGCCCCCGCTTTCGAAGAAAGCACGCTGAAGGACTTCATGCTGGTGGAAGGCCGCGTCAACACCTGGCACGAGCACGAGAGCCCGTACCAGCTGTTCGTCGATACACTGCAGCGCATGGGCATAGCGCCAGCAGCCGGCGCTGCAGCGCCGCGCATCGGCATCTGCGAAAGCGCCGCCTTCTTCATCTATGACGGCATCGGTCCGCTGGCGCAGGGCTACGCGCTGGAAAATGCGCGCAGCGTGACGGCGCACTGCCGCACCCGCAAATCGGCCAATGAAATCGCCCTGATGCAGCGCGCCAAGGACATGACGCTGGCCGTGCATGTAGCCACCGCCAGCATTCTGCGGGAAGGCATTACCACCACCGAAGTGGAAGAATTTATCAACCTCGCGCACCGCAAGGTGGGCGCATCCGGTTCGTATTTTGTGATCGTGCTGTTTGGCGAAGCCACGGCCTACCCGCATGGCGTGAGCTATGTGCAAACGTTGCGCCAAGGCGACACCGTGCTGATCGACACAGGCTGCAAACTGCACAACTACATTTCCGACATCACCCGCACCTATGTGTACGGCACGCCGAGCGAGCGCCAACGCTCCGTGTGGAACAGCGAGAAAGCTGCCCAGCAGGCGGCGTTCAATGCTGCCCAACTGGGCGTGCCGTGCGAAGAAGTGGACGCAGCTGCGCGCCGCTCGCTGGAAGCAGATGGTTTCGGCCCCGGCTACAAGCTGCCAGGGCTGCCGCACCGCACCGGCCATGGCATCGGCCTCGACATACACGAATGGCCGTATCTGGTGGGTGGCGACAAGACGCCGCTCGATGTGGGCATGTGCTTCTCGAACGAGCCGATGATCTGCATACCGGGTGAATTCGGCGTGCGCCATGAAGATCACTTCTACATGACGGAGAGCGGCCCGAAATGGTTCACCGAGCCAGCGCACAGCATCGACGATCCGTTCGGCCTGCGTAAATAGACCAATAAGTAAGCCGAAAAATAAGCTCAAAAAGTAAGCCAGACTCAAACAGTGCAGCGGTAGCCGTCAAGGCGCCCGCTGCGCAGCTTCTCCTGCGGCCTAGTGTCGCTTCATCACCAGCGTCAGAATGTCGTAACTGGCTACCAGTTCGTCGTTCTGATTGGTTACCTGTACATCCCACGCTACCACGCCCTGACCTATGCCCTTGTCGTCGGTACGGTTGCGGTCCACCTTGCGCTTGCAGGTCAGGCGGGCGCGGATGGTATCGCCGATCGCTACCGGCGTGATGAAGCGCAGATTATCCAGACCGTAGTTGGCCAGCACCGGCCCCGGCGCAGGCGAAACGAACAGGCCCGCAGCAGCAGACAGCACGAAATAGCCGTGCGCGATGCGCTTGCCGAACTGGGTATCTTTCGCGGCGATCTCGTCGAAGTGCATGTAGAAATAGTCACCCGATACGCCGCCGAAGTTGACGATGTCGGCTTCGCTGACGGTGCGGCGGTGGGTCAGCAGCGAGTCGCCCATTTTCAGGTCTTCGAAGTATTTACGGAACGGGTGCTGTTCGCTTTCCTGCACCTTGGCGCCGCGCACGTATTCCCCCGTAACGGCCGCCAGCATGGTGGGCGAACCCTGCACAGCAGCGCGTTGCAGGAAATGACGCACGGCGCGAATGCCGCCCAGCTCTTCGCCGCCACCGGCGCGGCCCGGGCCGCCGTGTTTAAGCTGCGGCAGGGGCGAACCGTGGCCGGTGGAATCGACCGAAGCTTCGCGGTCCAGTATCAGCACGCGGCCATGCGAGGCTGCCGCCATCGGCACGGCGAAGGCCGCCGTGGCAGGATCGCGCGTTACCAGAGTGGATACCAGCGAACCACGGCCACGCGCCGCCAGCGCCATGGCCTGTTCGATACCGTTGTAGCTGATGATGGTGCTGACCGGGCCGAAGGCTTCCACGTCGTGCACAGCGTCGTTACGCATGCCGTCGCGGCACAGCAGCAGCGTGGGTGCGTGGAAGGCGCCTTCGCTGACGCCTACGCCAATAGGACTGAAGCCATCGCGTTCGCCGAACAGTACTTCGTTACCCTGTGCCAGCAAGGCCACACGCTCGGCCACATCGCGCTGCTGGTCTTTCGATGCCAGCGCGCCCATGCGCACACCTTCCACCGATGGATCGCCCACGCTGACCTTGGCCAGACGCTCGCGCAGGCGCGTGCCGACTGCGTCGACCAGCGCTTCCGGCACCAGAATGCGGCGGATGGCGGTACATTTCTGGCCAGCCTTGCCCGTCATTTCACGCGCCACTTCTTTGACGAAGAGGTCGAACTCCGCATCATCCGGCGTGACATCGGGCGCCAGAATTGCACAGTTGAGCGAATCGGCTTCCGCCGTGAATGGTACGGAATTGGCGATCAGGTTACGGTGTGCGCGCAGCTTGGCTGCCGTATCTGCCGAACCCGTAAAAGTCACCACATCAGCGCCGTTGACGCGGTCCAGCAGATCGCCGGTGGAGCCTATCACCAGCTGCAGCGCGCCTTCCGGCAGCAGGCCGGATTCGTGCATCATGCGCACCAGCGCTTCAGTCAGGTAGCTGGTGGCCGTGGCAGGCTTGCCGATGCACGGCATGGCGGCCAGAAAACTCGGCGCGAACTTTTCCAGCAAGCCCCAGATCGGGAAGTTAAAAGCGTTGATGTGTACGGCGAGGCCGCCGCGCGGCACCAGTATGTGAGTGCCGGCGAAGCCGCCGCTTTTACCCAGCACCATGGCAGGGCCTTCGTGCAGCACATTGGAGGATGGCAGTTCGCGGCTGCCCATGCTGGCATACGCAAACAGGGTGCCGGTGCCGCCCTCGATATCGACCCAGCTATCGGCGCGGGTGGCACCGGTCAGGTGAGAGATGGCATACAGTTCTTCCTTGCGGCCCAGCAGATACAGCGCCAGCGCCTTGAGGCGTGCGGCACGCTGCTGGAAATCCATCTTCATCAGCGCCGGCACGCCGGTCTTGCGGGCGTAGGTAACGGCTTCGTCAAAATCGATCTGTTCGGCGTGGGTGTGATAGATCAGCGCATTGTTCAAGGCGCCGCGCAGTGGAAGGGCAGCCTCGCCGCCTATCCAGCGCCCGCCGATAAAGCTTTG
>Ga0187845_1000681_pt1 | contig 20153 bp, 24 predicted proteins | sample SpaLakP09_SKY_68_FD_134515 | JGI IMG/M metagenome (GOLD analysis project Ga0187845, IMG submission 134515) | Oligotrophic lake water microbial communities from Sparkling Lake, Wisconsin, USA - SP09_SKY_68 | ecosystem: Environmental > Aquatic > Freshwater > Lake | place: USA: Sparkling Lake... | reverse complement strand
CGCGGCCTTGGCCAAGGACCAGATGCTGAGCCAGTTCTCGGGCCGGGTCTCCGACTCGGGCGAAGGGCAGTGGACGATCGACGCGGCGATGGAGGAGGCGGTTCCAGTCAACGTCCTCTCCGCAGCGTTGTTCGCGCGCTATCGCAGCCGGGTGGAGCACACATTCGCCGATCAGGTCTTGTCAGCGATGCGCTTCGGGTTCGGCGGGCACGTGGAGATGCCGCAATGAGCAAGGCCCGGCCGTGCCGACGGCGGCGCTCATCCATCTTAGGAACGCCGACGATCGGCGGCGCCTGCACCGGCGATGCGCGGCCTTGACCTTACCATCGTGGGAAGCCCCATCTGGTCAGGGGAGGCCATCAAACTAGGAGATTTCGATGCTTCTTTATCACGTAAAAGACCTTAGCTGCGGGCACTGTGTCCAAGCTGTAACCGCCGCCATCAACGCGCTGGATCCAGCCGCAGAGGTCGCCATTGACCTGCCCAGCAAGCGGGTCGATGTGCGGTCTGACCGCGAGCCGTCCGCGGTAGCGGCTGCGATCAGCAAGGCCGGCTATACACCGGCCTTGTACCAACAGGACGCGGCGGCCGCGACAAGCAGCGGCTCCTGCTGCTGCGGCTCGCGCCGCTAAATCCCAAGGGAATGACAGAGATGCTGACCCGTCGATATCTGCTGGCCGCCAGCGCGGCGCTTGTGTCCGGAGCACCCGCCCTCGCGGCGAGCCCGTCCCCTGTGACGGTCTACAAGACCGCCAGTTGCGGCTGTTGCAAGGGCTGGATCACCCACATGCGCCGGTCGGGCTACCTCATGAAGGAAGTGGTCGTGGAGGACGTCAGTCCGATCGGACGCAAACATGGCGTGCCATTCGAGCTGTCGTCATGCCATCTCGCGACGGTCGGTGGCTATGTCGTGGTCGGCCACATACCGCCGGCCGACATTGCGCGCTTGCTGCGCGAGAGGCCGAAAGCCCTAGGCATCGCCGTTCCGGGCATGCCTTTCGGGTCCCCCGGCATGGAGTCTCCAAGGGGTGATGTCGAGGCCTACCAAACGCTGCTGCTCATGCCGGGAGGCAAGACGCTGGTCTTCGCGCGCCATGGCTGATCTAACCGTTAGCGGCGGCGGCGGCGCCGCAAGGGATGCGAACGCTAGCCCCCAGCAGGGCTGAACGGATCGCGCCAGATCTCCAAGGCCTCGTCGGTCGCGCGTATCGATGCGGCCCCAGAGGGCTCGCGGCCGGCGAGCGCCCGGATGGCGTCGATGGTCTCGGGGACAACAATGGCCTGATTGTCGACCATATAGGTATAGAACATCTCGTCGCCCTCCACGCGCAGCATGTCGGACCAAAGCGCGACCTCGTAGAGATCGCCCCGGGGGCGGCCGAGGTCCGCCATCAGCTCCTTGACCGAATTGATCGCAGCTAGGCCATAGCTGTCGGGCATGAGGAAAATGCGGGGCGAAGCGCGGAAGGCGTCCAGCACCTCCTCCTTCTGGGCGCTTCGGGAAAGCTGAACCGACCAGTAGTGGAGGTGGGCGATCGTCTCGGGGACCTTGACGGCCATCGTCAGCACATCGAGGTCAGGGTCGACCGTCTGGGCATCCGGACCTTGGTGGCTCGGGATCTCCGGTTCCGGGACGAGGGTGTTGATGATACCGCCAAGGTGACTTTCCCACGGGTCGGTGGCCCGCCGCATGAGCGTGCCGCGAGCGCGCCGGAGCAACCCAGCCCGCTTCAAGGCGGTCAAGGTCCGCACCGTCGCCGTTGTATTGCAGGAGACGACGCGGGTCGCGTCGAGGCCGACTGCGCTTTGATAGTTGGATTCCGCGACGAAGGAGTGACCGGTAACGCCGTGCTTCTCGCCTCCCTGCACGATGAACTTCCGGCCGAGTTGGCGGTAGACGGGCACATTCTCCGCAGCGATCCGCTTCGGCGTGCAGTCCACGACGACATCGATGGAGCCGAGCAGGTCCTGCAGGCTCCCTTCGACAGGAATCCCGCTCGCCGCGAGCCGCGCGTGCGCTTCAGAGGTGGCGGCGAACAAAGCGATGCCTTTGCGGTGCAGCGCTCGTGTACGCCAGTCGACGGCGAGGTCGGAGATGCCCACCAGGCGCATGTCCGGCTGCGCGCGCACAGCGTCAGCCACACGCTTGCCAATCACCCCATAGCCGTTTACGCCGACCCGAATCTCCCCTGCCACTTCGCACTTCCTCTCTATTCCATGAGTAGAGCACTGGGACGGCCAAGCAGCACGTGTCTGGGCGCTATGGCGGAGCCCTGCTGACTTCAGTTGCCCTGGTGCTGTAAGGGACGCTCGATCGCAGCGTCTCTTACATCTTGCCTTCAAAGTCGCGCGGCCTTCCGACTAAAAAGCATCGTATGGGTCCAGGATCTCGCCTGCATATGCACACTGTTCCATCGCCGTCTCGTCCCTCTGGCCTGAGAGCCGCCGCCGTAGCCGCGGCGGCTTTCGCCATGGCGCAATCCCCCTTGGCTCTCGCACAGGTGTCCGCAGAAGATCACGCCGCGCATCACCCACCAGCCACGGGCGCGACCCCGGACGCAGGGGCTGGGATGAGTGGCATGAAGGCCGCCCCCGGCTCGACCGCGGGCGCAGGTCCCACCGCAGCGCCCGCAGCCGGAGGCGGGATGGGCGGCATGATGGGAGATATGATGGCGCCCTCCGGCACGGGCGGGGGGGCAGGCGGAGGCGCAGCGGGTTGCTGCGGCCCCACGGGACCCAAGCCGTTCTACGCGTCCATGATGGACTTTCCGAAGCTCACCGACGAAGCGCGAGCGCGGATTCGGCCTGAAGCGCTGATGCGACTGGGATCAGGGTCGCAGGCGGTCACGGAAGGGCAGGCGGCTCTGCATCGCGCCCAGGCCGCCAATGACGCCGCTGTCGCACTCACAGCCCTGCGCGACATCAGAGGCGGTCTTTCGCTGGCGCAAAGCGGGGCCAGCGCGCTTCAGGCGCTCGAGGATGGGCAGCCGCCTGCGCAGACCGCCCTGGCCTGGTTCCGCCAGGAGATGGCGTTGCCGACGGCGGACCACTCAGGGATGGCCGGCGGCTTTCGCGGTCTCTCGTGGCTGCACGCACTGTTCATGGTTCTTCTGACCGCCGCCCTCGCGGCGGCGCTTTGGGTTCAGTGGACGCGCGCCCGTCGCGTTGGGACGCTTGCCCAACGGCTGACGCCGGGCGCTCCACCTACGCCCTCGGCAAGGTCCGGCGGCGCCGATGCGCCAGTTCCAGCGGTTGCTGCGGCGGCCAAGGCGGCGGAGGGGGGAGCGCCTCCCCGGCGCCCCTGGCTCGGCGTCTTACGTATCAAGGCGATCTTCGAGGAAACACCTGGGTGAAGACTTTCCGGCTGATGGAGCCGAACGTCGGGCCGTTCCCATTCACCTTCTTACCGGGGCAGTACGCGACAGTGACGTCGGAGATCGATGGCAAGAAGGTCCGCCGATCCTACACGATCTCCTCGTCGCCCAGCCAGCGGGACTACATCGAACTCACCGTCAAGCGCGAGCAATACGGCCTGGAGTCACGCCACCTCCACGACCACGTGGACCCTGGCGACCTCATCGAGGTGGCCGCGCCCGCTGGTAGCTTCTTCTTCACCGGACAGGAGGCGGAAGGCATCGTCCTGATCGCGGGCGGGGTTGGCATCACGCCCATGATGAGCGTGCTGCGTTACCTGACCGACCGAGCCTACCCGCACGACATTTTCCTGCTCTACGGCGTACGCACGCCCGCCGACATCATCTTCCGTGAGGAACTGGCGCATCTTGCGCGCCGGCACCCGAACGTGCACGTCACGAGCATCGTGGCCCAGCCGGAGGGCAGCGACTGGAGCGGTCCGGTCGGGTTCATGACGCCCGAGTTCATCAGTGCGGCGGCGCCGGAGATCGTTCGCCGCCGAGTTCACCTCTGTGGCCCGCCCGCGATGATGGACGCGGTCAAAGGCGTCCTCCAACAACTTGGCGTGCCCGACGATCAGGTTAAGACGGAGGACTTTGCTCCTCCCAAAGGCGGGCCGGTTCTTGAAACCCAGCCTCCGCCGGCCGTGGTCGCGGGCGTCGTCGATGTGGCGCCTTCCTCTCCCTCCGCCCCCCCGTCCGCGCAGGCGACGGTCACCTTCTCGAAGTCCAACAAGTCCGGACGCCTGGCCCCCGATCAGTCGGTGCTGGAGGCCGCCGAGGCGATCGGCGTGGCCATCGACTACGAGTGTCGCGTGGGGATTTGCGGACGGTGCAAGGCGCCGCTCCGGGAGGGATCCGTGACCATGGAGGTTCAGGACTCCCTCACAGAGGAAGACAAGCGCGACGGGGTCATTCTTGCCTGCCAGGCGAAGTCCGTCGGCGACCTCGTCGTGGACGCATGACATGACGCGCAGTGAGAAGGTCATCGTCGAAGGACTGTTGAGCGCGCTGGCGCTCACCGCGCCCGCGTTTCTGTTTCACTCCGCCCCGCGGTTCCCCGGCAGCTTGCCGGGCAGCGTCCTGGGCATCGCCGCGGCCCTTCTCTTCGTGGCCTTGCTCACCTACACGCTGGTCAAGCGCCAGGGGCGGGTCAAGGCGCTCGTCACCGGACGCGTATCCCTAGGCCAAGTGCTGACCTTCCACGTCTATGCTGGCGCGGTCGGGGCGGTGCTGGGAGTCCTGCACTCTGGTCACAAGTTGGAAAGTCCCCTGGGCATAGGACTTATGGTCTCGATGCTCCTGGTCGTCGCCAGCGGCTTTGTCGGACGGTACTTCCTGGTCGAGCTCGGCCAGGATTTGCGGGATCAACAACGCCAGCTTTCTGTGCTGCGCGATCGCTACGACAGCCTCGCCCTGGCCGCCGCCGGACTCAAGGATGAACCCGTGGTCGATCCCTCCGGCCTCAGAATGGATCACCTGCTGGGCGCCATTTCCGATCTGGAGTTCGCCATCGGCGCACGCGACACTTTGAAGCGCTCGCTCAACGGCTGGGTGGTCACCCACATCCTGGCCGCCATCGTTATGTACACGCTTCTCTCGCTCCACATCTGGTCTGGCGTCTACTATGGACTGAGGTGGCTCCCATGAAGATGCCGGGTCCGATCTACGCGGCGCTGAGCATATTCGGCATGGTCTTGGTCGTTGGGGTCGTGTGGACGCTTTGGCAGGGTGGCGGTCACGCCTTGCCCGGATGGACCGGTGCGGTGCGGCCGGGCGCCTTATCGGAAGCCCACGCCTTCCTAGGCGACAAGTGTGAAAGCTGCCATGCGCCGGTCAAAGGCGTGACGGCGCAGAAGTGCGTCACCTGCCATGCGCCAGCGCAGGAGTTGCTAATGAAGCCGGCGACCGCGTTCCACCAAAACATTGGGGATTGTAAAGGCTGTCACGTCGAGCACCGGGGTCGCGACGTCCGGGCTATCAAGATGGATCACGCTGTGCTCGAAGCGGTGGCACGGCGGCGCGATGGCGGCTCGGGGAGCCTGCAGTGCGCCACCTGCCATGCCGTCCAAGATCCTCACGACGGCTTCTTCGGCAAGCAGTGCGCCAGTTGTCACCAGACCGAGAGCTGGGAGATCAAGACCTTTCTCCATCCGAGCCCCAAGTCCACCGACTGCGCGCAGTGCCACAAGGCGCCGCCCAGCCACTACATGATGCATTTCGAAATGATGGACCGTTCCATCTCAGGCCAGAAGGCGGCTCGGGTCGAACAGTGTTCTCTTTGTCACCAGACCGACTCGTTCAACAACATCAAGGGTGTTGGCATGGTGAAGGTACATTGACCTCCCAACCTCTCACGATCGCCGCCCACCGGCGTCTGGACGGCGGTAGATGAATCGTAGCACGCGCCCTTGCGCGTCACCCGAGCAGCCGAAGCCCAACGGCACGCCCTTCCAGAGCGTAGCCCTTCTGCTGCAGGGGGCGGCACCCTTGGCCCCTACCAGGCCGGCGTCTACGAGGCGCTCGCCGAGAGAGGCGTAGAGCCCACCTGGCCCGCCGGCATCTCCATCGGTACGATTAACAGCAGCGGCTTTTTTGAACGACAAGGCTTGCGAGCGTTGATCGCCGATCCCGGCGAACTTAGCTTGGCCGACGGGCGCCTGCGATGCCGTGGCGAGACGGTTGATCTGGTTTACAATCGCTTGGTCGATTTCTCCCTTGGGGCCGAGGCGCACAAGGTGCTCCGTGAGGCCTATCTCGCCGACGCGGTTGTGCTGACTCCCAACCCTCGCAATCACGCGCTCTTCGCAGACAAGCGAAACTTGAGCCTGTTGTTGGATTCGGCCGCCGCGGAAATTCTGGGCCTCCACACCGCCGGGCACTTAGCCGCGGTCCCACGTACCCATTTGCTTACCGCGGAAAACGCCGACGCCCTATGGGGAGAACGCAAAGGCCTCTTCTTCAAGCCGGCGGGCGGTCATGGTGGCAAGGCGGTGTATCGCGGCGATAAGATCACCCATCGGGTGTGGGCGGAGGGGCAACAGGGCGAGTATATCGCCCAAGAGCTCGCAGTACCCACGGAGCGACGGCTAAGGGTGGATGGTGAGTTGCAGGCGCTGAAGCTGGACGTGTGTTTCGGCTTGCAAAAGTGACCCCCTCCTCGGGGATATCGGCGTCCAAAAATGGCTCTGACGCACATTTGGTGACGTGATCAGGTGGCGTGGCCGATGAGCCTGGCCTGCAGCAGGTCGAGCTTTCCGCGGCCGTACATCTGGCGTTTGACGAGCTTGAGCTTGGTGATCTGGCCCTCGGTCTGGCCGTTTGACCAACCCGAGGTGATGGCCGCGCGAACGGCGCTGATGTCCCGGCCGACGCCGTTGGCGAACGACGCCACCAGGCTGGCGCGGCCGCGCTCGACCCAGGCGCAGAGGTCGCCCTCGGCCTTGCGGCGGATCATCAAGTGGAAGGCGGCGATGATCTCGCGGGCTTCGATCAGCGCCGGCACTCCCGTCTCGACGGCGGCGACGGTGACCGTCTCGGCCTTGGAGAGCGTGTCGCGCGAGGTCGTCATCAGCCTGCTTATGGTGCGCGCCGAAGGGACGCGGCTCAGGGTGTCGGCGTTGACTTGGTCAGCGCGCCGGCGTCGGGTGGCCCACTCCGTCACCACGCGAAGTGAACCCCGAAAGCCCTGTGTCCTAAGTTGCCGCCAAAGCTCGGCGCCGCTTCTGCGCCCAGCCGACCACTGGGCGTCCAGCCACGGCAGATAGCCTTCGAGCGAGCTCTCGCGGACGCGGAACACGTCGCCGCGTTGGCCGCGAAGGATCTGCCGCACCAGACCGCGACTGTGCCCTGTACGGCGGACGATCTCCATGATCGCGACGCCGTCCTTGGCCAGGGCAAAGACCGCCGCGTTGGCTTCCTCGCGCCGGAGGTAGCCCTCATATTGGAGGCGCTCGGCGGCGCTCAGCAGATCGGGATTGATGGTCATGGCGCCAACGGCGCTGCGGATCTGGCGCATCGACTTGCGCACCGCATCGAGGAAGGCCCGGCTGGCGTTCTCCATCAAGTGCCAGCGGTCTGCGACCTGCACGGCGTGCGGAAGTGCTCTCGCGGCCGCCAAGGCGTAAGCGCCGCCGCGATCACGAGCGACGATGGTGACCTGCGGCTGCTGGCTCAGCCAGGCCTGGGCCGTGGCCGGCTCGCGGTCTGGAAGCAAGCTGATGGGCCGCCGACGCTCCAGATCACAGATGATCGTCCCGTAGCGATGGTTGCGTCGCCAAGCCCAGTCATCGATGCCAATCACGTTGGGCGGCGGTGGCGCTGCAGAGCCTCGTCGGCGAACTACACGCAGCAGCGTGTCGTTGCTGACCGGCAGCATCAGGCGCTTGGCAAAGCTCGCTCCTGGTCGGCCGCCGAGGGCCAGGCCCAGGTGATGCACCAATCCCTCCAGCCGTCCTGTTCGTCGCGCCCATGGCGCCAACACCGCCGGATCGAACCGCTCGGCGAAGATACGCCTGCCGCAAAGCACCGCTTCACACCGAAATCGCCTAACCTGCGCCCGCAGCGTCACGGATTTGCCGGCGATCGGAAGGTCACAAAGGCGCCGGGTGTAGCGGCTGTGAACGCGCTGGCTCGCGGCGCCGCAGCCAGGACATCGACTTGTCGAGCCCGTGCTTCGGATGTCGAGGGTGGTGAGCCCATCGGTGGACCAAGCGCCGACGACGGCAAAGCCGGCGGGGACGAGACTGGATTGGGAAAGGCGTTTGGCCATGGTGCTGATCCGAGCGTGAACTCCAGCCAGTCAGCCAGCCAACTTCATCAAACTGAGTCAGAGCCCAAAAATGACCCCCTGTCCTTGATGTTCAGACCGGGGACATCCGTGACAGGTGTTCGGAGACATCCGTGACACATTTTCCGATCTCGAAGGGAGGTCGGAGATGCCATTCACGGGAGTCTCTGCGATGGATTGCAAGCTTGAGTTCGTGCGGCTGGCGCAGGTTGAAGGCGCCAATCGCCGGGAGCTTTGCCGGCGGGTTGGGGTAAGCGCCAGCCTGGGTTATCGGCTGCTGTCGCGCTATGCGGCGCAGGGCGAAGCGGGTTTGGCGGAGCGATCTCGACGCCCCCACGGCTCGCCCCGGACGACGCCGGCGGCGATTGAGGCGGCGACGCTGGCGGTTCGGTCAGAGCACCCGGCCTGGGGCGGGCGCAAGATCGCCGCCGTGCTGCGACGCCATGGACTGGCCGCGCCTTCGCCCTCGACGGTGACCCAGATCCTGCGCCGTCATGGCGTGACGCTGGGCGCCTTCGGCGGCGGCCATGAGCCGTTCATCCGCTTCGAGCATCCTGCGCCCAACGACCTGTGGCAGATGGACTTCAAGGGCTATGTGCCGCTTGGCGCGGAGGGCGGGCGGCTTCACCCGCTGACTGTGATGGACGACCATTCGCGCTTCTGCCTGGTACTGGAGGCCTGCGCCAACCAGGAGCGCCAGACCGTAAAATCCAGCCTGATCAACGCCTTCCAGCGTTACGGCCTGCCCCGCCGCATCACCGCCGACAACGGCCCGCCCTGGGGCGCAGGCATGAGGGGGGACGGCGTGGGCCGGTCCTGGACCGCTCTGGGCGTGTGGCTGCTGGAGCAGGACATCGCTCTGGGCCACTCGCGACCCTACCACCCCCAGACCCAGGGCAAGGACGAGCGCTTCCATCGCACCCTCAAGGCCGAGGCCCTGTCGGGGCCGCCGTTCGCCAACCTGGAGGAGGCCGCCCGCCACCTGCGCGACTGGCGCACGGTCTACAACACCCAGCGCCCTCATGAGGCCCTGGGCCTGATCACGCCCATCGAGCGCTATGCTCCAAGCCCCAGGCCCTATCGCGACGATGTCGCGCCCTTCGCCTATGGCCCCGACGACCTGACGCGCAAGGTTCAGGACGGCCGCATCAGCTTCAAGGCCCGCCTCATCCGGGTCCCCAAGGCCTTCACAGGCAAGACCCTGGCCCTTCGTCCCACAAACATCGACGGCCGCTATGACCTGGTCTTCAGGTCCAAGACCATCTCCACCATCGACCTCAAAACGCCGATGTGATCATCCTCAACCTGTCACGGATGTCTCCGAACACCTGTCACGGATGTCCCCGGTCTGAACACTTGAGGCTGGGATGGTCGGGGAGGCCGGCGCGCAGCGTCTCGGGGTCGATGGGAAAGTCGGGCGCCGGTCCGATGGGTTGTGGCCCTGGCTCTCCGGTCCAGCGGGTCAGTTCGGCGGCGGCGCGGGCGCGGTCGGCCAGCAGGGCCAGCTTCTGTTGCGCTTCCAGGGTCTGGCCCGGGCGAGCGTCGCCAGCCGTCAAGGCAGCCGGCGCGGTGTCGCGCAGCGGCGTGATCGCTTTCTCGACCGCGGCGAGCGCGGCCAGCTTCTGGTCGGTGTAGTAGAGATCGATCCAGGCCAGGGCGACGGCCAGCCGCGTCTCGCGCGCCACCAGCGCCTGGCGGGCGCCGGCGGTCGAGACCTCGGCCGAAGCGGCTCGACGCGCGGCCTCGCGCTTGGCGGCGCTGGGCCGATCCTGCATCAAGCCGACGCTGACCATGGTCATGCTGTCGCCGCCGAACGTCCCGGCCGGCGGTCCGGAGATCGGGGCATTGTCCAGACCCAGCCGTAACCTGGGATCGGGCAACTTGCCGGCCGCCCGTCCCTGGGCCTTGGCGGCCTCCAGATCGGCGGCGGTTCCATCCAGAGCCGGTGACTGCAGGGCCAGCCGCTGAGCGGCGTCGAAGGTCAGGGGGCCGGCCTGGGCCGCGCTGGCCAGGCCAAGGCAGCTCGCCAGGAGGAATATGAGGCGCATGAACAGAAGATCCTGTCGCGTCGTGCGCGGCGTCGAACGTCGCGCGAGATGGGAGAAGCGCTCCGGCGGAGCGGTTGCAGCCAGTCCGCCGGAGCCGACCGAGCGGGCGACGGGAGGGGATCGCCCGCCGCCCGGTTCAGCCGATCCTAGCGGCTCGGGCCCGTGGCTTCAGGCTTGGCCGGGGAAGCCGAGCCGGCCATCATCGCCATCATCCCGCAGTCGGCCGGCATGTCGCAGACACGCACGGCCGTCCGGAAAACGTCCTTGGGATTGGCCGGCGGGGACTGAGCCTGCAGGTGGCTGCAAGGCGCGGGCGTGGCGGCCAGGGCGGCCGAGGCGGCGAACGTCAGGCCGGCGGCCAAGGCGGCCAGCATCGTGGTGCGAAGAGTCATGGGATCGTTCCTTGAAAATCGTGATCTGAAGCGCCCGCGAGCGGGCAAGCGACCGCGCGTTTGGCCGGGTGCGGATGCACGACGGCAGGCGCGGAAGCATCAGACCGGCGCTTGGCCGGTCGCTAGATCAGCGATCTTGGAGGAGGATCTTCCGGGATGGGATCGTGGGTCTGGCCGCTGGTGTTGGACCAGCTGACCTCGACGCGGTAGGCGATCGGCGAATGGCTGATCGCCGCGTCGCCGGGCACGCCGACGGCCAACGCGCAACTGGTGGCGCAGGCCTTGGCGCAATCCTTGGCCGACATTGCCTTGCCGTGGTCGCAACAGGGGTCCGGTTGGGCCGCTTCCGGAGTGGTTTCAGCGGCGGGCATCGTCATGCTCATCGCGCTCATGTCCATGCTGGCCATGTCGCAATCGGCCTGGGCGGCGTTGACCGCCAGCGGACTGAACGCGACGGCCATGGCGGCCAGGAAAGCGAGCGCATGTCTCAGCATGGCTTCACCCTAGTCTGATTAAGCGACCCCGTCATCAGGCGTTGGCCGCGGCGGGAGCCGCCGCCGTGGCGCGGCCGAAGGGCGGACCATGGCGACGCATCAGCGTGCGCATCGGCCGCTCGACGGCGTGATGCAAGACCATGGCCACGGGGATGACCCCGACATAGAGGGCCAGCCACAAGCTTACGGGCATATGTGAGGGCTCTAGCCCCACGACCTTGCCCAGGCCTTGGGTGAAGACCGACTCCCAGGGGATGCAGACCATGTAGACGGCGAAGCTGACCTCGCCGAGATAGACCAGCGCCGGTTGGGCGAGGAATGATGAGCCTGAGGTGGAGATCGCCGCCAGACCCAGGATCAGCGCGCCAAACAGCGCCACGGCAACAAAGTCCGGGGCCTGCAGGAGCGCCGCGGCCAAGACGCCTGACAGCGCCATAAGGGCGAGGCCCAGGCCCGAGGATTTTCCGACGACCAGATTGGCGCGCCAGGCCAGCCAGACGGCGCAGCCGAGCGCGAAACATGGCACGATCCGTAGGGCGCCCCACAGCAAGGTGGCCTTGGTCAGGGGAAATCCTGCGACGGCCTGGAAGCCGATATTGAGCGCCACCACCAAGGCCAGGGCGAAGACCAGAGCCAGTCTAGGCCGGCTGATCAGCCGCCACGCCACGACGGCGAAGGCAGGGAAGCTCAGATAGGCGAACCATTCGGCGGAGATCGACCAGGACGGATGGTTCCAGCCGCCCAGCGGCGACAGGCCCCAAGCCTGGGTCAGGGTCAGTTGGGCGGGCAGGGATGGCCAGATCAGCAGCTTGTCGCCCGCCGAAACGCCCATCATGGCGGCCGTCGCGATCAACAGCATCAAGCCCAACAGAACCGCCAGATGAACCGGATAGATCCGCGCCAGGCGAGCCCAGAGGAACTCGCGGTAGTTGAACCGACCCTGGCCAAAATTTTCCAGGTAGACATGGCAAAGGATGAAGCCGGAGAGCACGAAGAACAGCTCAACGCCCAGATAGCCCTTGGCGATCACGGCGGGCATGGCCAGGCCGAGGTTGGGCCAAAAATGATAGGCCACGACCCACATGGCGGCGAAGAACCGCAGGCTGGTGAGGGATTTGAGGTTCAGCGGCATGGTCATCGGGCCTGGTGTCGCGGCGCTGGGCCGACGGTCATGGCCAAGCCTAGCGCCGAACTACCTAACAGCTTGAGAATCGCCCTTGGTTTCAAGACCTTACCCATCATGGTAAGGTTGCCTAAAGGGCCGCTGGCGGGGCCAACGTGCCCAGCCAGGCGACGAGCGCGAGCACCCCGAGCCCGGCGGCCGATTCCAGCGCCACGCTGCGTTTGAGCGCGGAAAGCGCTGAGGTCCCCCTGGCGCGGGCCATATCCCGCTCCAGCCGAGGCGTGAGCGCGAAACGGTTGAACGCGGCCAGGCTGAGCATCAAGCCAAAGACGACCAGCTTGGCCAGGAGCGCCACGCCCCACGCGGTCGAGGCCGCCAAGACAATTTGGCTCGGCCCGACGAGGAACCAGACATTGACCAGGCCGGTCAGCACCAGGGCCGCGACGACCAGCGAACCGACACCGGAAAACCCCTCAAGGGCCTGGTGGAGTTCGCGCAACGACGTCTCGCTCGGGGTGCGAGCGCCAAGGATCAGGGCCGCCAAGGCCGCCAGGGCGCCCAGCCAGACACCGGCCGCCAGCAGGTGGACGATGTCGGCGACCAGCTTGAACGCGCCGCTCAGGCCCGCGCCGTCGGCGCCATGTCCGCTCCAGGCGAAGCTGCCCAGGGCAATGGCGCCCAGGGCGGACGCGGCCGACCACAAGGCGCGCGAGGGGCGGCCGCCCAGGGCGACAATCACGGCGGCGAGACCCGCGATCAAGCGGACGATCACCGACAGGCCAAATTGCGTGCCGGTCGCGACCATCGCCAGGGTCTCGCGATCAAAGGCGTCGGCCGCGCTTCCGGCCATCATCGCGGTCTGGGCCAGCAGGGCCAGACCCGATCCGATCATCACGGCCACGCCGCCAGCCAGGACCAGGCGTCTCGGCCAGATCATCGTGACCCCGCCACTCGCCAAGCCATAGAGACAAAAGAGCGGCGATCCGAATAGGACCGCCGCGCCGATGTACTGGACCAGGCGCGCGAGAACGACGGCCAGTTCGATCATGGGCTAGCGCACCGTGAAGGTGTAGGCGCCGTTCATGCGGTGCGCGTCGGCGGTGACGGCGTGCCAAGTGACCTTATAGGCGCCGGGCGCGAGCGGAGCGGCCAGCGCGCCCTCCAGACCCATGCCGTCGGCGGCGACCGTCGTCTTGATCGAGACAGCCGCGCCGGCGGCGTTGGCGATCTCGAAGCCCGAAAATTTCGGTTCCAACTTTTCGCTGAACTTCAGGTTCAGCGCCTTGGGGGCGGCGACCGAGGCGTTGGGCGCCGGATTGGCGGTCACCAGCTTGGCGTGGGCGAGCGCCTGGGACGCACCCAGGAGCATGGCGCCGGCGGCGATCGTCGCCAGCAGGGTCGAGGTGGTCTTGGTGGTCATGACTTGTCTCCAGGAGACGACGCCCCGGTCGCCCGATGATGATACGCGCCATTCAGAGCCGAGCCCTCGCGACGCCGTGAAGAATTCTCCCGATCGCGAAGTCCGCGGTCAGCCATGGCGCGCGAAAACGCGTGTGGAGCCCTTGGCGTCCAGCAGCAAAAGAGTGGCATAGGGTTCGGAGGGCGCTCCCGCGATTTCCATACCGGGCGAACCGATCGGCATGCCTGGCAGCACCAGGCCCAGCGCCTTGGGCCGTTCTCTCAGCAGCCGCAGGATATCGGCCGGTGGAACATGGCCTTCGATAGTGTAGCCGCCGATCCGCGCGGTGTGGCAGGACGACAGCGCGTCGGGCACTCCATAGGTCGCCCGCACGCTCGTCAGATCGTTGAGAACCGATACCCGCGGCTTGAGGCCGGCCGACGCCAGGGCGTCGATCCACTTACCGCAGCAGGCGCAGACCGGCGTCTTGTAGACCTGAATGGCGAGCGGGTCGGCGGCTTTGGCCCAGCCGGCGAGCAGGGTGGCCGCCGCAGCCGCGCCCAGCAGAACGGTGCGCCGGGCCATGGGCGAGACCGGGGTGAAACGTGTCATTGGGAGGTCCTGCGGTTCCAAGGCCAAGGCGCCGGGCGAGGCTAAGGTTTGCCGGCGGGCATCGGCATGTTCGACATCCCCGGCATGTCACGCATCATCGCGTCGTGATCTTCCGGGGCGCTCTTGATGGCGGCCTGGTATTGTTCGGGCGACATCGATGGCAATTGGCGCACGAAGGCGACCATGTCCCACATCAACTCGTCGCTGTGGGTGCGGCCCCAGGCCGGCATGGCGGTCATCTTCACCCCATGCTTGATCATCCAGAACTCCTGGGCCGGGCTATGACCCAAGGTGCGGTAGAGTTCGGGCGCTTGCGGGTAGAGACCCTGGCTGATCTCGGTCTTCTCAAGCCCTGGTCCTAGATGGCAGCCGCTGCACATCTCGGTGTAGAGGCCCGCGCCGACGGCGATGCGCTTGGGGTCATTGAGGTCGGCCGGGACCTTGATGTTGCGAGCGCGCACGGCGATGGAGCGGTCGCGGAGGCTTTGGATCATCCAATAGGTCGGCTTTGTGTGCGGAACATCGGCGCCGATATTGTAGAGCCCGGCGTAGAGACCCGCGCCGACGATCCCGCCAATCAACAGGGCCGCGACCGCGACGAAGGGCAGGCTCGGAAAGTGCCGCTTGAAATCGAGACGCTGCTTCTCGGTCATCGTTCGGCTCCGCGAAACGATCGGCGGCCAGGACGCCGATCTTGGATGTGATCCTTGCAACGTCTACGCGCCAGCAGGCGTCCATCCCTCGCCGCACCGTGATTGCGCCTGAGGCTATTTGGGTTTGGCGGCGCGCGACGACCAATGGATGTGGACGATCTTCCATCCCGCGGGTCCGTTGCGCAGCATCATGGATTCGGCTGACAGCCTGTCCACCGGCTTGCCGTTGTAGGTCCCGGTCATGCGGCTCTCGGTGACGATGTAGGCCAAGTCGCCGATCGCCTCACCGGTGCTGGCCAGCGGCGTGCTGGGCACCGCGTGGGTGAAGGCGGCGTCGGCCGCCAAGTGATGGCTGGCATATTCGGCCCGCGAACGCTCCGCGCCGCCCTCCTCGACGATGAGGACATCAGGCGCCAGATAGTCCAAGGCCCGTTGCGTCTCGCCCGCGGCCAGAGCCGCGTGGAACCCTTCCACCGCCTGTCGAGCGGCGCGGGCCGACGGCGACACCTGGCCTGATGTGGCCGCTGTCTTGGCCGGTTCGTGGGCCTGCGCGGCGCTCGCCGCCACAAGCACGACCGCGGCTAAGAGCGATATCGAACGTGTCATTCAGATCTCCAACCGATGGGCGCTGAGGCCGTTCTAGAACCAGGCGCGAAGGCCCAGTACGACGCGGGCGTCTTCGACATCCTCGCCGCCGGTTCGGGCGTAGTCGGCGGTCTTGCCGAACTTGCGGTCGTAGGTGACGCCGACATAGGGCGCGAACTCGCGGCGGATCTCGTAACGCAGGCGCAGGCCAAGCTCGACATCCGACAAACCGGAGCCGACGCCGGTCGCCCGGTCGTTCGAGGCGGCGAGATTGAGTTCGGCGCGCGGCTGAATGATCAGGCGCTGAGTCAGGCGCTGATCGTAGTAGCCCTCCAAACGCGCCGACAGGTCGCCTTTGTTGGACAGGAACGCCGCGCCGCTGACCTCGAACCAATAGGGCGCGAGGCCCTCGAAGCCGATAGTCGCATAGGTTCGTGAAGGCCTGGGCTCGAAGTCATGGCGCACACCGGCCTGGAGATTGAAGTACGGCCCGACGCTGCGCGAATAGAGCGCTTGAAGTTCGCCGCGGTTCAGCCCATCGCCACTGAGGCCTTCGCCTTCCGATTTGAGCGTCAGGCGGTTGATGTCGCCGCTAAACCAGGCTTCGCCCTCCCAGCGATAACTGTCCTTGCCCGACCGTGGCGCCCATTCGGCGAAATTGGCCATCACCAGCGAGGTGATGCCACCGCCGTGTTCCTTACGCAGCTGCGCGCGCGCCTTGGCCATGCCCGTCGGGTCAAAGACATTGTCGGCTGCATGGTCGGTGGGCGCGGGCGGCGGCGGCGTATTGGGAATATCGCCCATGTCAGCCATCGAACTCATGGCCTGGTCCGTGTTCATCCCTGGCATGGGCATCGCGGCCATGTCGTGGCCGGCGTGCGGATCGGCGGACGTGGCAGGCATCGGCATGGCCCCCATGTCCTGGCCCGTCGGGGCGGCGGGCATGGCCATCGTGCTCATGTCGTGGCCAGCGTGGGGATCGGCGACCTGGCCGCTGGCGGCCGATGGCATGGCCATCGCGCCCATGGCGCGCCCGGCGGCGGGCTTGGCCGTCGTCCGTGGCGCAGCGGCCTTCCGAGGGGCCGCCTTCTTCTTGACAACCGGCTTCGGGGCAGGCGGTTTTTTGGCAACCGGCTTGGCCGTGGGCGCGGGCATCTACATGCCCGGCATCATCGAATGGTCCATGGTCTGAGCCAGCGCCGGCGCGGCCAACATCAGCGGCAGGAGGCCGATCAAAGCTGCGGTCTTCATGCTGCGGCTCCTTCAAGCGGCCGCACGCTGAACACTTGGAACATGCCCGCGTGCATGTGGTAGAGCATGTGGCAGTGGAAGGCCCAATCACCCGGGTCGGCTGTGAAGTCCCACGACACCTTGCCGCCCGGCAGCACGATGACCGTATGTTTTCGCGGGCCGTAGCCGACCGGCGCATGGGTCAGCTCGAAGAAGTGGCCGTGCAGGTGGATTGGGTGGGCCATCATGGTGTCGTTGACCAGGGTGACCCGGACTCGCTTGTTCTTTTCGAAGGCGTAGGGCTTGGTGGTCTCGCTGAACTTCTGCCCGTCGAACCCCCACATGAAACGCTCCATGTTCCCGGTCAGCCGGATCTCCAGCGCCCGCGTCGGCGCGCGCACGTCGGGGTTTTGTGTCAAGGCGACGAGGTCCTTGTAGACCAGCACCCGATGGCCGACGCTTTCCAGGCCCTGCCCAGGCTCGCCAGTGCGATCCATGGGCATCGGCGCGATCGTCTGGACCCCGGGGCCTAGCTTGATCTGGGGCGCGTTGGCCCCGTCCCGCATCGACATCTTCATGCCGCCCATATCGCCCATGGCGTCCGAGCCGCGGGGTTTGGGCGCGGCCATACCCGGTGGCGGACTCATGCCCACCATCTCATGACCCATGGCGGCGTGGTCCATCCCCTGCATCGCGCCTGGACTGCTCATATCCATGCCGCCCATGTCCATGTTGCCCATGTCCATGCCCATGTCCTTCATGGTGGCCAGGCGCCGCTCGCGCAGGGGCGGGACCGGCGCGGTCATCCCCGCGCGCGGTGCCAGCGTGGCGCGCACCATGCCCGAGCGGTCGACGGCCTCGGCGACGAGCGTGAAGGCCTTGTCCTCGGTGGGTTGGACGATGACGTCGTAGGTCTCGGCGTTGCCGATCTGGAATTCGTCCACCTCGACCGGCTTCACGGCGTGGCCGTCGGCGGCCACCACCGTCAGCTTGAAGCCGGGGATGCGAACATTGAACATCATCTGGGCGGCGGTGTTGATGAACCGCAGGCGCACCCGCTCGCCCGGCGTGAACAGGCCGGTCCAGTTGTCGGCGGGGCCGTGGCCGTTGACCAGGAACGTCATCACCGCGCCGGTGACGTCGGAAATGTCGGTGGGGTCCATGCGCATCTTCCCCCACTCCATCCGCTCCTGGAGTGTCTGGTCCTTGCCGGCCATCAGGCTGGAGAGGGTCTGCTTCTGGTAATTGAACACGCCGGCCTGCTGCTTCATGCGCTTGAAGATCAGGTGGGGGTGCATGGAGCTGAAATCGGAGAGCACGATCACATGCTCACGATCATAGCCATTCGGGCCCGGCCGGCTCGATGACGAGGGGGCCGTAGTGCCCCTCGGCCTGCTGCAGGCCCGAATGGCTATGATACCAGTAGGTGCCCGATTGCTTGACCGGGAATTCGTAGACGAAGGTTTCGCCGGGCGGAATGCCGGGGAAACTGACGCCCGGCACGCCGTCCATCTGGAACGGCACGAGCAGCCCGTGCCAGTGGATTGAGGTCTCTTCTTCCAGGGTGTTGGTGACCGAGAGCCGGACGGTCTGGCCTTCCTTCAGGCGGATCAGAGGGCCGGGGACGGTGCCGTTGATTGCCACGGCGTGCCCACTCTTACCGTCGATGGTCACTGGCGCATGGCCAATGGTCAGCTTGATGTCCTGACCCGACAGTGTTGGCAGGGTCGAGACGAGGCCCGGCGTCGCGCTTTGTGCCCAGCCGGGGAGGAGGGCGACGGTTGCGAAACCCGAGCCGAACGCAGCGGCCCCGCGCAACAGCTGCCGGCGGTCAAATTGAGTCATCGTCTGAGGTCCTGCGACTGGGCACCAAGATGCAGCTAGTGCGATCTCGTCCTTGTCACTGCGTTTCGGTGGGATCTTAGCCCTCGCCGATCCTGATGATTTTTGGTGCGCTCTGTTTGGGTTTGTTACTAGCGCGCGGACGACCGGTGGAATTGCGTTTCAGCAAGACGATGAGGGCTGACCTGCCCCCCGCACGTATACGCGGCAGGGCGGGGGCTAGGATGCACATAGTTGATCAGATTGGGCGTGAAACAACGCCCTTCCCCAACAGTCTGCCCGCGCTGACCTCGGTCCGCTTTGTGCTGGCCCTGGGGGTCGTTCTCTTCCACTACCAATTACAATGGCCTTGGAACGCCATGGCCTCGACCGGCTTCTTCGATCGAGCCGGGCTCGGCGTCGACGCCTTCTTCATCTTGTCTGGCTTCGTCCTCACCCATGCCTATCGTCAGGCGCTAGAAGAACGGCAGTTGAACTATCGCCGCTTCTTGGCGGCGCGCTTCGCACGTGTTTACCCGGCCCATATCGCCGTTTTGGGGTTCGTGCTGGTGATGGTCGGCGCAGGAACCCTGATCGGCGCAGAGTTCGATCGGCGGCTCTACAATCCTATCGGCCTGCTCACGACCGTCCTTCTGGTGCACGCCTGGTTGCCCGACACCATCGTCGCGAAATGGAACGGCCCCTCATGGTCGCTCTCCGCCGAATGGTTCGCCTATCTCGTCTTTCCCGCCTTCGCCTGGATCGGCCTCGTGCTGGCCCGTCGACCTTGGATCCTGCTCGCCCTATCGGCGCTGGTCTTCCTGTCGCTGGATCTGGCCTATCAAGCAATTTTCGGAGACTTGGTCGTCCACGCACAACTGAACATGGGCGTTCTGCGGATTATACCCGAGTTTCTCTATGGGATAGGTCTTTACCGGCTGGGACAGCGGGTGCAGCTCACTCGGCGCCAGGCGATCGGCGCGGCCTGGCTATCGGCAATCATTCTGTTGCTGCTGATGCACTTCAAAGCGGACGAGCGGGTCGTCGTGGCCGCAGCCGGACCCTTGGTCCTCAGTCTGGCCCTTCTGTCCAAATCCGCCGCCGATCGCGCGGTCGCCCGGCCGTCGATGCTGGCCGCAGGCGAAGCCTCTTACGCCCTGTACCTGGTGCACATGCCCATCCTGATTGGATGGAAGGGGGTTAACTCCGCTCTGACCCAACGGCTGAGCGCCTACGTGTTGGCGTGGTGGGAGGTCGCCTGCCTGCTCATGCTCACGCTCGTGGCGGCATTCGCAGTGCACTACCTTATCGAGAGACCCGCGCGAACATGGATCCGGCGCGGCGCCGACCGCTTTTGGCCAGCGACTGTCCGGGCGACAGTGCCCAGATCACGTCCGCCGGGTACGTAGGCTTTGCGGTGGCCATTAGACCCCTAACCCGAAGCTTGAACTGCAGGATATGGGCTTGCCAATGTACGTCGTCAGAAGTTTTGGGACAGCCGGGCTGCGGATTTAGCGGAGTGTTGGCCTCGTCTGGGGTTGATATCTAGGCGGCGATTTTGCGGTGCTGCAAGCGCCGATGTTCGAGTGTCTGG
>Ga0187845_1000680_pt1 | contig 20153 bp, 18 predicted proteins | sample SpaLakP09_SKY_68_FD_134515 | JGI IMG/M metagenome (GOLD analysis project Ga0187845, IMG submission 134515) | Oligotrophic lake water microbial communities from Sparkling Lake, Wisconsin, USA - SP09_SKY_68 | ecosystem: Environmental > Aquatic > Freshwater > Lake | place: USA: Sparkling Lake... | reverse complement strand
GTCCGAGGCAGTGGAAAAGCTGAGCGCTGCGCTGGCTGAAGAAGGCGTACCGCTGGGCGACCGCGCTAACATGGTTTTTGCCGGAACGACGGTCGTGGCCGGCACGGGCCTTGCGGTCGTCGTTGCGACAGGCATGCGTTCCGAGCTGGGACGCATTGCGGTCCTGCTGGAAGAAAACGCGGGTAATGAAGCAACGCCTTTGCAGCGCCAGCTCGACGCGGTCGGACGGATCCTGGTGTGGGCGGCGTTGGGGATGGTCGGTTTGCTGTTCCTGCTCGGCATGCTGCGCGGCACTCCCCTGCTCGAATTGACCATGTCCGCCATCAGCCTGGCCGTGGCCGCCGTTCCGGAAGGCTTGCCTGCCGTTGTCACCGTCGCTCTTTCGCTAGGGGTGCTGCGCATGTCGCGGCGGCGCGCTTTGGTGCGCAGGCTGCCGGCGGTCGAAACGCTCGGTTCGACCACCGTCATCTGCACCGACAAGACGGGCACGCTGACGGCCGGCCAGATGACGGTGCGCGCCTTGTACGTCGCAGGGCAACGCTACCAGGTGACCGGAGACGGCTACGGTCCCGAAGGCACGGTACAAGTCCACGACGAGAAGGCCGAAAAGCAGGCTGCGGGCTTGCAGGCCCTGGGAACGGTACTGCTGGGCTGCAACAACGCCCAATTGCGCCTGCAGGACGGTCAGTGGCTGGTGATAGGCGACCCGACCGAGGGCGCGCTGCTCGCAGCAGGCGCCAAGGCTGGCGTCGATCGCGCCGTCATTGAACTGGACACGCCGAAGCACCATGAAATTCCGTTCGATTCGGAGCGCAAGCGGAGCACGGTAATCCGTACGCAGCCCGACGGAACCTTGCGCGCCTATACCAACGGCGCGCCCGATGTGCTGCTGGCATTGTGCGTGAACATTTTCGACGCGGGCGGCGTGCGTGCCATGACCGACGCCGACCGCGCGCGAATCGAGGCGGAAAATGCGGCGCTGGCGGGACAGGGACTGCGCGTACTCGGGTCGGCCTGGCGCGACCTCGCTTTCGCCGAGCCGGCCGACCTGGACGGATCCGTTGTCGAGGCGGACCTCGTGTTCGTCGGCCTGACAGGCATGTACGACCCGCCAAGACAAGAGGCCAAGGACGCCGTAGCGCGTTGCCGTGCCGCCGGCATCCGGGTAGTGATGATCACCGGCGACCATCCCCATACAGCAATGGCGATCGCGCGCGAACTGGGCATCGCTGCCGCGTCTGACCTTGCAGTTGCCGGAGTTGACCTCGACCGCCTCGATGACGCGCAACTGCGCCTGCAGGCGCCCCGCATCGCGGTGTATGCGCGCGTGAGTGCCGCCCACAAGTTGCGCATCGTGGGCGCGTGGAAGGCCAACGGAGCGGTGGTGGCGATGACCGGGGATGGCGTGAATGACGCGCCGGCCATCCAGGGCGCCCATATTGGCATTGCCATGGGCAAGGCAGGAACCGAGGTGACCAAGCAGGCTGCCGACATGATCGTCACGGACGACAATTTCGCCTCGATTGTGGCCGCGGTAGAAGAAGGCCGCGGCGTGTACGCAAATATCCGCAAGACGCTGCAGTATCTGTTGGCGGGCAATACCGGCGAACTGCTCTTGATGACGGTGTGCGTTGCGGCCGGGTTGCCGGTCCCGCTGCTGCCGATCCACCTGCTATGGATCAATCTCGTCACCGATGGACTACCCGCCCTGTGCCTGGCCATCGACCCCATCGAAAGTTCGGTGATGGAGCGCCCGCCCCGCCCACGCGACGCACGCATGACCGACCGCAGCTTCGTCGTGATGATGCTGCTGACCGGCTTGCTCACTGCCGGCGTTGCACTGGCGGTCTATCTGTACATGCTGCGCATCAGCAGTGTGGATGTGGCACGCACCTACGCATTCGCCGTGCTGGTATTTGCAGAGCTGTTGCGCTCGTTCGGCGCGCGCAGCGAAACGCTGCCGGTCTGGCGCATTTCGCTAAAGACAAACTCGATGCTGGTCGGTGTCGTGTTTCTGACTTTCTGGCTGCAAGTCTGGAGCCATCACAACGAGGTACTTGCCCGCGTGCTGAAGACACTATTTGTTCCATTGCAGGACTGCCTGATATTGCTGGCGATTGGCGCCATTCCACTGGTCCTGCTCGACTGCGTGAAACTGGCGAAGAAGGCGAAACTGACAAGGTCCCGCCCGCCGACTCAGGCCTAACAATCGGTACTGCAGCGCGTACTCAGGTCAGACAAACGATAAACAGGCGCAAACCCGCCCCCGGGCGTGCGGAAATTCGTCACCTGGCCCTGGTAAACCCGGGCGGCAGTCCACTGAATATTGCCTGCATACGCGTACAGCCGAATGTCAAACTTGAGCTTTTCCGGCTCGTGCCTGTTGCCTCGTACACGCTCGCCTGGCGCCATGACCTGTTGCGCAACATACTCGCCCGCCAAAATTTCCTGCCAAACGCGCTTGGTCAATTTGTCTCCGCGATAAGCGGCGCGGCCACCGAATCCAGAAGTCGGTTTGAAGAAAAGCTGGCGCCGGTTTTTCCAGAGCCGGTCCGCATCCATGGAACAGACTATTTCAGTGGGAAGTAATGCATCGAGCAAGATGTCCTGGATCGCCAAGGGAACTTCCATCTCCGCCAGTTCTTCCCGGTTGCTCAACATCGCCAGGTTGCGTTTGTCGGCGTATAGCGCATGCGCCTGTGGATTGGGGGTCAAGACGATCGCGCCATCCAGGTATGCCTCGCGCAGGGCGCCGTGTTGCGGAGCGTCGAGCATGAAGTCGGTGAGACGATTGTAGACCATGTCGATAGGCAAACCTGCGTGCCAAAGCCTCCCGCCCCGAAAAGTCAAGGCAGACGGATCGACGATTGCGGCGCGCACGCCGTGCCGTTCGAAGAGCTGTTTGAACAGGATAAATTCCGGGTAAAGGTATTGCTCTTCCGGGGTCGTGTCGACGATGGCGATCGACTGCAATTGCCGCCCGGGCGCGCAGCGCTGCCATTCGCTCCAGAACATGTCCATGATCGCGGTTTCGAATTTCGGCCCCGAAGTTGCCGCGTCCGCGAGTTGGCCGGGATCGATCGCGCAAGCCCGGTGCGCCCGCGCCATGACGGCGTTCAGCATGGCCCCGCCCGCATTCGTATTGATCTCGATAAGGCCGATTCTGTCGCTCGCCGAATGAAAATCATATCCGAAAAATACGCCGCGCGCGCCACCGGGATCATGACGGACTATTGGCGGGGCTGTCGCGAATATTCGCTCGCGATAGGCGGGCATGGAAATGACAAACTCAATCGCATGAACTGTCGCTTCCATCTTTTGTCTTTGGTTTTCAGAAATAAAGACGGGCATGGCGGAGAACAGGAAAGGGCAGCGTTGCTCCACCATCGCGACCAGGTCGGTCGAACCGAGTTGATCTTCCAGCGCCGCGCGAAGCGCTGCCTGGTCCAGGCTGATACAAAAGCACCCTGAATTCATGCGCTCTTCCGCCGACGGCCCGGCCTCTTCTGTCACGGCCGCGCCGGCAATAGCCGGCCGCTCCCCGGTCTCTTCATTCACACGCATCTCCCAACGGTTCTCGTACAAGCGAACACCCCTGCCAGCATCATCCTGCTGACCGGCGCAAGCGCAGAGCATTGCTTATGACGGACACTGAGCTAAGGCTCATTGCCAGCGCGGCGATGACCGGCGATAGCAATTGCCCGGTGAAAGGATAGAGCAGACCGGCTGCAAGCGGGATTCCCAGCGCGTTGTAAATCAACGCAAAGCCGAGGTTCTGGCGCATGTTACGCACGGTATCGAAGGACAGGGTACGGGCCCGCGCGATCGCCAGCAAGTCCCCTTTGACCAACGTCAGGTGGGCGCTGTTGATCGCCACATCGGTGCCGGTCCCCATTGCAATGCCGACATCCGCCTTCGCCAGCGCCGGTGCGTCGTTGATGCCGTCGCCAGCCATTGCGACAATTTTTCCCTCCCTTTGCAGACGTCCGACGAGCGCGAGCTTGTCGTGCGGCTTGACTTCTCCGTACACCGCTGTGATGCCGAGACGCTTGGCAACAGCTTGCGCCGTCGTTGCGCCGTCGCCCGTGGCCATGATGACCGACAGGCCCGCACCGCGCAAAGCGTTCAAGGCCGCCAGGCTGCTCGCTTTGATCGGATCCGAAACCGCGATGATACCCATCAGTTGGCGATTTGCCGCCAGATACATGACGCTGGCGCCTTGTGTGCGCAATTCTTCCGCCTGCGCTGACAGGCTCGTCCAATCGACGCTCTCCTCGTCCATCAGTGCGGTATTGCCAAGTGCGATATGCTGGCCACCGAGCTGACCGCGCACGCCGATGCCACTGGACGATTCGAAGCCCGTTGGCTTGTCAAGTAAGAGCTCGCTCTTGAGCGCCTGGTCGACAATGGCCCGCGCCAGAGGGTGTTCGCTGCCCTGATCGATGCTTGCCGCCATGCGCAGCACATCATCCTCAGTAAAGCCCGCCATGGCGACGACGCGTTCAAACACCGGCCGTCCTTCCGTGAGCGTGCCAGTCTTGTCTACAATCAAGGTATCAACCTTGCGCAAGCCCTCGATCGCGGCGGCATCGCGAAACAGGATACCTTGCGTCGCCGCCCTGCCTGTCGCGGCCATGATGGACATAGGCGTTGCCAGTCCAAGTGCGCACGGACAGGCAATGATCAGGACGGCCACAGCATTGACGAAGCCGTACACCCAGCTCGGCGGAGGGCCGAAGCTTCCCCAGGCAATCAGGGTCAGGACGGCGATGGCCATCACCACCATCACGAAATAACCGGCCACGACATCGGCGAGCCGCTGCATCGGCGCACGCGAGCGCTGCGCCTGCGAGACCATCTGTACGATCTGGGACAACATGGTTTGCGAGCCTACCTTATCGGCATGAACGATGAGACTGCCGCTGGTATTGAGTGTGGCGCCGATGACCTTGTCCCCCGCACGCTTGGTAACCGGCATCGGTTCACCGGTCAGCATCGACTCGTCCACCGCGCTCTCGCCCTCTGCCACCGTGCCGTCCACCGGCACTTTCTCTCCAGGACGCACGCGCAGCGCGTCGCCGACATGGATGTGTGTCAGCGGCACGTCCTCCTCAGTGCCGTCCGGGCGGATCCGGCGCGCGGTCTTCGGTGCCAGTCCCAGCAGCAATTTGATCGCAGCGGAGGTTTGGGAACGGGCGCGAAGCTCGAGAATCTGTCCCAGCAGGGTCAGCGAAACAATCACGGCCGCCGCCTCGTAATAGACGCCGACGCGTCCGGCGTGCGTGGCGAAGGACGGCGGGAAAAGATCGGGAGCCAAGGTTGCGACAACGCTATAGCCGTACGCTGCCCCGACGCCGGAACCGATCAAGGTCCACATATTGGGGCTGCGATGATGGATCGACTGCGCGAAGCGCTCGAAAAATGGCCGGCCGGCCCACAAGACCACCGGCGTAGCGAGCACCAACTCAATCCAGTTCTGGTACGGCAGTCCGCCTGGAAACAACATGTGACCAAACATCGCCAGGGCGAATACCGTCACGGACCAGGGCAAGGTCCACCAAAAGCGCCGCCGGAAATCGCGCAACTCCGGATTTTCCTCCTCGTCGAGCGACGGCATCAACGGCTCCAGCCCCATGCCGCAGATCGGACAGTTGCCCGGTGCCGGACGGCGAATTTCCGGATGCATCGGACAGGTATAGATGGCGCCCGGAGCGGCCTCCTCAGCCGGTACGGCCGGCTCCGGATTCAGGTATGAAGCGGGGTTGACGCGAAATTTGTCGCGGCACCCCGCGCTGCAAAAATAATAGTCGCGCCCTTCGTGCAGGACATGCTTCTCCGGATTGACGGAAACCGTCATGCCGCAGACAGGGTCACGCAGCGCGTCCGTTGCCGCTGGTCCCGGTGTTCCTCCGTGATCGTGTCCTGGGTGCAAGCTGCTATCCATACGTTTCTCCTGCAATGTGCGAGACCGGATGACGCCCCGGCGGTTGTTGGCAACGCAAGGGGTTCATCGCACAAGCGCTATTTGGCCTTGCGCGATGACCAGTGAACATGGGTAATCATCCAACGATCGCCTGTTTTTTCCAGAACGACTGTTTCCGTCCCAAAGAAATGGACCGGCTTTCCGCCGGAGCTTCCCGTCGTTTCTGTTTCTTCCCAAATGATGGCGGTATTGCCTTCCATTTTTTCGGAATGCCTGAGCACCTTGCGGGTCGAAGTCTTTGCAAACGCAATATCGCCACCGAGGTGGTGGTGCGCATACTCTTCCCGCGAAGCCTCCACATAACCCGATTCGTAAATCGCCACCTTCGGCGCGAGCAGCTCGAGCGCGCCCGTCTTGTCGCCTCGGGCAAGCGCCGCATGGAACGCGGACAATGCCCCGTTGGCGTCGACAGGCACAGGGGCGGCCAAGGCCGGCATGCATACAGCAGCGAACAGTACGGATAGTGCTACATTTCTCGTCATGTCAGCGTTTCCTTGGTTTGGTTTCGGATTGGAACATAAGGCTAGGCCGCGGTGGGCGGCGATGTCGCGCTCAAAATGGCGGCAGCAACGAGGACGGCTAGCAGTACTATTGCTTCAATCCGCAAGTTAAGCGTAAAGCGCGACAGAGGCTGCGCCGCATCGCCATGAGGCTCGCGCAAGCCCGCAAGCAGCGAAGGCATTACGATGAAACGGTTGAACCCTCCAAGCAAGACCGCGAACGCCACCAAACCTAATTTGAATAGCAATACGCTGCCATAGGCATTGCCCGTCAGGCCAGAGATATCGCCCAGGTTTTGCCAAGTGCTGAACAGCCCCGTGGAGAAGATGCCGACCAGCGCAAATGTTGCCGACGACGACAGGTTTTCGACGTATCTGGCTAGCTCCGCACGGTCGAATGCATGGCTTGGGACGCGCCCGCTGAGCGTAACAAGCGCCGCAATGAAGACTTCGCCCACCCATACGCTCATCAGGCACAGATGAATCCAATCGACGATCACGGCCAAGCTCAGGTCGCCGTCCGCCGCAGCGTGGCTCACCATGCTGCGCGTGTAGAGCGCTACTGCCAAGGCAAGCAAATTCAACAACGCTACGCTGCGCAAGCGCTGTCCGGACGCCGGAACGGCCGACGCCAGCGCGGCCGCCAGCACGGCGCCCACGCCAATTGCCCAGGCCATCCCGAAGTGGCTCTCAGTGAGCATCGTGCACATCGCCTCGCCGGCTTCGCTGACGGGTACCTCCGCCATGGAAGCGGAGACGAACGGGAGCAGCGAACCCAAGGCAGCTATGGCGGCCAGGCTTGCCCCGATCCAGACCGGCCGTACCCTGCGCAACTGTACCGCAGACCAGGCCGTTGTTCTGCTGGCCAGCCACAGCGCTGCCATGCCAGCACCGACGGCCACCGCAAGTGCCAGATTGAGCGTGACGGTGGCGATCTCAATCGCCGTTTGCACGTCGATGGCCATATTATCTGACCGTGAAGCGGTATTCCCCCTTCACCTTGTGGCTGTCGCGGGTCATGGTTGACCATCGGACGAGGTACTGTCCTGCGCGAAGCACAGGAAGCTTGGCCGACACCATCTTGGCGTCGATTTTGTCGACATCGGCTTTCGGGAGCTTGACGGCGACGTTGTTGGCATCGAGCAAGACAATCCTGGTGAATGCCGGTTCCAGCGCATCGCTAAAATGGAGCCTGATCTCTTTCGGCGCCTGGTTCAATGCGCTATCGGCTTTCGGCTCGGCGGCTTCGATTTTTGTATGGGCCTGGGCCAGGCCGGCGGACAGGCTCGCTGTCGCCAGGGTGAGGACAAACACAATTTCTTTTTTGGTGGTCATGGTGATCTCTTTTCGTTTGTCAGCTTGCCAGCCATATTTCATGGATGCCTCTACAGCCAGCATTTTGCGCGCAAACTGCGTACCGCTGCCCAAAATAACCAAAATGTAATTTTCTCGAGGGGAAGCGCATTCGAACTCCACATACGAACGTCGTGCCAGCTTCGTCCAGATCGAAACGCCGAGTATCATTGGACTGCCCGCTTGAGTCGGGAAAGGTGCTGTGTGTTGAGGGTTTGATTTGGTTCTGGCGGAGACCGGCGCCTCGGGCGCCGCGCCGCGCCGCGCAGCGGCGGTAGATGGGCGATTCGGAGAGCCCACCGCCGGTAGGCCCAGGGCTTTGAATTCCTGCACAGGGCACCTGCGTTTCCGTTCGAACAAAGAAAAATGGGTTCCCCCGCAGGGGAGGCTATTTTTCTTGGTTCTGGCGGAGACCGGCGCCTCAGGCGCCCCGCCGCACAGCGGCGGTAGATGGGCGATTCGGAGAGCCCTGGGCCGGTAGGCCCAGGTCTTTGAATCCCTGCACAGGGCACCTGCGACTCCGTCCTAACAAAGAAAAATGGCCTCCCGCAGGGGAGGCCATTTTTCTTGGTTCTGGCGGAGACGGTGGGATTCGAACCCACGATACAGGTATAAGCCGTATGCATCCTTAGCAGGGATGTGCCTTCGGCCACTCGGCCACGTCTCCTTTCTTATCCGGAAAACTTCACCAGATCAGAAGACCGCAATGGTACCGGCTGGGAGCCGGTTTGGTCAATGGAGCACAGCGATTTTTCTCGAAAAAACTTATGCTTTTTCCAAATCAAACGCTTTATGCAGCGCCCGCACTGCCAGTTCCATGTACTTTTCGTCAATCAGGACGGAAATCTTGATTTCGGACGTGGAAATCATCAGGATGTTGATCCCTTCTTCCGACAGCGTGCGGAACATCTGCGATGCCACGCCCACGTGGCTGCGCATCCCCACACCGACCACCGATACTTTCGATACCTTGGCGTCACCCACCAGGCTGCCCGCGCCCAGATCGTCCTTATTGCTCTCCAGCACCGCCATGGCCTTGGCGTACTCGCCGCGCGACACGGTGAAGGTGAAGTCGGTCTTGCCTTCGACCGACTGGTTCTGGATGATCATGTCGACTTCGATGTTGGCGTCGGCGACCGGCCCCAGGATGTGGAAGGCCACGCCCGGCTTGTCCGGCACGCCCAGGACGGTGATTTTGGCCTCGTCGCGGTTGAATGCGATTCCAGAGATGACGGCTTGTTCCATGTGTGTATCTTCCTCAAACGAAATCAGGGTGCCCGAATTGGCTTCTTCTTCAAGCGGCATCAGGGGATCGGTCAGCGACGACAAAACGCGGGTCGGCACGCGGTAGTTGCCGGCAAATTCGACGGAGCGGCTCTGCAGCACTTTCGAGCCCAGCGAGGCCAGCTCCAGCATTTCTTCAAACGTGATCGTCTTCAGGCGGCGTGCTTCCGACACCACGCGCGGGTCGGTCGTGTACACGCCGTCGACGTCGGTGTAGATCAGGCATTCTTCGGCCTTCATGGCGGCGGCAATCGCCACGGCCGAGGTATCCGAACCGCCCCGGCCCAGGGTGGCAATGTTGCCGCCCGCATCGATGCCCTGGAAGCCGGTAATGATGACCACCTTTCCGGCGGCCAGGTCAGCCTTGACCTTGACGTCGTCGATCGATTCGATACGTGCCTTGGTGAAGGCCGAATCGGTCTTGATCGGCACTTGCCAGCCGGTGTAGGACACGGCAGGTTTGCCGATCGCGATCAGGGCCATCGCCAGCAGGCCGACGGAAACCTGTTCACCCGTGGAGGCAATCATGTCCAGCTCGCGCGGATCAGGCTGATCCATGATTTGTTTTGCCAGGCCAATCAGGCGATTGGTCTCGCCGGACATGGCCGACGGCACGACAATAATCTGGTGCCCCGCGTCATGCCACTTGGCGACGCGGGCCGCGACGTTCTTGATACGGTCTGTCGAGCCCATCGACGTACCGCCATATTTGTGGACGATTAAAGCCATAAGAGTGAAATTTCCGCTCGATAAGAATGAAAAAGGAGGGCTTTACTCTACATGCTGCGCTGCAAAAAAACAAGGCAAACGCAGTGCAAACCTATACGGAATTTATATATGGTAATTACTGTTTCGCGTAGTGATCAGCCCGCCAACGATTCCCAGCGCAAGGCGATGAAGGGGCCTTCGCCGCTGCCGAAATGGTGGCAATCCATGCCGATACCGGCCGCGAACAGCAATGCCTTGCCGCTGCTGACGATGGGCAAGCGTTCGCGTTCCCAGGCGGGAACATCGCACGCCTGGTAATGGTATTTCAGGGGGCGCGTGGGGCGGTTGGCCGCCGGCTTCAGGCGCTCGCCCCCCTTGCGGAAGTCGATTTTCAGAGTCTGCGCGCGCAGCCAGTCAGGGGCGATGCCCTGCCCGGCCGGTTCGAAATGCAGCACGCCGCCGTAGCTTGGAAAGGCCAGGCTGCCCTCCCCGTTCCACTTGAACAGCTCGCCTTCCTTGACGATGACGCCTTCGTCGTCCGGATCGCGCTGGCCGGCCAGATCGGCCAGCTTGGGCGTGATGTGCAGGCGGTCGCGGTGGCGCCGGATATGGCAGTCGGGGTGGGTCACCAGCAACTGGGCATCGCTGCGCGCTTCCACCAGCTGGGTCACCATTTCGCTCAGCCAGGCGGTCGACGGCATGCGCAGGCCGCGCAAGGCGAACCAGTGGCGCAGCATATTGTAGGCGCGGTCCAGGCTCATGGCGCGCAGCTTGGCCACGTCGATGCAGTCGCCGTCCAGGCTGCTTTCCAGGTCGTGCCCGGCCAGCTCGGTCAGCAGGCGCTGGGCCGATTGCGCATGCGCGGCGCTGCGGGCAAAGCGTTCCTGGTAGCCGGGAAAAGCTTGCGCCAGCGCCGGCATGACCTGGTGGCGCAGCGCATTGCGGGCATAGCGCGGATGGGTATTCGATTCGTCTTCGACGTAGGCGATCTGTTTGGCTGCCACGTACTGTTCCAGCTCGCCGCGCGATACGGGCAGCAAGGGCCGCGCCATCACGAGATCCGGATTGCCCAGCAATTCAGGGGCGGCATTGGCGGCATCCATGCCCGACAGCCCGGCCGTGCCCGAGCCGCGCAGCAATTGCAGGAGCACGGTTTCGGCCTGGTCGTCCAGGTGGTGGGCGGTGAGCATCAGCTTGATGCCGTGGCTTTCGCACATGGCGCCCAGGGCGGCGTAGCGCAGCTTGCGGGCCGCCGCTTCCACCCCGGATCTGGTCTTTTCCAGCACCACGCGCCGGGCTTCGAAGCGCAGGCCCAGGGTCGCGCACGCACCTTCGCAATGCGCGAGCCAGCTGTCGGCATTCGGGCTGATGCCGTGGTGCACGTGGAAAGCGACAATGGGGATGCCGTGCTGGTGGCCGTAGTCATGCGCCAGGTCGAGCAAGGCCGATGAATCGAGGCCGCCGCTGTAGGCGACGGCGATCGGGGCCAGGGAACCGTCGCGCAGGGCGTCCAGCGCCTGCGCGAATCGTGCCGTCAGACTCACTCTTCGGCCGGCGTCGTTTCTTTGAATTTGCCGTAGCTCATCAGCTTGGTGTGACGGGCTTCCAGCAGATCCTTGGTTTTCATGCCCTGGAACTGGCGCAGGGTATCGGCCAGCGCGCGCTTGAGCATGACGGCCATCTGTTTCGGATCGCGGTGCGCGCCGCCCAGCGGTTCGTTGATGATCTTGTCGATCAGGCCCATCGCTTTCAGACGGTGTGCGGTCAGGCCCAGGGCGTCGGCGGCGTCGGACGCGCGCTCGGACGTTTTCCACAGGATCGATGCGCAGCCTTCCGGCGAGATCACCGAGTAGGTCGCGTATTGCAGCATCAGCACGGCGTCGCCCACGGCAATGGCCAGCGCGCCGCCGGAGCCGCCTTCGCCTATGATGGTGGCGATCAGCGGCACTTTCAGTTCGGCCATCACGTACAGGTTGTGGCCGATGGCTTCGGACTGGCCGCGCTCTTCGGCGTCGATGCCGGGGAAAGCGCCCGGGGTGTCGACGAAGGTGAAGATAGGCAGGCCGAATTTTTCAGCCAGCTTCATCAGGCGCATGGCCTTGCGGTAGCCTTCCGGCTTCGGCATGCCAAAGTTGCGCAAGGCGCGTTCCTTGGTATCGCGCCCCTTCTGGTGGCCGATGACCATGCAAGCCTGGCCATTGAAGCGGGCCAGGCCGCCGACGATGGACAGGTCGTCCGCATACGAGCGGTCGCCATGCAGTTCGTGGAAATCGGTAAAGATTTCGTTGACGTAGTCCATGGTGTAGGGACGCTGCGGGTGGCGCGCTATTTGCGACACTTACCATGGCGTCAGCTTGGCGTAGATATCTTTGGTGAGCTGCTGGCTTTTCTTGGCCAGGCGGTCGATTTCTTCGGAAATGTCGACGGCGGAATCGTCCTGGACGAAGCGAAGCTCTTCAATTTTCGAATCCAGCTCTGCAATTGGCTGCTCGAAATTGAGGAATGTAGTTTTGATCATTTTACCTCCGGAATTATTCTTATAGCCGCAGCAAGTCCTGCCGTGCGGCCAAATACAGGCGCTATTCTACCGGAACCGGGTCCAGACTACGCCATAAATACCATGTAGCGACGGTCCGCCACGGTTCCCAGTTGGCCGACACCTCGCGGGCATCGCTGCGGGAAACGGGTTCACCAGAGAAATAATTCTGGCTGATGCCCTGGATCAGACCGGGGTCGTCCAGCGGCAAAACGTTCGGGCGGAGCAGATTAAATATCAAAAACATCTCGGCTGTCCAGCGTCCGATGCCCCTGATTTGCACCAGTTCGGCGATGACGGCTTCGTCGTCCATCTCCGCCCACTGGTTGGCATGCACCCGCTTGGCCTTGAAATGGTCGGCCAGGTCGAGGATGTATTCGGTCTTGCGCTTGGACAGGCCGCAGGCCGACAATTGCTCGGCGCCCGCCTTGATGACCTGGGCCGGGGTGATTTTCGGGCATACCGTCAGCAGCTTGTTCCAGGCCGCGTCGGCCGCCTTGGTGGTCACCTGCTGCCCGACCACCGAACGCGCGAGCGTGGTGAACGGGTCGCCGTGGCCGACCAGGTGCAGGTCGCCAAATTGCGGAATCAGCCGGTTCATGATGCGGTCGCGCTTCATGAGTTCAGCTTTCGCCTGTTCCCAGTAAGCCGGCACCACCAATACGACGGAGGAAGTTCCCGCGCTGTCCTTGTGCAGCGCCATCATGCGCGGCGCCAATTGGTGGTGCCGTCCGGCTTGTCTTCCAGAATGATGCCGGCGGCCAGCAGCTCGGCGCGGATCTTGTCGGACTCGGCAAAATTGCGCGCTTTCTTGGCGGCGATGCGGGCGTCGATCAATTCCTGGATGCCGTCCGGCGATTGCGCGGCCGATCCCTGCAGGAATTGCTGTGGCGTGCGTTCAAGCAAGCCGATGACCTTGGCCAGCGCCTTGTACTGGGCGCCCATGGCGGCGGACTTGCTCTTGTTCAGTTCCGTGGCCAGGTCGAACAGCGCGGCCAGCGCGACCGGCGTGTTGAAGTCGTCGTCCATCGCTTCGCGGAAACGGATTGCATGCGGCTCGTCCCAGTCGACCTCGGCCTCGCCGGCATCGACATCGGCCAGCGCCGTGTACAGGCGCGTGAGCGCGACCTTGGCGTCGTCCAGGTGGGCGTCGGAATAATTGAGCGGGCTGCGGTAGTGGGCGCGCAGGATAAAGAAGCGCACCACCTCGGCGTCGTACTTGGTCAGGACATCGCGGATCGTGAAAAAATTGCCGAGCGACTTGGACATCTTTTCGTTATCGACGCGCACGAAGCCGTTGTGCACCCAGAAATTGGCCAGTGCCTGGCCATTCGCGCCTTCCGATTGCGCGATCTCGTTTTCGTGGTGCGGGAATTGCAAGTCGGCGCCGCCGCCATGGATGTCGAAGTGCTCGCCGAGCGTGGCGCAGGACATGGCCGAGCATTCGATATGCCAGCCCGGACGCCCGCTGCCCCATTTCGAGGGCCACTTGACTTCGTCCGGTTCGGATTCCTTCGACGACTTCCACAGGACGAAGTCGAGCGGATCGCGCTTGCCGCTGTTGACGTCGACGCGTTCTCCGGCGCGCAAGTCTTCCAGCGATTTGCCGGACAATTTGCCGTAGCCTTCGAAACCGCGCACGGAAAAATTGACGTCGCCATCCTCGCCCTGGTAAGCCAGGCCGTTCTGTTCGAGCTTCTCAATAATGCCCAGCATTTGCGGCACATATTCGGTGGCCTTGGGCACCACGTCGGGCGTGAGTATGCCCAGCGCCGCGGTATCCTGGTCCATATAGGTGGTGAAGCGCGCGGTCAGCGCGTGGATCGATTCGCCATTTTCAACGGCACGGCGGATGATCTTGTCGTCGATGTCGGTGATATTGCGGACGTAAGTGACTTGATAGCCGGACGCCTTGAGCCAGCGATAAACGACGTCGAACGCCATCATCATGCGCGCGTGTCCGATATGGCAGTAATCGTAAATCGTCATGCCGCAGACGTACATACCCACTTTGCCTGCTTCGATCGGAACGAATGTCTGCTTGTCACGCGCAAGCGTGTTGTATATCTTTAGTTGGCTCATCAGCTCTTACTCGTTAACAGCGCACTGACGACCGGGCAATACGATTTCCGGGCGCGGTCGCCGCAAAGGCGCGCACCAGTGAATCGGGTATTGCAACGAGATCGTCAAGGCCCTCTGTCTTGTTCTTCTTTGATAGAATGGGACGTTCTGGGCAAAGTATAGCATTGATAAAATCCCGTCTGGCCGCATATGGATCAGGTTTATTTTTGCGTGAAAGGCTTGACAGCCAATCCGCCACTTTACATCAAACACTTAACGTCAAGGAAGCCACAATGCAAGATTCAATCATGTTCCGCGTACCACTCCTCGCCCGCTTCCTGACCGTTTTCTGCGGGATCACCCTCAGCAGCGCGGTACTGGCCACCGAGGCGCCGCAAGTCAAACTGACCACCACCATGGGCGACATCGTCCTCGAGCTGGACCAGGAAAAAGCACCCAAGACTGTCGCCAATTTTCTCCAGTACGTCAAGACCGGCCATTACAAGGGCGTCATCTTCCACCGCGTGATCGACGGTTTCATGATCCAGACCGGCGGCATGGACGCCAAGATGGTCACCCGCGCCACCCGTCCTCCGGTCAAGAATGAATCGCAAAACGGCCTGACCAACTCGCCCTACTCGGTGGCCATGGCGCGCACCGCCAATCCCGATTCCGCCACGTCCCAGTTCTTTATCAATGTCGCTGAAAACACCGGCCTCGATTTCCCGGGCCGCGACGGCTTCGGCTATACCGTGTTCGGCAAAGTCATTTCGGGCCAGGAAGTGGTCGACAAAATCAAAGGCGTGGTGGTCGATGACATGAAAGGCCAACAGAACGTCCCTGTGGTGCCAATCGTGATTAAATCGGCGACCGTCGTCAAAGCTGTAAAATAACGGGTGCTGAAAAAACGCAGCTGCATACAATAACCAACCTACAGGATTCCATCATGGCCGTACTGATCACCACCAACATGGGCAATATTACCGTTGAACTGGACGCTGAAAAAGCGCCGAAGTCGGTTGCCAACTTCCTCGACTATGTCGCCAAGGGCCATTACAACAACACCATTTTTCACCGTGTGATCGCCGACTTCATGATCCAGGGCGGCGGTTTCGAGCCAGGCATGAAGCAAAAGAACGCCGACCAGACCGTTGAAAACGAAGGCAAGAACGGCCTCAAGAACGACGTCTACACCCTGGCCATGGCCCGTACCTCGGACCCGCATTCGGCGTCGGCCCAGTTCTTCATCAACGTCAAGAACAACAGCTTCCTCGACTATCCGGGCCAGGACGGCTGGGGCTATGCGGTGTTCGGTAAAGTCACCGACGGTACCGACGTCGTCGACCAGATCCGCAAGGTGCCAACCACCCGCAGCGGCATGTTCGCCGACGTACCGAAGGATCCGGTCATCATCGAGAAGATCGAAGTCCTGTAATGCTGCCTGCGCGCACGCTCGCGCTCTTCGTCTCCGACCTGCATTTGCAGCCCTCGCACCCGCACACCCGTGCGGCCTTCTTCGCTTTCCTGGAAGAACGGGCGATGGCGTCGGAGGCGTTGTACCTGCTCGGCGACCTGTTCGAATACTGGGCAGGCGACGACGACCTGGATGAACCTTTCAACGAAACCATTGTCAAAGCGCTGCGCGCAGTCAGCGACGCGGGCGTGGCTGTTTACTGGATCGCCGGCAACCGCGACTTCCTGGACGGCGCCGACTTTGCCGCCGCCGCCGGACTGACCCTGCTGGCCGAGCCGCACGTGATCGACATCGCCGGACAGCGCATCGCCCTGGTCCATGGCGACGCCCAGTGCACCGACGACGTCAAGTACATGGCCTTCCGCGCCCAGGTGCGCGACCCGGCCTGGCAAGCCCAGTTCCTGGCCATGCCGCTGGCCCAGCGCAAGGCTATCATCGCCGGCATGCGTGAAGGCAGCCGCGCCGCCCATGGCACGAAGAGCTACGAGATCATGGATGTGACGCCCCAGGCCGTCAGCGCGCTGTATGCCGCCACCGCCAGCGACACCATCATCCACGGCCACACCCACCGCCCGGCGCTGCACCTGGACGCCGGCAAGCGCCGCTTCGTCCTGCCCGACTGGGAACCCGATGCCCTGCCCCCGCGCGGCGGCTGGATCGCGGCGACCTCCGACGGCGCCATCACCCGCTACGACCTCGACGGCAAAGAACCCGCCTGACTTCCCTGACGTGCATACGCGATTTGTGTTGACAGTTATTTTTTTACTGTTATAGTTCACTACAACACCACTTCGATACCTCACTAACAGGAGGCTGTATGTTCCACCAAGCACCAAAACCAGCAAGGGAGAGTCAGACATGACTATCGGCTGGAATGACAATACCCCGATTTACCGCCAGCTCAAGGACCGCGTCATCGGCATGATGCTCGACGGCGTGCTGAAGGCTGGCGACGCCCTGCCCTCGGTGCGCCAGGTTGCCGCTGACTACCAGCTCAACCCGATCACCGTATCACGCGCATACCAGGAACTGGTCGACGAAAACCTTGTAGAAAAAAGAAGGGGAATAGGCATGTATGTTACCGAAGGCGCGAGCGAAAAACTCCTCGCCAGTGAACGTGAGCGCTTTGTGCGCGAAGAGTGGCCAGCCATGGTCGAACGCATCCGCCGCCTCGGCATCGATGTCGAACAGCTGCTGCGCAGCACCCCGGCGCCGGGAGCAAAACAATGACTGCCGTGATCTCCGCCAAAGGCCTGTCCAAGCGCTACGGCAAGCATGTCGCGGTGGACAACATCAGTTTCGACATCCCGGCCGGCCGCATCGTGGGCCTGATCGGTCCTAACGGCTCGGGCAAGACCACCACGCTCAAGGCCGCACTGGGCTTGATCGCCTTCGACGGCGACCTGCAGGTGCTCGGCCTCGACCCGCGCACCCAGCGCGACGAACTGATGGAAAACGTGTGCCTCATCGCCGACGTGGCCATCCTGCCGCGCTGGCTGAAAGTGGGCGACGCCATCGACTTCGTGGCCGGCGTGCATCCGCGCTTCAACCGCGAGAAAGCAGAACGCTACCTGGCCAAGACCAAGCTGAAACCGGGCATGAAGGTCAAGGAAATGTCCAAGGGCATGGTGGTGCAGCTGCACCTGGCGCTGGTGATGGCCATCGACGCCAAGCTGCTGGTGCTCGACGAACCGACCCTGGGCCTGGACGTCATGTACCGCAAGCAGTTCTACCAGAACCTGCTCGAGGATTATTTTGACGAGAACAAGACCATCGTCATCACCACCCACCAGGTCGAGGAAGTCGAACACATCCTCACCGACCTGATGTTCATCCGCGAAGGCAAAATCGTGCTGGCCGCGTCGATGGATGAAGTGGGCGAGCGCTACATCGAGGTGATGGTCGCGGGCGACAAGCTCAATGCCGCCAACGCGCTGCAGCCGATCGACCAGCGCACCGTGTTCGGCAAGTCGGTCATGCTGTTCGACGGCGTCTCGCGCACCCAGCTCGCCGCGCTCGGCGAAACAAGAAACCCAAGCGTTGCCGACCTGTTCGTCGCGACGATGAAAGGAAGCTACGTATGAAAACGATGAAATGGTTGGTCCGGCGCGAGTTCTGGGAACACAAGGGCTCCCTGCTGTGGGCGCCGATCGTGGCCGGTGGCCTGATGATCGGCCTGTTCACCTTTGGCGTGATCATGGCCCTGACCCGCAGCCCCAACGATGTCGTGCGCGTCAATGGCGAGGTGGTCGCCAATACCCAGGGACTGGGTTTCGGCGCCCTCTTCAACAAGCTGCCGGCCAAGGAACAGGCCGACATCATGGACATGATAGGCGCCGGCTACATTGCCGCGGCCGCGCCGCTGTTCCTGATGCTGTCCGTGATCGCCTTCTTCTACTGTCTCTCGGCCCTGCATGACGAGCGCCGCGACCGCAGCATCCTGTTCTGGAAGTCGCTGCCGGTCTCCGATGCGCAAACCGTGGTCTCGAAAGTGCTCACCGCCGCCCTCGTGGCGCCGCTGATCACGATCGGCGTCGGCGTGTTCATCTCGCTGCTGATGCTGCTGATCACCGGCGTGACGGTCGCCTTCCATGGCATCAATGTCTTCGGCCCGCTGCTGTCGAACACCCAGTTCTACCTGGCGCCGCTGCAGCTGCTGTCGCTGCTGCCGGTCTATGTGCTGTTCGCCCTGCCCACCATCGGCTGGCTGATGCTGGTGTCGGCCTGGGCCAAGTCCAAGGTCTTCCTGTGGGCGGTAGGCGCGCCCTTGCTGGCCATGGGTGTCATCAAGTGGTTCGACTACCTGCTCCGCCTGGGCATCGACCTGGAATGGGTATCGCACAATATCCTGGGTCGCGGCCTGCTTGGCCTGGTGCCTGGCGCCTGGCTGTCGCTCGAACGCGTCGATCCGAACGTGCTGCTCGACCCGGCCAACCAGCACATGGCCCTGGGCAGCGTGGTGAAGCTGTCGTACATGACGCTGGCCGCTCCCGGCGTATGGATTGCAGCGGTGGCCGGCATCGGCATGCTGTATGCGGCAACCCGCATGCGGCGCTGGAAGGACGAAGGCTAAAAAAACAAACCCCGGTCAATGCCGGGGTTTTTTTCATTCGAACTGCTTTTTGAATTCTTCGAACTGCATCTTGAGTTCATCGACCTCGCTGCGCAGGGAGGACACTTCCTGCTCCAGCTGCGCCACCCTGCTGCCTTGGGCCGGCGCCGACACATTCCCGAAGGCCGACTCCTGCTGCGCCAGCGCCGCATCGCCAGCGAGCAAATGGCCGTAGCGCGGCTCCTTGGTGCCGGGCGCGAGCGCCAGGCGCGCCACGATGGGCGGATATTTATCGATCAGGAACTGCAGGCAGGCTTCGACGTCGGCCACCGATTTGAATTCGTGCAGGCGCCCGCTGCGGGTGCGGATTTCGCCGGCCGTCTGCAGGCCGCGCAGCATCAGGATGGACAGCACGGCCAGCTTGTCCTGTTCGAGCGACCATTTGACGCGCATGCGGTGTTCGTACTTGACCACGCGCGCGCCGGCCTGGGTGACGCCGCTGACGAACTTGCGCTGCATGAGCCGCTGCAGCACATCCTGCACGGTTTCGTCGGACAACTGCATGACGGGATCGCGGCTCGACAGCTGGTTGCAGCCGTTGGTGATCGCGTTCAGGGACATGGGGTAGTTGTCGGGCGTGGTCGCTTCCTTCTCGGCCAGCACCGCGAGCACGCGGATTTCGAACGGGTCCAGCAGTGGCGCACCGTCGCTTGTTTCGATTGTCATGTTCTTCCTTACTCGACCAGCTTGTTGAGCTCTACCGGATCCAATTTATCACACTCGGGAGTGCTCGGGCAGGCGATTCCCGCCTTCTTCATCAGCGACATCAGGTGCTCGATCTGCTCTTCCTGGCGCGCGGCGTGGTTGATCAGGCCGTGCAGCGCCTTCGACAGCGGATCGTCGCCATTCGGGGTGACCCCGTAGGCGGAAAACATGTGCGCGCTGCGCTGGTTGACTTCCTTCTGCACGATGTGGGCCGGATTGCCCACCGCGGTCGCGCCGGCGGGCACCGGCTTGACCACCACCGCGTTCGAGCCGATCTTGGCGTATTCGCCCACCGTGAACGAACCGAGGACCTGGGCGCCGGCGCCGATGATGACGCCCCGTTCCAGCGTTGGATGGCGCTTGGCGCCGCTGGTGAGCGAGGTGCCGCCCAGCGTCACGCCCTGGTAGATGGTGCAGTCGTCGCCCACGATGGCCGT
>Ga0187845_1000678_pt1 | contig 20182 bp, 23 predicted proteins | sample SpaLakP09_SKY_68_FD_134515 | JGI IMG/M metagenome (GOLD analysis project Ga0187845, IMG submission 134515) | Oligotrophic lake water microbial communities from Sparkling Lake, Wisconsin, USA - SP09_SKY_68 | ecosystem: Environmental > Aquatic > Freshwater > Lake | place: USA: Sparkling Lake... | reverse complement strand
GGTAATGGTATTTCCATCATTATTTTTGCTGGTATCGTGGCTGGTTTACCTAGCGCAGTTTTTAAAACTTTAGAACTTGCTAGCAGTGGTGCATTTAACCCGGTATTCGTAATTTTCTTATTTGCTGCAACTATTTTGGTGACAGCATTTGTGGTCTTCGTAGAACGCGGTCAGAGAAAAATTACTGTGAATTATGCAAAGAGACAAGTTGGTCGCCAAGTCATGGGTGGTCAAACAAGTCATTTGCCGTTGAAGCTAAATATGGCTGGTGTGATTCCCCCTATTTTTGCTTCAAGTATTATTTTGTTTCCTGCCACAATGGCAGGCTGGTTTGGTAGTAATGAGAATTTCTCGTGGCTAAAAGACATTGGTACTAAATTGTCTCCTGGACAACCTTTGTACATTTTGTTCTTTGTCAGCGCCATTGTTTTTTTCTGTTTTTTTTATACAGCCTTAGTTTTTAATCCTAAGGAAACAGCAGACAATTTAAAGAAGAGCGGTGCCTTTGTTCCTGGTATTCGTCCTGGTGAGCAAACTGCTAACTACATCGACCGTATTATGGGTCGTTTGACATTGATTGGTGCAATTTACATTACGCTCGTTTGTTTGTTGCCTGAGTTTTTGATTTTGAAATTTAATGTGCCGTTTTATTTTGGTGGTACTTCGCTATTGATTATTGTTGTGGTGACTATGGATTTCATGACCCAAGTGCAAGCGCATTTGATGTCGCATCAATATGAAGGTTTGCTTAAAAAGGCAAATTTCAAAAACGGTGCAGCAAGTTCACGCTAAATTAATCAGAGAGCGAGATCACTAAGTCATGGCAAAAGAAGACAGAATTGAGATGCAAGGTGAGATTTTAGAAAATCTCCCAAATGCAACTTTTAGAGTTAAGTTAGAAAACGGACATATTGTTTTGGGTTATATCTCAGGAAAAATGCGTATGCACTACATTCGCATTCTTCCAGGTGACAAAGTCACAGTTGAAATGACCCCGTATGATCTTTCGCGAGCACGGATTATTTTCCGCGCTAAATAGTATTAGCCATAATTATTTGGATTTTGTGAGGCAAAAATGAGAGTTCGTGCATCAGTAAAGGCTTTATGCCGTCATTGTAAAGTTGTTCGACGTCGTGGTGTTGTGCGTGTTATTTGTACAGACCCAAGACATAAACAACGCCAAGGGTAATTGGTGGTTGTAGGGTAGTAGAGAATAATCCTATGCTAATTGTTATAAGTTGGCTTAGGTGTTAAAATTTAGGGCTTTTTTGGCGAAATTGAAAATTCAACGCCATAATTTTGGAGTAGATACATGGCTCGGATAGCAGGGGTAAACATCCCAAATCATAAGCACACTGAAATCGCATTAACTTCGATTTACGGTGTAGGACGCAATACTGCAAAGCAAATTTGTGCCGCAGCTGGCGTTTTGACGACTGCAAAAGTTAAGGATCTTAACGATGCAGAAGTTGAAAAGTTGCGCGACGAAGTAGCTAAGCTTCAAGTTGAAGGCGACTTGCGTCGTGAAGTTTCAATGAATATTAAGCGATTAATGGACTTAGGTTGCTATCGTGGTGTTCGTCACCGCCGTGGTTTGCCTGTTCGTGGTCAGCGCACAAAAACAAATGCGCGAACACGTAAAGGTCCAGTGAAGCCTATTAAGCAATCCAAGTAAGGAATAATTAGACATGGCTAAAGCTAACGTACGTGTACGCAAGAAAGTTAAAAAGAATATTGCCGAGGGCATCGCCCACGTGCATGCCTCTTTTAACAATACAATTATTACGATCACAGATCGCCAAGGTAATGCGCTTTCATGGGCAACATCTGGTGGTGCTGGTTTCAAAGGTTCTCGTAAAAGTACACCATTTGCTGCTCAAGTTGCAGCAGAAGCAGCTGGTAAAGCTGCTCAAGAGTGTGGTGTTAAGAATCTTGAAGTTCGTATCAAAGGACCTGGTCCAGGCCGTGAATCAGCAGTTCGTGCATTAAACGCTGTTGGTTTTAAAATTACTAGCATTTCAGATGTGACGCCAGTTCCGCATAACGGTTGCCGTCCACCTAAAAAGCGCCGTATTTAATACGCCGCAATTAAGCAGCAAGATTTAATAGGAGAAATACCTTGGCTAGAAATCTCGATCCTAAGTGCCGTCAGTGTCGCCGTGAAGGCGAAAAACTTTTCCTTAAAGGCGAAAAGTGTTTCACAGACAAATGCGCTATCGAAAAACGTAATTTCCCACCAGGTCAACATGGTCAACGTCGTAATCAACGTTTATCTGACTACGGTGTTCAATTGCGTGAAAAACAAAAATTACGTCGTATTTATGGTGTACTTGAGAAACAATTCCGTAAATATTATGCAGAAGCAGATCGTCTAAAAGGCATTACAGGTGAGAACTTGTTGCAGTTATTAGAGTGCCGCTTAGATAATGTTACTTATCGTATGGGTATTGGTGCATCACGTACTGAGGCTCGTCAGATTGTTCGCCATAACAGTATTTTAGTTAATGGTAAGCGTGTGAACATTCCTTCATATCAAGTAAAGCCTGGTGATACTGTTCAAGTTGCTCCAGCATCAATCAATCAATTGCGCATTAAAGGCGCGTTGGCTGCAGCTGAACTTCGAGGTTTCCCACAGTGGATTGAAGTTGATGTGAAGGCGCTTAAGGGTACCTTTAAAGCCAAGCCTCAACGTGATGAGTTACCTGCAACAATTAATGAATCACTCGTTGTTGAGCTTTACTCTAAGTAATTTAATTTAGGACCGTAAGGAAAGTTTATGCAAAACAGTCCGACTGAATATTTGAAGCCACGTGTTGTGGATGTTGAAGTAATTTCACCATTGCGCGCACGTGTAACTTTAGAGCCTATGGAACGTGGTTTTGGCTATACATTAGGTAACGCATTGCGCCGTGTATTGCTATCTTCCATTCCAGGCTTCGCAATTACAGAAGTGAAAATTGATGGTGTTGTTCATGAGTATTCAACCATTGACGGCGTTCAAGAAGACGTTGTTGATATTTTGTTGAATCTTAAAGGTGTTGCTTTGAAGCTCAATAATAAGAGCGAAACAGTGCTGACTTTGAACAAGTCTTCTGAAGGCGTCGTAACTGCTGCAGATTTTGAAACAGGCCACGATGCTGAGATCTTCAATCCAAATCATGTTATTGCTCACCTGACTAAAGGTGGCAAGTTGAATTTGGAAGTTAAAGTTGAAATGGGTCGTGGTTATCAACCAGTGCCTGTTCGTCAAAAAACAGATGAAGATCGCATATTAGGCTTCATTATGGTTGACGCTTCATTTAGCCCAATCAACAAGGTAAGTTACCATGTTGAGAGTGCTCGTGTAGAACAAAGAACTGACTTGGACAAACTTATCATGGACGTTGAAACAAACGGTGTGATGGAGCCAGAACAAGCTATTCGTGACGCTGCTCGTATTCTTATTGGTCAATTGTCAGTGTTTGCTGACCTTGAAGGTGCACCAACGGAAGTTGAAGTTAAGCAAGTACCACAAGTTGATCCAATCTTATTACGTCCGGTAGATGATTTAGAGTTAACAGTTCGTTCTGCGAACTGCTTAAAAGCTGAAAATATTTATTACATTGGTGATTTGATTCAACGTGGTGAAAATGAGTTATTGAAGGCTCCTAATTTGGGTCGTAAATCACTCAATGAGATTAAAGATGTTTTAGCGTCTAAAGGTCTAACTTTAGGCATGAAACTAGAGAACTGGCCGCCAGTTGGCCTGGAAAAAGTATAATAGCAAAGGTGTGAGGATATCACTATGCGTCATCGCAACAGTAATCGTAAACTAAATCGTACCAGCAGCCATCGTCAGGCAATGTTGCGTAACATGGCAACTTCATTGTTGCGCCATGAAATCATTAAAACAACTTTGCCTAAAGCAAAAGAGCTTCGCCGTATCGCTGAGCCTTTAATTACTTTAGGTAAAGATGCAACTTTGGCAAATCGTCGTTTGGCATTCAGCCGTTTACGCGACAGAGATATTGTTGGTAAATTGTTTAATGAACTTGGCCCACGATATTCAACACGCCCAGGTGGTTACCTACGTATTTTGAAATGCGGTTTCCGTAATGGTGACAATGCGCCTATGGCATTAGTTGAACTTGTAGATCGTCCAGATACATCAGCAGAAGTAGTTGTCGCTGACTAAGTATGATGATTTAGATAAAAAAGCCGGTTAATAGCCGGCTTTTTTATTGTCTAATAAAGGCCTGAATCACTTCTTTCGTAAATGGCCAGCATAGCTCTTCTTTTGTTGCTAGGCTCTTAAATACAGGGATCGTTAAAGCGTATTGATGAAGTAGATGATCATCATTGATAATGTCCTGTTTTATGAAGATAATACTTTGGTTTATTATTGCTGCGCTGACGATGCTTTCGGCCTCGTCACATAAATGACAACCACTGGTTCCATATAAAATGTATTCTTTTGGCATATGATTAAGCGCTTGTAATCGAGTTTTTTTAAATCTTATTGTGAGATATGTTGTAACATCAAAAGCTGCTGTAACGCTTGTCGTTTATGCATTTATCAAAGCATTGCTAATTCTCTGCGAGTAAACGAAATGGCAGAAATCCAAGAAATCAAAGAAATCAAAGAAAGCTTACAAGAAAGTTTACAGCAAGTGATCCACTTGCTAGATAAGCATAAGCTTATTGAAGATCTTGTTCACAAGCAAGAGTTAGACATGCCTAAGCAATCACTAGTTGAGTCGATTGTACACAAACAAAATCTTAACCTTCTTCAGAAAAAGTTAGACCAGCTTCACCCAGCTGACGTTGCCCATATTCTTGAAGCATTGCCATTAGCGCAACGTTTAGATGTTTGGGAATTGGTCAAAGCTGAACGCGATGGTGAGATTCTTCTTGAGGTTTCAGATGCGGTTCGTCAAACCCTTATCGCAGATATGGATAGTGAAGAGCTTCTTGCCGCCGCGGAACAGCTTGATACTGATGAACTTGCAGATTTAGCACCTGACTTACCAACAGACGTTCTTCATGAGCTCTTAGATAGCTTAGACTTTCAAAATCGTGAACGATTAAAGTCTGCATTAGCCTATCCAGATGACGCTGTTGGTGCATTAATGGACTTTGATATTGTCACTATTCGCGAAGATATTACACTTGAAGTAGCGCTGCGATATCTACGCCGCATCGGTACCTTGCCAGACCATACCGATAAGCTTTTTGTTGTAGATAGACATGACATTCTTCGTGGTGTATTGCCATTAAAGCGACTAGTCGTCAAAGATTTGGATCTTGGCGTGGCTGAAATCATGGCTGATGATCCCGTTGTATTCCACCCAGAAGACCTGGCCGATGATGCTTCCAAGGCATTTGAGCGTTATGACTTGGTAACAGCGCCGGTTGTTGATGAGAATAACAAGCTGGTTGGCCGTCTTACCGTTGATACGGTCATGGATTACATTCGCGAAGAAGCTGAAAGCGACATGCTCTCTATGGCAGGTTTACGTGAAGAAGAAGACCTCTTCTCCTCCGTGTGGAAGTCTGTGCAAAACCGTTGGACATGGTTGGCGGTAAATTTAGTGACTGCGCTGATTGCATCCCGTGTGATTGGTTTGTTTGAAGGCTCTATTGAAAAGACAGTCGCTTTGGCAGCACTCATGCCTATTGTTGCTGGTATAGGAGGTAACTCTGGAAATCAAACTACCACAATGATTGTACGTGGCTTGGCATTAGGCCAAATTGCTTCACATAATATGCATTCTTTACTCAAAAAAGAACTTGGCGTTAGTTTATTAAATGGACTGATTTGGGGTAGCGTACTCGGTGGAATTGCTTATGCACTCTATCAAAATACAACATTGAGTGTGGTGATGACTGCGGCGATGACGCTCAATCTGCTTCTTGCCGCTATCATGGGCGTGATGATTCCTTTAGTCATGACTAAGTTTGGTCGAGACCCTGCGGTTGGTTCTAGCGTGCTTATTACCGCAATGACTGATAGTGGTGGTTTCTTTATTTTTCTTGGTTTAGCGGCGATATTTTTACGATGAATACAGAGATGCATTTAATTTGGTCAGAGTTGCTTGAGGATTTACCGAAAGCATCCATGCTTTGGCAGTTTGCGGTAATAGGTGCCAGCCTTGCAACAGCATGGGTATTGAGCGGGATGGCTCGTTCTTATGTGATGACTCATTCCCCTGGTAGCTGGAAAGTGGGCATCGGTGGCTTCAATCGCGTGCTGTTTCCATTATCTTCACTTGTGCTGGTTTACATCGGCAGCTATGTGCTGAGCCAATGGCAACACGTTAGCTTGTTGGTGGTGACGATTAATTTGTTGTGGGCCATGGTTGCGATTCGGTTGTGTATCTATGGTATGCGCTACATTTTCACTGAGGGCAGTTGGATGCGCACAATGGAGAATCTGATCTCCAGAGTTGTTTGGATTGTTTTAGCGCTCCATTTGAGCGGCTTTTGGATACAGATTCTTAATTTTCTGGAAGACATCACATTTAAAGTTGGCAAATCCCATCTCAATGCCTTAATCATTATTCAAGCAATTCTCACTATTTTATTTACGCTGTTTGTGTCACTTTCATTAAGTCGCCTCATCGAAAATAGAATGATGCTCGCCGAGCGAGTTGATGTGAATGTTCGTGTTGTGCTATCTAAGCTTATTCGTATTGCGCTTTCAATCATGGCGATATTGATTGCCATGTCGGCGGTAGGTATTGATATCACATTGCTTTCAGTTTTTGGTGGTGCACTTGGTGTTGGCTTGGGTTTTGGCTTACAAAAGATTGCAAGCAATTATGTAAGCGGTTTTGCGATTTTGCTTGATGATTCAGTGCATATTGGCGATGTGGTGACTGTGGATGGCCATTACGGCGTTGTAAGTGAATTGCGATTCCGTTATATGATTCTTCGTAAGCTTGATGGTACTGAAGTGGTGATCCCCCATGAAATTTTAATGGCAACAGCGGTCATTAACCACTCATACACCGATCGCAAAGGGAGTATCACGCTGCCAATACAGGTAAGCTATGAAAGCGATTTGGATGCAGCGATGGCTGTTGTGAAGGATGCTGCAAATGGTCAGGGAAGGATCTTGAAAATGCCTGCTGCTGAAGTTCAAATTAAAGGCTTTGGCGAGAGTGGTATTGATTTGAATCTCTCTTTCTGGATTGCTGATCCAGAAGCAGGGCACGCGAATTTACAATCAGACTTGTATTTGGAGATTTGGCGTCAGTTTAAGAGGCATGGCATCGTTGTGCCTTATCCTCAAAGAGAGGTCCGCTTGCTGACTGCTCCCGCATTACAAGAGGTTGCAAATGTTGAGCCTGTTGTTGAAGAGCCTAAGTCATCAGTTAGAAATTGGGATGATGTGATTTAGATTGCTCATGTTAGACGATTTAGATAAAAACGTACCCAATAAAAAACCCGCTAATAGCGGGTTTTTTATTGGGTAAATAACTCGAAGAACGTTCGAATTATTTTAATTTCGTTTCTTTGTAAATCACATGCTTACGAACAACAGGATCAAATTTCTTGATTTCCATTTTTTCTGGCATGGTACGTTTGTTTTTAGTCGTGGTATAGAAATGACCTGTACCAGCACTTGATTCTAGTTTGATTTTTTCACGCATGATGAGTCCTTAAATCTTTTCGCCAGCAGCGCGCATACCAGCTAAAACAGCATCAATGCCATTTTTGTCGATAGTACGAAGTGCAGCGTTAGTAATACGCATACTGATCCAACGATTTTCGCTTTCGACCCAAAACTTGCGATTTTGCAAGTTAGGTAAAAAACGACGCTTTGTTTTGTTATTTGCGTGAGAAACGTTATTTCCCACCATCGGCTTTTTGCCGGTTACTTGACATACGCGCGCCATACTACTCTCCTGATACTGCATACCGAAATTCGAAAGACCGCATTTATACCATGAAAACTCGTTCGCTTTCAAGTTAATTCGAATATTTTTGAATATGCTGAACGTTTAATTAATGTTTGCCTGTGCTGCCAAAACCACCTTCACCGCGTTCGCTCGCGTTAAATTCAGCAACTACGCTAAAGTTTGCCTGCACAACAGGCACAATGACTAATTGCGCCATGCGTTCCATCGGGTGCATCACAAACGCTTCTTGGCTACGATTCCAGCAAGAAACAAATAATTGCCCTTGATAATCTGAATCAATCAACCCGACTAAGTTACCCAGCACGATGCCATGTTTATGACCTAAGCCTGAACGAGGCAGGACCATCGCTGCATAAGCAGGATTAGCAAGGTGAATAGCCATGCCTGTTGGAATAAGCGTAGTTTCACCGGGTTTGATGGTAATCGCTTCGTTAATACAAGCGCGTAAATCTAAGCCTGCTGAGCCGCTAGTGGCATAAGCTGGCATGTTCTCATTTAAGCGACTATCTAAAATTTTAAGTTCGACTTGTAAACTCATTAACGTGACTTTCTATATAAAAGTTTCTAAAGCATTTTTGCGATATGGTTTAACAGCGTCCACGCAGATTTGGCTTTGCTCGATTTTGGCAAAGGATGTGCACCTTGGCTGTCTAAAAGCGTTAGCGTGCTCTCATCTGTCCCTAAAGCTTCGGATATAAGATTTGCAACGATCAAAGGAATGTTTTTTCTTTTTCGCTTTTCTTCAGCGTAAGCCAATAAGTTTTCACTCTCCGCGGCAAATCCTACGCAAAACGGGGCATTTGGTAATGCTGCTACTGCTGCCAAAATATCTTCGTTAGGCACCAACTGAATATTAAGAGCGGCACGACTTTTTTTAATTTTTTCAGCGCTAGGGCTTGCCACACGGTAATCAGCCACAGCGGCTACACTGATGAAAATATCTTGAGGGCTAATATTTGCCATGACAGCATTAAACATTTCAGCACCACTTTCGACCGCGATGACTGCTGCTAAGCTTGGTGCAGTTAAATGGGTAGGGCCACTAACCAATGTCACTTCAGCGCCCATTTCAATCGCTGCTTCAGCGATGCTGTAGCCCATTTTTCCTGAGCTTAAATTGGTAATTGCGCGGACAGGGTCTATTTTTTCAACTGTTGGGCCTGCGGTAATTAAGACGCGCTTACCAGCAAGCGGCCTTGCAGATAATTCGGCATTTAAGTTTGAGAGTAACTCAGCGAATAAAGCTTCTGGTTCTAGCATGCGGCCTAAGCCTGTTTCACCACAAGCTTGCACGCCGCTATCAGGGCCCAAAATCCTCACACCATCTTTTAATAACTGAGTAACGTTACGTTGGGTTGCTGGGCTTTCCCACATTTGCTTGTTCATTGCTGGGGCAACTAATAATGGACAGTCCCGAGCTAAACAAAGCGTCGAAAGTAAATCATCTGCATTGCCATGCACTAATTTCGCCATAAAGTCTGCACTGGCGGGGGCTACTAAGATCGCATCTGCCTCGCGGCTCAGCTCAATATGTGGCATGCCATTGGCAATGCTCGCATCCCACATTTTGGTATGCACAGCTCGGCCGGAAAGCGCTTGCATGGTAATTGGCGTAATAAACTGACACGCAGCGTCAGTCATCACCACTTGCACCGTAATGCCCTGCTTAACTAATAGGCGCGCCAATTCCGCCGCTTTATAAGCTGCAATTCCACCGGTAATGCCTAATACTAAGTGTCTGATTTTCTGCACGGGTTTTTGAAACTATGTAATGCTTTCATTTTAATATGAATTTGCGTTCCACGACACATAAAAGGGAGTAATGATGGCAATTGCTGACTAGTCTGCAGACCAACGTCCATGTGAAAAACGCATGCAAAAAGGCACGAGTGTGCTCTCAGATGCTGAACTGCAGGCTATCTTTTTGCGCACAATCATCCATCTGGGATCATTGGGTCTAGTCGCGCCGATGAGTCCTTAACCCAAACCCTCAAAAGCGCCTCGGACTTAGTTGGCATGCGGGAGCTCGCTCATTTTATCATTTCATGACTTACGTCATGAGGCAGCGAGTCGGTGGGCATTGCATCTGGAAGCACACGAACTTTGCAAAATGTTCGGATGGAAAACCATGCAGATGGCTCTTAGGTATTACCACCCTACCGCGAAAAGCCTGGCTGATAAGCTGGCGAGGGCTTCGGCTAAATCACCCTTGTTTTCATTTGCCCAGATAAAGTCGGTGGGCTGCATTAACACTTAGAACATTCTGCTCAGGAACACCATACTTCCTAGCTAAGTCTGGCCAACGAGAAAATGCTCCAACTGTTTCATCGATGATAGCCCCTGGGTTCTTTATATCAAAATCTTGCCCGACTTCAATAAGTAAATTCCGATCAAAATTATCTGCTTTACCTTTAATGGTCATTTGATGCTGCAAGGTAAATCCGCTGCCATTGGCATATGTTAGGTCATACGCTGGGGAAAGCTTCCAGGTTTTATCTTTTTCATTCATGATGAAAGATATATTCTTCACATGGTCGTCTTGATTTCGGCCAACAATATTAAAAATCATTCTCCGGTAAGCTTGCTCAAGCGTTTGATAGCCGAGGCCTAGCTGAAGAATTAGTCTAAACCAGCTTTCATAGCTGTAGGATTGAGGTCGATTGTAGTCTACATGCGTCATGCCGCCTAAGCTGTGCATATGTATTTTCTCTGCACCCTCGCGATCGAAGCGCTTGAACATGACATGAAATAAGCCGTTTCCTTCTTCAATAAAATCCGCCTGTGCCATATCAATGTCTAATTCAGCCGTAATTAGTGCGTAGGTGTACTCAATCCGATTGTAAGGACGGATATTCAAGTCTGTATGATTTGCACTATCAACCCCATCAAACTTGATGAGCCAGTGCTCATCATTTTTTTGTGGGATGGCAAAACCTGACTTCACGTGATTTAGCTCTTGATTCCTGAGGATTAATGCTTTTGCACGCGCGCCTCCAGCTGAGCCTCCTACTCTCATAATTTCATTAATAGCCTCTGATGTATCACCTTCGATTAGCCTCCGAGCTGAAGTCACTAATGCGCTAATTTCTAAAGCAAGTTCATCATCTGGCGTTTTTCTTTGTAAGTGAGGCGCATACTCTAGGCCTCCCATTGCTCTGTTGCCTACGTATAAAAGCTTTTGAACGGGGCTAAGTGCCTTATCGGGCTCACCTTTTGCATCAAAATAATTTTTGATGATTAGATTGCCAAATTTATCTGGAAGGGAGTCAGCTATTACACCAGGCAACCCCATAAAAGCCTCAAAGCCAACCAACCCCGAAAACTCAAATGTTCTCGAATCAAGAGACAAATGAATAGGCGACAGCGCAACTCCATCTTTCAGGTAGTCTGTTGCATAAGAGAAACCAATACGACCATTTGTGTATTGAGTAACATCACCAACATGCCTACCCCACAGAGACACTTTCGCTCTTGAGGAAACGCTTAACGCATTTGTTTGTTGTTTGGCCATTGCTAGCCCTTCCTTGACTGGGTTTTATATGCTCGCAGACGTAATGTTCCTCGGCTAGAAAAAGCTTCATTGCCAGGAAGCGTATCCGGGAGCAATGCCTCGAACGAGCCCACCATACCCAATGCACGGGTTACTTTAATGATGGATGAGAATTTAACATCAGCGCCAGATTCAACCCCGATAATTGTTTTAAAATTTAGCCCTGTTTTTTCCGCCAGGGCATTAATGGATAGGTTGCGATCAAGGCGCCGCGCACGAAATCGAGCACCTAGAATTAACATAACCTCTTTATCAGTCAAATACTCCCCTATAGAGGACATAAAATACTCCAATCTATTCAATTAATCCATCTTAATGGATATTTATACAATTGTCTTAAAAAAACACTAATTTATCCATTAAGAAGGATTTATTCGGCATATTTATTACAATATATCCATTATATAGGTATAAATTATAAAAATAATCCACTTGGCATATTAGGCATGACGATTGGCGCAATAGCCATCGTCATTAACGTAATTCCTCTTTATCAATTTGCGCGCAATACCAGCCGCACTTGTCCGTGTTGCAAATACATCACCAAAGAAAACAGACTCACCCAAGCTAAGTTTGAGTGTGTGTTGTGTGGCTATAGCGATAATGTAGACTTGGTTGGTGCCATCAATATATTAGCGGCAGGACATGCCGTGTTAGCCTGTGGAGAATCGGTGCAGTTAGGCCGTTCCGTGAAGCAGGAACCCGCTGAGGAGACTATGCATGAATACGCTTAGCTCGATAGGAATCCACGTCGTTCACGGCGGGGAGGATGTCAATGTGACCGTTAACGAGACAATGTCTTTCGCTGAGCGAGGCTTGTTGTAAACTCTTATTTAATGCGTATGTTTAAGGTTGCAAAAAGTGGCAATTGAAATGATAGATAGTGGTGTATTACTTAATTTGGGCGTGGCCCTTGGCATTGGTTTGCTCGTGGGCGCTGAGCGCGAGCGCAGTAAAAGTAAGATTCAGAATGCGGATGGACAAGCAGATAATACATTGGCAGGCATTCGGACATTTACCATTGCATCAATGTTAGGCGCGATTACCTCTTGGATGAATTTTTGGCTTCTGTTTGCGGCTTTGCTTTGTGTGGCGATGTTTGCGGCAGTAGCGTTTTATGTTCGCCGTGATGAGCGCTTGGGTTTAACGACTGAAATTTCTCTTTTATTTACGGTGATATTAGGAGCATTGGCGATGACCACGCCAATATTGTCTGCTAGCCTTGCGGTGACAGCGGCGATATTGCTGGCAGCCAAAGAGCCGATACATGGCTTTGTGCTTGGCATCATGACCAAAGAGGAACTGAATGATTTTTTGATTTTGGCTGGTGCAACACTCATTATTTTGCCATTGATGCCAAACGCAACCATGGGGCCATTTAATGCAATCAACCCACGCAACTTATGGCTAGTGGTGATTTTGGTCATGGCGATTGGCGCATTTGGTCACTTGGCTTTGCGTATGGTTGGCGGGCGTATTGGTTTGCCTTTGGTTGGTATGGTTTCCGGCTTTATTTCTAGCATTGCCACCATTAGTGCAATGGGTCATCGTTCTCGCGAGACGCCCTCTTTGCTTGGTTCTGCTGTAGCCGGTGGGGTGCTTTCAAGTTTTTCGACGATTTTACAAATCACCTTAATATTGTTCGCCGTCAGTCAGCCCACTTTAAAGGCTTTGGCGATGCCTCTGATTTTTGGTGGTCTAGCAATATTGCTATGTGGCGGGGCACTTACCTTAAATGCAATGCATCGACCTGTGACCGATGCTGTAAAGGTAAGTCAGTCGTTTGGGATTAAGACGGCATTCTCTATGGCAGGTATTATTGCAATTGTGCTGATGGTTTCAGCAGGGCTTAATCAGTGGTTTGGGCAAGCGGGCTTGGTGATAGGCTCTGCATTTGTGGGATTGATTGACGCCCATGCGCCCACTGTTTCCGTTGCTTCTTTTGTGGCCAACCACCAACTTGCAGCAGCCGATGCTGCGCTACCTATATTGGCAGCGTTTTCTTTTAATGCAATGGCCAAAGTGATTGCTGCGATCGTCAGCGGTGGTAAAGTGTTTGCTTGGCAGATAGTGCCGAGCTTAGTAATACAGGTAGCTGCTGTATGGCTGGGTTGGCTTGCGTTTTGACGATGTCGCTTGAATGAAGTGAATAATAATGCAAAATAATTTAATGAAAAATCTCGTTTGGATCTTGGTGGCGCTAATTGGCGCTGGTGCGGTTGGCGGTATAGCCCTCAATCGTGGAGAGAGCATTAATGCACTCTGGTTTATTACTGCGGCGCTTTGCGTGTATGCGATTGCTTATCGCTTTTATGCGGCTTGGTTGGCGACTAAAGTGCTGTTGGTGGATGAAACTCGTGCAACACCTGCTGAGCGTTTAGATAATGGGCGAGATTTTATCCCGACCAATAAATGGATAGTGTTTGGGCACCACTTTGCAGCAATTGCTGGCCCAGGCCCTTTGGTTGGCCCAACCCTTGCGGCGCAATTTGGCTACTTGCCGGGTACACTTTGGATTTTGTTTGGTGCGGTGCTTGGTGGTTGTGTGCAAGATATGGTCACGCTATTTTTCTCAGTGCGCCGCAACGGTCGCAGTTTGGGGCAGATGGCGCGCGATGAAATCGGCCCGATTGGCGGCGCGGCGGCGCTAGTGGGTACATTCGTTATTATGATTATTTTAATTGCTGTGCTTGGGCTGGTTGTGGTCAACGCCATGAAGCATAGTCCTTGGGCAACTTCTACCGTTGCGGCGACGATACCAATTGCGATGATTGTAGGGCTTTATATGCGCCACATTCGTGTGGGGCAAGTATTAGAAGCTTCTATGCTCGGGGTGGCTTTGCTGCTCTTGGCTGTGGTAAGTGGTGGCTGGATAGACCACGATCCTGAACTTCGAGTCTTTTTTGATCATGAAGGTTTAACGTTAGCTTGGTGGGTGATGGCTTATGGCTTTGCAGCGGCGATCATGCCTGTTTGGTTGTTGTTAGCGCCGCGTGATTATCTTTCTACATTCATGAAGCTTGGTACCATTATTTTACTTACGGTCGCGATATTGATGCTCAACCCGCAAATTAAGATGCCAGCTTTGACGCAGTTTATTGATGGTACAGGCCCAATCTTTGGAGGCACATTATTCCCATTTGTCTTTATAACCATAGCTTGTGGCGCTATTTCCGGCTTCCACGCGCTCATTTCATCAGGTACGACGCCTAAGTTGCTCACTAATGAACGTGATATTCGCATGATCGGCTATGGTGGCATGTTACTTGAATCTTTCGTGGCAATTATGGCCATGATCGCGGCAACAGTGCTTGATCCAGGGGTTTTCTTTGCAATTAATAGTCCAGCTGGGGTTGTGGGTAAGGAAGCTGCTGATGCGGTTGCCATGATTTCATCTTGGGGCTTTCATGTGACCGTGGAGCAAATGAACACCTTAGCTAGCGACATGGGGGAAGCTTCTTTATTTGCCCGCACTGGTGGCGCGCCTAGCTTAGCAGTTGGCATGGCGAGTATTTTTGGTAGTTTATTCGGTAAAGGTTTGTTGGCGATGTGGTACCACTTCGCGATTATGTTTGAGGCGATTTTTATTCTGACGACTTTAGATGCCGGAACGCGCGTGGGCCGTTTTATGCTGCAAGATATGCTGGGTAATATTTGGCCAAAAATGGCGCAAACTTCTTGGTGGCCTTCAGTGCTCATTAGCAGTGCGCTGGTGGTCGCTGGTTGGGGATATTTCTTGTATATCGGCGTGATTGATCCAAACGGTGGTGTAAATATTTTATGGCCGCTATTTGGCATTGCTAACCAAATGCTGGCTGCCATTGCTTTGTGCGTTGGTACTGGGATTTTAGTGAAGTCTGGCAAGCTAAAATTTGCATGGGTAACAGGTTTGCCATTGCTATGGCTGATAGTAATTACTAGCACTGCAGCATGGGAAAAAATCACTAGCACGGATATTCGCGTGGGATTTTTTGCCGCAGCCAATGACTTGGCAGCAAAATTAGCCGCTGGCACATTGCCACCTGAAAAGGCCGCTGTTGCTCCGCAACTCATTTTCAATCAGCACTTAGATGCATGGCTCACCATGTTTTTTGTGGTCCTGCTTTGGGTGGTTGTTTTGGACATGTTGCGTGTGGTGGTGCAATCCTATTTTGGAAAAGCGACCTTGCCTTCATCAGAGGTTGCTTATCAAAAATCATGTATTAAGTAAGGTTTAAATTTTTAAGTAGAGGATTGTTTATATGGCAACAGGTGTGATTATTCAAAACCCAAAAAATGGCTTAACGCGTATGGGTTATTTTGGTTTTAGTTGGACGTATTTATTGTTTGGCTGGTGGGTACCGCTAATTCGCGGTGAGCTTGGTGTGGCAGCGCTTCATTTGATTTTTACTTTGATCACATTTGGTCTTTGGCAATTTATTGTTGCGTTTTTATATAACAAACAATATATGATCAGAATGCTTGAGAAAGGTTATATTTTAAAAGATGAGCCAGCAGTCATGGCTCGCGCAAGAGCTGAGTTGGGTATCGCGGAAATTTAAGCTTTGTTTAAATCACTAAAAATTTTTTGGTCAAGCGTTCGTCAATTGTCTGGTGACGATGCTTATGAGCGCTATTTGCAACATTACGCAGAGCATCATCAAAATGATCTAGAGGCTGAGCCTCCTTATACCAAAGAGGTTTTCTTCAAAGAGTGGCAGGATAAAAAATGGACGGGCGTTAAACGATGTTGTTAAGAGTATTGGATGAAGCTGAGATTTCTCGGGTGGTGGAAATGGCCTGGGAGGATAGAACGCCATTCGAGGCCATTGAGTTGCAGTTTGGCTTGAATCAAGATGGTGTGATTAAGCTGATGCGCCGCGAGTTAAAACAAAGCTCATTCAAGCTTTGGCGGGAGCGAACCCATGGCCAAACGACTAAACATGCGAAGTTGCGCAGCCCTGAAGTCTCGAGGCATAAAGCTAACCATCGAGTAAAACAGTTTTAGCCTACAAAAGCTTTAACGGTTGCCCTTTTCGCTGGTGATAAAAATACATCACTAAGCCCACCAATACCATAGGTAAGCTTAGCCATTGCCCCATACTCAAGCCAAAACTCAATAGTCCTAAAAATGCATCAGGCTCACGTGAGTACTCGGCGATAAATCTAAAGCTGCCGTAACCGATTAAAAAGATCGCTGAAATCGTCCCAGTTTCGCGTGGTTTACTTGAGTAAATCCATAAGATAAAAAACAGCAAAACGCCTTCTAGACCAAACTCGTAAAGCTGTGAAGGATGGCGTGGTGTGTTGTCAACGCGCGGGAAAATCATCCCCCAATCAGCATTTGTAGCTCGACCCCAAAGCTCGCCATTGATAAAGTTGCCCATGCGGCCAGCACCTAAGCCAATCGGAACAAGTGGTGCGACAAAATCCATAATGCCTAACCAAGACTTTTGATATTTTCGACCAAAAAACATCATGGCAACCAACACGCCTAAAAATCCTCCATGAAAGCTCATGCCACCTTGCCATACGTAAAAGATCTCGAGCGGGTGCTCGATAAAGTAGCTCGCTTGGTAAAACACAACATAGCCTAAACGACCACCCAAAATGACACCTAAAGCACCGAAAAACAATGCATCATCGACCATTTCGACAGACCAACCGCGCCAAGTTTGATGCGCCGCGCGCCACTTGCCTAGCGTTAAAAATGCCATGAAGCCTGTGAGATACATTAAGCCATACCAATGGATGCCAAAATTGCCGATGTGGATAGCGATGGGGTCGAATTGCGGGTGTGTAAACATGAAAATAAAGAGACTCTCAATAAAAGACTATAGCTATTTTACATCTAAGGCAGAGATGCGTGGCTGTGATTTCATATCCCTATGTCTTTTAAGGCCATATAACTGATGCCCTTTGGGGCTGGGTAGTTTAAAATTACATTTTTGAATTTTGTTGGATCTTATCATGCCTGTATATCGTTCACGCACCACCACTCACGGCCGCAATATGGCGGGCGCTCGCGCACTGTGGCGCGCCACTGGTATGAAAGATGGAGATTTCGATAAGCCTATTATCGCGGTTGCCAACTCTTTTACTCAGTTTGTACCAGGTCATGTGCACTTAAAAGATATGGGGCAGTTGGTTGCGCGCGAGATTGAAAAAGCAGGCGGTGTTGCAAAAGAGTTTAATACCATTGCTGTGGATGATGGCATTGCCATGGGTCATGGCGGTATGCTTTATAGCTTGCCTAGCCGTGATTTAATTGCAGATAGCGTTGAGTATATGGTGAATGCTCACTGTGCGGATGCGCTGGTTTGTATTTCTAACTGCGATAAAATCACCCCAGGTATGTTGATGGCGGCTTTACGCTTAAACATTCCAGTCGTTTTTGTATCTGGTGGCCCAATGGAAGCTGGCAAGGTTAACTGGCAAGGCAATACCCACAAGCTAGACTTGGTTGATGCGATGGTGGCGGCCGCAGATAGTAATGTATCTGATGAAGAATCTGATGCGATTGAGCGCTCAGCTTGCCCAACTTGTGGTTCATGCTCAGGGATGTTTACTGCCAACTCAATGAATTGCTTAACCGAGGCACTTGGTTTGAGTTTGCCTGGCAATGGATCCACGCTTGCTACCCATGCAGCACGTAAACAGCTCTTCTTGGGGGCTGGTCGTCTAATTGTTGATTTGGCCAAGCGCTATTATGAACAAGATGACGAAAGTGTGCTGCCACGTTCAATTGCAAATTTCAAAGCCTTTGAAAATGCTGTGAGTTTGGATGTGGCAATGGGCGGTTCAACGAATACTGTGTTGCATTTGCTCGCAGCTGCGCATGAGGCGGGGGTCGATTTTACGATGAAAGAAATCGACCGAATTTCGCGTCATGTTCCATGTGTGTGTAAAGTGGCTCCGGCAACGGCTAAATATCACATGGAAGATGTTCATCGCGCAGGAGGTGTAATGGGTATTTTAGGCGAGTTAGATAGAGCAGGCTTGATCCATAGAGATACGCCAGTAGTGCATGCACCAACAATGGGTGATACTCTAGATCAATGGGATGTGATGAACTCTGGCAACGAAGAGGCCAAGAAGCTTTATTTAGCTGCACCGGGTGGCATCGCAACGACCATCGCATTTAGCCAGTCTATGCTTTGGCCTGCGCTAGATACCGATAGAGCTGAAGGTTGTATCCGTGATAAAGCGCATGCTTATTCGCAAGACGGTGGCTTAGCAGTGCTTTACGGCAACATTGCATTAGATGGTTGCATCGTTAAAACCGCAGGCGTTGATGACAGTATTTTGAAATTCACAGGACGTGCCCGCATTTTTGAATCGCAAGATGACTCAGTTGCGGCGATTTTGAATGATGAAATCGTGGCAGGTGATGTGGTGGTGATTCGTTACGAAGGACCACGTGGCGGCCCTGGTATGCAAGAAATGTTGTATCCAACTTCTTACCTCAAGTCTAAAGGCTTAGGTAAAGAATGCGCCTTGCTGACCGATGGTCGATTCTCTGGCGGCACATCAGGCTTGAGTATTGGACATGCTTCGCCTGAAGCCGCTGAAGGCGGTGCTATCGGCTTAGTAGAGGAGGGCGATACCATTGAAATCGATATCCCAAATCGCACGATTAATCTCAAAGTAGATGATGCAACTTTAGCTGCACGTCGCGCTACGATGGAAGCCAAAGGCGCTAAAGCTTGGAAGCCGATGAGTCGTGAGCGTGTTGTTTCACCAGCACTTCGAGCATATGCAGCCATGACTACCTCTGCCGCTAAGGGTGCGGTGCGTGATGTATCGCAAATCGAGAACAAATAAGGGTAGTGATGATTCATACAGCATTAGCTAAAAATAAAATTGGGGTAGGTGTCGGTATTGTTCAGTACGAGGATGAACATGGCTTGCATTTTTTATCGATAGAAAATAACCATGCAACCGCGACGATTGCCATGCAAGGTGGTCACGTGATGCATTGGCAACCCCAATCGGCAAATGAGCCTGTGCTATGGCTGTCAAGTAATGCACGTTATACCGAAGGTCGCTCTGTTCGTGGTGGTATTCCTATTTGTTGGCCATGGTTTGGCGCACATCCAACCGATAGTAGTTATTGCCCGCATGGTTTTGCAAGGGTTATCCCCTGGAAAGTATTGCAAACGAGCACGCTTTCAAATGGTGCGACCCGACTATTGCTTGAAATGACGCATACGGATGTCACCAGAAAACAATTGTCTTATGACTATCGCTTTGTGATGGCCATTAATATTGGCGAAACTCTGCGCTTAGAGATGATGACGACTAATCTAGCGAGTCATCCTTTTATGATAGGCGAGGCATTTCACACTTACTTTAATGTGAGTGATGTTGAAAATATTCAAGTCACAGGTTTAGAGAATTTAGTTTTTTCTGACAAAGTGGCCGGGTATGAACGAAATGTTCAACATGGTCCTGTAAAGTTCAATAGCGAGTTTGATCGTGTGTATATCAATAGCCGTCGTGACATTGTGGTCCATGACGCAGATTTTTCACGCAAAATTCGTGTTACTAAGTCTTGCAGTCACACGACAATTATTTGGACACCTTGGGAAGAAAAAGCCGATCAAATGGTAGATATGGGCGCAAAGAATGAGTGGCGTAAGATGATTTGCGTAGAATCAGCCAATGCCATGGAAAATAGCGTGACCATTTACCCCAATGAAACCCATACGATGGTGACCGAATACAGTTTGGAAGCCTTAAGCGGAAG
>Ga0187845_1000673_pt1 | contig 20285 bp, 15 predicted proteins | sample SpaLakP09_SKY_68_FD_134515 | JGI IMG/M metagenome (GOLD analysis project Ga0187845, IMG submission 134515) | Oligotrophic lake water microbial communities from Sparkling Lake, Wisconsin, USA - SP09_SKY_68 | ecosystem: Environmental > Aquatic > Freshwater > Lake | place: USA: Sparkling Lake... | reverse complement strand
GTCAGCAGTGACGCGCTGCCTATGCGGCTGCACTGCAGCGTGCGCGACACCGGCATCGGCATGAGCGCCGACGTTTGCCAGCGCCTGTTCCACGCTTACGTACAGCCTGAGACGGGCACCACCCGGCGCTACGGCGGCACCGGGCTGGGTCTGGCCATCTGCAAGCAGCTGGTGGAGCTGCTGGGCGGCCATATCAGCGTCCAGAGCACGCCCGGACAGGGCAGCAGCTTCAGCTTCGACATGCTGTGCCAGCCGGCCAGCGCCCCCGTCGCCAACGACGTAGCCTTGGCGGCCGTGGCGCCAGTTGCCGCTCCCGCCCCACGTCCGCTGATCGATGGCGCGGCGCCGCGCTTCCGGGTACTGGTGGCGGAGGACAACCGGACCAACCAGATGGTGGCCGCCGGCATGCTGGCGCTCAATGATTGCAGCTGCGTGTTTGCCGCAGATGGCGCCGAAGCTGTCAGGGCTGCTGCGCGCGAGCAGTTCGATCTGATCCTGATGGATTGCAGCATGCCGGAAATGGATGGCTACGAAGCCACTGCCCATATCCGGCTGGCGGAACTGGCCAGCGGCCGCCGCACCCCGCTGCTGGCGATGACGGCCAACACCCAGTCCGGCGACGCGGAAAAATGTCTGGCTGCCGGCATGGACGACTATCTGGCCAAGCCGATTACACTGGTGGAGCTGCGCCGCAAGCTGGAGAAATGGCTGCCGCTGCAGGCCAGCGCAGCGGTACCGCCAGCGAGCATGACGTCGGCGGCGCCCTGCCCCGTCAACCGCAGTATCTACGAACCGCTGTGTCAGGTACTGGGCGACAGCCTGGCGCAGGCCATCGATCCCTATCTGGAGGATGCGCCGCGCTGCATCGACGACATCGAGCAGGCCATGGTGGCCGGCGACTATGTGCTGGCACGCGAGCGGGCCCATACCCTGAAAGGCGCTTCCGCCAATCTGGGCGCCGAAACGCTGGCCCAGCTGGCCATGCAGGTGGAGCAGCACGCAGCGCGCGGTGAAGGCCAGCAGCTGCAGCCGCTGGTTGCGCCGCTGCGCAATGAATATGCCGCGCTGGCCGAGTTCCTGCGCGCCCAGCTCAACGTCATCGCGCCATCGTTCCAGTACCAGGATGACAGTCTGGCGCAGGTGCTGATCGTGGACGACGACCGCAGTACCCGCCGCACCCTGCGCCACACGCTGCAGCGCGACGGTTTTCATGTGGAGGAAGCCGGCGATGGCGCGCAGGCGCTGGCCATGTTGGCCACCTTCCAGCCGGACGTGATCCTGATGGACGCCATGATGCCGGTGATGGATGGGTTTACCGCCTGCGCCCGCATGCAGCAGCTGCCCCAGGGCGCCGAAATTCCCGTGCTGATGATTACCGCGCTGCAGGACAATGCCTCGGTCGAAAAAGCCTTTGCTGCCGGTGCCAGCGACTACATTCCCAAGCCTATTCATTACGCCGTGCTGTCGCAGCGCGTACGCCGCATCATCGAAGGCAACCGGGCGGAAAAGCGCATCCGCCATCTGGCCTACAACGACGTGCTGACCAATCTGCCCAACCGCACCCTGTTCTTCGACCTGCTGGGCCAGCGCATCAGCCGGGCCGAGGACAGGCAGCAGCAACTGGGTGTGCTGTTCATGGATCTGGACCGCTTCAAATACGTCAACGACAATCTGGGCCACCATATCGGCGACCGTTTGCTGCAAGCCGTCGCGCAGCGGGTGCGCCAGACCGTGCGCGACGACGATACCGTGGCGCGGCTGGGCGGCGACGAATTCACCGTAGTGCTCGACCAGCTCGACAGCCCGGCTGCTGCTGCCTCGGCGGCACAGAACATCGTGCGGGCCCTGAGCGCCCCCTTCCCTATCGACGGCAATGATATCTTCGTCACCGCCAGCGTGGGCATCGCCATGTATCCGCACGACGGCCGCGACGTGGCCACACTGGTCAAGCACGCCGACAGCGCCATGTACCGCGCCAAACGCACCAACAGCGGCTTCCAGTTCTACGAAGCCTCGATGGAGCAGTCGATTTCGCAACACGTGCGGCTGGAAAGCGATCTGCGCCACGCCATGCTGCAGGGCCACCAGCTGGAAGTGTACTACCAGCCCCAGGCCCGCCTCGACGACGGCAGCATACTGGGCATGGAAGCGCTGCTACGCTGGCACCATCCGCTGCGCGGCCTGATACCGCCCGACCAGTTCGTGCCACTGGCTGAAGAAACCGGGCTGATCATTCCTATCGGCGAATGGGTACTGCGTACTGCCTGCAGCCAGCTGCAAAGCTGGCGTAGCGAGGGCATGCCGGAGCTGCGGGTAGCCGTCAACCTGTCGGTGCGCCAGTTGCTGCAGAAGGACTTCTGCAATACCGTGGCGCGGATACTGGCCAAAACTGGCTTGCCGGCTGCGCTGCTGGAGCTGGAAATTACCGAGAGCACGCTGATGGAAAACGCCCAGGATACGCTGGCCACGCTGCATAGCCTGCATGCGCTGGGCGTGCGCCTGTCGATCGACGACTTCGGCACCGGCTATTCCTCGCTGTCGTATCTGAAGCGCTTCCCCGTCGATATCCTGAAAATCGACCGCTCCTTTGTGCTCGATGTGCCGCAGGACGGCGACGACATGGCCATAGTCAGCGCCATCATCGCGCTGGCCCACAGCCTGCGCCTGGAAGTGGTGGCCGAAGGGGTGGAAACGGAAGCCCAGCTGGACTTCCTGCGCACGCGCGACTGCGATCTGCTGCAGGGTTATTTCCTCAGCCCGGCGCTGCCGGCCCAGCAGTGTGCCGAATTGATACGGGCTCACCGTCCCCATGGCGGCGTCACACTGGCAGCCCAGAATTAGACAACTGCGAACATTACTGCTTACATCATGCCGTACACCATGCCTACTCATCATACCGGAACCCGCGTCTTTTCCATCAGTCTGCGTCGCCTGCCGCTAGCGCTGGCTGCCACACTGCCCCTGTGCCTGAGCGGACCTATTGCGCACGCCAGCCCGGTGGGCGATGAGGACGAACTGGCCATGTCCTACAGCGAAGCGCTGAATGTGAGCATCGCCACGGGCAGTCCGCAGACGCTGCGGCGCGCTCCCGCGGTTGCCAGTGTGATCACGGCAGCCGACATCCAGGCCATGGGCGCAACCGATCTCGACCAGATACTCGAAACGGTGCCGGGCGTACACGTCAACCGTATGCCCAACAGCAATTCGCCCATATACGTTATTCGCGGCATCGTCAGCGCCTATAATCCGCAAGTGCTGATGCTACAGAATGGCATCCCGATTACCACCGCCTACATCGGCAACAAGGGCAATATCTGGGGTGGTTTTCCGGTCGAGCACATCTCCCGTATCGAAATCCTGCGCGGCCCCGGTTCGGCCCTGTACGGTTCCGACGCCTATGCAGGCGTCATCAACATCATCACCAAGAGCGCCGCCGAAGTGGGCGGCACGGAACTGGGTCTGCGCGCTGGCAGCAACAGCAGCGGCGACCTGTGGTTCCAGCAGAGCAGCAAGATCGGCGCGATCGCACTGGCCAGCTATCTGCGCTATGGCCAGACCGACGGCAATCACAGTCTGGTCGAAGCCGATGCACAGACCCGCAACGACAAATTATTCAACACCAGTGCCAGTCTCGCGCCCGGTTATACCAATAACCAGGTCAAAGCCGTTGACGCCAATCTCGATGCCCAGTCTGGCGCGTGGCGTGCACGCTTCGGCTACAAGCGCCGCTACGATATGGGTAGCGGCCTTGGCATCGCCTCGGCACTGGACCCGGCCAGCCGCCAGCAAAGCGAACGGATCAGCGGCAGCCTGTCGTGGACCGAAGCCCAGCTCGCGCGCGACTGGGGTGCGGGCGCCACTATCAGCAGCCAGCAATATTCGCAGGAAATCCCGACCTGGTATCACCTGATGCCTGCTGGTCTGGTCTACCCGACCGGTGCCTTCCCCGACGGCATGATCGCCGCACCTGAAACCTGGGAACGCACTGCACGTGTCAGTGCCTATGCTGACTACAGCGGCTGGCAGTTGCACCGCGTCCGGCTGGGGCTGGGACACGACGATATCGATATGTACCGCACGCGCGAGTACCGCAATTTCAATTACGCCAGCAACGGTATGCCCATCCCGCTGCCGCAGGTGATAGAAACCAGCAACAGCACGCCGTTTATCCGGCCACAGCGGCGCAATATCAATTACCTGTACGCGCAGGATGAATGGAATCTGGCCGCCGACTGGAATCTAACGGCAGGACTGCGCCATGACCGCTATTCCGATTTCGGCAGCACCACCAATCCGCGTCTGGCACTGGTGTGGGATGCCAGCTACGATCTGACCGCCAAGCTGCTGTATGGCCGTGCCTTCCGTGCGCCGGCATTTGTCGAGAGCTACGGCATCAGCAATCCTGTCGCACTGGGCAACCCGCTACTCAAGCCTGAGCGCAATGCAACGACGGAACTGGCGCTGGCCTGGCAGCTCAATACCAATGCCAGCGTCAACCTGTCGCTGTATCACTACATGATGCATGACATTATCCGCACGGTGCCGAATCCTGTCGCCGGCACGGGCGCCACCTATGCCAACACGGGCGACCAGCATGGTGATGGCGTCGAACTGGAAGGAAAATGGATGGCCAGTCCCGCGCTGCAGTTCAGTGGCAACTACGCGTGGCAGCGTTCTATCGATCAGCGTACAGGCACCGATGCCGGCAGCGCCCCGCGCCACCATCTGCTGGGCCGTAGCGACTGGAATTTTGCCGAAGACTACCAGCTAGGCGCCCAGATCAACCATGTCGCCGGCCGCCGCCGTGCAGCGGGCGATGCACGCGCGCCGCTGGCAGACTACACCAGCACCGATTTCACGCTGGCGACCCGCTATGGCCGCCAGCACTGGAACTACACGCTGGCGATACGCAATGCATTCAACGCCAATGTGCGAGAGCCCAGCCCGGCGCCGGGCCTGTCGCTGCCCGGCGATATCCCCATGCCGGGCCGCACCATTTCCATACAGGCCAGCTATCAGCTGTAGGCCTGCCAGCCAACTCAGGCGGCGCGCGCCATCAGCGTCCGGCGCGGCGCCATGGCTTTGCGGACCGGCGCCAGTGCCAGCACCGCAGCCGGACGGACGGCTTCGTGGTCAAGCTGGAATTCGCCCATCAGGCTGGCCATCTCATGGCACTGCTCCTGCATGGCCTGTGCAGCTGCAGTAGCCTGCTCTACCAACGTGGCGTTCTGCTGGGTTACGCCGTCCATCTCGCAGATGGCCGCGTTGACCTGCTCAATTCCCTGCTGCTGCAGCGAGCTTGCGCTGCTGATGGCAGCGATAATATCAGCCACCTTGCCAACCTGGGCGACGATTTCCGTCATGGTGGCCCCTGCCTCGGTTGCCAGCGCACTGCCGCCGGCAATCTGCTGCGCCGACTCGTTGATCAGTTCCTTGATCTCCTTGGCCGCTACTGCCGAGCGCTGCGCCAGATTGCGCACTTCCGTCGCCACGACAGCAAAGCCGCGTCCCTGTTCACCGGCACGCGCTGCCTCGACAGCCGCATTCAGCGCAAGAATATTGGTCTGGAAGGCGATACCATCGATCACGCCCGTGATATCGACAATGCGGCGGGCAAATTCATCGATGTTGTGCATGGTGGCCACCACTTGCGCAACCACCACGCCGCCCTTGTCGGCAACCGCCGTAGCAGAAACGGCGAGCGCATTGGCCTCCTGCGCATTGCCGCTATTGGCACGCACGGCCTGCGTCAGTTCCACCATGGCCGAGGCAGTTTCTTCCAGCGCGCCCGCCTGATGTTCGGTGCGCTGCGACAGATCCAGATTGCCTGCGGCGATTTCGCGCGAGCTATGGTCGATGCGCTGGGCGCCATCCCGCACCTGGCGTACCGTATGGGCCAGCCGCTGCGTCATGTGGCTCAGGGCGTCGAGCAGCTTGCCGATTTCGTCATCGCGCTGATGGCTAATGGTGCCGTGCAGCTGGCCATCGGCCACCTGCTGCGCTAGCTGGACAGCCTGTTCCAGCGGGCGTACCACGCTGCGCGTCAACAGTACGGCCAGCACGATACCGCAAAGCAGGGCCAGTGCTCCCAGGCCCAGCAGCATCACGCGGCTAAGGGTGAACTGGCTGGCCGACTGTGCTGCCAGCTGCTGCGCTTCCTGTTTCTGGTAGTTCAGCAGCTGTTCCAGCGCGCCCGTGTAGTCACCGGCAATGGCAGGCAGGCGCTGGTCGAGCAGATCGCCCACTTCCTGTATGCGGCCACTATCCTTGAATTTGAATAGCTCGCCGCGCAGGGCCAGATAGGCCTGCTTGCGCTGGGCTACCTGTTGCAGCAGCCGGGCTTCCTGGGCGTCGTTGTCGAACTTGGCAAGGCGCTGTTCCAGCGCCTGCATCTGCTTTTCGCCCGTCGCCAGCTGGGCCTGGAACAGATCGGCCACTTCCAGGCTATCGGCGCGGGCAATCGATACCGTGCGCAGGTTGTTGAGTTCTACGCTGGCCAGCAGTTCGGAACCGAGCTGCTGCTTGGCCAGTTTCTGGTTAACCAGATCGGAAGTGGTGGCATTCGCCGCATGCAGGCGCCACATGGCCACTGCCGACATGCAGGCCATCAGAACCAGTAGCAGGCCGAAAGATGCCGTAACACGAAAACCGGTATTTAATCGGGGAATATTCATCACGTTGTCTTGGAGATGGTTTGGAGTTTCAAGCAAGCGTAAGTTTAGTCGGCAAATATGACGCCATTATTACCACTCGGAAACTTTTTTCTTGGAAAGCCTTTGTAATCAAGTGGTAATAATTTCCTATTAGCATTAACGCCACTATCCATCACCGGAAACCCCACCGTGGAGTTCAACGCTTCCCGCCACCATTTGCCGCGCTTCCGCCTGTCCACCGCTGCCGACCTGTGCGTGGAAACCGTGTCGGTGGCTTCCGACACCACCAACTTCGGCGTGCTGGAGTTATTTACCGAGCGGCGTGAACTGATGAGTCTGCCCGTACTGGAGAACCAGCGCCCGATCGGCCTCATCAGCCGCAACATCTTCCTGTCGCAAATGTCCAAGCCCTATTATCACGAGCTGTATGGCAAGAAGAGCTGTATCGCCTTCATGGACAAGGACCCGTTGATCGTGGACGGTGCCATGAGCATCGAGGAACTGACTTTCCGCGCGGTGGAATCGGGCGAGAAAGCGCTGGCCGACGGTTTTATCGTCAGCCGCGGAGGCGGACTCGCCGGCGTCGGCTTCGGCCTCCAGCTGATGAATGTGGTGGCGAATATGCAGGCGGAGAAAAACCGCCAGATCATGCACTCGATCGCCTACGCCAGCGTAATCCAGCGCTCGTTGCTGCGTCCTTCCGATCTGGCGCTGGCCGCCGCCGTGCCAGATGCGCATCTGGAATGGCAGCCGCGCGATGTGGTGGGCGGCGACTTCTATCATTTCGCCCGGTATCCGCAAGGCTGGTTTGGCGCCATCGCCGATTGCACGGGCCACGGGGTACCGGGCGCCTTCATGACACTGATTGCCTCGTCCATCCTGTCGCAGGCGCTGGCCCAGCTCGGTCCGGCCGATCCGGCAGCACTGCTGGCCGAAGTTAGCCGCGGCGTAAAAAGTATGCTGGGGCAGCAGGATGCCCATGGCGTCGCCAACGGCTCCAACGACGGCATGGATGCGGGCTTCATCTGGTATGACCGGGCCAGTTCCACCCTGCACTACGCTGGCGCGCGCCTGGCACTGTATCTGCTGGCGCCCGATGCGGCAGCGGTGCAAAGCATCGACGGCGAACGCATGGGTGTGGGCTATACCGATACCCCGGCCGACTACCAGTGGCGCAATCTGAGCGTCGTGCTGGCACCCGGCAGTCTGGTACTGCTGACCACCGACGGCCTGATCGACCAGATTGGCGGCAGCCGCGAAATCGCCTACGGCAAGCGGCGCATGCGCGATGCCATGCTGGCACAGCGCCACGCCACGGCAGCGCATGCCGGCGCCGCCCTGCTGGCCGACTTCCTTGCGTGGCAGGGCGAGCAGCCGCGCCGCGACGACCTGACTTTTTTCTGTTTCCGCACCTAGGAGCACCGCATTGCTGTACGAAGAATTCAACGACTTCTGGGATGTGGCACGCAAGCGCCACATCATCTTCTTTTACGTGGGCTATTTCTCGCAGCACGTGGTGGCGGCCATTTCAGAAACCATCAAGGCCAGGCTGGATACCGCCGGTGCCGCGGGCCCCACCCGGCGCCGCATCTTTTCCTCGTTCGTGGAAATGTCGCAGAACATCATGCACTACTCGTCCGACACCCTGACGCCAGGACAGGAACACACAGGCCAGATGCGGCGCGGCTCGTTCTGCATAGGCATGAAGGACGATAGCTTTTTTCTGCTGTGCGCCAACCCGGTCGATAGCGCCAATGTGGAACGCATACGCCAGCGCCTGGAACCCTTGCACTGCATGACCATGGACGAAATCAAATCCGCCTATAAAAAAGCCTTGCGCGATGAAGCGCCCAGCGACAGCAAGGGCGCTGGCCTTGGCTTCCTGACCATGGCGCGCGACGCCAGCGAACCACTGGAATTCGAGTTCGTGCAGGAAGCCCACGCGCCGGACACCACGGTGTTCTGCATCAAGGCGATAATCTAATTCAGTACTGGAACCGTTATGCAAGCACTCTATCTCAGCGCCACGCCCACTTCGCCGGAAGTCGACTTCCGCTTCGATCAGCATATCCTGTCGATCAAGGGCGAGTCCTATCCGGAAAATGCCGCTGCTTTCTACACTCCCCTGATCGCGCAGGTACAGACTTACCTGGCCGCCTGCGACAGCCAGCAAATCAGCGTCAATGTGTCGCTGGCCTACTTCAACAGTTCCAGCACCAAGATGCTGTTCGCCTTCTTCGACGCACTGAATCAGGCCGCACTGGCAGGCAACGAGGTGCAGCTGAACTGGTACCACGATGAAGACGACGACACCATCCTGGAATTCGGCGAAGAGCTGCGCGACGATTTCACCGCGCTGGACTTCCGTGCCCATGCCGTGAGTGGCCAGTGATGCAGGCCGATCTGTTTGCGCAGGAGTGTGTGGCACTGGCCCAGGCTCGTGCCGCCTGCGACAATCCGCAGGCCGATACGCGCGCGGCACTGGCTGCCCTGATCGGCCAGTATGAACGCCTGATGCGCGAAAGCCGCCGCCTGATCCGCCGTAGCGACCGCGCCGAGTTCGATATGAACCTGATGAACCGGCAGCTATCGGAACTGGCCCAGCAACTCGAATACCGCGCCACTCACGATACGCTGACCGGTGCACTCAACCGCGGAGCCATCATCGATTGCGCCACCCAAGCGCTGGAACAGGGCGATCTGGCCCTGATCGTCCTGGATATCGATCATTTCAAATGGATTAACGATGATTTCGGCCATCCAGCCGGCGATGCCGTGATCCAGACGGTGGTTAGCTGCCTGCAGCAGCTGCTGGGACCCGAGGTCCATATCGGCCGCGTGGGGGGGGAAGAATTTTCTGTCGTCTGGCCGACCAGCGACCTGGGTGAGGCGCAGGCGGTGGGCCTGCGTATTTGCGATGCGATTGCCGATCAGGTGTTCGCTGCCCCGATCAACCGCCAGATCACGGCCAGCGTAGGAATCAGCTGGGCACCGCGCGGCAGCAGCTTCGAAACCATCTACAGCCACGCCGACGAGGCCTTGTATGCAGCCAAACGGGCTGGCCGCAACTGCGTGCGCTGCCACATGGACAACGAAGCCAATCCGCTGCTGGTCGCTGCGGCCTAGGCGCGCTTCGCTACGGCCTGTTATATAACGCTCTATAGCGTGCTATTTAACGCGCTGTTTTTCCAGCTTGCGGGCCAGCGTGCGCCTATGCATGCCGAGCCGCCGCGCTGCTTCTGAAATATTGAAGTCCGTCTCGGCCAGCACAGTATGGATGTGCTCCCATTCCAGCGTTTTAACGGACGTCGCACGGTTGGTCAGTTCCAGCTCTGCAGCACCCGCCACGTGTTCGAATGCCGCTTCGATATCGTCGGTATTGGAAGGCTTGGCCAGATACTGGCAGGCGCCCAGCTTGATGGCTTCCACCGCCGTGTTGATGCTGGCGAAGCCCGTCAGCACCACGATCAGCATGGCCGCATCATGCTGATGCAGCATTTGCACGCACGCCAGTCCCGACGAATTCCCCTTGAGCTTGAGGTCGACCACGGCATAGCCGGGACTATGCTCCACCAGTACTGCGCTGGCTTCATCCACATTCTCGGCCAGCAGCACTTTGTAGCCACGCCGTTCGAAGGAACGGCTCAGCGTACGGGCGAACGCTGCGTCGTCTTCGACCAGCAGCAGTACGCGTTGTTCAATAGTCATGTTGTTGCGCTTCCGATTTGATTTCTATCGCCGATACTGGCAGGGTCAAACGCACTACCGCACCGCCTTGCGGCAGATTGTGCGCCGTGACTGCGCCGCCCAGCGTGCGCGCCACATTCAGCACCAGGAACAGGCCAAGGCCGCCGCCGGGGCGTCCCTTACTCGAATTATAGGGCTTGCCGAACTGCGCGAGTATGTTAGGCGGGAAACCGGGGCCCGCATCAGTCACTTGCAGCACCAGCATGCCCTGTTCGCAGGCTGCCTCCAGCCGCAGCCAGTGGGGTGAGGCTTCCAGCGCGTTATCGAGCACATTGCAGATCATCTGTTTGAGCGTGGAATCGGACACCACGGGAAAATCGGCAGCAATGTGCTTGTCGAAGATGAATTGCACTACCGGACGGCCATAGCGCCATTCGGCCACCGTCTCGTCCAGGAAGGTATTGATGGTGGTGGCGGCGGAAGATTCTCCGCGCGCTTCGCCGGCAGACAACAGTATGCCGCTGACGATGCTCTTGCAGCGCTTGAGCTGGGTCTGCATTTCCGCCACATCGCCCAGCAACTCGGGATTGTTCTTGAACTCGGGCATGCGCTTCCAGTCGCCCAGGATCACAGCCAGGGTCGCCAGCGGCGTACCCAGTTCATGTGCGGCACCGGAGGCCAGCAGGCCCATGCGGATGATGTGCTCTTCCTCGGCAGCGCGCTGGCGCAGGTCGGCCAGCTTGGCGGAACTGGCGCGCACATTGTCGGTAATGCGGGTAATGAACACTACCAGCAGTGCAGCGTCGAGCACAAAGCACAGCAGCATGCCCTGCACATACAGACTGGAGATGCCGTTGGCATGGTCGAGGGGCAGTGCCAAAGGTTGCGAGAACAACGCTAGACCGGCAATGCAGGCCCCGGTTACACCCACGATCACCCAGGTAGACCAGCGTTCCAGCAGTACGGCGCCCAGAATCACCTGCAGCAGATAAAGGAAGACAAAAGGATTGGTGGCGCCGCCGCTCAGATACAGCTGGGCCGTAAGGCTGGCCACATCGACCAGCAAGGCCAGCAGCAGCTCGCCGTTCGATACTACCTGGTTCTCCTGCCAGCGCAGCGTGCTGGCAATGTTGAAGGCGATCAGGCAGGCCAGCACGTTGAGCATCAGCGCCATCGGCAGGGCCACGTCATACACCAGCGAGGCAATCGAGATGGTGGTGATCTGGCCCACCACGGCGATCCAGCGCAGCTGTATCAGCTGCTGCATGTTCTGGTGGCCGGCAGCATGGGTAATGGTGCTGGCCTCCTGGGTCTCGCCGCTTGCGCCCATTGCTAGCGCACCCAGGGCTGGCTGGTCTGGCTTGCCGCCGCTGTGCTCTCCGCTGTGTTTCGCCATTGCTGCCTTCTTATCATTTTGCTCTGTTCCAGCGCCGCACGTCGCGCGACATCCACCAAGTGATACCGGCCACCATCAGTGCCAGCCCGTACCATGTGAGAGCATAAACCAAATGATTGTTGGGGAAGGAAATAACTGTCAGACCGCCGACCGGATGCTCGAGCGAACTGCCCGCCCCTTGCCTGTCCGAAGGCCGCAAGGCTTCGGCATCGCTGCCGCTTTGCAGTTGCGACAGCTGCTGGCCTGCTGCTGCATCGGCGTCGACGAAATACGGCGCCACCCGGTTCAGGCCGAGCGTACCGGCCATGGCCGTCACATCGCGCGAATACCAGCGCCCTGCTGCCGGCTCATTGGCGCGCAGGAAGCCGCCGCGCGTCTCGCTCAGGCGCAGCAGGCCGGTAATGGCGACGGCAGGACCGGCGGCTGCCGCCGTCTTGCAGGCGTCCGCCATGGCATGTACGGGCGCAGGCAATGCGCGCGCAGCTTCCGCGCTTACATATCCGCGATTGACCAGTACTACCGATCCATCCACCAGACAGAGCGGCGTCACCAGCCAGTAACCGCTACCCAGCGAGGTGACAGCCTGCACCTTGCTGGTCAGTTCATACAGCATCACGCCATTCAGCAGCACATGGCGGTATTCGTCACTGGCAGCAGTGATCTGCGCCCAGTGCGAGGGAGGCGGAGGAAAATCCGGCTCTGCGTGGACCCGCTGGTTCACCCTTTCGATCAAGTCCAGCTTCCATTGCAGCCGGTAGACTTGCCAGGTGCCCAAAGCTAAAAAGCCTGCACAGAGCAGGCTTGCAATCGCTAGCAGGACAACACGCAAAGCCCGGTTGCGCTGAGGCGCCGGACTTTGCGTCGTCTTCATTACATTGCGTGCGTGGCTTCGGTCATGCCAGGCATCATGTTGTGGTTCAGGTGGTACATCACCCAGATCGAACCGCTCATGGCGATGACAACCATCATCACCGTGAACAGCAGGGCCAGCATATTCCAGCCGCCCTCCGATTTCGAGTTCATGTGCAGGAAGTACACCATGTGGACCACGATCTGCACCGCACCCAGTGCCAGCAGCACGAAGGCTGCGGTACTGGAGTTGGCGAAGACCTTGCCCATCACCAGCCAGAACGGAATCGCCGTCAGGATGACCGACAGAATGAAGCCGGTGGCATAGCTGCCCAGACTACCGTGATCGTGGTCGTCGTGGTGGCCGTGGCTGTGATCGTCGTGGCCGTGGCCATGGTCGTGTGCGTGGTTGTGATCGCTCATGGCAGAACTCCCATCAGGTAGACAAAGGTGAACACGCCGATCCAGACCACGTCCAGGAAGTGCCAGAACATCGACAGGCACATCAGACGACGCTTGTTTTCAGGCGTCAGACCGTGTTTTTTCAGCTGGAACATCAGCGTTACCAGCCAGACGATACCGAAGCTGACGTGCAGACCGTGGGTACCAACCAGCGCGAAGAACGAGGTCAGGAAACCACTACGCTGCGGGCCGGCACCTTCGTGGATCAGGTGCACGAACTCGTACAGTTCGAGGTAGATAAAGCCGCAGCCCAGCAGACCGGTAACGGCCAGCCAGATCAGCACCAGACGCAGATTTTTCTTCTGCATTTCCAGCATGGCAAAGCCATAGGTAATCGAGGACAGCAGCAGCAGCGAAGTGTTCAGTGCCACCAGTGGCAGGTCGAACAGTTCGGCGCCCGATGGGCCGCCAGCGTAGTTACGGCCCAGTACAGCATAGGTCGCAAACAGGCAGGCGAAGATCAGGCAGTCGCTCATCAGGTACAGCCAGAAGCCCAGCAGCGTGCCGTTCTCTGGATGGTGCTCGCGCACGAAGAAGCGCGAGCTAACGTCGGTAGCGGTGGTATTAGACATGGCTCTCCAGCAGACGAGTGCGAGCTTCTTCCGTGCGGGTTACGTCGGCCGCAGGGATGTAGTAATCGCGTTTGTAGTTAAAGGTGTGAACGATGACAGCCACCACCAGTGCCACGAAGGACACCACGGCCAGCAGCCACATTTGCCAGATCAGGCAGAAGCCGACCACGAAGCTGATGGCCGAGATGATGAAACCGGCACCAGTGTTCTTAGGCATGTGGATCGCCAGGAAGTCTTTCAGCGGACGGGTGTAGCCGGCCTTCTTCATGTCTGCCCAGGCGTCGTTGTCATGCACGCGTGGCGTGAAAGCGAAGTTGTAATCTGGCGGTGGCGACGAAGTCGACCATTCCAGCGTACGGCCGCCCCATGGGTCGCCGGTCACATCGCGCAGTTCCTTGCGGCGCAGGAAGGACACGAAGAACTGGATCAGCATAGCAGCAACACCGACCGCGATCAGGGCAGCACCCAGTGCAGCGATGATGAACCAGATACGCAGCGAAGGATCTTCGAAGTGGCTCATACGGCGGGTAACGCCCATCAGGCCCAATACGTACAGCGGCATGAAGGCCAGATAGAAGCCCGGTACCCAGCACCAGAACGATACTTTGCCCCAGAACTCGTCGAGCTTGTAGCCGAAGGCTTTCGGGAACCAGAAGTTGATACCAGCGAACAGACCGAACAGCACGCCACCGATAATCACGTTGTGGAAGTGAGCGATCAGGAACAGCGAGTTGTGCAGCACGAAGTCGGCTGGTGGCACCGCCAGCAGCACGCCGGTCATACCGCCGATCACGAAGGTAACCATGAAGGCCACGGTCCACATCATCGGCAGTTCGTAACGGATACGGCCGTGGTACATGGTGAACAGCCAGTTGAAGATCTTGGCACCGGTCGGGATCGAGATGATCATGGTGGTGATGCCGAAGAAGGAGTTGACGCTGGCGCCCGACCCCATGGTGAAGAAGTGGTGCAGCCATACCAGATACGACAGGATGGTGATCACGACGGTGGCGTACACCATCGAGGTGTAGCCGAACAGACGCTTGCTGCAGAAGGTGGAAACCACTTCCGAGAAGATACCGAACACTGGCAGCACCAGAATGTAGACCTCAGGGTGGCCCCAGATCCAGATCAGGTTCACATACATCATGGCGTTGCCGCCGAAGTCGTTGGTGAAGAAGTTGGTGCCGAACATGCGGTCGATCGACAGCATGCCCAGAACAGCGGTCAGCACCGGGAAGGCAGCCACGATCAGCACGTTGGTGCACAGTGCGGTCCAGGTGAACACCGGCATTTTCATCAGGCTCATGCCCGGTGCGCGCATTTTGACGATGGTAACGATCAGGTTGACGCCGGACAGCAACGTGCCGACCCCGGCAATCTGCAGCGACCAGATGTAGTAGTCCACCCCCACGTCAGGGCTGGCCAGTATGCCGGACAGCGGCGGATAAGCCAGCCAGCCGGTACGGGCGAATTCGCCCACGAACAGCGAAGCCATGGTCAGCATGCCACCGAATACGGACATCCAGAACGAGAAGTTATTCAGGAACGGGAAAGCCACGTCGCGTGCGCCGATCTGCAGCGGCACCACGTAGTTCATGAAGCCCGTTACCAGTGGCATCGCTACGAAGAAGATCATGATTACGCCGTGGGCGGTGAACACTTGATCGTAGTGGTGCGGTGGCAGGAAGCCGGTGCTGTCGCCGAACGACAGTACCTGCTGGGCGCGCATCATGACGGCGTCGGCGAAGCCGCGCAGCAGCATGATCAGGCCGAAGATCATGTACATGATACCGATCTTCTTGTGGTCGATGGAGGTGATCCAGTCGCGCCACAGCGGGCCCCACAGTTTGAATTTGGTGATCGCACCGAGCACGGCAAGCGCGCCCAGCGCCACCATGGAAAAGGTGCCGATCAGGATAGGCTCATGGTACGGAATCGCTTCCCAGCTTAGCCGGCCCAAGATCAGCTTGGTCAGAGTCATTTCTTCGTGCATGGTCAGTTCTTCTTGGTTGGGGTGATGCAAACTTCATCGATGCTGGCCTGGGCGATGCGGCGGGCGCTACGCTCTGCTGCCAGCGAAACACTGGTAGCAGCGCGGGTAGCGCGGGCTTCATCTTCTGCAACCATTTCGCGGATGCAGGTGGCATTGCGGTCGACACAGCGGTTGACGATCGCTTCGTACAGATCGGCATCGACTTTGCCGAAGCGGCGTACCGGCTCGCGTTCGCTGGGCTTGGCAACTTCGGTGTAGGTGGCGCGGTCCAGCGTTTCGCTGCTGGCGCGGGCACTGTCTACCCATTTGTCGAAGTCTGCCTGCGAGGTGCCGTAGAACTTGAAGCGCATGTGCGAGAAGCCGGCGCCGCTGTAGTTGGCGGAGAAGCCTTCGTACACGCCGGGCTTGTTGATGACGGCGTTCAGCTGGGTTTCCATGCCCGGCATGGCGTAGATCTGGCCGGCCAGTGCAGGAATGTAGAACGAGTTCATCACTTCGGTCGCGGTGATTTTGAAGCGCACTGGCACATCCACCGGTGCGTACAGTTCGTTGATGGTCGCCACGCCCTGTTCAGGGTAGATAAACAGCCATTTCCAGTCCAGCGCCACCACTTCCACTTCCAGCGGCTTGACGGCGGCCGAAACCGGACGGCTGGCGTCCAGACGCGTCAGTGGACGGTAAGGGTCCAGCAAGTGGGTGCTAATCCAGGTCAGCAGACCCAGTGCAATGATGATCAGCAGAGGCGCGCCCCAGATCACCAGTTCCAGACGGGTCGAGTGATCCCAGTCGGGCTCATACTTGGCAGCGGTGTTGTTTTTGCGGTAACGCCATGCAAACAACAGGGTCAAGATGATGACGGGTACGATAATCAGCAACATCAGAGCAGTAGACACCATGATCAGGTGGCTTTGTTGCTGGGCAATATCTCCGGACGGATTCATGACGACTGTATTGCATCCTGCAAGCGCAATAAGTGCGGCAACGAACAGCCCGCGTTGGGCGAGTTTATGTATCATGCGATAAAAGTGCTGTACAGAGTGGGAGGATCGTGCCACTGTACACACAACATCAAAATATGTGGAGTGGACACTTTGTCCTACCCTGTCCAGTTCTCTAAACTTGATGTTGCGCAGCACTTATAAAATAAACAACTAGTGAGACAAAGATTATGGCCAACATGAATACACCTCATGGGGGCAGCATCGCTGCCGATTTTCCTCCACACCAAAGTGCGGACGACGCACGGCGGATCAACACAGACGATCACGCAATTTCACCGGGTGAAATCGCCGTCGGCGTGGTGATAGGCCGGGCCTCCGAGTACTTTGATTTCTTTGTCTATGCCATTGCCTCAGTGCTGGTATTCCCGTCCATGCTATTCCCGTTTGACGGCCGGCTGGAAGGAACGTTGTACGCATTCACTATATTTGCTTTTGCTTTCATTGCAAGGCCGATAGGCACCGTCATCTCCATGGCGATACAGCGGCGCTACGGGCGGGAAGTCAAGCTCACTGTTGCATTATTCCTACTCGGCTCCACCACGGCCGGTATTGCTTTCCTGCCCACTTACACCGATATCGGGGTCAATGCCATCATCATTCTGTCCATCCTGCGGATAGGACAAGGTCTGGCGCTCGGCGGTTCGTGGGATGGTCTGCCTTCGCTGCTGGCGCTCAATGCGCCAGAGGAAAAGCGTGGCTGGTACGCCATGCTGGGCCAGTTGGGCGCCCCGCTGGGCTTCTTCCTTGCCGCTGGCCTGTTCTGCTATCTACTGGGCAACCTGAGCGATCTGGACTTCATGGACTGGGGCTGGCGCTATCCCTTCTATGTGGCCTTCGCCATCAACGTGGTGGCACTGTTTGCCCGCCTGCGCCTGATTTCCACCAACGAGTACACCCACTTGCTGGAAGAGCGCGAGCTGCAGCCTACCAGCGTGATCGAAATGGCCCGTTCGCAAGGCCGTAACCTGATCATCGGCGCGCTCGCCGCATTGGCCAGCTATGCCCTGTTCCACCTGGTAACGGTATTCCCGCTGTCGTGGATCACCATCTACTCGCCCCGTAACATGGCGGACTTCCTCGCCACCCAGATGATGGGCGTGGTGCTGATGGCGATTGGTGTCGTTGCTTCCGGCATCATCGCCGACCGCATCGGCCGCCGCCGTACGCTCGGTACGCTGGCTTCGCTGATCGCCGTGTTCAGCGTATTCGTGCCGATGATGCTAGACGGCGGCGAAGCTGGCCAGAACACCTTCATCATGGTGGGCTTTGCTCTGCTGGGTCTGTCCTACGGTCAGGCCGCCGGTGCCGTGACGGCCAACTTCCCGTCGCACTACCGCTACACGGGCGCCGCCTTCACTTCCGATCTGGCGTGGCTGGTGGGCGCAGGCTTCGCTCCGCTGGTCGCACTGGGGGTATCGTCGCAATTCGGTCTGGCTTATGTGGGCCTGTATCTGCTGTCGGGTGCGGTCTGTTCGCTGGCGGCTTTGAGTCTGAACCGCGCACTCGACATCCGTAACTAAATAGCCGCTCCCCTCTGACGCCAGCGCCCGGATTTTCCGGCGCTGGCGTTTTTACATTAAAAGCATGGCAAAATAGCCAGCTTTTGATGCAATGGAGACTCCCATGAAAGTAGCAATCGTCGGCGCGGCGCCATCGGCGGCTTCATCGGCACGCGCCTGGCGCGCGCCGGCCAGTGCCAGTTGAGCGCCTATGCCCGTGGCGCCACACTGGCCGCCCTGCGCCACCATGGCTGGCGCTTGCAGATGGGAGAACAGTTGCTGCAGGCGCCCTGCCAGGCCAGCGACGACGCGGCTGAAGTCGGCGTGCAGGATGTGGTGATAGTCGCGGTCAAAGGCCAGGCACTGGCCGCCGTGGCGCAGCACATCAGCCCCATGATAGGTGTCGACACCGTGATCCTGCCCGCCATGAATGGGGTGCCGTGGTGGTTCGGCCAGGGCATCGCCAGCATGGGCAACGAACCGCTGCAAAGCGTTGATGCGGGCGGCCTGATTGCTGCTGCCCTGCCCGCCGCGCAAGTGTTGGGCTGCGTGGTCCATGCCAGCACTTCGGCAGCGGAGCCGGGCCTGGTCAGCCACAAGATGGGCAACGGCCTGATTCTCGGCGAACCGGCCGGTGGCGAATCGCCACGCGCCCAGGCACTGGGCCAGCTGTTGCGAGATGCCGGTTTCGAGGTGCAGGTCTCGGCCAATATCCGGCAGGATATCTGGTACAAGCTGTGGGGCAATATGACGCTGAACCCCGTTTCCGCCATCACCGGCGCTACGGCTGACCGCATCCTCGATGATCAGCTGGTGGCCGAGTTCTGCCGTGCCGCCATGCGCGAAGCCCAGCAGATCGGAGCGCTGATTGGCTGCCCTATTGCCGAAACGCCGGAACAGCGCCACCTGGTGACGCGCAAACTGGGCGCCTTCAAAAGCTCGATGTTGCAAGATGTTAACGCCGGGCGTAGCCTGGAGCTCGATGCGCTGGTGTCGGCCGTGCGCGAAATCGGCCAGCGGGTCGGCGTTGCCACCCCATTCATTGATGCCGTGCTGGGCCTCACCCGACTGTTTGGCCGCGTTCACGGCCTGTATCCGCAGGCCTGACAGGACGCTGGAACAGGCAACGTTGCGCAAATGCCTCAATGTTGCCATACCGGCCACACCAGTTTCTCCAGTGACTAGCGTCGCATGACTCGTCCAGCCATGTGTTTGGCTCCCCAAGCCAGTCTGTAGCACCCGGAAATAAAGTGGTTTCGCTCTAAGATCGGTTCATTGCAGTATTGATACCGTATCTGAGAACACTATGAAGCCAGCCTTGAATGTGCATGCGGCGCTGTCCGGTAAGCGCGTCCTGATCACCGGTAGTACCGGCTTTCTTGCCAAAGTTGTGCTGGAAAAGCTGGTGCGCAGCGTGCCCGATATCGGCCGCATCATCCTGCTGATCCGCGCCGGTGCCAATGGCAGCGACGCGCGCCAGCGCTTTGAGCGCGACATCGCCACCTCGTCCATCTTCGACCGCCTGCGCGCCGAACAGCCTGCCTATCTGGCCCAGTTCTTCGCCGAGCGCGTCGAGTGCGTCACTGGCGAAGTCACGGCCCCGTGGTTCGGCCTGCCCTCGGCAGAATTCCATGCGCTGGCACGCCGTACCGATCTCGTCATCAACGCTGCCGCCAGTGTGAATTTCCGCGAAGCGCTCGATGAAGCGCTGGCGATTAACGCCCACAGCGTCGAGCACATCGCCGAGCTGACGCACGCCAATCATGCCCCGCTGGTGCAGGTCTCGACCTGCTACGTCAACGGCTACAACCAGGGCGACATGCGCGAACAAAACGTCACGCCGGCACGGGCGTCGATTCCCCGCCATGGCGACGGCTATTTCGATCTGTACGCGCTGCAAAAACATCTGGAACACCGCATCGCCCAGGTTCGCGCCAGCACCAGCGATGCGCAGGAACTGGAACGGCGGCTGACGGAACTGGGTATCGCCGAAGCCAACTACCACGGCTGGAACGACACCTACACCTTCACCAAATGGATGGGCGAGCAGCTGGCCATGCGTGCCATGCGCGGCCGTGCGCTGACCATCGTGCGCCCCTCCATCATCGAAAGCACGCTGCAGGAGCCGGTGCCAGGCTGGATCGAAGGCGTCAAGGTGGCCGACGCCATC
>Ga0187845_1000672_pt1 | contig 20288 bp, 26 predicted proteins | sample SpaLakP09_SKY_68_FD_134515 | JGI IMG/M metagenome (GOLD analysis project Ga0187845, IMG submission 134515) | Oligotrophic lake water microbial communities from Sparkling Lake, Wisconsin, USA - SP09_SKY_68 | ecosystem: Environmental > Aquatic > Freshwater > Lake | place: USA: Sparkling Lake... | reverse complement strand
TATTCGAGGGCCGCGCAGCTTGGGGCGATGCATCACAAGACAACTCAACGAAGAGGTAAATCATGGCAACTGGTACCGTAAAGTGGTTCGCGCAAGCGATCTTGGACCTGGGCAATAAGATCCACGATATGGACGGCGACACGCTGAAGATGGCGATCGTCACGTCGACGACCGTGCCATTGCTGAGCACAGCGGCGCCGCACTACGGCGGCACAGGCACGACCAATTTCGCCACGAATGCCGTGGCCACCGCCACCGCCTGGACCGGGCCCGTCACGCTCGCTTCCAAGACCTGGTCGCTGGTGTCGAACGTGCCGACCTTCCGCGCCGACATCGTGACCGTGGCGCAGGATGCATCAGGCTTCACCAACGGCGCCTACGGCATCATCTACAACGACACCGACGCGAACAAGCGCGCGCTTGGCTTCGTCGAGATCTCGTCGGCCGGCACCGCCTCGATCGCTTCCGGATCGCTGTCCATCGACTGGTCCGGCGCAACCAACGACATTCTGACGATCACCCAGGCGTAAGCAATGGTCACGGCGACGGACTTCTCCTGCTCGGTCGCTAGTGGCGTAACCATGCGCGCTGGGCGCGCTGCTGATGATGGGTTGCCTGCATGGCTTTCCGGAGTGCCGCTGAACGAGTGGATTGAAATCTCCGGGACTAGCGGCGCGGACGGAAACAAGATTGACGCCTGGTGCGGTTTCGCCGTAGTCCAGGAAACCGGGGAATTGCTGATCACCTTGGCTGGTGGACACGGAGATGACTACCGCACGCAGGTCTCGTCTATCGACCTTTTCGACGACGTGCCTGCGTGGAACAGTCCACGTCGCCGCGACTCGATTCCACCTGAGTTGGCAAATTCCGGACAGCCGTATTGCCTGGATGGGGTGACGCCTAGCTCCCGACATACGAGGTACTCGACGCTTTACTGCCCGCAGAACAATCGAATCATGCTCATGGGCTCGCCGTCGATATATGGGCCGGGCGTCTCGGCAGTCGAATCGAACGGATTTAACTTGGCTACAGATCAATGGGACGCTCCCGGGACCTGGCCGAGTATGGCTAACAACTCGAATCAAGGAACTTGCATCGACGATGTCGGGAATATCTGGTGCCGTGGTCAAAAGTGGATCCGGTCGAGCAATACGCTGACGACCATCCCAGGAACTGCGACGTATCGGATCGTCGACTTCGACACCAACCGCCGGCAAATTTTTGCATTGACAAGGGGTGACGGACAGACTGCTGACACTGGGCAACCGCTGATTATCAGGACGATAAGCGAAGACCTAAGCTTGTCGCGAGACATTACCATCAACTCCAGCGCCGCATTCACGTCGTTTAGCGCCCTGGGCCTTGAATACTCAGCGATGCTTTACGACCAACCGCGCGACCGATTTCTGTATTACTACGGAATCGGAGCGGGCCAGGGCGTTGTTTTCGTCATCACCCCGAACGCAGGGACCGCGTGGGATATGTCCATTCTCGCGCAAGGTCCAGGCAGTTTGTTGCCTACTGCCCCGACGAGCGCTGGCATTAACGCGCGCGTTAAGTACGTCGACCAGCTCGACGGCATTGTGATGCTGCCACGCCAGTCGTCTAACATTTATTTCATGCGATTGGGCTAAAAATGCCAGTGCTGTTTAATGGTACTACCGGGTATCTGACTCATAGCGCCAAGATCATCAGCGGCTATCCGTTCAGTATTATCTGCTGGGGAACTCGTGCCAGTTCCAGTACTGCACAAGCGTGGATTTCACAGTCACAGACCGCAGGCGATAGGTACGTTGCGGGTGTTCACGCCGCATCAAGCGAAACAAAACAAGCACTCCTTAAAGAGCCAGGATCGTCCCGCGGCGTCAACAAGGGTACAACCCCTAACACGAGTTCGACGACGCTGCAATTGATGGCGGTCGTTTTCACAAGCACGACGAGCCGAACGGTATATTTTGGTGACGGCACCAGCGCTACTGACACCGCATCTGTAGCGGACGGCATCACCAATCACAATCTATCAATGATCGGCGCGCGCCAGTACAACAGCCTCGCCGTTGAGTTTTTCGCAAATGGTAGCCTTGCCGAAGCGCACTGGTTTAACTCCGCGCTGACATCCACCAACATCACCGATATGATCGCCGACACGGTCAAGCCGGAGGCAGTGTCGGGATGGGTTGATGGGTGGATTCTAAAGGACTATCAAGCCGGCGGCACCTACACGTCCATCGGCGGCACCCGCACGATGACGGCTGTTGGGGGAGTCTCGGCGTCATCCGCGACCCACCCAATCGCACGAGCAGCCAACGTTACGATCAATGCGACAGTCGGCAATGCCACTGCTGACGGCGCGCTCGCGACCATCACGAACGGTCAAGTAACGATAAGTTGCACCGTGGGTAACGCTGCTGCTAATGGCTCGACGGCTGGGATCATCGTTCCGCAGACGATCGCATGCACCACCGGCAATGCTACGGCAAGCGGGTCGACAGCCAGCATTTCCAATAAGATCATGTCCGACATCATCATCAACAACACCGGCACGCCACGCCCGGCCGAGTCGGCGAACTGGTATTGGCACGCTGGCGGATTGTCGGCAAGCGCGGCGACTTCGAGCGGCACGACGGTTACGGATGCGAATGCGCGCCTGTCGCCTGGCATCACGTACACCGCTGGCGATCTGATCCTGAAAATTGGCACCGACGTGTATTTCGAGTCCTTCGCATGAGTCTCCGCAATCTGAATCAGTCGAAGTCGCGCGGTAGGATCTGTGGCACTTACCGATCCGGCGTACGCGGCGCGCTGATTCCGTCGACCGGCGAGCATGGGCCTGCCTATTCCTACGCTAGCCTGTCGCTGCCTGCGGACAACAACAAGGAAATTTGCGGGTACATCACCACCTGGCCGGTTGGGTTGGCGACCTTCGAAGCCGATGAAGATACATCGTTCACGGCGACGGCGCCGGATGGCGTGTACACGTTCCTATTCCAACTTCAGGAGAATGGGGTTGACGTTGGGACGCCGCGCACCGCCACGCTGACGTTTGGTGCGGGTGTGGTTACCTGCACTATCGGCAATGCCACGGCGGCTGGCTCCACGGCATCGATCGCCATGAACATCGTCATCGCCGCTCTGGTCGGCAACGCTGGCGCTGATGGCGCAACCGCGACGATCACTTCGAACGGCGGCACGACGATTACTTGCACGATAGGCGCCGCATCCGCAAGCGGCGTGACATCGCAGGTATTTCAATCAACTGTGATCGCTACTTTGACGGGCAACGCAGCCGCCTCTGGCGGCACAGCAACAATCCTTGAGGGTGTCGTCTACGCCCGCGCACCAAGCGGCAGCGGCTACAGCCCGCGCCGCAACGAAGCATCGAGCCGCCCAGCAGCAATTCAAAGGAATAACCGATGACCATTCGCGTAATCACGCCGCCTGTCGAAATGGCGGTATCGCTGACGGAAGCTCGCAACGCCGCGCGCCAGAACGGCACTGATCACGATGCCGAGATTGAAATCCGCGTGCGCGCCCTGACCGATGAGGCCGAGCACCACACCGGGCGCGCGATCATCAATCGCACTTACGAAGTGACGCTTGACGCCTTCCCGGATGCGATCCGCCTGCCAAACTCGCCGGTTTCGTCGGTCACGAGCGTGAAGTATCTGGATCTGGACGGCGTCGAGCAGACGCTTGACCCTGCCGACTACATCGTGGACGACAAGAGCGAGCCGGGATACATCGTGCCAGGTGTTGATCTGGCCTGGCCCGATACGCAAGTGCGCATCAATGCGGTCAATGTGGTGGTGGTCTGCGGCTACGGACCGGACGACGAGACTACGCCGCACGCGTTCAAGGCTTACATCTTGGCCCGTCTGAAGGAGATCTATGCGCCCGCCGGCACGCCTGAATCACCGTTCCTGATTCGCGGGTTGGACTCACTCAAGGTGTACGGGTAATGGTCGCGCCGTTCAAATGTGACGAGAAGGTCACGATTGAAAGACCGCCAGCGATAGATCCGGCTACCGGACTGCTTGAATCCTCATGGACGCTGGTTGCATCGCGTTACTGGGCGAACGCGCAGGACGTACTGCCGAGCCGCGCCGAGAGTACGGCAAATGGCCTGCGCACAGCGAAGCAGCAGACCCGCCTGCGCATGCCTGGCGCAAGCACATTCACTGCGGCGATGCGCGTTACGCTGCACGGGCATGGCGACCGCGTCATGCAGATCGTTTCTGGCCCGGTGCTGCTGGACGATCGAATCCACTACGAATACATGTTGGAATCTTATGGCGGATAACGACCGGAACATCATTGGTGGTCGGGAGCTTGATGCCATGCTTCAGACGCTCGCCCCGAAAATCGAGAAGAATATTATGCGCAGCGCTCTGCGTGCGGGCGCCGCTGTCATCGCAAAAGAGGTCAAGGCTAACGCGCCAGTCGGGCCGACTAGCAGCGAAAACGCGAGGCTATATGGCGGGTACGCCGGGGCACTGCGCGATAGCGTGCGGGTGTCGGTCAAGGTGGAGAAGGGCGGACGAATTCTCGCGGCAGTGAAAGTCGGCGGCAAGGGCAAGAAGGGGGCAGACGCTTTCTATGCCCACATGGTGGAGTTCGGAACCAGGGCCCATTTGATCAAGCCGCAGAAAGCGCGCGCACTCTCCATTGGCGGAACTCCTTTGGCCGCAGTAATGCACCCCGGGTCCAGGCCGCGGCCGTTCGTTCGCCCGGCATTCGCTCACAAGACCCAAGAAGCTATCGAGGCGGTCGCCGCGCAGATCCGAAAGCGCTTGACGGCTGAAGGCATAAACACACCAGCACCAGAAGGCACCGAATGACAACTCCATGGAAGATCACGCCCGACTGGGCGGGGCAGACTGTTGCCGTGCTCGCCAGCGGGCCGAGCCTGTCGCCCGAGGTCGTGGCGTCGCTGGCTAAGCATCGCTGCATCGCGGTCAACTACTCTTTCACCTTGGCGCCGGCCGCTGACATGCTGGTCGCGCTCGATCTGAATCCGCAGTTCTGGGATGCTGCCGCGGACTTCCCCGGCATGCGCGTTTGCGGCGTGGCTTCGCGTGATCTGGATGCCATGTACGCCGGCCCGCGCTACGAGATCATCGAAATGACGCCAGGGAATCGCATCGAGACGCGCAATTCCGGGCTTGCCGCAATCCGTATTGCCGCCGAAATGGGCGCCACGCGCATCATCCTCGCCGGATTCGATCCGCGCACGCCTGGACACTTCACCGGTCGACCTGCTGTCGATGCCGAGCCGGCGCCAGGGCAATACTTTGGCCTGGCTGAAGGTCTGGCTGGCCTGATTGCTGAGATGGGCGCCAAGGATATCGTGGTCGAGTACTGCGCCGCGCCGGCCGCGCCAGTGCGCTTGAGGAAGGGCGCCTAAGTGTCCGACGTCAAGGCCATACGATACCTACTCGCAAACAATGCGCCGCTGCTGGCGGTCGTTCCGGCCGCCAGGATCATCAAGGGCACGATCCCGCAGGGCACGACCTTGCCGGCACTGTCCGTGGGCCACGTATCGACCGTTCGCCGGACGAATGTCGCCGGCACGGTGGTGAAGTTTTGCACTTCGCGCGTACAGATCACGGTCGACGCCCCGAATTACACGAGCCAGAAAGAAGTGTTGCGCCTGGTGCGCGCCGCCTTGCCGCTCACGCGAGGCATAGTCGATGGCGTCGCGGTGGATAGCATCCACCATGAACTTGACGGTCCGGATTTCAGCGACGATGCATCAGGCGTATATGCCGAGTCGGTCGACTACCTGATCACCTACACCGAATAGCAGCACCGAAAGCAACCAAGGCCAGCCTAACCCGCTGGCTTTTTTTACGCCCGGAGTTTTTAACCCGCCCGTTTTCGCATCCTGCGAGCGGGTTTTTTCATAAGGAAAAGCATCATGGCAGAAAATACCGTCCCAGTCAGCCTGACCGGCGCAACGCTGGCCATCAGCGCAAGCCTCCCAACCACCTACGATGCGGCCGGCTACGGCGCCACCGCAATGGTCTACACCCTGATTGGCGAAGTTGAAAACTACGGCAATCACGGCGGCTCGAAGACCATCACGGAATTCACCCCTGTATCGACCGGCATCGTCACCAAGATCGCGGGCTCCAAGAACTACGGAACCATGACCATGATGATGGCCAGCATCCCATCGGACGCCGGCCAGGTGCTGCTCGATACCGCCTTCGAGTCGACGGCGCACTACAGCGTAAAGATGACCTACCCATCGGGCCGGATCCACTACATGGACGTGCTGGTCGCCAAGAACGAGAACCAGGACGGCGCCGCGAATGACGTGCAGAAGCTTGCAGTCGACTTCGCGCTGTGCAAGAAGCCGATCAAGGTCGCTGCAGTCTAACCCCACCCGCCCGGCTTGCCGGGCATCCCCATCGGCGTAAGCCACCCAAGCACCGGCCGGCGACTGTCTCCTTCGTGGGAGCGGTCGCTGGCGCGGGCATTTTTATACCCACGAAAAGGAATCACCATGTCGAATCTGAAAAAGTTTGCACTCGTACCTACCGCCATCCATCACCTGCGTGACGGCAACGATGAACTAATGTACGCCGATGGCCCTGACGGCAATCCCGATGAATCGCGCCCGATGCGCGCCCACATGTTCGGCCCCGGCTCGAAGCGCTACGCCGCCGCGCGCGCCGCCCAGTCCAATCGCTCGATGGACCGCTTCAAGGCCAAAGGTAAGGACAAGACCACCGCCGCCGAGCAGGCCGAGGATACGGCCAAATTCCTGATTGCCTGCACCGATCACCTGGAAAACGTCGAAGTCGACCAATTGGCCGGCGAAGCCCTGCTGATGAACGTCTACACCGATCTGGAAGTGTGCTTCATCGCGTCCCAGCTCGACAAGTTCATCGGTGAAACCGCAAATTTTACGCAGAAGTCGCTGACAGCTTAAGCCTCTATGTCCGGCACAGCGCATGGCTCTCGGCCGTGCCGGAAAAGCGCGAAGGCGACAAATCGAAGGTGCCGGAGAAATCCCGGCTGCAGAAGCTTAAAGCCACCTTCGGCAAGGAATACACGCCTGACATGCCGCCCGTTGAATGCGGCCGGCATGTGCTTGATCGGTTTTGGGAGGTCGGTCCCGCGCTCAGCGACGGCGCCGGCCAGTTCCCCCTGACTCATGCAGAGTTGAGTAAGTACCAAGAAAACACCGGCATCGAATTCAGCGAGTGGGAGAGCGTGACGCTCGTGCGCCTCTCGAAAGACTACCTGGGCGAATCGCACAGCGCCACAAAGCGCGACTGCGAAGCCCCATGGAAAAACGCCGAGCAAGAAATTGCTATCCGCGTATCGGTTGGCGAAGACCTGGAATCGCAAATCGATGGACTTTGATCTGTATTTCAAATCACAACGACCGCCTCATAGCGGTCTTTTTATTGGGCGATTGATGACCGGCTTCTATACCTACATTCATACGCGAACCGACGACGGGAAGGTCTTCTATGTCGGGAAGGGTAAGGGTGGTCGGGCCAAGAGCCTGCGCAGCCGGAATCAGCATTGGCACAGAACCGTGGAAAAGCACGGCATCACCGTCGACATCGTGGCGCACTGGGAGTTGGAGGATGAGGCATTTGAGCATGAAAAGCTTCTTATCTCGTGCTTCCGAGATATGGGTCATCCGCTTTGCAATCAGACGGGCGGCGGAGATGGCGTTTCAGGGTATCGCCATTCGGCCGAGACGCGAGCCAGGTTGTCCAGCATGCAGGTCGGGAAGACTGTCAGTGCAGCGCATCGCGCAAAAATATCAGCTGCTGGCATCGGCCGAATTCAGTCTGAGCGCACCAGGGAAAAAATCGGCGCTGGCAACAGGGGGCGCAAGCATACGGACGAGCAGAGGCGAGTCAACTCCGAGTCTCACAAAGGCCAAGTTCTAAGCGCTGAAGGTAAAGCAAAACTGATCGCTGCCAACACGGGCCGAGTGGTGAGCGAAACGACGCGCGAAAAGCTGCGGCTCGCGAGTGTTGGTAAGTCGCCAAGCGAGGCGACCCGCAAGAAGATTGGAACTGCGAACACTGGACGAGTTCGCAGCGCAGACGCCCGGGGTCGGATAGCCGCATCACTGACAGGAAGGCGGCGCAGCCCGGAAACGATCGCAAAGATTTCAGCATCGCACAAGGCGCGACACGCTGCAAAAATCATCAAGGAAAACGCATGGTAATCGGCGATCTCGAAATCAGATTAAGGGCAGATATTGCCAGATTGCAGGCCGACATGGACCACGCCCGTCGCACGGTGGGCAGCGCCATGGACAGGGTCAGCGCAAGTGTCGGCGGCGCGATGAAGATGTTCGCGGGGCTGGCTGCTGGGCTCTCGATCGCTGCATTTAGCGCCTGGATCAAGGGCGCCATTGATGCCGCCGATGCCGCCAGCAAACTCTCACAGAAGACCGGCGTCGCCGTCAAGGATCTCGCTGGGCTCCAGCTCGCTTATGACCTGGGCGGGGCGGGCGGTGATGTGTTTGAGAAGTCAATGGTGAAACTGTCGAAGGCGATCACGGAAGGCAACAAGGGCTTGGCCGCGCTCGGCATCAAGACGGCGTCGACGAACGGGCAACTGCTGAGCAATAAGGATGTCCTGTACTCCGTGGCCGACGCATTCCAGAAGATGGACGACGGCGCCCGCAAGACATCCATGGCCGTCGAGATTTTCGGGAAAAGCGGCGCCACCTTGATTCCGTTGTTGAACGGCGGCGCCCAGGGCTTCCGCGACATGGAAGAGATGGCGCAAAAGCTCGGCTTGACCATGAGCGAAAAGACAGCCAAGAGCGCTGAAGCGTTCAATGACAACCTGGATCTACTTGCAATGGGTAGCCAGGGCGTCGCCCGCCAAATTGCGGCCGAGATGCTGCCGACGCTTAGCAGCCTGTCCGGCTCGCTCCTGACATCCATGACCAGCGGCGACAAGCTCAAAAAGACCGCCGACTTCCTCGGTACGGGCCTGAAAATTCTTTATTCGATCGCACTGGGAATCATCGAAGTGTTTTCGACCATCGGCAAGGCTATCAGCGGGGTCGCAGTCCTGATCACGACGCACTTCGCTGGCGCGCTCGAGGTGCTGAGCAAGGTCGCATCCGGTGACTTTAAGGGCGCGTGGGAGTCGGCCAAGTCTTCCGCTCAGTCCATGGGTAATGCGGCTATGGTGATTGCCGAAGATGTCGCCTCTGGCTGGAAGGACACCGGTAAATCGATGTCCGATGCGTGGTCTGGTGCTGGTGACGCCAGCTTTGAAGCCATGGCCAAGCAGCGGAAGGCGGAGAAGGATCTTCTTGCAGAGCAGGAGAAGCGCGACGCCGCCGCCGCAAAGTCCAAAAAGGAATACGAGGGCGCGATCAAGAGCGCAAGAGATTTCGTTACCGCGTTGCAGGTCGAGCGCTCCCAGATCGGGCTAGGTGCCGATCAACTGAAGATGATGGCAGCGGCGCGCGCTGCTGCAAAAGCCCCTACTGATGCGCTGCGCATGTCCATCATGAGCGAGGCATTGGCCACCGATATCGCGACCAAGGCTGCAGCAGCAAAGGCCGATGCGGACAAGCTCGACATCGAAACCGCGAAGCGCTCGTCCGCCGCCAACGCGGACAACCTCGAACATCTCAGCAAGACCACGATTGAGATGCGCGCCGCAGCACTGGCGCAGCAAGATCAGAATGACCGCATGGGCCTCAGCACAGTCGCGCTTGCCGAACTGGACGCCCAGCGCCTTGAGCACCTTGCCACCATCAAAGACGAAAACGCTGAACTGGCCGAACTGATCGACTGGACAGGCGGCATGTCGCAGGCATACCGCGATCAGGCTAAAGCCCTGCGCGAACGCGCCGGCGCCACGCGCGAGGGTGCGAGCAAGGGCGGCAATGATGACGTCACTCGCGCCAAAGAACTGCTTGACATCATGGTCCAGGTCGACGAGGCGACCAAGTCCGCCGCCGCAGGCATGGCGGAGTCATTCGGCAAGGTCGGCTCGGCAATCGGCTCACTGACGACCGCCCTGAGTGGCTATGGCCGAGCGCAGGCGACTATCGCAGCACAACTTAAGGCCGTCCAGGCAGACTCCAGCAAATCTCCGGCCGAGAAGGCCGCAGCGGAGATTGCTGCCGCGCGTCAGTCGGCCCAGGCCCAAGTCAAGTCCTACGGCGACATGGCCGGCGCCGCGAAGGGCTTCTTCAAAGAGAATTCGACCGGCTACAAGGTCATGGAAGGCGCTGAGAAGGCGTTCCGCGCTGCCGAAATGGCGATGGCCATCCAGAACATGCTGAGCAAGTCGGGGCTGTTGACGGCCTTCACTGGCCTGTTTGTGGCGAGCAAGGCAACCGAGAAGACGGTCGAGGCTGGCGCTACCGCTGCATCCGGCATGCAAGCTGCTACCCAGGCAAGCGCATGGGGCGTCACGGCCGTAGTCAAGGCGCTGGCTTCCCTGCCATTCCCGGCCAACCTGGCGGCCGGCGCCGCCACGCTTGCTGCTGTCGTGGCCATCGGTGCAAAGATTGCCGGCGGCATCGGTGGCGGCTCGGGTGGCGGGCAGTCCGCTGGCGACGTTCAAAAAACACAAGGCGCCGGCGGCGTGTTCGGCGACACCAATGCGGTATCGGACTCGATCCTGCGCTCGCTCGAATTCCTCGAAAAGAATTCTGACAGCCTGATCCCGATTAACCGCGGCATGTTGTCGGCCCTGAATGCGATCAAAGCATCGCTGGGCGGGCTGACCAATCTACTCGTGCGCACCCCAGGCCTGACCGATGGCAGCAACCTTGGCATCCAGACCGGGCAATTGGACATCGGCAAGCCGACCGATGGTTTCTCGACACAGATGACGACGATTACCAAGACCCTGTTCGCCGGCTTCGGTGACAAGATCGCCAGCTTCGTCAATAACCTGTGGGGCAAAACCACGCAAAACATCGTCGATTCCGGCCTGCAGTTTGGCGGCAGCGTACGCGGTTTGCAATCGGGCCAGGGCTTCAACCAGTACGCCAGCGTCGACACGACCAAGTCTTCCTTCTTCGGCCTCAGCAAGAAGACGAGCAACTCGGTCCAGACCGAAGGACTCAGCAGCGAGTTGACGGCGCAGTTCGGGATGATTTTCACGAACGTCGAGAAGGCGCTTGCCGCTGCTGCCGCCGGCCTTGGCATCGGCTCGGCCAGCGTCACCGCAGCGCTCGACGCTCTGGTGATCGATGTCACGAAAGTGTCACTCAAGGGCTTGACCGGGACCGCACTGACCGAGGCGCTGAACGCCGTTGTCTCGAAAACGATGGACGAAATGGCGCAGGCAGCGATCCCGGGAATGGATGCCTTCCGCCAGGTCGGCGAGGGCTACGCCGAGACCGTGATCCGGCTGGCGTCGAACTATGCCCAACTCGATGGCGCTCTGCAATCCATCGGCATGACCTTCGGCGCAACTGGCGTCAGCAGCTTGACGGCGCGCGAGGCGCTGATCGCCATGGCTGGCGGTATCGACAAATTCACCGAGCAGGCCAGTGGCTTTGCCGACAACTTCCTGACCGAAGCCGAGCGCCTGGCGCCCGTGCAGCGGTATGTGACCGAGGAACTTGGGCGTATGGGGCTGGCTGGTATCACGACCCGCGACCAGTTCAAAGATATCGTACTGGGGCTGAACGTGAGCACCGAGGCCGGTGCTGCTACCTACACAAGCCTGATGGCGCTACAAGAGGCGTTCGCGCTGGTCGTTCCTGCCATTGAAGCGACCGGCTCGGCTGCAAAGACAGCAGCCCAGGTGCTGGATGAGCGCCGCAACCTGCAAGACCAACTCGACGAACTGATCATGACGTCGGCGCAGTTGCGGGACAAGGAGCGCATGAGCCTGGACGAGACGAATCGCGTCTTGTTCGATCGGATCATCGCCGAGCGCGAGGCGCAAGAGGCAATCGCCAATGCTGCCGCTACATCCAAGGCGTCGGCTGATGCTGCCGCGGCAAGCGCCAAGGAGTCGGCCGACAAGCTCGCCGCCACGAATCAATCCTGGCAGAAGCAGATCGACGACTTTCTCAAGGCGCAGATGACGGCGGCGGAAGTGCGCGCGCTTGAACTAGATGGCATGGACACATCCACGAAAGTGCTGTTCCTGCGCCTGGAAGCATTGAAGGCAGAGAAAGAGGCGGTCGCAGCCGTGACGGGCAACATTCTCGCCGACATGAATCTGCGCGCCGCTGGCACCGTGGCAAGCCAAGCTAAAGCGACCGCCGATATTATCGACCTGTCGAAGCAGCGCGCCGCGATGGAACTGTCGCTCTACAACCTGACCCACTCCGCAGCCGAGCAACTGGCCCGCGTGCGCCAGCTTGAGCTTGAGGGCATGGACGCCACGCTGCGCCCCCTGCAGAACCAAATCTATGCCATGCAGGATCAGGCGTCGGCTGCCGCCCTGGCTGCTACCGCGCTGGAAAATGCCGCGGCATCGGCTCGGGCAATCGCCAGCGAGCGCGGCGGGCTGCAGCGCGAAATGTTCCAACTCACCGGAAACACGGCCGCACTGCGGAAGATGGAAATCGAGGCGCTCGATCCATCCAATCGCGCGCTCAAGGAATCGATCTTCGCCCTGCAAGACAAGATGGCGGCGGATTCTGCTGCTGCCGCCGCTGCTGAGCAATGGGCCCAGGCGGCGGCTGCCGCTGCCGCTGAATCGAAGCGTGCCGCCGAGGAACTCAAGAAGGCATGGCAGGGCGCCACCGACTCGGTCTTCGATGAAGTTGCCCGCATCCGTGGCCTGACCGGCGCCGGCGGTGCTGAATCGCTTGCATCAGCTCAAGCTCGCTTCACCGTCACATCGGCACAGGCGCGCGCTGGGGATCAAGATGCGGTGCGTCTGTTGCCCGGCTTGTCGCAGGCGCTCGACGCGCTGGAGATGGCGAGTGCCGTGACCCAGTTCGATCTGAGCCGTATGCGCGCGCAGAGGGCGGCGAGCCTGCTGCAAACCGGTTCCGGCCTGGCTTCGCAGTTCGGACTGTCAATTCCCGGCTTCGCGGGCGGCGGCGATCATGCAGGCGGCTGGCGAATCGTTGGTGAGAATGGGCCAGAGCTTGAGGCGACCGGCCCGTCGCGCATCTTTAATTCCAGTCAGTCGCAATCCATGCTTGGCGGCGACACGGCGGCACTCGAAGAAAAGGTGGTGGTGATGACCAAGGCAATTTCGCGCCTTGAATCGGCGCTGGACAAGATCGCACGCGACTCCAACCGCGTCGCCAATATCCAGCAAGGCATTGCAGACGGTGACATCGTCGCACAGGTGGAAGTGGTGACGCCATGACCGTTTCCGACTTCCGAATCATTCGCCCGCTGACGGTCACGAACGCCATTCTCACGTCTTGCACCGTGCCAGAGGTGACCGTGACGGCGTACAGCGGTGCCACGACATATGCCCTGGCCGACATTCGTGGTGTCGGCGGCGCGAACAACTCGCAGGTTGTCTACGAGTCCCTACAAGCCTCAAACCTAAACCACACGCCCGCTAGTTCGCCGACCTGGTGGAAGAATCGCGGGACGGTGTACGGCACGTACGCAGGCGGCACCACGTACGCGCTGGCCGATATCGTCACCGACGCGACGAATCACCTTCTGTACGAGTCCATCCAGGCAAGTAACACGGGGCACGCGCTTACGGATATCGCTTGGTGGACGCCGCTCGGAAACACGAACCGGCACAAGCAGTTCGACACCGCCGTGAATAGTCAGACAGTGGCGCCGTACTCGATCAGTCAGGTATTCACGCCCGGCGAGTTGACCAACACTGTCACGCTGCTCAACGCAGAAGGCGCGACTGCGACCGTTACTCAATCGGTGAGCGGCTATTCCGAAGTGAAGAGCCTAATCAAGCACGAGGTGCTGACCTGGTACGACTTCTACTACGAGGAGCCGGTCCGGGTTGGCGATGTCGCCTTTACCGACATCCCGCCTTATCCGGCATCCACGCTGACGGTCACTGTCGACAACGGCACCGGGGAGGCGGCGATCGGCTGCTGCCTGCTCGGTAAGTCGCGCACGATCGGCACCACGCTTTTCAATTTCTCCGGCGGCGTACTGAGCTACTCGACCACGACGACAAGCGCCCAGGGCAATACGACCATGGTCAGGCGCCCGAATGCCAAGCGCCTACAGTTCGAGGTCTTCGTCGCCGAAGGCTTTCAAAGCGAGGCATACCGCCTGCTCACGCTCTACACCGACGTTGAGATGGTCTTCATTGGCGCCTCCGAGTACAGCATGGGCATCGCCTACGGCTTTCTTGATCAATGGGACGTCTACGTCACCGACACCGCAAAACCAGCTTCCATCAGCATCCGAGGACTAATCTAAATGGCAATTACCCAAGTAATCACAGCCCTGCCGACCGCGCCAGATCCGGCGACGATGACGGCGGCGGTATTCAGTTCAACCGCAGCCGCTTCTGTCCTGGCGCAAAAGGCCATGACGCCGGAATTGAACACGTTTGCCACGCAGGCAAATGCATTGGCAACCACAGTCAACGATGACAAAGTCACATCGACCGCGCAGGCGGCGCTTGCAACCTCCCAAGCTGCCTTGGCTACCGCCGCGGCTGCCGCTGCCCTGTCTACCGCAAACACGACGCTGTGGGTGAGCGGCACCAGCTACTCGGTTGGCAACACGGTCTACAGCCCGATCAATGTGCGCTCGTATCGCCGCCTGGTGGCTGGCGCCGGAACAACTGATCCAAGCGCTGATGCCACGAACTGGACGTTGCTCGGCGGCGGCTTGTCGGTCTACGACCTGGCCACGACCACCGGGACGTGGGTATGTCCAGCGACGGGCTACTACAAGATCACCGTGCAGGACGGCGGAAATAGCGGGGCGACGAATAGTGGTATTAGCCGGCCTGGTGCTTCTGGAGGGGCTGCTGGCGTGAGGCTCTTGCTGCTGACGGCTGGAATTACGTACACGCGCACCGTCGGCGCGGCTGGGGCGATCAATGGAGCGGGCACCACCTTAGGAGAAACGGCGGGTGGCGCATCGTCCTTTAGTGGATCTGGCATCACCACTCTTACGTCCTCCAATGCCACCTTCAAGGCCGCTGGGGGGAGTGCCAACGGGACTACAGGATCCGGCCCAAATGGGGCCTCGTTTATGTCTCCGAATTCCTCCAGTTCTGGCGCTTCAACAATCGGCTATGGCACTGGTAGTGGATCAACGTCCGCCGGGGCTGCGGGTTCGGCTGGCATGCCTGGCGCTGTTCTCATCGAAGGGTAATCATGCAAGCACACATTATCGAAGGCGGCATTGTCGTCAACACAGTCGAAGTTCTCTCACTTGACGCGCTGCCTGGAGTTGACCTTGTCGACGCATCACTGGGCGGCAAGATTGGCGACGAGTTGATCGACGGCGAGTATGTATCGCCAGAGCAGCCAGCACCAGAGCCAGCGGAATCCGTTCCGATGCTCAATCTGCAATTGATCCTGATCGACGACGAAAAATTATCCGCCGTCGAGACAATCATCAACGGCCTGGCTGGCGAGGCCGGCGCTCGAGCACGAGCGTACTGGGCCAAAGCACTGACCGCGCGCCGGGACAACTACCTGGTAGATCAATTGTGGCCCGCCATCGGCTACGACCTGGCCGGCTTCAATGACGCATGGGCCCGCGCCGCGGCTCTCAACCCATAACCGGCCCATCCCATGACCACACCACCGCGAGTAATTGATTTGCAACTTCCACTTCCTTGGCTCCTTTCGTCTGCCGCAGCAATTCTTGTCGCCATGGTTGCGATGGTCTGGAGCGTCGCCGGCCAGTCCAATAAGCTCGACCAACTGATCCTTAATACCGCGAAGCTTGAGAAGCGGGTAGATGAACGCGACACCAGGGTCGACACGATCAAAGAGCAGGCATACGAAGCGCGCCGGGTGCAGGACTCGCACGGCCTGCGGATCGAGGCGCTAGAAAGGGCGGTGCGCAAATGAAACTGCATCTGATTGACGACTGGCGCAAAGTCCTGCGCCGTGCTTGGTCCGTGCGGCTTGGCGTGCTGTCGGTCATATTCACCGCGGCCGAAATCCTGCTGCCGCTGTACTCCGACATGTTCCCGCGCCACGTATTCGCCACGCTGTCGGTGTTCTCTGCCGTTGGCGGACTGGTGCTGCGACTCGTTTCGCAGAAGGATTTCCGATGAGGCCGATCAAGAACCCGCGCAGCTTGGCCGCGATCATTGGCGCGACCGCCGCCGCCGTCGTCCTGGTCCTCACTCCGAATTGGGAGGGCACTGAACTCAAGACTTACAAGGATGTTGCCGGCGTCCTGACGTACTGCACCGGGGCCATTGAAAATGCCCAGTGGGGTAGGACCTACACGCCGATCGAGTGCCGCGCGCAGTTAGACCGCGACCTCGCGCGCCACGCTGAAGGGATGATGGCTTGCGTTACCCGCCCGATGACGGACGGCCAGCGCATCGCCTATACCGACTTCACATTCAACCTTGGTGTCGGCGCCTTCTGCTCGTCTAGCATGATGCGCCTGACAAATGCTGGCGATCCTGTTGGGGGCTGCAATGCCCTGACCGGATGGGACAAGATTACTGAATGGAAGCCGGTCAAGCAGCCGGACGGCACTGTAAAGCTCATGCCGTTCAAGCGAGCGATCCGCGGGCTCACCCTTCGCCGCGAAGCTGAGCGGAAAATCTGCCTGAAAGGCTTGAAATGAACCCCTACACCATCATCGGGGCGCTGCTGCTCCTGATCGTCACCGCCCTGGGCGGCGCCCACATCGGCAAGAAGCTCGAGCGCGAGAAGTGGCAGGCCGAGAAGATCGAGATGCAATCAAAGCAAGTTGCTGAGCTCGCCACCGAGTTCAACCGCTACGAGCGCATGGTCAATTTCAATAACGCAAAAGCACGAAAGGCATCAGAAGATCATGCAAAAGAACTCGCCGCACAAAAGACTGCTCACGCTGCCACTGTTGCTCGCACTCGCGCTGCTGGCGGGCTGCGGATCGACCGGGCAGCTTGCGCCGCCAAAGACCCCGCCGCCGCCCAAGGCCCAGGCGCCGGCCGACCTGATGGCCGCGCCGCCGGCGCCGAGCCACCACCTGGATCGGCTGATCGAAATCTTCAGGCAGAAGTAGGCTCGATCCGCCTGCCTACCGAAGTCGAGAACGATCTATTCGACCTGGTCGAGGATGCGGACAAGCTCGCTACGCAGCTACGCAACCTGCAGAAATGGGTCCGGGATAACGGGCACTACGGCCCGGGGGAGTAGGGCCATTGCATACGATCCGAACCGCTACTTTCCCTCAACTTCAGATTGATTGCGCTCTAGGACCTGAGTGAATTTATTATGATCGGCGACTATGCGGGCTACTGTTGGCGCCTTCTCCAGTTCGTCCAAGATGGCGCGCGCAAGCTGGTGCAGAGTATTTGTCGGCATGATGACTGTTGCAACTGAGGTACGTTTACCGAGTCCGTGATTTTCCATCCCTAGTACAAACTTGCTGACAAAAGGCCCAAACGCCACCGCCATCACCTGATCTGCATAAATCTCAGGACGGCCAGCGTTAAATTCATCCACTAGAATTGTCGACGGTGATTCTTCAACGTTCGATTCGATAGTCATTTGCATCTCCAGAATAAAGTATTACTTCCTCGTCGAAACCTTTTGCAACGAGATTTGCTTCGCTGAGATCGACGCTCTCTTCGGCAAGCCTTGAGTAGGCTATAAATCTAACGGAAAGTGCGCAATCAAAAGCATTTGCGAGTTTGAGAAGCGTATCGATGCTATGCGTGCCGTACTCTGGATCCTCCAATCTTGAGATGCCAGATTGCGTGGTTTCAAGAGTAAGCGCCAACTGCTCTTGGGTCCACCCCTTAGCTTTGCGATTGGCGCGGATCTGCCACGCGATGCCTTGTTCAACGCTGGCTTCCATGTAACCTTGTCGATACTCTTTATCCGTCCACTTCTTGCATCGATTGAAAAATATCGTGCTCACAGACTTACTGGCGGATCCACACGTATGTGGGGCTAGCTTCATCGTCATGAATTCGATCGTCTTCATTTCGATGGGTGTCGAGGTAGAAGCAATTTCCGGTACGACCTTCAAAGTCTCCATCGCAGACTGATTTATTATCTTTAGCGATGTCCAGGAGGTTTGGCGGTTCATATTTATCATCCTTCTCTACAGCGGGTTGTGTAAGTACAAAGACAATACTTTCACTATGAAAATGACCGGCAATGCGATGCTGGGTCCGATTTTCATCACGGAATCGTATCACATAAATGTGATGGCCAAGCGAGCTTGCATGGGGGCGGTCCCATGAAGATTGATCCTGCACACACAGATGTTCCATAGTTCGCTCGAGATTTGCCTGTGCTTTTTTGGAAAGTTTCCCATGCCAACGGTCAATCAAGTCTTCCCCTCGAACAGATTTGAAGCACCTGAATCTCCATGCACGCTTGGATTGATTTGGCGTGTGCACGATTGGTGACTCAGTGTGAGCAATACGGTTTTTTGTCATGGGATCTCGCGCGAGTGGAGCCAAGGCATTGAAGATCTGGCGAATCTAACAGGCATCTATAGCAATCGGAATATATTATCCTAATGACATGAGTATTTGTTGTTTTCTCGAAATTTTTATGCATTCATGGCAATGGGAAGCATGAAGTTGGATGAGCCATTCAGATCTTCAGCGTGTAGATGGCAGCAGGTACGAAGGCCGCGATGCTGCAAAGTTCAGTGAAGATCGCGGCATGACAATCCGCCCCTGCGCCGCCCCATGCGGCATGACGCCCTCAGTCATCCGGCGCACGGTCAGCGTGGATTGGCTTTCGGTTTGGCCGAAAGTTTTTGCCTGTTCCCGAGTCCACGCTTTTGGAAGGAGTTCAAATATGCGGGGTCGCTGACCTTCAGCACCCTGGTTGTCCGAATGTCGCCAGTGATTGCTGGGGCAATCGTAGTGTGCCGGCATGATTGCAGATACTCCCGCAGGTCCTTCTCGTCAAACCGGATGCATCGGCGCCCCATCCTGTAGCATGGTATCGGGCCTATGGGCGCCGCCAGGTCGTACATAGTACGGAGCGCAACGCCCAGGATGTCCGCGGCTTCCAACGCTGTCATCATGATTCCGATCCTCTCCGTGTTTCATGCTTAGGACCATCATCAGTCGGGCAGCATTTGCATATATCGAGCGGCTGGCGGCGGGGCCAGTAAAGCTGCCGCGGTTCGAATATCGCCCCCCATGATCCATCGGGCGAGTGCCAGGCCACCTGCCGCTGGTCGAGATGCCTATTGCTGGACCAGGTCGCCCCGCGACTACATGCGTTGAACTGCGATTTTGCGTTAGTCTCGGCGTTTGAACGCATCCCTATTTGGCTCATCGGCAAACTTCGATTTCACCGCTCCACCGATGATTCCCATCTGTCGATCATGATGCGCCAGCGCGACCTTTGGCATGCCTTTGCAATCAATCGCAAACGCCCAGCGATTGGCCGTCAACCACGCCGTCATCGCGGAACGCTGGTTGCGCTTGCAGCCGACGAGGTCGGCGAGCTCGTCGGCGCTGAGATAGGCGCTCAAGATTTTGGCGGCACCCACGAACACTGCATAGTTTCCCCGCGATCGTTAAGTAGGTTGAGTCCGGCCATCGACGTAAGCTTGACAATAGTGGGCTCAGCGCGCATGTACCGATACTCATTTAGCGGGACCGGGGCGCTCTCTGCTTTCAATTCGCCCCAGTACTGCGGCGAATCGATAACGGCATAGACTCTAGCCCACTTAAGGCCCGAGGATAGCTGGGTTACCTGCACAGTCCCTTCTGCAGAGAACTCAAGAATGTGATTGGGGCACTGCCATATACCGACAAGCGCAGCTTCTTTCTTGGCGCCACACCCGGCCATGGCGATTGCAAAGGCGGAGACCGGAATCAGCAACTTGAGTTTCGACATGAGCATAGAATTCCTTCAGGGGATGGAGTTCAGATGATATGCGGCGCCCAGTGTCTTAGCAAGGTGCTCCCCGAGCTTGCTCCACGCTTCCCGCTTCTCCTCCGCATAGTCGTGGTGAAGGTAGTGACGCCTGACCTTGCTGCCCGGCAGGACGTGATTCTGGCATCGGTCGATCAATTCCAATGACACGCCCAGGCGCTGCATCAACGTGGCGCCTGTCCTGCGCAGGTCATGCGGTGTCCAGTCCCCAGTCTCGCCGGCGCCCAGCACCAGGGTATTATCGTGGCGTCGATTCTTCATCGGCTGACGCGCGGTACCGTCCGCCGCCTTCTTGAACATCGACTGTCGATCCCCTATCTGT